>Ga0210401_10000992_pt1 | contig 34222 bp, 28 predicted proteins | sample IncBWH32MmetaG_FD_150866 | JGI IMG/M metagenome (GOLD analysis project Ga0210401, IMG submission 150866) | Forest soil microbial communities from Barre Woods Harvard Forest LTER site, Petersham, Massachusetts, United States - Inc-BW-H-32-M | ecosystem: Environmental > Terrestrial > Soil >... | reverse complement strand
CCGGAATAATCTAATTAAAGCGGAAGCCGATCGAGACCGGAATCACAGTCGTCGGAATGAAACTGCTCCAGGCGTAGTTATAGCGTGATTCCACGAAGAATTTCCACCCCATTGAAGTCAATCTGATCGTGAATCCGGCACCTACGTCGAGCCCGCCAGCGCTTGTGCCGTGAGAGGCTACTGTCACGGATTGCACAAATCCATTATCGTCGCAGGCGAATCCCCACCAGTTGTAGATGGGCTGACAAACCGTAAAGGGTGGGACCACATATTTCTTGTTGATGTCGGTGTGGCGATAGTACCAGCCCCCGCCACCAATGACGTAAATACCGAATTTGGACCCAGCAAGAGAATCGACGCGAAAACGATAGTTCGCCGTGACGGTGTAAAGGTTCACGTTACCGGTCGGCCTGTTGATTGGATGAACGAGTGAGATATTGGGTGAAAGACCGCTCCACAGGAAATCACCCTCGATCGAATTATGTTTGTCGAAATTGACTCCCATGCCAGCTGTGGCGTTGCCGTTCACTCCGAAATACCTGCCGGTCGGATTGAGCGGCACGGAAAGCCCTCCACCAACCAAGACGTTAAGAGGTTCAAATTCCTGGTGCTGAGCAGCTAGAAGTGGGAACACAACAACAGTTGCGAGTATGCGAATCAATCCCGAAATGCGTCTTGACATCCATCTCTCCTTCGCCGCAATCGATAAACGGTCAACTCGAAGGTTGCTTGTCAAAGATGACACACGCGTCCCGAGAGACTCTTTTTATTCAGAGCGAAAGCGAGTTCGTTGGACGATCATGTCACCGCTATCAACACGGCACGTAAATCGTCATCAGGTTGGGCGTCATTTTGGAAGCCTGAGCGCTCTCGGATTGATCCGGTAGCTCTTGAATCCGAGAATCCAGTTCGCTGCCTGTTGTGCAGCATTATCGACCGCTCTCGCTAGCGAAAAACCTCGCAGGCCCGGCTGAATCACAGCAATGAATTAGTGCCAGCGGATCGCTTCCGGATGGCTCTTGATTGCCAGTTCGAGGGTTGCCGGGCTCTTCCATCTGGTGCGTATAAGTAATAAAGAATGGGCCTTCGTCGCCCCAACAGGAAGGTAGAAGCAGGAATGCTCCCCATCCCAGGATCAACGCCCACAGGTGCGCTACGGCTTGTCTTTTCTTTTCGTTAACCAAGTTCTACGTCATCTCCTTGCAAAGCTGGCCACACGGCCGTCCAAAGCCAGTCGCAAACTAGTTGCAATGCGGCCGACAAAACGACCCGAGGCCCTCTGTTTGAAGCAGCAACAACACCGGCTTCAGGAAGTCCGCGACTTTATTTAGCGTTGAACCGTCAACTCAGCCCCCGAGTGTACGGGTGACTTTGCTTTCGCCACTTCCCTTCCGATTCGAAGCGAGGCTTTAAAAATTTCTCCAACCTGGAGCAAACCGACAAGTCGGTGGTGAGCGATGGCGGCCAGCCCCATGGACGCGATGCAGCCGCAAGAAGAGCAATCGGGGTTGCCACCAAACTGGCAAGGCTTAATGACGGTCTTAAGGTCCGCCGAGATGCTGTGCGTAGTCTGCGCGAAGACGCACTCGTCCGGCGAGGAGGGTGGATCGGCGAACCTTTGGATTAACCCGGCGCGCATGTCCAGCTTCGAGTAGCGCTGCCGGAGTATCAACAAGTCCGCGACTACGCGACTCCGTTCTTCCGCGGTCAATATTTCCGGCAGCGCATCTCCTTTTTGCGGAGTGAAGATACTGAACCAGACGCGATCGACCTCTTGTCGGGGAGACCAGAAAACCAGAAAGTCTTCTAGGTAGCCGGAGCGTTTCATCATCTGGCCAGTGATAGTGCAGTGGACGGTGACGCGCTGCCCCACAATGTTTTTAAGTATCCGCTCATATGTGGCCGGCGCCCGTCGTATATCGTGTTCCGCCGGGAGGCCATCAATGGAAACAACAACCGTAAAATGCTGCAAAGATCGCCATTCCGCGTTTAGTGGCCGGAAGGCGCTCGTTACCAGTTGCACATGAATCCCGCGGTTGAGAAGCAGTGGCAGCAGAGCATCCAGTTCGCGGTAGCGGACCAGCGGGTCACCGCCGACGATTGAAAGATGCAGCGGGCGATAGCGGTCGACTAATTCGATCACGCCATCGATGAGTTGCTGTCCCGTAAAATCGTTCAACTGCCGCAATGTCGTCCGGCCACCCAGGTGCTGCGGATCGTAAGCGTAGCAGCCGGGGCATCGCAACGGGCACTCGCGCGTAATCTCAATGGAAAGTGCGGGACAGTGGCCGATTAGGATCTTTAGCCAGGCCCGAAGGATGTCGGTTGTTTTCACAAACAGGTTTCCTTCTCAGAACCTGAGTTGTTCGAGGCAGAGACGAAACGTGAAGTCGCAACCAGAGTCTCGGCGTGACCGCATTTGTTGCATCGGCAAGAGCTACTCGTCATTTCAGCGCCAAACTGATAATCGTTCATGTTATACAGATTCTGTTGGCCTGGTACATAGACTGCGCAGCACCACAAACTCAAAATACTGGTAGCGTGTCATCGAACCGCTACAAGCCAGATTCCACACCAATTCAGGCCCGGCTATCGCCTCATTGCTCTGGATGCGCAGACCAGTGTGCCGGTGCAAAGTTTCGGTAAGGACAGGTATCGAGACCGCCCGCAACGACCAGCTCCTGATGGCGGCTCCCGTCTTGTCGGGTCATATAAAAAAGAAACGAAGCCCGCCAAATTCCTACTACAGTGGATCCCTACCCGAGAGTACTCCTCGCTCGCTATGCTCGCTGGCAACACGCGTGATACTCCACTGATCTGATGGGATGGTGTTGGTTACCAGTCGCGCTCACTAGTCAGCAGCCGCACCCGTCACGTCAACAAACTACAACGTGGTCTCGTTAGAAGAGCTGCCAGACGCGTCCCAACATGGATTTCCGTCCCGTTGCGGTTTCTAAGATTTCTGTCTCTGTGTGAGCTCCTTTCAGCACGGCAGAGAGATCCTCTCTGCCCGGTACTTCGAGAACGTCAAAGATCACATCGTCTGGGAGAGCGTGGAGGGACACTTCGCGCCCATCTGAGAACCGAAAGACGTCCCGCTGAGGGGCATTCGGCATATGGAAAACCGCCTTAACTTCCGGGGCGGCCTGTAAGCTGAGTTGCTGAGCTTCGGAGAATCGAAACAATACCGTCGTACGATCGAGTAGGCAAACCGGCGTAGGCCCTTGGGTTCGCAGGTCCGACTCCCGCACGATCCAACTGCTCCCATGCACCTTTCGGATTCCCAGTCGCTGCCCGGTCTCAGCCTGCGATATCTTGTCTGCGTAATCAACGGAATACCAACACATGTTTAAACCTCCTACTTCCTATGTCGCGTCGAGCACTTGGGTGCTCGACGCCCCGAGTATGGAGCAGTTTAGTGGACGGCGCAAGGGGTAACTTGGACAGATTGAAGCGACCATATTCTCCTTGACAAATAAAGGAAATTACCTACCCTGTTACCGACTGAGCACTTTTGCCCAACTTACAGATCCTCTGAGCTAAGACAGGTGGAAACTGAGCATTTCTTCTCTTAGCCAACCGCCAACCTAAGGAGGCTGACATGTATGCTCGTTTTGTCTCCATCCGACTCAAACCGAATACAGTCGCGGAGTTTACCCAATTGATCGAGAAAGAAGCGCTTCCCCTGCTTCGAAAGCAAGAAGCCTTCCAGGACGAAATGACGCTCGTCGACGCGGGTGGAAAACTGGGCCTGCAGCTTCCCGACGGCAGCCGCAGACAAGATGAGTACACCAGCAAGCTTTCGCAAGGATAGTGCTCCTTTAAAGTAATGGTCAGTCCGCTTCGCATCGGACGAAAGCTGTCGGCGATCATCTGAAAACGCAGTTTTCTGGACGTAAGCCGGCGAGCAACATCATCGGCGCCGAAGGCGCAATCATCCGTCCGATCATCAGAATGGCCGAACGAAGTATCTTGTCATCAAAGGCGGGAGGAGAAGGAACCCTGCCGTTGAAGCGACAGGGTTCCGGGTTCGGCAACCTTTGTCAGGTGAAACCAAACTGAACTGGTCCTAACCTGCCACGAAACGTCTGCCGTTGTCTAGCCCCGCCTGCGAAGACGCATGGCGGAGGTTCACCACGAAGCAGTTCTGCGGCAGCGAGTCTGCCCTGGTCATCAGTGTCACGCGACCTTCTTCATCTGCTCGCATTGTGATCGCGGGCATCGTTATTGCAGTAGCGAGTGCCGCGAGCTTGCACGCCGGCGTCAGCGGCGATGTGCCAATGGGCGGCACCAGCGGAGCCCGGAAGGACGACTCGATCATCGCGACCGGCAGCGCGAGTACCGCGAACGAAGACAAGAGCAGTCTCGCGTAAGGGGGCCTTGCGTGACGGATCAAGGTTCCCTTTCGATCACATCCCCGGCATCATTCCAACGTGGACCGGCCGAGCCGCAGCAATATCATTCGCCGCAACCCGTTCTGTGGCTGCGGTGCCGGATCTGTGGTCGGGCTGGGCGCTTCATCGATCCGTTTCCACGCGTGCCACGACGAAGGTGAGTCCAGATCATGATCTCTCCGGAAACCCGAGCCGAGATTCGCCGCTATTTTTACGCCGAGCATTGGAAGATCGGCACGATTGCCCGCGAACTGAACGTTCATCCCGATGCTGTGCGCAACGCTATCGAGAGCGAGCGGTTCAAAAGCATGCAGCCGCTGCGGGCCTCCGTCGTCGATCCCTACATCGAGTTCATTCGCGACACGCTGGAACGCCATCCGCGCCTGCGTTCCACGCGCGTCTACGCGATGGTGCGCGATCGCGGTTACACTGGCAGCGTCGTGCAACTGCGCCGTGCCGTGGGCCGGCTGCGTCCGCAGATCCGCGAGCCGTTCCTCAAACTGCACACCTTTCCAGGAGAGCAAGCACAAGTGGACTGGGCGCACTTCGGCTACGTGATGGTGGGCCGCGCCAAGCGGGCCTTGTCCTGCTTCGTGATGACGCTTTCCTATTCACGAGCTCTGTATCTGGAGTTCTTCTTCGATCAAACGATGGAGAACTTCTTGCGCGGTCACGTGCATGCTTTTGAAGCCTGGTCCGGCCAACCGCGTGTGATTCTTTACGACAACCTGAAGAGCGCTGTGCTGGAACGGCGCGGCAATCAGATTCTGTTTCATCCGCGACTGCTTGATCTTAGCGCGCACTATCACTTCGCGCCACGGCCTCGCCAGGTACGCGCAGGCAATCAGAAAGGACGCGTAGAACGAGCCATCCGCTATGTGCGCGATTCGTTTTGGGCGGGCCGCGCCTTCACCACTCTGGCTGATTGCAATCGCCAGGCTCTGCTCTGGCGCGATCAAGTAGCACATCAGCGGCGCTGGCCTGGAGGCGATCATCACACTGTCGCCGATGTCTTCGCCGAAGAGCAGCCACGTCTGATGCCGGCCGCTCTACATCCGTTCTCCACGGATCGCATCGAGACGGTGTGTTCGCACAAGACCATTTATGTGCGCTTCGATCTCAACGATTACTCGATCCCGCCGGAAGCGGTCGGCAGGCAGTTAACTTTGCTTGCCTCCGATACCAGCGTGCGCATTCTGGATGGTTCTGTCGAGATCGCTCGTCATGTTCGCAGCTATGATCGCCACCAGCCCGTGCTCGATCCCGCGCATCAGGACGCGGTGCTCAAGATCAAACGCAAAGCGTTCCACTCCACGCCCGTTGGCCGCTTGGAGCAAGCCGCGCCGGACAGCAAAACGCTTTTGGATCTGGCCTTCGCGCAAGGTGAATCGGCAGGGAGTCAGACGGCGCACCTGATGAAGTTGCTGGACCAGTACGGAGCCGCCGCGTTTCGCCGCGCCATCGCCGAAGCGCTCCAGCGCAATACACCACGCGCTTCTTCGGTCGCCTTCCTGCTTCGCCGTCAACCTCGATCCACGCTGCTGGCCGTGGATCTCAGCCGCCATCCACAAGCCCAATCGCTCGACGTGCGCCCTCATGATCTGGAGACTTATGATGAACTCGCTCGCAACAAAAACAACAACGCCGACGATAGCAACGACGAGCAGTAATCTTTCTTCTCAGCTTCAGCACATCGGTCTATGCGCACTGCCCACGCAACTGGATGACTTCATCGCACGCGCCACCAAGTCCCGCTGGTCCACGCGCCAGATCCTGGAACAGTTGGTGAAAGCAGAGGCCGCGGAACGCTCGCGTCGCAGCTTGGAGCGCCGCCTGCGCATCAGCGGCATCAAAACCTTCAAGCCTATAGCCGACTTCGATTGGTCCTGGCCCTCCAAGATCGAACGCGATGTGATCGAGCGCGCACTGACGCTCGATTTTATGGGCTCGGCTTTGAACCTGATTCTGGTGGGCCGCAACGGTCTGGGAAAAACAATGATCGCTCAGAACATCTGCCACGCCGCTGTGCTCGCCGGTCATTCCGTGCTGTTTCGCTCCGCCGCGGCGTTACTGGAAGAGTTGCACCGGCAGAGTCCAGAGGGCCGCCGCCGCAAACTGCGCACCTACGCCAATGTTGGACTTCTTTGCATCGATGAAGTCGGGTATCTGTCCTTCGACGACAAGGCAGCGGATCTGCTCTATGAAGTCGTCAACCGGCGTTACGAACGTAAACCACTGATCTTGACAACGAATCGTCCGTTCAAGGAGTGGAACGAGGTTTTTCCCAATGCCACTTGCATCGTCACGCTGCTAGACCTTGCTCCATCATGCCGACTGCACTGTCATCGAAGGCAACAGCTACCGCGTCCGCGAAAGCGAGCAGGAGACCGCCGCACGCCGGAGGAAAAAATGACCGCCGCTTATGTTGCCGCAGTGCTGACGCTCTACCTGGACCTGCCCGATACTCCGTTGCGCCCCAGTCCGCTGGACCAGTCCCTGGCCCGCAAGCTTCACGAGCAATCTGTGCCTTTGCCGCTGGTCGAGTCCGCTCTACTGTTCGCCACTTTGCGGCGGTTCTCCAGACCTTCGGATCTCCCTCCGCTTCCCAAGATCCGTTCGCTTGCCTACTTCCTGCCCGTCATCGAAGAACTCCAGCAGCAGCCCCTACCCGACAGCTACCTCGACTACCTTCGCCTCAAGCTCCGCAAGCTCTCCCTGCACGCCCGGCCTGATGTTCAGAAAAATACGTTTTCTGATGATCGCTAACACGAAAGCTACTTGGCCACGAACGTTCACCGAGCAGAAGTCGCGATTTCGTCCGGTTGCGTCGGCTACCCGGAAATTGGGCGAAAGTAAGCTATCGCAGGAGATCTTGAAAGCGGATCAGGAGACCGGAGCGTTATCTATCATTAACGGAGATGAATATACCCGCGCCTCGCGGCACGGGGTCTTCTCGCGTTTTCGGGCGGCCCGGGCCGGCGCCGATGCACGAGAGCGATCGTACGGGCCGCGCAATCTCTACATCGGTAAAGGCCAGCGGCTACTCGCGGGATTCGTTCGGGCAACCGATCGCAGGCTCATTCCAAGCTTGCTGCAGGTCGTGGTTCGAAGGCGCCCAGTCGTAGAGCTGGAGAAATCACGTCCACTTTCACTCGGGCAGTGGTCTATCCGTATGGAAGTACTTCTTATACGCAGCGATCCAGTTTTCCGCGATTTCCCGTTGCGCCTCCGTCAAATCCAGGTTCCCGCCGCAGACCATCTCGCGCAAGCGATCCTCCAAGGCATCCTTCACCTGAGCATTCCACACCGTAGCAGAGTAAGAGTGCGGCCAGAGGTTGTGAATGTCATCCGCCCCTCCCAGCGCTGGCGTAACTAGGTAGTCAACCTCGTAAGCTCGCGGCTCGGCGCCCGCGATTCCGTACTCCTCGAATACTTTCCGCTGAAGCGCAACCGGAACGACTTTGTTTCTGGTATTTGGCTCGGCGCATACCGCTTGTCGACTCGCCAGAAGGGCTGCGCCGGGGGTAAGCCTGGAATCGGGAACTGAAACAAGCACGTGTGAGCGTGACTGGCTTTGGCGGCGAACACCTGCGAGAAAAAAACCAAGAGCCATGAGGCCACATGTGGCGACCGCAAGTGCCCAACCAAATCGGCGAGGGAAGGCAAACCAGCTGGAGCTTCGGTTGGCTGCAGTCGTGGAAAGTTGAGCGAGCTGAGTCCTCAACAACGCGCGCGGATCATCGACTGGCGGTAATTTCGTGTGGAATTCCCGCTCGTAGACCCGAACAAAATCGGCGATCGCATTCTCCAGCTCTTGGCGTCGCGCGCGGCATTTCCAGCAGAGGTCAAGATGCGCTCGAAAGAGCTTCTCATCGTGCGTAGATAGCTCTCCCTCAAGGTCCCGGAGCAGTTGTTGGTCAGAAAAGTGTGAATCCTCGTAGTTCATAAGTTTCACCGTTCGGCAGAGCGCGCGATGCGCGCCAGAGATCGGGCCAAGGAAAGGGATACTGCGCCCAGAGACATATCGAGAATCTCGGCGATCTCGCGATAGCATAAGCCTTCGGCCCGTAGAGAAAGACACCTGCGATCCTGTTGAGGCAAAGCCTGGACGACCGCCAACAGCCGCTTCTGAGTTTGACTGTTTACCAGCTGATCTTCTGGACTTGGGCTCGGATCTATGGCCCCGTCCGCGCTTGCCTCGGCCCGCGCTTCTAAATCTCGGAGAGTTCGGTAGCGCCGCTTCAGGGCCAGATTGTGCGCGACTCGGAACAACCAGCCGCGAAGGTTGTCTCGGGATTTGCCGCGATCGAGATGCTGAAACAGTGCCAGGAATACTTCCTGGATAACCTCCTCGGCATCAGGAAGCGCGTGGCCGAAGCTCGATAGATAGCGCAGCAAAGGATCTCTAAACTGGTCGAAAAGAGCGACTACCTCCTCCTCCAGCCGAAGCCGGCCATCACCGAGATCGGTCGTGGATGTGGCTCCCAAAACCCGCAAGGCGGTCGAACCTGTTAAAGCGGACGACATGGAATACCTTCGAATCTACCCCTCTCTCAGAATCGCACGCAAATGAACCCCCGAGCTGACGAACGCTCGGGGGGGGACGAGAATCCATTCATCTTGAATATTCCGTTTCTGATCATCTTGTTCACCCTTTTTGACCTGATGTCTCAGAAATGTGCGGAATAGAACAAGTCCATGGCTCAAAGCGCGGATAGCTACCGCTGTCCGAATCGATAGATCTTTTCAACCAAGTCTCCCTTTCCTTGGCGGCCGTCACCCTGGGCGGAAGGATGCACTCGCTAAACCATAGAGCACTAGCCACTTCTCTCGCAAGGAAAATACACTGAACAGGACGAGGGCGAAGGGAATTATAGAAGTGAATACCCATGCGTTCGAACCAACACCCAAATGGGTCTCGCGTATTCAGGCGAACATCATTGTTCCTGCGCGTGGCCCTCGTCCTCGCCAGTTCCGCGATATGCTCTCTGGCGCAATTGGAGACCGGCCAAGTTCGGCTCACGGTCAGTGATCCAAGTGGTTTGGCTTTGCCGTCGTCCGGCAGCTTAGCCAAGCGATCCTCGCACACTCGACGTGTGTTCAGGACGGATGACCAAGGCCGGTTTACCTTCGACCATCTTCCGTTCGGCGTCTACCGTCTCGTTGTAGAACATAGTAGCTTTCAACGGTACGAAGTCCTGGTCGAAATTCGCTCGGCTATCCCGCGCGATGTGACCGTGCAAATGACGATACAGCCCGCCGCCGCGGAAGTGAACGTGACCGATGCGGCGACGTTGCTGGATGGACATCGCACGGGTGTCATCTATTCGGTGGGATCACAACAAATCGCGGAACAGCGATCCTCTATCCCAGCGCGGAGCATTCTCGATCTGGTAAATATGCAGCCCGGCTGGCTGTTCGAAGCCAATGGGGTGCTGCATCCGCGCGGTTCCGAAAACCAGACCTTGTTTGTGGTGGACGGTGTGCCGATGGACGAGAATCGCTCCCCGGGTTTTGCTCCGGAATTCGATCGCGGGGACGTCCAGTCGATGAGTATTCTCACCGGGAACTATCCCGCCGAATATGGCAGAAAGCTGGGTGGCGTAGTGGAGGTGACGACCGACAAAGACCTTCGCCAAGGATTCCATGGAACCGCAGAGGCCAGCGGCGGCAGTTTCGATACTGGAAGTGGCTTCCTAACCGCTTCCTATGGCTGGAACGGCAGCGCGCTGACTGTGAGCGCCTTTGGCGCCCGTACCGATCATTATCTCGACCCTCCTGTCCTTGGTAATTTCACCAATTCCGCTACTCTCGATGGCCTGACAGCAGTCTTCGATCATGATCTTTCCCCCTCTGACCGCATCCACCTTTCCATCCAGCGCAAGCAAACACGATTCGAAGTACCAAATGAAAACCTTCAGGAAGCTGCCGGTCAGCGGCAGGACCGTGGCACGATCGAAGACCTCGGCCAAGCGGCATGGACGCACCTGTTTTCTCCTAGCCTGCTGCTTAACGTACGTGCGTCTGTCGAGGACCTTTCGGCGAACCTCTGGTCAAATAGCTTTGCCACGCCGATCATCGCGGCGCAGCAGCGAGGTTTTCGACGCAGTTATCTTGCGGCAAGCCTGTCAGCCCATAAGAGTCATCATGATCTGAAATTCGGCGGGGATGCCTACTATGCTCCGGTGACCGAAGCCTTGCAGTATCAGATCACCGACCCCAGCTTCTTTGATGAGGGTACACCCCTTGTGTTCAACTTCTACGATCACAAGCTGGACCGGGAACAGAGCCTGTTTGTTCAGGACACGATGCGCTACGGCAACTTCACCCTGAGTGCCGGATTGCGTTACGACCACTATTCTCTGGTCGTCGAGGACAATGCGTGGAGCCCGCGGGTTGGTGCGGCTTGGTACTGGCCAAAAGCCGATCTCGTGCTCCGCTTTTCATATGATCGGGTATTTGTGACCCCGGCGATGGAGAATCTGCTCCTGAGCAGTTCGCCCCAAGTGGACGTCGTGGATCCCTCAGTGCTCCGCATTCCTGTCCAACCTTCTCGTGGAAATTTCTACGAAGTTGGGTTTAGTAAAGGGATTTTCGGCAAGGTGCGTCTGGATACATCATTCTACCGGCGCACATTTAACAACTATGCGGACGATGACGTGTTCCAGAATACCGGCATCAGTTTCCCGATCGCGTTTCACAGCGCTGATATCAAGGGCGTAGACGTGAAGCTCGATCTGCCACGCTGGAAGGGGCTCTCCGGATTTCTCAGTTATTCGAACATGATCGGTACGGCGGAGCTGCCAGTAGTTGGTGGACTCTTTCTCGGAGACTTGGGCGCGATCAGCGCCACGGGAACGTTTCCTGTGAGCCAGGATCAACGCAACACAGCAAGAGCGCGAATACGTTATCAGATTGGTCCTCGTCTCTGGGTAGCAGCTACAGCGCAATACGGTAGTGGGCTGCCGTCCGAGGCCGACAGTTCCGATATTCCCTCCCTCGTTGCGCAATATGGTCAGCAGATCATTAACAAGGTGAACTTCAACGCAGGGCGAGTACGGCCGAATTTCTCCTTCGATGCAAGCCTCGGAGCGGACCTATGGAAACATGAATCCAGAGCCGTCACTTTTCAAATTACCGGCCAAAATCTAACCGATCGGCTTAACGTCATCAATTTTGCCGGGCTCTTTTCAGGAACGGCCATCGCCCCGCCACGGAGTATTAACGCGCGGCTCAGATTTGAATTCTGACAGGCCGCATTCGTGCAACGAATAACGTACGATCGTATGCCGTGGCTCTCTGGACACGGAGCGACCTAATAAATTCTGAGCGGTACGTTATCCGGCCATATCGGTAGCTTATTCCAGCAGCCGTTTCTGGCGCTTGCCACACAGAAGTACGAGACGGCGACTATGAAGCCAGGTGGATTGATCGACTCTTGCAGCAGAAGTTTCGCAACACTGCCAACATCTATGACCGGCCACTGGAAGCCCTTTACGGGCTCCATTTTGCGCTTGACTTTGCAATGCTGGAAGCCTTGTTTTCAGGGCCTCTCGTGCACGCTGCAAAACTAGCCTGTTTGATAATCTTGGCTTTCACCCAATTCATGTGAGAAGGGTGTAATTCCCGCTTCCAGTGTGCACGTGCGTCTTACTAGGACCCGGACCCGGACACGCACCAAGGGACGGATTTCCAGCAAAAGCCATTGTCTGGCATTGATCGCACCACTGCCAGTTAGACTGGCCCCCTCCTACGGCGTAGTTGCCGCTCTTAGAGAAGTCGTGAGATCCACCCCCGGCGCAGTTTCCACCGATGGCGCCTCCGGTAAAGCACAGTTGTGAGCACTTTTGGCAATACTGCCAACTGCTCTGTCCGGGAAAGCCCGCTTCGGGGAGCAGCATCACAAAATACTGTCCACTACCCGCGAAATCGTGCTTTCCATTCCCCCCGGTGTTACCTGCGCACGCTTCCTTGCCTGATCCGGCGAAACACAAACTCTGGCACAGCCTACACCACTTCCAATCACTCTGGTAAGCCATCGTTCTTCCCCTTTCATTTTTGGGATATTGTGCAAACGCAAGAACGTCTGCAATGTATGTAGTGTGATCACGAGAAGCGAATTATCAATGCTTTCCGCTAAACGATGTGGTCCCCGCTGCCACGCCGGCTTTGCCCTTTCGGACCATTTACTTGCAGGGCAACTCAGGATGAAAGTGTTGCAGCTCATACAGACTCTTCGCCCGGCCGGTCGGGCCGGGCTTCTTTTTCGGCGTGCTAGCCAATAAGTGAGCATCATCGAAACCTTTTAGTCCGGCGCGAGTTGGGCATGGCTGTTCAACAGAGCGCGACGGAAGGAGCCATCCAACCGCTCTCTCCCGGCGAAAGGTAGCGCAATTCCCGCCGGCCCTTGGGGTCCTGCAGGTCCTTGGGCTCCAGCGGGTCCAGCCGAATTTCTTGGCTAAGAACGGGGCAACAAGCTGTGGGAGAACATACTGTGCGATCGTGCTGGAAACACCCAATTCGAGTGTTCTGGACACCGGTCCGTCGGCTGCAGCGAGTTCCTGTTCAGCTTTTGCAGCAATGACCGAAATCTCCTGGGCGAAGCGCAGCAAACAGCGATCCCTGCCTGGTGAGTGAAACCCGATGGGTTGCGTGATCAAAAGGCGAACGCCGAGATCGTCCTCAAGGGCTTGCTCTGAAGAGTAACGGCGGGAAGACTGGGACGATGAGGTGCCGTTGGACGAACCCAAATCTGCACATCTTCGAGTATTGCGGCAAAACGCTGTACGTGCAGCTATTCGCGGCTCGATGAAATGTGTCCAGCAATACCGAGCCGATTCGACCCACCGCTATACAATCTCTCAACTCATCAATACTGATCCCGAGTGCCCGCGCTTAAAATAGCGCGCGAAAAGTTGCAGGCGGTGATTCAATTCGCGGTGCTTTTGCGCGTAATAGTCATTAGGAGGATCATGCGGGCAGGATCGAAGAGCAATCTAAGGAGGACATGAATGGCTAACACCGAACAGGCAAATGGAGCTTCGCTCTACTACAATGCCGACTTAGGCAGGCTGGAACAGCACATCTTCTTCTTGGGGGAAGATGGGTCATTGAATCAAAGTTGGTATGACCAAAACGTTTGGGCTTCTCAGAAACTTCCGGGCCGTCCCACAACTTGGCCTGTTGCGATGCCGTTTTACGGGAACCTATTCCCTGAGTTACATGTCTTCTTCCGCGACGTAGGTGGAGCGGTCGGACATACCTTTTGGGGCCTGGGGAATGACGGTAGCGGCGCCTGGTCTACCGAGTTGCTACCCGGGAAACCGGTGGGTAACCTCGCTGCCGGGAATTTCGGCCTGGAGAAGCATGTGTTTTACGTGGAGCCCGACGGGTTACTTCACCAAACCTTTAATGGCCCAGCTGTGGGCTGGACGCCCCAGACCCTGCGAGGCTCGCCCGCGGCCAATTTACCTTTTGGTCTCAGCACGTTGGATTGGACTTTCTCCAGCTTTCCCTTTGAGGAACATGTATTTTACGTCGAAAATGGACAACTTGGGCAGAGCTGGTGGGACGGTCAGAATTGGAACCAACAGCCCATACCCGGCCATCCTGCCGGAATTCCGGCGTCAATCGTGACCTATGACGAACTGCTGCAACAGGTCTACTTTGTGGCAAGTGACGGATCGCTTCAGCAAAGCTGGTTCGATGGAAGCAATTGGAACAATCAAACCTTGCCAGGCTCTCCACTTGGTGTCTCGGTTCAGGCTGGCGAATATAAAAATCCTTCGACGGGCGTGAACGAACAACATGTTTTCTACGTCGAAAAGAGCGGTCAGCTTGGGCAGAGCTGGTGGGATGGCCGGCAGTGGAATCAGCAAGCGCTGCCGGGGCGACCGTCGCGCTTGCTGGGCGTCGGCAACTATTATCCGACGCGCCGCAACACACATCCTGAGCAACACATATTCTTCCGGGCAGGCAATGGATCCCTTCAGCAGAGCTGGTATGACGGGAATGACTGGAACAACCAGGTGTTACCCGCAGCCACTGCTCTAAACACTGGTTTTGGCTTCTGACGAGGCACGGCAAGTTGGACGCATTCCTGAAGGGCCAAGCCACTCGACAAAACTCCGCCGGCGAGAGATCCTACTGATTTACGATCCCGACGTGTTACAGGGCTCGCAGATCCTGACCACCGCGAGTGTCCTGGTGCACCAAACGGGCCCATTACGCGTAATATCGGTAGTGTTTTCAGGCTTGCTGAACCTCTCCAGCAGCGCCGAGCCCTATTCGACCTGCTGCGATACAAACCCTTAACTCGTCAGTATCAATCCCGAGCGCTCGCGCCATCGTTTCGGCAAAGCTTTCGCTCTCGCTCTGGACGAACCCGTGATCGCTTAGGTAACCGCGGGCTACTTCGAGCCTGTCCGCTCCAACTCTGCGCCGACTTCAGCAACGGATGTTGCGCCCTGCTGCTCCGCTTGAGCGAGAAGTTCATCGCGGAATTCGGAATGCTGCCCCAGCGATCTTCGCTCTCAGTCGCGGGAGCAAAGACCTTCTCAAGCTTCGCAAGCAGTCTGTTGATAATCCTCATCCTCCGCAATTACCCCTTGTGCGACGGCTTCATACAACGACTGCTCACTCGCTTGGACGCCCTTTCGTATTCAGCTGAAAATCGCTCTAAGACAGCCTTGCTCATCCGGTGCGCAGGTCTTGTGGCTGCCGGCTCAGAAGATCAACTTCAGAGCAAGTTGGTACTGCCTCGGGTTCAGGGCTAAATTCGACCCGGTGATCTGGCCGAACCCGCCAGCCCCAAGAACCGGCGAGGCGCCTGGCGCACCAGTACCAACACCCGGGAGGGTCGCACTCCATTTGGTAATGGTTATGTTTGGCTGGCCAAAGTTCTCCGTGTTGGTAATGTTGTAGACTTCCGCCCGGAATTGCAGCTTCATCCGCTCGCGGAGCTCGAAGTCCTTGAAGAGCGAGAAATCCGCGCTTCTTTGGTTCGGCCCATACAATTGGTCACGCGATTCGTTCCCGACGGTACCTACCGTCTGGGGAGTGAATGCATTGACGTTGATCCAATTGGTATAGTTCTGGCCCGACGGGGCATAGTGCGCGCCAGCAATCACGTTGGGACGATCCGCCGTTACGAGATTGCTTACGTTGGATGGAACAGGAGCAACACCGTCCAGAACCGTGAACGGGACACCGCTCTGATAGAAGGCCAACGAGTTGGCCTGCCATCCACCGATAGCGAGCTTGGTCATGCGGCTTCCCGATTTTCCGAACGGAAATTCGTAGTTCACACGGAGTGAAAAACGGTGCTTAATACCGATGTCCGAGTTGCCCCAATCGTAGGCCCGGTTATTGGGAAGAATCGCACCAACTGTCGCTGCGCCCGTGGTGCCGCCGTCGGAGATGTTGGTGAGATTTCGGGCGAAAGTGTAATTGGCATTGGCGGTGAGGCCCTTCGCGTAGCGGCGTTCAAAACTAAACTGCGCCGCGTTGTATTCGGAAGCGCCGGTCGCCGTGTAGTAATTGATCGAAGCCAATTGCGGCATGACACCAGCAAAGACTCGTGGATTATACACGCCCAGGCCGGCTTGGCTCGGTGGCGGAATGTTGATGTTAGGCGCATACTGCAGGTGCCGAGCGACCTGGCCCACATATCCGATGCTAAAAACGTTCGCGCCAACTTGCTTCTGGACCGTCAAATTCCATTGCATAATGTAGGCCTGCGGGTAATCCACCGCGTGAGCACCCACGGTGCCAGGGAGTTGGTTGTTGAGCGCAGGAATGGGCACGGGCGGGGCGCCTTGAAAGAGTTTTCCGGTGCCGGCCGGACAAGCCGACGCCCCAGTTCCTGTCTGCGGGAAACAATCGAGATTGAGAGGAATAAACGGCGGATTGTAGAGATTCATCGAACCGGAGGCGTAGTCTTGCGCGAAGCGGCTCATGCCGAAGCCGCCGCGAACCACCAGACCTGCCCGCGGAGTCGCGGCGAAACCGAGCCGGGGCTCAAAATTCGTCCAATACGATTTCACCCCGGCGGTGGGTCCGACGATAAAGGGATTGCAACTAGACGATGTACACGCGGCTGCCAGCACGGGGTCGAAGTTGGAGCGCTCTCCCTGGGCGGCGGTGATGGGGCTGAAATGATCCCAGCGCAAGCCGATATTGAGAGTCAGCCAGGATCTAGCGTGCCAGTCATCCTGGATATAGATATCGGGTTCCCAGAAGCGGAAGTATTGACGCTTAGGATTAACCTGCCGTTGAATCTCGTCCGGGTTGCCTTGTAGGAAGTTTTCCAGATCGTTCAGTTCACTCTGGGTGAACCGGAAATATCCCAATCCGAACGTGTTCTGATAATAGTTGAGTTGCCGGCGGATGATGCCGGCGCCCATCTTAATGTTGTGAGTACCTTTGGTCCAAGTAAGCGATCCCTGTTCCTGGAATACGTTATTGACGTCGAAGATGGGAACAAAACGGTCGTCACCCAAGGTGAAGCTGCTACCCACCGCTCGCATCGGAACGATGTCAATCGTTGCCAGTCCTGAAATCTGGTCGCTCACGTCCGTGTTCGGCATACCGAACTTCTGGCTGGCATTGGTACCCTGATTTGTTGCGGCGGTATAAAGCCAGAGCCTGGTGTATGCCGCTTTCAATTCCATTACCATGTTCGGGCTGAAAACGTGGACGTAGGACGCCATGTAACCCTGCGAATCCGCTTCGGAAGGGCCGGGAAAGATTCCGCCGCCCGCACTGATGCTCTGCCCATCCACGTTGACGTTGGGAAAGAGTGCGGGCTGTGAGTTGAACGTCGGATTATATGAGAATCTCGCGAAAAAGCTGTCCCTGTCTGAGAAGCGATGATCGACGCGGGCGTCGTATGTCGTACTGTTGTAAGTCTTCGTAACGTTGGCGTTATAGTTAGCTCCGAGAAAGCCGGGAGGTCCAGCATTTGGCGCCGGCCACAATTTCCAGTATTTCAACGCGACTGGATCGAGCTTGCTCGCCGGTATGACAATGCCACCGGGCTGATCGCTGAAGTTTCCGGGGTTTTGTTCTTCAAACAGGGTGGGCGTGAAAATCTGACCAGTAGGCACGCCTTGGACGATTCGCAAAGCCTCGACGTCGACAAAGAAAAAGGTTTTGTCCTTCCGGATAGGACCGCCAACCGAACCGCCAAACTGGTTCTGCCGGTACTCCGGCCGCGGAACGCCGCTTAGATTGGAGAAGAAGTCGTTGGCATTGAGCTTATCATTGCGCAGGTATTCGTAAAGACCACCGTGGAACTCGTTGGTCCCAGATTTCGTTAGCAAATTTACGACGGCACCGCCCGCGCGGCCGACTTCCGCCGGGTAGCTGTTGGTATCAACCTTCACTTCCTGGATCATGTCAATCGACGGGCGTATCAGAATGGTGAATTGCTCGCGCTCGTTATTGTCCATCCCATCGATCAACTGGTTGTTGAATACTTCGTTTTGACCATTGGCAATCACGTTGGCGGTCTGACGGCGCTCGTCAGGGCGCGTGCCGCTCAAAATCGAATTAGACGGCCCAGCGGCGACACCCACGGTGCTCTGTACCAAAGTGACGTAGTTGCGTCCGTTTAACGGCAAATCCTGCACCGATTGCGACGCCAAAACAGTTGAGAGGGTTGCTGAGTCGCTCTGCAACGCCGGACTTTGGGCTTGCACTTCCACCACCTGCGTTACATCGCCGATCTGCAATATAACGTTGGCGCGCGCGCGGTCTCCGGCCGACACCGTCAGATTTACAGTCGATTTCTTAAAACTGGGGGCTTCGACTATAACCGTGTACTGCCCGGGTGACAGGAGGTTGAATACGTATTCACCCTCCGGCTCGTCGTGGCCGTCCTAATCTCGTTCGTGGCGGTGTTTTGTACTGTGACCTTTGCGTTGGGTAAAACCGCGCCCCCCGCGTCGCTGACCGTACCAAGAATGTCGGCCGTGTTTACTTGAGCCGAAACACGGTAGACCAAGTAGAATACTGCCAAGCACGCCAACAAGGCGGCTCTCAAACGTTTTCCCATTTTTTCCCCTTTCAAATGGCTGTTAACCCCGAATACGAACTCTCCATAGGTATCTGACAGGCTGCTTCAAGGTGCCACCCTCTGCGTGCGCCGCGACCAAGTCTATTGAGATGAAGGCGTTGGTGATGATCGCGCCGGGGAGACCCGTCGCGGTGCCGAGAAGCTGGGGGGAAGTCAACTGAGGCTATGGTGGTCTTGCAACCGACAAACCAATCGCGGCGAACCACACGGTTCGCGCTCGAACTGTACATCCCTATCATGGTCACCCCGCCAACACCCCGATGTTGGTGCACCCTATCAGAGAAAAGTCTTAACCGTCGCCTATCACGTACGACAGAGTTGTGAGAATACTACCGTAAGTTTAGAATTGTGTCAATGGGGTAATAGGGCAAGAGGTGCCCTCGCGAACCCAAGCTCGCGCGAAATAATGAGGAGTGACCGGGGCCTAATGTGTCGTGAGCGTGGCCCTGGAGCCGGGGAGTTGCTGACGGCATCTCCGGAAGATGACATCCGGAATAGAATCTCAAATCGCACTGTCGGCTTGCGTCAAAAAAAAGCACCGGCGGCCCGCTCTTCAAGGTCGCCGGGCGAAGAAGGAGATAGCGACACGTCTCGCGAGATGAGGCACTGGCAGGGGATTCAAAAGTTTCATGACCTGCCGGCCATGACATCGAATGTACGCTACCGCAAACCCGTAACCTCGCGCCGTCGCCGACAGAGGTGTTGTGGGAAGTTTGAAAGGGACCCGCTGGCAGCCGACGGAAAGCGGCGCGTTAATTCGTATTATCGGCTCGGGACCACCCGGGCCAAAGCCCGAAATGGCGACTACACGTCCCAGTTGAGCGTTCAGACACTGGCGGTGTGGGATCGCCGGAGAAACTGGAGGCCTCGAGGAATAACCGCTTGCCGAAACATAGAATGAGGGGTATGAAACAAAGCGTTCCAAAATCGGTTGACGAGTACATTGCCGCGCAGCCCGAGGCGCTGCGGCCGAAACTCGAACAGGTACGCGCCGCGATTAGGAGGGCCGTTCCGGAGGCAGTGGAGGGCATCGGGTATCGCATGCCCGGATACAAGCTGCACGGAAAGCCGATGCTGTATTTCGCCGGCTTCAAGGAACACTATTCGCTGTTTGCCGCATCGGGCACGTTTTTCGCGGCGCTCGAAAATGAACTCAGGGGTTATGAGCTGGGAAAGGGGACGGTCCAGTTTCCACTCACCAAATCGGTTCCGGTGAAGCTCATCGCCCGGATCGCGATGCTGCGTGCGGCTGGGATCGCCGCCACGGCGAAAAAATCGGTTCTGGGCCGAGAGAAAGAAAGGCGCAAGTAGGCCCCGTAGGAGACAGGGTGGCCCGCCCGCGCGAGGCCGTTGGCTGCTGGACGCTGATCTGCCGGAAGGTCGACTCGAGTCAATTGAACGATAGGCGGCAAGCCGTCAACTTGAATTCGTAAACACAAGGGAAACCGGAGATTAGGCTAAAGGCCGCCCGAAACATCAACGATTGTTCCCGTAACGTACGACGCTTCGTGGACAGCAACCACAGAATAGGCGCGGAGGAGAAATCAAAATGACTGAGTTGATAGGCGACTATACATCCTAGTGTTGGTAATAGAAATGAACGCGCCCCCCGCGACGGGTGTAGAGTCTTTGAGAGGATGTCTGGCGGTGGATTGGAGGAATTGCGAGCCATGAAGGCGGCCGTCTATAGCAGATACGGACCACCCGAAGTTGTCCAGATTCAGGAGGTGGAGAAGCCCACGCTCGGGCTCACCGACGTTCTCATTCGCGTTCACGCGACAACGCTTTGCCCAGCTGACTGGCGCTATCGCAAAGCTGACCCAGCTCTCTCAAGGCTCTTCAGTGGGCTTTTAAGGCCAACGAAAATTCGAATCCTTGGGATGGAGTTCGCCGGAACAGTCGAGGGAGTAGGGAAGTCGGTGACCAAATTCCGCCCCGGTGATCCAGTATTCGGATCAACAGGTTTTTTCACAATGGGCGCTCACGCTGAATACGTCCGCGTGAGTGAGAACGGAATGCTAGCGGTCAAGCCAACGAACATGGAGTTTGAGGAAGCTGCCGCAGTCCTCTACGGCGGCGTGGCAGCGGTGCATTTTTTGAAGCAAACGAAGATCAAGCCTGGACAGAACGCGCTGATCTATGGCGCCTCCGGGAGTGTGGGTGTCTTTGCTGTTCAACTCGCCAAGCACTTCGGCGCGCGTGTCACGGGCGTCTGCAGCACGAAGAACCTGGAATTAGTTACGTCCCTCGGCGCAGACGCGGTCATCGACTACACCAAGGACGACTTCTCGAAGGCCGGCCGTGTCTATGACATCGTCTTCGACACGGTTGGGAAGAGCGGCTATTTGCGCAGCCTGAGATCCCTCAAGCGCGGAGGTTTCTATGTTCGAGTTGGAGGATCTGGCGCGCTCTCGTCCATTCTTGTATCGATCCTTGCGGGGGCGTGGATGTCCCTCACGGGCGCTGCGAGGTACGTTGGAGGGGTAGCGGCAGGCGGCCGGGAGGCTCAGCTTTTCCTCAAGGACCTGATTGAGATCGGAAAGCTGCGGACCGTGATCGATAGGCGCTATTCTCTGGAGCAGATCGCTGAGGCTCACCGATATGTCGAGGACGGGCACAAGAGAGGAAACGTGGTCATCGTTGTTTAGAGAGGCCAGAACCCACGTACCCGTTCGATTCCTCTCGACAAGTCGCGAAAGTGTTTAGGAACTGCTCGGGGACAGCTAGGACTCCAGTTGGCCGGGAAACGCGCGGCGAACTATTTGACCAAGAACGTGCCTGTTATGTCGCAATACCGGAACCTATGCGGATGGCGCGGGCTGGCGGACAATTATTGTCTTGTGGCGACTTCGGAATCAATCGGTTTGTGAATTCGGTGCGGCAGCCTCCCACGCGGCCTGCGTCATGTGCCAAAACCTTCCTGTGAACATGATCATCTTGACAAGGAATCCAAAGGTCGAATGACGCGCTCGGAAGCGTATCAAAACCTGATGGTTTTGATCCACGTCAGGGCAGGGCGCCGACTTTCAAAAAGTTTGAACTATTGCAACACAGTCTGCCTGACAGTCTGTTCCGTTCGTTGTCGATGAAGGTAGCTGTGTGCGAAGCGGATTTCGATACACGTAGTCCTTTTAAGATAGCCTCCTTATTTACCGACCGGTCGGCCACGTGCCCTAAACTGAAGCAATGATAAAAGTGCTGCGAGTTCGAGCAAAGATCATTAGGGGATTACTTGGACGTTTCTCCCTTTCTTGCGAACTCCGCCCGTATCCACGTCGCGAGATCGCGTGCACGTTCGATGTCTTCTGGCGTCATCTCTTTTCCTATTCGGTCGCGTAGTTCCGTGCATTGGGAAATCTGCATGGCCGCGAGATCTAGCCAGGCGTATGCCGACACGTAATCCCGAGGCACACCTTGGCCGTTGGCGTACATGAGCGCGAGATTGTTTTCTGCCGCGGGATAACCTTGCTCGGCCGCTTGTTGAAAGAGCCGGAATGCGCGTACGAAATCCCGCTTCACCGCCCGGCCCTGGAGGTACATGCTTCCCAGGTTGCTCGTTCCCTCCGGATCGTTCTGCTCTGCCGCCAAACGGTACCAACGGACAGCTTGCGCGTCATTTTGGAGAACTCCCTTCCCAGTGGCATATAGCGTACCGAGGTTGTTCTGAGCCTCCGCGTCGCCCTGATCCGCAGCCTTCCGATACCAGGTGGCAGCCTCCTTCAAGTCGCGTTCGACCCCGAGGCCTTTCTCGTATAGATAAGCGAGATTATATTGCGCCGGAACGTATCCAGCTTCGGCCGCCTGGCGATAGAATCTCGCGGCCTCGGAGTAGTCCTGTTCGACACCGGTACCTTCCGCGAATTGGACGCCACGCTGATAATTACGTGCTGCGTCTTCTGTCTGACGCTGAATGCTCTCGGAATCGATCGGACGCGGCGAATAGACCCGTGGCCGGGACGTCACGTTTGCAAATGACGTAAATGAAAATGCCGTGGCGGTGAAAACGACCAGTAAGAAATTCATTCCGCTACTCCTCACGCTCTTTACCGTTTTTGAGTTGACTGCCTCAGCCGGTCACAAGTCGTCTCAGGTGAAGTCACGACAGTGCTAAATACGACAACGTCGCGCATCTTACGGGACCGGCTGAATTTCGATCTTGCCACCGTCTTCCCAAGCCGCCAGCGCGCGCCCGTTTGGAAGGGCAACGATATTCGGAAATTTCCCTTTTGGCGCCAGCGCGATCGACGCTTTCTCTTCAGGCAGGAGAGCTCGAACGCCCGCTGGCGTTGACCAGACAGCGTACACACCATCCGGTGCGGCGGTGATCGCGACGTCCACGCCCTCAGCGATCCCAACCTCCTGCTCCCCCGGACTCGCCAAGAAAATCTCGTGATCTCGCCTCCACGCCGTTACGATACGGTTCTGGGAAATCACTAGTCCGCCACCGTCCATTGGGCAAGCATTCAGTTGCCAAGTTCCCGTGCCCAGCTTCTCCGGTTTCGAGAAGGTCATTCCGTCGGATGATCGGGCAAGGTACATGTCACGTGCGCCGCCAAGCCAGTTCCGCCACATAGCCAGGATTCGGCCGGCAGAATCGAACGCGACGGATGGATGGCAGCATTCGCAGATCGTTCCGTCAGGTGACTGATAAATCATTACATTCTTCGACCAAGTGAGGCCGCCATCGGTCGAGCGCGCTCCATGGAGGGTCGTGCCTTTTCCGCTACGCTTGTCAAGCCATGCGGCAAAAAGGATCCCTTTGGCATCCCCCGCGAGCGCATGTAAGCCTTCCGTTGGAGCACCCGGTACGTCATTGACCAACACTCCATTCGACCAACTCTTGCCACCGTCGTTGGAGTGCCACGCTATCAAGTCTCCGTCCAAGGGTAGACCGTGTGCATGGGTACCTTCCGCCTGCGTCCTGCCGACCACCGCGGTAATTACGACCGTGTGGCGCGATAACGCGATCCGGGGACCCCGATGGCGCGTTAACGGTACGATCTCTCCGCCCGAGACTTTCACTGGGGAGGAGAAAGTCCTTCCCGCGTCCGTGGACGAGCTGTAGTAAATGCCCTTGCCGGTGCCGAACACCAGCGCAACGGTCGACCCATTGACCGCCATTTGCGGTTCGCCGGCGGGGCCGTCCGGAGCGATCGGTCCAAGATTGACCGCCATCATGAACCCTACGAGAAAAGCGAGCATAGATTCTCCTAAAACCTCAGCCGAAGTGCTAGTTGAAGCGTCCTTGGGTCACCCACAGCCGTAATCTGTTTGAACGTCGCTGACGGATTAGTGGGATACGCCCCGGTTCCAAACGTACCGTTCAACGTCACTCCATTGACATGATTGAGTAGATTGAAGGCTTCAGCAATGCCGTCGAGCCGGAGACGCTCCCCAAAAGGAAAGGTTCGGCTCAGCCGGGCGTTCACGTTGAAGAAGTCGAAGCCGTTTCCCGCGTTGCGGTTGATGAATTCGCCGTTGATGGTCGGACGGGCCGAAGTACCTTGGATTGTATTAGCACCGGTAGTAATGTTGAACGGCAAGGCGGAGTAGTATTGCAACATGCCGCTCAACTGAAAGCCGTGGCTGATTCGCTGCCACGGCTTACTGGCCCTGTCCATCGAAGAGTGAATCGTGCCGTTGAAAACCAGTCGATGTCGCTGGTCGTCGTCCGACCGCCCATAATCCTGCCAGATGTTGAAGTTGTTGATCGGGGAACTGAAAAAAAACTCGCCTACATTGTCGAGCGCCTTCGACCAGGTGTACGAGATTCGATAACTGCCCCAGCGCGTGGGCCGTTGCACGAAGGAAACGTGGAGACCGTCGTAGTGAGAATCCGCGAGCGAAGAATATTGACTATCGTTGCCGAAAGCGGGATTCGGGCGGCATCCATTGTTGTTCCCGGAAGCGACGCAGCTTGGTACGTTCTGATTGACAGAAATGATCAAATGCAGACCGCGCAGATGTTCGTAGCCAACGCTCAACGTGCTACGGTTACCTAGCTGCTGCTCGATCTCGAAGCTGCCCTGCTCAGAATATGCATTCTGCATGTGCCGATCCATGGTGCTGAAGTTGAACAGCACGCCAGCCGGTAACGTCAGGCTGCTAAGGATATTGGGGAATACTGGGGCGCCCGTCTGCGTTGGCGAAAGACTTACGCTGATCTGGCTGAGCTGGTCAGGATCTACTGTATTTCCGGCCGAAAGAAGCGCGTTGGCAAGCGCGCGCAGAGGCACGCGGTCATAGAAGAGTCCGAAGCTGCCGCGAATTACAGTATTTCGCGAGGCAAACGGCGCCCAAGCGAAGCCCGCGCGAGGCGAGACGTTGTCTGTATCCGTTGCAATGGTCTTCAGAAATTGCAAATCATACCGGAGCCCAAGATTCAGTGTCAGGTGAGCACTCGGTTTCCACTCGTCCTGAGCATAGAAACCGACGTTGGGATTCGTCTGCGAGACTACAAATTGATTGAAGGTCTGGGTAAAGCCTGAGTTGTTGTATGTTCCGCTGAGGAAGTTGGCCAGTGAGGAATATGAGTAACTGCCGCGAATAGATCGTGGGAAAGTGATGGTGTCGTCGTTGTAAAGGAAATCGGCTCCAGCACGAATTGCGTGAGCACCCATTTGATACGACAGGTTATCGGCGATCTGATAAAGCTTGTTCAATCTCGCAGTTGGAGAGCCTGAGAGCGTGCCGAACGTGGCAACTCCGGAAAGGCTGACGGCAGGTCCGATCGGATCGGAGGGTGGCGCTTTGAGATTGCTTTGAGTGAACTGACCGCGGGTTTCATTGACCAGGCGCGACGAGAGAGTTGCAATGTTGCTGGCGGCAATGGTCTGGTCTGTGTTGTCGAGGCCTGCGGACGCACTCGCCGCGCTCAACCCGCCGGCCCCGCGCGAGTTGGGGCTATGAACGTCGTAGAGGCTGTAGCGAACGCTGAACTGATCATTTTGGCTGAACTGGTGATCCAGCTTTCCCAGGAAGTTGGTGTTGTGAACCGGATTTGAATACAGTCCGGTATAGATGGCGGGCCCTGGGTATCCGACAGCCGCTAGCCTGGCATTGATCGCGGCGACATTGGCAGGCGTGATCGTGATCAAGCCGGATTGGTTCAGTTCCCGACGCTCGAAGTTCGCAAAGTAGAACGTTCGGTCACGGACCACCGGACCGCTGATACTCGCGCCGTATTGCGCTTGCGTCAGGGGGAGGACGGTGTGGGAAAGCGCGTTCGCTGCATTGAAGCGATCGTTGCGAAAGTAGCCGTAGACATCGCCATGCAGCGTGTTCGTGCCGCTCTTGGTCACGACGTTGACGTACCCGCCTAAGGCACGGCCAAATTCAGCCTGGCCACCCGAGGTAACCACCTGGAACTCGTTTACGACGTCGAGCCCATAGAAAATGCCGCTCAAGCCCGCCGCATCATCGTTGGCGGAGAGGCCGTCCACGATGAAATTGTTGGAGAAGTTGCGTTGACTGCCCACGGAAATGCCTTGACCCGGAACAGCCGATGTCTCAGCGAAGAGTTGGTTGCTTGCGGTGTTGGTGGGAGACACGCCCGGAACGAGCAGAGCCAGGTCGAGAAAGTTTCGACCATTAAGAGGGAGCGCCTGAACCTCGGCTTGCGATACGGTGCCGGCAATCTGGGAACGTGCCGCCTCCACTACGGCTGCCTCGCTGCTGACGGTGACGTTCGTCTCGGTTGAAGCGACCGCGAGCGAAAGCGGCAGCTCAAACGCCGATCCAACTGTGAGCGTCAGGTTACGCGCGAGATCTGCGAATCCCTGTTGATGCACTTTGATTTCATACTGGCCGATCCTCAGATAGGGGAATCGAAAGCGGCCTTCCCGATCTGTATCTGTACTGCTAGTCAGGTTGGTGTCTGTCTGACGCGCCGTGACGTTGGCACCTTCTACCACGGCACCGCTTGCATCTGTGACGCGGCCGCTGATGCTGGCGTAGTTGATCGACTCCTGTGCCGACGTCAGGTGTGCCACGAAACATGAATACAAAACGGCTCTGACCACAAGCGATGATTTCAACGATTCTCCTCCTAAACCTGACTTCAACAAAATGGGAATGGTCTAGTCGAGGCTAGGAGGGGGTCCGCGTTTTCGTAGTGAGCCGTGAAAGGCGATGCGAGCGCGATGGTCGTCATGCCTCGCGGTCGTCAGATTGAGAAGATATGGTACGCCCAATCGCGGAGCACGCCTCACCAGTATGATCTTGGAATACGCTGGAATGACTTGAACTGTGGGAAAGAGCGGGCATTTCGAACGACTCATCTGCGCACTTGGGCCGGCCGGCAATCCGTCCCTGTCTGCCGTGTCCACCATGGCGCAATGATGTTTGCCCGTTCGGCGACAGCATGAGGGTAAGCGTGAAGCGGTATTTGCGAGCAGGACCGGAGCGATCAGCGGAAAGCTGAGGACAGCGAGCAGTAGCCATGTGAACGCGCGCCGCATCCAAATATTGCCTTCAACTATCAAACATCAATTTCATCGTGTTGGAGTGCGGCAAATTGTCGCACCCCACAGTTAGCGCGCCGGCGGATACTTCGTCAGTTTTCGCTGTAAAGAGCGTCGATGAATGCCAAGCAGACGAGCAGCTTGCGATAAGTTTCCGCCGCAATCGGAAATGACGCGTTGCATGTGCTCCCACTCGACTCTGGCCAAGGTGGGAACCGTTGCGGGTATATCGGGTGCTTCCTTGGGAGCCGTCCGTAGGCTCTCATACGCGGCGAGAATTTGATCCGCGTCCGCAGGTTTGCTCAGGTAGTGATCGGCGCCGCGCTTCATAGCGGAAATTGCCGTGGGGATGCTCCCATAGCCTGTTAGAACAATGATGGTCATGGAGGAATCAATGGCTCGTAACTCCTGGACGACATCCAGGCCGCCCTTGCCCGGCATACGCAGATCGACCAAGACCAAGTCAGGGCTACGGTCGCGAGCGAAGTTTAGAGCGGTTTCCCCGTCACGGACAGGCTCGGCCTCCCAGTTCCGCTGAACCAACGCACGGCAGAGCCGATTGCGGAACACCTCATCGTCGTCAACGACGAGTGCTAGTGGAGCCTCTTCAGATTTAGGCATGAACGTTCCGTCGTTGCGATTGCAGTGGCAACTCCAGCGTCACTGTCGTGCCTTGACCAAAAATGGAGTCGAACAGAACATGACCGCCCAGTCTTTCCGCAAAGCTCCGCACCAGGAAAGTCCCCAGTCCCATGCCCTTTCCAGGTTCTTTCGTAGTGAAGAACGGTTCCGCAATTCTGCGCAGGACATTGTCGGGCATGCCGTGCCCCTGATCTCGGATCGAGATCCGCAACCCGTCATCCGTCGCAAAGGCAGTGATGACGATTGGCCGCTGATTGAAATTGGCGTCGAGCGCATTCTGAATGAGGGCGGCAAGAGACTGCGCCGTTGCTTGTCTAGGCAGTATGGCGGCTAGCGCCTCGTCGTCAAGCTCGACTTCCACGAACGGTCGCTGCGATTCGGGAAATTGCGCTAGGACTTGCATAAACAGATCGCGCACTTGGACGCTCTGGGGGGCTTCGCCCATCGGCTCAGCGCCTTGGACGCTCATTCGTTCCAGGATCAGCCGGCATCGTTCCACTTCCGACCGAATGAGTTTCGTATCTTCGCGAATATCGTTAGGAGCTGAAGGAGCCGAGGCGTACTTTTCCAGCTCTTTCGCTACGACGGCGATCGTACTGAGAGGTGTCCCGAGCTCGTGAGCGGCTCCAGCGGCCAATGTTATCAGGGATGCCAGTCGTTCGTGTTTTGCTACCTGTTCCTGCAGTTCGAGCACTTCCCGCTCGCGATGCCTCAATGCATCCGAAATCTTTCCCGTGAAAAACGATATCAATGCGGCGGCGATCACGAATGCGATCCACATACCTACGAGATGCGGGGACAAACCCTGGTCCGGATGATGGTCCTGCAACGCCGCCAATGGCAGATGAAGGAAAAAGAGTAACCCGAAACAAATTGCGGCGAGGATGCCGAGGGCCCAGGTCCAGATCTTGTGCAGCACGACCGCCGAGAGTGTGATTTGGACGAGATACAGCAAGCTGAACGGGTTCACTGGTCCGCCCGTCAGGCCCAGGATGACAGTCAAGGCAAAAGTGTCGAGCACGAAGGCGGCGCCCAGCGTGTCTTGAGGAAATCGGCTGGATAAGTCGTGCATTCGACCGAGAAGCAAATTACTCGCGAGAATCGCCGCGAGGGGCGTCAGGGTCCAGACAACTGGAAAATCGAGACGAAAAACATATGCCATTGCGAGGATAATCGCCGCTTCACCGGCCACCATGCCGTAACGAAGCCGAAGAACCCAGGGGAGGGCCAAATTGGGAGCGAGGTCAGTCGTGGCAGTCTTCGGCACTTCGGCCGCCAGCGCATAGCCGGCAGCCCGTTGAAGCTGACGAGCTGGATCCAGCCCATAACTGTCGTGTGAAGCTGACATGGAACCGAGACCGTCTCCTGCCATCCTACGTTAATCAATTCCCCGTCGGGATGCGACAATTTGCCGCACGAGTTTCAGCGAAGCAATCGGCTCTTGCGACGATTTGCCACACACTCGATTTCGCAAACAACCGGTACACTCTCACATGAAGAAAATCGTTCTACCGATTCTGGCGGCACTGGCGATGGCCGCCCAGACCAGCCCTGATGCGCCGCAGTTTACGCCTGATGGTCAGCTCGTCCTGCCGAAGGATTATCGCGAATGGGTATATCTGAGTTCCGGGCTCGGCATGACCTATGGTCCTGCCGCTCAGGCAGACCAAAGGAATCCTATGTTCGACAACGTGTTCGTGTCGCCTAAGGCCTACAGAGACTTTCTCGAATCTGGGCGCTGGCCGGAGAAGACGATGTTCATTCTGGAGGTGCGGCGCTCTATAGAAAATGGCTCAATCAACAACGGCGGCCATTATCAAAGCGAGGTGATGGCGCTGGAAGCCGCGGTCAAGGACGAGAACAGATTCCCACAGAAGTGGGTGTACTTCGGCTTCGGCCGCTCTGATAAAGCGGCAGCGCTTCCGGCCACTTCGGGGTGCAACTCTTGCCACAGTCAAAATGCAGCAGTCGAGAATACGTTTGTCCAGTTCTATCCGACGCTTCTTGAAATCGCTACGCACAAGGGAACGCTTAGTCCCGTCTACCTTCAATGTTCTTCTAGCCAGGATGGCGGAGCCGGCGAAAGAAGGAGTACGGCTGGTCGATGAGGGCCCGACTGACCTTCTCCAGCACAACTTGTCGCACATCCGGGTATACGCCTTCACTTGATCTTGAATGCCCCCGGAGTTCCATCGCGGTGCGTCTGATGGCAACCGCCACAATTGGATTGCAAGCTTTTCACATTGGCTGCAGCTTGGTCGAAATTGTTTGCCGTGGCATCTTTGGCGACGGATGCCGCCGCCAACTGCGCGTTCATGGCGAAATTCACTGCGTCATCTGCGCCACCGCGCTCTTCCAGAAATCCTCGACCTGTTTGAAGGTAGCCTCCAGCTTCTCCGCATCGCCAGCGGCGCCTGCTGCGTTTTTGGCCGCGATGTTCTTGTTCAGGCTGCCCATGTTCGCAGCGTTGCTCTTCATCCAACCTTGATAATCGCTATCGCTCTGCGCCAGAGCACCGACCAATACAAGAGCAGTAGTGACTGCCACGACATACATCTTTCGCATAGACACCTCCAAGATTGTCTCTAGCGCAGGATATCGACCCTCGTGGAGTACAGCAACCCGCCGGCAGGGACGTCGGGCCGACTCGGCGGGACAATAGGGGCAACTCTTTCATCTGTCATCGCTTTTCCCTTCTCCTCGAAACGAAGCGAGGTAAGTTGGATCGTGCAGGGTGTTCCAATAGTTCAAACTCTTTGAACAGTCGGCGCCCTGCCATGATGTGGATCAAAAGGCATCTGCTTCAGGCACGGGTTCGCATATAAATGTTTCCTGTTGCCCTTCAACGATTCGTGCCTCGAATCCGGATGAGGGTTTTGGCACATTGCTTCGCGTTCGGAATTGGCAACCTTCGCTGTCGCCCAGGATAATTACATGCTTCGAGCCGTCAAATTTGCTGGCGATCAGTTTTACGGTACCAGGCCAGGATGGTGTCGGGTTTGGCTGCGCAGGCTTTACGGGTTCAGGCGCAGCGATACTTGTCGATCCATATCCGGGGCGATGTCTGGGCGCCCGTAAGTCGGCAGGGAGGCTTCGAAAGCGCGGCGAATGGGCGATGGCGTCCTCGCTGGTGGGGACGGGTCAGACGGAGGCTGTTTGCAGCAACCTTAAGCACACGCCTCAGGTCCTCTCGTCAGGTTCACCGTATTCCGGCATCTTTGAGCGTCTTACGCAACTTCAGAGCCTGCGGACTTCCCGCGCCGAAGGCTTTTTCGTAGATCGTGAGCGCGCGGTGCAGCGACGCACTTGCCGCGGCACTTTCACCGTTTTCCTTCAGGAACAAGCCCAAGTTTGTGAGATCCATCGCCACTTCCGGGTCTTCCGGCCCGTACACAGACTCATCGATCGAAAGAGCACGGCGGTAGAGAATCGCGACTGCAGAGGGGTCGTGTTTGGTCCACATAAGATCCGCCAGATTAGTGCACGTTATCGCCAATTCCATGCTCTCGGGCCCTAGCTTTTCTTCGAAGATCCGTAAGGCCCGCCGCTCTAAACGCTCGGCTTCATCGAATTGGCCGCTCGACTGAAGAAGACTCCCTAAATTATTTAATGTGGAAGCCGTCGCCGTATGTTTCGGCCCCAATGCTTTCTCCTGTATTGCGAGCGCGCGACGGAACAGCGGTTCTGCCGCACTGTTATCACCCTTCTGCCGAAGGGTAAGACCGAGGTCGTTTAGCACGATGGCAACTCGGGGATTGTCTTTACCTGAGGCTTTCTCCTCTTGCTGAAGGGCAAGCCGGTAATACGACTCCGCATTGGGAGCGTCCAGAATAGCCAATTCGGTAAGACATCGGGCAGAGACGCCCGCGTTCGAGCTCTGTGCGGCCGACCGGAATAGATCGTAGGCTTCCTGTCGTTTTCCAGTCGCTAAGAGGACAACTGCCAGATGCTCCTGATCGAGAGGCAATTCGGGATCGGAATTGGCCTGGTCAATCATTAACACTCTCGTCAATGGCCCAACGGCTGCTGCAGGATCGTGGAGAGTCTCTACAAAGAGACCCAGATCGGAAGCACTGCGCGCCACTTCTGGACTGTTCGGTCCAAATTGTTTTTGGCGGTCCACGACAGCCCCTTCAAATAATGGCTTGAGCCCAACAGGATCAGCGGGGGATGAGACTTGTCCCGATATCGCTACAGTCAGTCGAAGAGGCTGCAGGTCCTTCACTGCACTTGGTCGCGGTATCAGGCTGGAACCCTTGGCGTAAATGCCAATCCAGTGATTTGTAAAGGAGAGCTGACGACTCGTAGCGACTTGCGGCATGTGGCAATCCACACAGGCCTGCCCGGCAATATCCGAGCGATGACGAGCGCTCTGATGGCACGCGGAGCAACGCTTATTATATTCGACTGCCCTGCGAGCGAGCGGCGAGTGCGGATCATGGCAAGTCAAACAAGAGAGTGCTCCATTACTCTTACGAAAGCAAACGGCGTGAGTGAGGTAATCCGGTTGGTGACGCGTGTTCCAGGAGTTCGACCAGTCGGTCTCTTCTCCCTCCTCCGGGGGTTTCCGATGACAGGTACCACAAAACATGTTCAGCTCGCCCGCCTTGAATCGGCCTGGGTTCTGGATAGTTCCCGCCTTGCCACGCGAAGCAACATGAGCCTCACCGGGGCCGTGACAGGATTCGCAATGAACGCCCAATTCAGATGGTTCTACGCTCCAGTTCGCGCCGAGACGCAACGGACCAGTAGAGTGACATCGAAAACACCGCAGAATAGAAGCACCAGGGTCGAAAGTACGGTACCGCAGCCCTTCGACACTCGAGTGCCCTGGCGTCAATGCCAGCGATTTCGTGGCGGCGTAATAACTCAAGCCGTGCTCGAGATACCATTCGGTGGACACTTGGCTGACATAGGTAATCGCTTTGAGACCGGCGCCAAAGGCCCAGTGGCCAGGGCTACCCGGCGGGGCCAGCGCCAGCGCGTGGGCATGTTCGCTCCTCGACTGTTCCTCAAACTGATGAGGATGGCAAGGCCGGCAGGCTTGGCTGCCTAAGTACTGCGCCGGGGCGGAAGAGCACAGGAGCAGGAGTGCAGAAAGAGCACTAAGGAATGAAAGCGCGGCTGGCATCAGGCGCTTAATCGCAATAGTTGGACTCCATTTTGCCACGTAATTGTCCGGAACAACTCAGGGGAAGTGAACCGCTGAAGTAACGTCAAGGTCTCTCTTGCGATGCACTTATTTTTGAGAGCAGGCGAATTCGAAGGTTGACCTGCACCGCGTCCATCACGGCACTGGCAGTCGCTACCGAACATCAGCTTGCTGCGATGACGCACGAGAAACGCAGCAGAGAATTCAGGATCGCGAGCCAACGCATTGCGACCGGAATTCGCAGACAGATCCCCATAGATATTCGGATAATCCGACAACATCTTATCTGTCAGTCCTCCTGACTTCACGGAGCCAGTCGGATAGCCGGCTTCGTTGGCCGCGTCTGCGCTAATGTTAGCCCACCAAGTTTGGGCATGCCCGATAAATATTGTCTGGGGATGACTCTTTAAGAGATTCGGCAGGCGTTTGAACCCCGAGTTAAAGCCGCCCTCCTCGAAGTGAATCAGAACAGGCACGCGGAATTCTGCTGCTAAGTCGTAAACGCGAGCCATTTCGGGTCCGTCCACCTGTACGGGATATTTCAATTCTCCTACGCCGATTGCGCCGCCCTTCAGGCCAGCGCGGATTAAATCCGGGGACCCCGGTGCACGCACGTCCGCATTCGCGAAGCGAACAAACCGATCCGGATACTGAGCCATCACCGAAGTTGCCCGCTCACTGGCGCCTCCCCTGGCAAAAGAACAGCCTTCCTGACTCCGGCCCCCTCCAGATGATCGATTTCAGCAGCGTTGTCACGCCGCGGATGGAGGTGAATATCGAGCACCGGATTCCCCCAACGGCGTATCAGCCGCCTCTCCGACTGATACCGCGGCCGTCGCGAGGACACTTTGAATAAATTGACGTCGTAGCACAAATCAAAAAGACGTTCGGAGTGCAAATTGGATAAGTCGCGGGTTATTCGCCTGCGAACTGATAATGCCGAATGATGGATTCCCTTGTGATACGTTCGGCGCAGCAAACTGCACGCGATTAAAAAGATTGAAAAACTCGGCCCGGAATTGTAAATTTATGCGTTCAGTGAGCGGTGTCTTCTTAAACACAGCGAAGTCCCAGTTGTCGATTCCTTGGGTTCGTAAGACAGGATCGAAACGGCCTTCCGACCCGAGAGTGAAGGCCGGCGCCGCGGTAAAGCATGCGGTATTGAACCACTCATTTAGTCTCGATGTGGCGGAGCCGGAGATTGACTCGTCGCAGCCGGCTGTCACATTCGGCCTCGACCCGCCATTGTAGGTGCCAGTGATATTCGAATTGCTATTGAATCCCAATGGCGTTCCGCTCTGAAAAGTAGTAACACCGTTGATACCCCATCCAGAGACCAACTTGTCGGCTACGCCGCTTACATTGCCGAGCAGCCGGTGTCCCTTGCCGATTGGCAAGTCGTACACATAGCTGATCACGACATGATGGGGCACGTCGCTGCCGGACAGCGAGCGCTCGAGGCGCAGATTGTTGTAGTCCTGAAACGTTCCAGTTG
>Ga0210401_10000990_pt1 | contig 34259 bp, 52 predicted proteins | sample IncBWH32MmetaG_FD_150866 | JGI IMG/M metagenome (GOLD analysis project Ga0210401, IMG submission 150866) | Forest soil microbial communities from Barre Woods Harvard Forest LTER site, Petersham, Massachusetts, United States - Inc-BW-H-32-M | ecosystem: Environmental > Terrestrial > Soil >... | reverse complement strand
ACCGGCTCCGGCGATTCAGCCTTCATCTCCGGGGTAGGAGCAGCCATCTGGCGCTTCTCGGCGGCCGCCTTAATTGCCTGCATGCGCTTATCGGCTAGCGTCGCCGGTTTGACAGGCTCTGACTGCTCGGCCGTAGGTGTTTTGACAGGCTTTGGCTGTTCAGCAAGAACAATCTCGGGCTCTGGCGCCGGGCCCTTCAACGCTTCGGGAAACTGCTTGGCGGCATCGCGCGCGGCCTGCACCTCTTTCGCACCAGCCATAGCCGCATCTTCCGGAGAAACCTTAGGCGGGGCCTCGGCTGCCGCGCGCCGCGCGGCCAGCGGAGAAGCCTTGACGCTTGCTGGGGGCTCCTCGCCCCGGGCTCCCGGCAGCAATGGCTTGAAATCTTCGCCCTCTGGCGTCGCTGCCTTGATCCGTGCCGCGACCTCCTTAGGGATCGTACTCTCGGGCGCCTCAGTTGCGCGCCGCTCCTGGAGGCTCCTGAGAGCTTTTACGATCTCCTCTGGCAACGCCTCGCCGATCGTCGGCCCAGGCTCCGTCGCTCCTCCCTTCTCAGCCCCCGCGACCAGTGTCTCGCCGCGCTCGATTTCCTGCTCGCCTTTCTGATTCAAGGCCTTGCCGAAGTCCGTTTCCTTGGCCGCTTGCTGCTCGCCCTCGTGCTCAGCCCAGATATCGTCCGGCGTCTTGCCCGCGGCGGCCTTGCCTGCATCGCTCGCCTGGAATTGCTCGAAGGCGTTATTCCGTTGTTCTTCAGCAGCTTGCGCGGCCTCAGCTTCCGCCTCTTCCGCAACTTGGGCATGCCGAGTAGCGACATGACCCTCGTACTCGCCTGCATGGTAATGCGCACCCATCGTCGCGTTGACGTCCGTTGCCGCGACCACTTGAGAGAGCTTGTCGCCGCCCGCTGCCTCGACCGTCTTCATGGCGGCCGCCTGGGCGTGCTCCATCATGGTCTCAGGATTCTCCTGTATGTCGAAGCGCGCACGGCGCCCGGCGAGAGTTCCCGGGGGCGCCACCGGCTCAGCGGCCTGCGCTGCGTGTTGCACGGTTTCGCCTTCGCGGAGCATGTGCGGACCGATGGGGACGATATTCTGATAAACCTGATCAAGAAGGTCCCCGCCACTCACCGCAGCCTGCGTGACGTCTCCAGTGGTGATCCCGAAGCCCTTCTCTCCGGCGGCTCCTTGCTTGACCATACCGGATTTGTTGAGTGCATCGGCGCCTGCATCGAGGAGCTGCTGCGTCGGCTGGGACATGAGTGTAGTGATCGCTGCCGGGATCCCGGTCATCGAAAAACCCTCGTTCAGGAGGGCGAGCGATGCCTTCGCGGCGAAGGCGGCGACATTGCGCGGATCAACGGCGCCGGCGCCGGAGTTGGCTTCGAAGTTGCCCGCCTCCTGCATCTGCTGATTGGCGGAGTCGCGGCTCTGAACATAATTCTTGGCGAAGCGGGTGAAGAGACCGTCCTCTCCTGAGATCGGCTCGTGGAGCTTTGAACCCGCCGAGAGGTCCGCTTGATGGAACTGATCCATGCCGCGGCTCGTCGCGTCGACCGCGCCCTGATAGGCTTCTCCGGCTGCGGCCTTGGCGCGGTCCCATAGTCCGGGAGGCGGTGTTGGTGGCGCCGGCGGAGGCGGCTCTGGAGGAGATTCGGCGCCGAATTGATCAAGCCACGAGTTGCCGGTGGTCGGCGCCTGTGTATCGAGCACCATAGCCGGATGGGGTTTGCCGTCTGGGCCTTTGCCGGTCTTCTTCCAGCGATCAACTTGCGCCTGGTTCCCGGTTGGAACCTCTTCGACGTCGTGCGCTCCCGGAGGAAGATTGGGCGGCGCCGATTGGCTGCTTGCGGATGGCGGATTGGATGGCTGTCCTGGTGGCGGGGTGTCTGGGCCGAACGAGTCGAGCCATGCATTGCCTGTGCTTTGATCTGCCATTCTTCAACTCCTAGGACGACGGCTTAAAGCCGCGGCCCCGCTACGGTGTCGGGCCGCCCTCGGCCGCTTCCATATCAGCGCTCTCATTCTCGTTCGGCTCTTCGCCGCTGCCGCCGCTGGGCCCCGAGCCCTCTCCTTGATTCCCGCCGGGACTCCCACCCACCGGGATCGAGTGGGTAACTTGCGCACCTTTTCCGAAGTAGTTGAACACTGGGAATTTCGCGGAGGCGCTCGCCGAACTCTGCTGACTCTGCTGGGCCTGTTGGTGCGCGGCGCCGAAGTACTCAGACGGAAGATAGCCGTACCGCTGTTGAAACGCCATTGCGTGGTCCTCATTCGGGTTTTGAATGAGATCCGACACGGCGCCGGCGTTCGGTCGAGGTCGTGTTGCAAGATCCATGGGCTGATTGCGTTGGGCATCGAAGAGCACCATTTTGCCGCCTACCGGCATTCCGGTTTGCGGGTCTACGGTGCCTCCGACCTGCATGTACTGCTGTCCACTCTTGTGTACAGCAACGAGATGCGTTTCAGGTGCCGCGCCGAGCACGGGCTTTCCGTTGGCGTCCTTCGGCGTGACAGCGATGTGCGAAATGGTGAAGTCCGGCTTATCCTTGGTGCCCTGTCCCGTGCGGATCGCTGCGGAACCCAACCGGCTCGAGGCCATGATGCCGGCGCGCTCGGTCGCCGCTTCTTCGTGCTGCCCAGCCACCTTCTCTTTGCTCTGTCGTTCTTGCCCCGCGCGAAGGTTCTGCTGCTCTTGCTCAAAGTGCGCAACGTTCGAGCGTCCAGTGATCTCGCGTTGCGTCTGCTCTGCTTGGAAGGATCGGCCTTTTGCGGCTTCGCCAGACTGGAATTCCTGCGACATTTTCTGGAGCATGACCTGCCGATTCGTCTCCATCTGATTCTGGCGCTCCATCTGCTGGCGCTTGACGCCAACCTCGCCGGCTTCAGTTACTCCCTCGCCCAAGCCCTTCAGGGCGCCCATGCCGCTCATGAAGCTCATTCTTGTTCCTCCTGCTCTTCCTGGCTTGGGCCGCTCGGCTCAGCGCCACCTTGCGCAGCTTGAGCGCCCTGCGATACCATGCCGCCTCCACTGGGCGGTGCTGCGCCGCCGGGGGCCTGAGACGGAGTGGAACCTTGAGACGCTCCTTCTGGTCCCCCGGCTGGGCCTTGAGGAGCCGCGCCGCCCGGTGGGCCTCCTGATGCGCCCTGTGCACTACCCTGCTGCCCTTGCGTCGCATATGCATGCGCATTCTTGTAGTGCGCTTGATACTTCGAAACCATCGAGGGCGGCAAATGCGATTTCAGATTCGCGACTTGCTGCTTCGACACGCCGAACATCCGCATCACTCCTTCTTGGGCCAGCCCGAGCGCTCCGACTGCCTGGTTGTCAGGGATTTGAGCTTTACGGACCTGCTCCACCATATCTAGTATGTGATTGAGCGTTAACTGCACAATAGGCAGCACTAATTGTGGTGCGTTCTTCGAGAACAGTAACTTCTTGTTGATGGATGAGACAATGACCAGCGTCATGTGCGCAGCGGCCGCAGGCAATTGCTGCCCAGGGACCACGGCTTGAATTACCGCACGCGCGACTTTCTCATTCTGATAGAGCGCCTGATTGAGAGCATCCTTGGCTTTGTCAAGCTCCGCGGATAATGCTGGCGGCAATGGGATCTTGGAGAAGTCCGGCTCTCCATCCGGGCCTACCGCATCTTTGAACTCTTGCAAACTTCCGCCCGCTGCCGCTGCGGCGCCCTGCGCTTGTGCGGGAGATGGATCTCCGGGATCTTGACCGCCGAGCGCCTGAGAAGTACTGTCATCCGATCCACCCCCGGGAGAGCCATCTTGCCCGCCGCTGTCGCTGTCGTCACCGCCTTGTGGCCCGCCGCTGCCATCTTGGTCCTGATCGGAATCGGAGTCCTCGTCGCTGCCTTGATCCTCAGCGGAACCCGTGGGCTGATTGCCGCCTGCCTGTGGGGCATCCGGAGTTCCGCCAGCGCCGGCTCCTGCAGCAGTGCCACCTTGGCTTGGGGGCTCGCTCTCGCTATCTTGAGCGCCACCGCCCTCGGGAGCTGCGCTCTCATCGCTTTGGCTCTCTTCGTCGGCTGACGGCGGAGCTTCCGCAGCCGGGTGCTTTTTCTTCTTGCTGTGCTCTTTTGCCTTGTCGAGGAAAGCCATTTTAAATTACCCCGCCGCGTGGAGTTGCATTCATTCCGAGCACTGGCACCGATCCGCCATTGGGCGACGGCCCCATTCCGACCGGGGCGACTGTCGACGCCGGCGCAGCAGACGAGGGCTGCGAGCCCGGTTGCGCAGTGCCGCCGGCGCCAGAGACCATGCTGCGCACGGCCGCCGCGCGCTGCAAATATCCACCGGGCACATTGACCGGTTGGTCCGCTGCTGTCTCAAATTGAGCAGCAAGCTGCGGATTGGCCCATCGTTGGCTGGCCCACTGTTCCGCAGCAATCTGCTCCTGCATCGACTTCTGGCCCATGGCGCCCTGCGCGAGTCCGGAGAGCGCCTGACCACCAATCAGCGCCGCGCTCGGATTCTGCTTCAAGAAGCTTCCGGCTTGTGACAGCATGCTCGGGTTGGTCGCTTCTCCGGGATAGGCCCCCGGCTCTGACCCCGGCGCGGCGTTGGCTGCTCCAGGAGTTCCACCATTTGCTGCAGCCCCCGCTTGAGCGGTCGGAGTCCCTGGCGTCGGCGCATTCCCGGCAGCCGCTCCCGCAGCCTGCTGCGTATTGCCTTCTGTGGTGGCCGCAGTCGTGTTGGATGCGGACGATGCCGCATTGGCTTGTTGCACATCTTGAGCGCTCGAGAGTCCTGGAGCGAGTGTTGCATCATTGGCTTGAGCACCAGCGAACGAGCCCACACTGTTCGTCGGGTCTAGCACGCTATTCAAGAATTGGCTTGGCGTCTGCGCCGCGCTATTTGCCGCGCCGGTTGCAGCAGCCCCCGTTTGCGCCACACTTGAAGCGTCGGCAGCGGGCGCCGCGACATCATTCGGCAAACCGGCCGCGTTGAGTCCCCCATTCGCACCTGAACTTGCCGCGGCACTGGCAGCGGTTTGGTCTGCTGTGGCAGCCGTACTTGAAGCGCTGGTTGCGACATTTGCGATCGAAGAGCCGATGGAGGCGACACTCGCGGCCAAAGTGAGATCTTTGCCGATACTTGAGTTGAAGAAATTCTTCAATCCTCCACCTAGCCATCCTTGCTGCGCCACTGCGGATGCGAGAGCTAGGCCGCCCGCAAGAAGTGCGAGTGTCGATCCGCCGGTGAAAACCGCGCCGACAACCGCCACCACTCCGATAACTATCGATAGCCAACCCATGTGGTCACCTCTTGGAGCCGCGCGGAAAGTACATGAAAGCCCCTCCGCGCTGCTCGAAACCTATTGCTCTCAAAATTGCTCTCGCGTTCGTTGCCATGTCGTGGTCGTCCGTCACCGCAGCCACCAGTAAATTCTGCTCTTGCGTCCAACGCTTGAAGTCCCAGAGCAATCTCACGCCGCCCGACTTCTCGCCGTACCAGAGGACGACCGCTGCATGTCTCTTGGTCGCCCATACATTGTTGCTCGCCAATGCGATCAACGCAGAGTGTGGCCTTCCCACTTCTCCAATCACCCTAGCGTATTCTGCTCGCCGGAGCAGCTCTACTTCCTTGCCCATGTCCGGAATGAGTTCCGGATATAGTTCGGCTGCCAACGCTTCCCCGGCGCCCCGAATGAACGGTTCGTCGGCTCTCTGCATTCCCCTGATCTTCAATCAAGGCTCCCTATGGTGCGAATGTCGGTCTCTGATTGGGCGTGTAGGGCCCGGTCGGGAATACTGTATTTTGGCCGCCTGCGCCACCAGTGGCATTAGGGCCTGAGGGCGTCACGCCGCCCGCAATATTGGTACCTCCCTGAATCTCGTTCATCACAGTAAGCGCCGAGTTCATCTGCGTGATCATCGCGGTTATGCCGGCGGATGCCTGTTCCGGAGTTAGATTCTGGTTGTTCATCATCGAGCCAATACTCGATAGCATCTGGCCGTAAAGGCTCGCCGCTGCCGAGTTCGAGGATATAAGCGAGCTCCATTGCCCCTGTACGTTCGCGAGAGCCTGCGCCTGCTGGCCGCTCGTATATGTATTTTTCAATTGAGTGGTCAACTGCTGGGCGAGCTGCTTCATCGAGTTCTGCGCGTTCGCAGTGGTTGCGTTTGCGGTAGTTACGTTCTGCGCATTGAACTGGGCCATCGCGGCCTGAGTCGATACATTGAACTGGCTGTTCTGAGTGTTGAGCGAAGCCTGCTGCTCCTGCGCCGCAGTCTTTTGCGCCGAGTTGAACTCACTCGCTTGAGTATTGAGTTGCGCATTCTGCGCTTTCGCTGCTTCCGCTTCTTGAGCATTCTGTTGTGCTAAGGGCGTTGCGCCTGCGACGAGAGCCGCCTCGCTCGCTCCCGAAGCAAGGCTTGAGTTGCCAAGACCTCTACCAGCAGCCGAGAGGTATCCCTGCTGAGCGGCAAGCTGCATCGCGGGAGAGTTCGAGGAGGTGATATTGTTGAGTTGCGTTGCTGCATTGGTTGAATCCTGGCCGCCGCCAAGAGAGGCAGCGTTGAAGTCAGTGGCCGATCCGGTAGAGAGCGCTTCGATCTGGCTCGCCGTCGAGGAGCCCACATTGCCCATTGCCGCGGTATACGTCGAGACAGAGGCTGGTGAAACAGTGCCCGGTGGCGTGTTGAAATTCGTTGCTGATTCAGGAGTAAGTCCGCTTCCAAGCGCAGGCGGCGGAGTCTGCGTTTTATTGCCCACGGTAGGCGAGGCTGCCGAGGAGCCTTGCGAAAGCAGCCCGGTTGCTGGAGAACTGACCCCGATGCTGACCGGGGCCGGCTGTGGCAACGCGCCGCTACTCGGCGGCGGGTTTAGGTTGTTTGTTGAAGCGGCGGCCATTGGTTACCTCGTTTCGCAGATGACTGCATACCCCTAAGAGCTTGAAATGTAAAGTTCGATAAGTCCATTTAGTGAGGTATCGCAGGCATCCAGTAAAGGCTGCCATTCAACGACACGGCCAGCCATTGCGCGCTCGTGGTGCTCGTTCCGGGCTTGTTGGTCAAAGTGAGCGCTCCGGCGGTACCAGTTCCATAATAGCCGGTACCGAAATGCCCCCAGCCTTGAGTAGACGAGGAGCCCGGTGTGGCAGTTCCTGTGGTCTCGAAGTCTATGGCGAAGCTGCTGTTCGCGGATGAGGGGAAAGCCGCTAGACCGTAAGCGTACCCGGTTCCTGCGACAAAAGAGGCTGCGCCGTATAGCAGTACCCCGGTGAAGGTGCCTCCGACGGAAAGAGCCGAGCTGCTCGTTTCCATATTGGCGCCGCTGATCTGCACGCCGTTCGCAGCATTGACTGTTATGAAGTCTAGGCCTTTGACCTGCAAGTGCAAGATGGCATCGCTGTTGATGCCGACAAATCCATTGTATCCTGCGTCTTGGTATATGACCATCTCACCGCTGGTGAGCGTGGAAGTCCCGGATATTTTTATCGCGTACCCCGCAAATCCTGTCCCCGTCATGGTGAGCGCTAGATTATTGGGAGGCCCCGAGAAAGTCGAAGCTCCCCTAACTTGCAGTATGCCGACGCCAGCGGCGGATGTGCCATTGATAACCACTGCAGCGAATGTTGAGGTGCCGAGCGCTGTAGCGCCGCCAGTCAGCGTCGTGAGCCCACTGACAGTAAGCGCGCCCAGTGTCGCCGTACCGTTGACACTTAGTGTCGTCGCATCAAGCAGCCCAAATGTCGATGTGCCGCTGACATTGATTGAACCAAATGTCGATGTGCCTGAGACCGATATCGAGGATCCGAGCGTGATGTTGCCCGTGACCACGATCGAGTTGAATGTCGATGTCGCCGTTCCTGCCGCGACAATGCCGGCGGAGAATGTGTGCACCCCGGTCCATGACGGCACGATTGTCTGATCGATGGCGAACGTGACGTCGATGGGCGCAGCGGAAGTCGCGGTGCCGGCAGCCGCAACCAATCCGACTTTGTGCACCGGGGCGGCGGAGGAGATAGTGCCTCCGAAGGTGACCGTCGCAGGCGGCACGTAGAGAGTCCATGCCGAGAAGCTGGAGTTATAAACAAGGGTGTACCACGAATTCGCAGAGATATCCCCGAGCTGCAAAGGAGTGCCGTTGAGCCGCAGTACGCTGGCTGCTGGCAGATTGTTGACTTTCAAAGTCGCCGCGCCGGGATTGGTGTTACCCGCTTTGAAGGAGACCATATCCCCGTCTACAAGGGTTACGCTGGGCTGCCCGGCGGGAGTTGTCACGACGTACGCGGACCCTGTGCCGGAGTCCACGCCCGAGATAGCCAGATCCGCGAAGCCGGCTTGTATGCCTTGCAATTCGGAGGCAACAGCTTCCGCGCGAGCGAGCATGCCCGGAATCAGGGAGCCAGAGTATGTATAGTACGGGTTGCTCATCGTTGGTACCTTCGTGGGTCGAAATGGAGCACAAGGCCTTGTAAGATGAACGGCGCGTCGACGATTGCTTGATGGAAGATTAAGAAGCTGATGTTCTCGCCCGTACCGTTGAGAGATGCTCGAGCGCTTGAGATGACTTGGCCGTCCCAATCGAAATTATTCCAGTTAACGCTATCCCAGTATCCGCCGCCCCCGAAGACATTCACAGCTTGAATTTGGCTAGCTGTGACACCGTACACGGCGCTGGAGCTTTCAGCATTAGAGTAGGACAGGTCCCAGTCGAATTTCAGCGCGATCTGAGATGGAGCGTTGAGTTCGAGGTCCGCGCGGCGGAAGTACTTCCTCGTCGCAGGCGACCCGACATTGTTGAAAGCGAGTCGCACGTATGAGGTGATTTGAGCACCGTCCCACGACGTGCCGCTTCGATCCTGGTAAACAAATCCGTCGCCGTTTGAGGATCCGAAATACGACACTTCGTTGCCATTTTGATCCTCTGAATTGGAGATATTGTAGATCGGGTTGGGATAGGTCGCATACCCGAATTGCGCAGTGACTCCGCTCTCGACAGCCGACCAGGCTTTATTCTGCTGGCCCAATCCGGGGACGTACATGATGAGCACGCTTCCGTCGGTGAAATAGAAGCGGGCTTCGTTGGTGGCCCGCACAATGGTCGAGTCCGCGAAATTAGGCCGGAGCGCAGCGACGATAGTCTGGATCAGTTGCGAGATCGTAGCACCGACGAAGTTGCCGTAGCTCTGCGTGCGCGAGAGCGATGTGATGCCAAGCTCATTGAGCGCATAGACAGTGTCCAGCCCTTGGGCAGCGTACTTGACTGCACCGACTTTCTCAGCCGCCTTCGTAAGAGTGAAGCTCGCATCGCTCGTGCCGTTGATCGTCCATGAGTCCTTGGTGGTCATGATTGCGAGAGCTGGGCCCACGATCGAGTACATGCCGGTGATCTCGGCGCCCACGCCGAACTCGGCTGCGCCTAAAAAGCCGTCGAACTGGTAAGGCACTCCTTGCACCGACTGTTGCACTATCCCGCCGGGGAAGGCGAGCCAGAGAAAATTCTGGTATTCCGCCAAGAAGAATGGCGTGTTCGCCGCAGGCTGATTTGTGAGAGCCGTCTGCGGTAAGAGAATCGGCATGACGACATTATTCTGATCGATTTGGAAAGCGGCAGTCAGATTGTTCACGCCATAGGTGTTGTAGGTGCTCGAAGAGGCAAAGAAGTTCTTGTTCATGAAGCGGTAGAAGCTCTTGAACACATTTGTGCCGGTGCCAAAATTGAAGACCGTCGGTCCGCTAGACGCCGCAGCGAAAATTTGGTTGTTGATGCTCAGATTCTCACCGTTGGTGAAAGTGCCAACGACGCCCGTCAGCGCAAGATACCCAACTGTGATGTCTTGCGGGACAGCGGCGTAGATAGTTGCAGTGGCGAGCGAGCTAACTCCTACGACGATTTGTCCGTTCGTCGGGATATTGATACCGGCATTGAAGCCGTACAGGATGCTGCCTGCTGGCATCGCCGCAGCCGGTGCTGCAGATAGCTGATACGTTCCGACGGTGCCGGTCGTCCCTGATAATTGAGACACCACAGTGTCCCCAGTAGGCAGGTATCCGGTCGGATCGCTGATTGTCATGTTGCTGGTAAGCGCTCCAACGCTTATCCCGGTGATCACCGCCACGCCATTAGTGTCGACACTGCCAGTGAAAGTGCCGCTCGTCGTCACCAAGCCGTTGTAGTAGAGCGTAGTGCAGTATGTAATGCCGCCAGTACCCCAGCCGTTGGTGCTAGTCGACAAGTACATCACTGCTTTGGCGCTCGTTCCTGTGCCGGTGCCGCGCCACGCATAGTTGTTCGCGCCGTTCTGCCATGCGCCTAGCACATTCCCTGTGCCAGGCAACGCAGCTATCTGCGCTCGGTAATAGCTCTGCGCAGCCGCGAGCATGTCGCTCGTGTAGAGAAACGTTGTAGTGTTGGTCCCTGCGGGGCCAAATCCTACCGAGGGCATGGTTAGGAAAGTTCCAGTGCTCGTACTAGTTCCGAAGAGCACTCCTTCAGCGTTGGTGAAAGTGCCAGTGATATTTGTGATCCCGACCCAACTGGTGCCGCTGACCGTGAGGCCAATGACGAAGTTTCCAATAGCTCCAGAAGAGACTCCTGTGCCTTGCGTCGTATTCGTTCCAATGACAAATCCAGAGAGGGATGAAACTGGGGCGCCGACGGAGACGGCAGCGCTGGGCTTCGCTGCCCCATTGAATCGCTCGAATCCGTCAACACGCCGATAGCCACCGTTGTACCAGGGTTCATAGTTGACCAACGCGAGGGCAAATCCAGGGTCAACTGATAGGGCGGGCGTGACGACATCGATGCCTCCATTGAAAGGGTAGTACTTGGTTTGAGTGACTGGCTTGGCTGGTTTGCGCATATTGCTATTTTACCATGCGGCCACTATGCAAGCTGCGTAGCCGCCGCGTCCGCCAGCGCCGCTACCATGAGTAGTGAGACCGGCTGCGCCGCCGCCCCCGCCGCCGCCGTAGTCTCCACCAGGAGCACCGGCCCCTCCTTGCGCCGATGTTGAGCCCGCGCCGCCGCCACCGCCCGATGCGGGAGCCGGTCCTAGGCTGCTGGAACCTTGAGTTCCTGCGGAACCAGAAGTTCCTGCGGGTCCTCCTACAAGAGATATAAGCGGAGTGCTGCCTGCTGACCCGCCAGCAGCAGCTGCCGTAGGGGCGGGCGTCGTGGTCATGCCACTGCCGCCACCACCTCCTGTGGGCCCGTATGCTGTCGCAATGTAACCAGCCCCGGTTGCTAACGCTGCCCCTGCTGCAGCGGCGCCACCGGCGCCCCCATTGCCGCCTGCGGTGCCTTGGCCGACGTTTCCAATTCCGGAAGAATTACTTCCGCCGCCGCCGCTTCCGGTCCCGTCTCCGCCACCTAATCCAGGAGATCCGCCATACGCCCATATTAGCCCACCGAAAGTAACACTGGATCCTTGATTGCCTGGAGCTCCATTAGCTGCAGCCCCAGTTATTGCGGTACCCCCAACGCCAGTCGTTGTGCCAAATGTGATCGTGACAGTCGTTCCAAGCGCGCGTAAATCGGATGCGCGAAATATAACTACTGACACTCCCCCTCCAGCGCCCCCGCCGCCGCCGCCTCCGGTATTCGCTCCGCTGGCAACTAGGCCGCCAGAACCGCCGCCTCCGCCTCCTCCGATGCAAACCACTTCTATGAAATTCGCGCTAGGAGGAATTGTGTATGTCTGCGACAAACCGCCGGTTTGCACAAATGTCGTGCTTGAAGAACTTGCACCGGGAAATAGATCGGCGGCGTTTATTGGCCTGAATTTCGGTTGGGCGTTAGTTCCGGATGTAGGCCCTGCAAGAAAAGTATTTGCAGTCTGAGTTCCAAGCGTCAATGTCATCGTGCCCGCTGTCGAGATCGGCACACCAGAAGCCGCATAGATCGGGGCTGTAGAATTGTCGACGATCGAAATACTCGTGACCGAGCCGGTATTTGTGTTGGTTGCTGTAATAGTTACGGTTCCGGTACCACTTGCCGGGGACAGAGAAATTCCAGTGCCAGCTTCAAGCTGAGAGACGCCACTTGAACCGCCAGTGCCGCTCGTGCCGTTGGATATTTGGGTGATCTGACCCCCGGCGTTGAGCGTCATGGTGGGGTTTGTGTACGTGCCCGCAAGCCCAGGGATCGCCGTGAGGATCGGATTGACGCCCTTGCTGACCGAGGTGCCGCCCATTTAGTATCCGCCGTCGAAGAAGCTTCCCCAGTCTCCATCGGAGCCGTAGCCCGCGCCGATCGTGATATTGTTGCCCTGCTGCAAGCGCGAGTTCTTGCGATTCGGCAACTGATCATTCTCGAGCTGCGATAAGAGGCTTTGGATAGTGAGGATGCCGGAGTCGTTGGAGCCCCCCATGATGAGAAGCTGCGAAAGCCCGATCTGCTCCTGAGCATTTTCGAACCAACCGTATTTCATGCGCGCGAACTCAACGATCAATCGGTTAGCGAAGCGCGCCGGGATGTTTGAGACATCGGCATCAGCTTTGAGATCGTAGGGCTGTGAGCGATATTCGACTTGAATAGAATACGACTGATCGGGGGTTAGATCCCATCTGAGCGTGTTGTCTGGCATAACGATGACGCGAGAGGGCTGCGCTTGATCGGTCGTATCGAAGACCTCGTGGCGCACTTCCTGCCATTCCTTCACTCGCAGAGGGACGTAGTATGTCGAGCCTTGCGGCAGGATCATGAAAGTTTTGTAGTCCCACTCGGCAAGATCTGTAGGCTGCGCGCTGATGCTTCCACCTGAAGTCGTGACGATGCCGGTGTTCGTCCCGGAAGGAGTATAAACTGAGATCGTTTTGCGCAACCATTTCCAGTCGACCCAGAGGTTCTGGATATCGAGCTCAGCATCGTGCACCCAATTAACGAGGCGCAGTGCTTCGCCAGTTTGATTGACCGTGGTTACGATGCCAGAGCCGGCCGCGCCGACTTCTCGCCACAGATCATTGACGAGGGTCAGGAAACTTCGCGGTTGGACTACAGTCAGGGCCATGTGTTACGCGGCGAAAGCTTCGGCAGCTCGAGCGCGCGCGTTCTCCTTTTCTGCGTCAATCACTTGCTGCGGCAGTCCGGCCTCGCGGATCTTGGGATTGGCTGAGGCGAAGAATCGCTTGTTGGAGAGGGATTGCTTGCGCCGGTTGCGCTCCTGCTCATCGGTAAGTGGTTCCATCTTGAAGGATGGATCGGTACGCACATAAGCTCTGTGCGCGTTGAAGAGATGGCCAGGGCCCTGCACATAGCGCACACCCTCGATGCCTCCCACTTCACCCGTGTTGGCCTCAGGATCGAAGCGCGGAGTTTCGTCCACGGCTTCCTCTACGGCTGACTCTTTGGGAGCATTGCCGCGATTCAATTTCAGAGTGCCCATTGGCTACTCCTTCCGAACGAATTTGCGTACGTTGTTGAAGTATGCGCCGCCCTGTTGATACTTGACGCCGGGGATCCCGTCTACAAGGCCGTAGGGCTTGTTGCCTTCGAACACGGGTTCGGCACTGACTGGGGCCGGATCAGGCGCAGCTTCGGTCTTGACGGCCGCTTTAGGAGCTTCGACTTTATCCTGCTCTTCGAACAGCGATTCGACTTCCGCTTCGACTGCGGACTCTGCAGCTTTCAGCATGTTCTTGAGTTCTTTCAACGTCGGCATTTGCTTCTCCTCTAATTGTCTCCGTCGATTCCATCTGCCTTCGGATTCGCTCCGGTGGGATGCAGCGAGGGCGCGATGCAAGGCAAGCCGTCCTCGTCCATAAGCGCCGCCGGCGCACCGCAATGATCGCGATTGGCCGGGTAGGATAGGTCGTGCCGGGTGGGCAATCCCGCGCCGTGGTAGCTGTGTGTTGAATTGGGCCCATCCATGCCGCATTCGATCTGAGGGTGGAATTTATCAGTTCCCCACTCGCCATGGTTGTCGGCGGATGCAAAGCGCGCATCGCGCGGCATTGGGCGCCCTCGTGCGTCTCCGCGCGGAGCCAGCACTTGCAGGCGCTCAGTATTCTCGAAATGGGTATTCATTCGATCGCGGCCATTGATCCCTTCGAGGAGATCCTTGCGGCTGTCGAACTCATCTTCGGTAACGCCCGCCGGGGCACGGCCCCATTCGTAATCGGTGGCAGGTACTCGCATTGCCATGGTCACCTCCAAAGCACCCGGCGGACAACCAGGTTTCGCGTAGACCGAAGACCTCGGGCGCTACTAACTGGCCAACCGCCGGTATGTGCCGATTACATCTCGCCGATCAGGAACCTGTTGCCGCGCTTGCCGCTAACTTCGTAGTTATTGGTTCGCCCGATCTTCCGTTCTGGGGCAGAGCCCGTGAGAGGGTCGATGTCGTAGTTGTAGTTCGGCTCGGTCGCATCCGCGTCCATACTCTCTCGCAGAGAGACACCGTCCTCCAACCCTGGCTTTTCCTTCTCAAAGTACCCGCCGCCGTAAAGCAGCGTCTCTTCACCCATGTCACCCTGATCGCCATCGTCGCGGATCGCATCGAGCTCCTCGGGTTTCCCCACGGTGCCCTTGCCGAACTCATCCGCATTCTTGGCAGGCTCGAGGATTCGGGCCAAGCCCGCTTCTCCGGTCCCGTGCGACTTGTTGTGCGCCACCGGGTCGCCCGCCGAGTGGATCTGCTTGATGCCCTGCTTGGCATTGAGAGCCAGCCCGTCGGCCGGAGTTTCCTCCGGCCGATTGGTCACGTCGGACTTGCGCCCGCCGTGGCTCTTGCGCATTTTCTTGCTCGGGCTCTGGTCACTGGTCTTGCTCATTGTCATTTACCTCCGTTCAGTTGCCCGCGCCTTAAGCCACGCTGTCCCAGCACAGGATGCGCGTACCCGGGATTTCCGTGTGCGCGATTCCGAAGCCGAGTTCAGAGTACCAAGCGATGCCTCGCGAACGTCCGTAGTCCGTCGGGATCTTTCCGCGGATTTCCTCGGGGATTGCGAAAGCTTCGCAAACCGTGTCGGATCCGAAGAAGAAGCCGCGGTCTGTGTTCGCCCAGCCCTGACTCGCGATATTGGTCTGCTCGATGAAACGGACGCCTTCGTAGCGGCCCTTCTCACCGTTCATGATCACGTGCCAGCCTTCCGGGGTGTACTGGTGGATTCCCTCAAGGTTGTTCTTCATGTTGCGAAGAGCAGTCGGACGGAACACGGAGAGGTAATTGACCCCGTCGAATGCCGGGATGTTGGCCTCCGCCATGTAGTCCGCAATCGCCTTCACGTGCGAGGTGTAGAGCGCGGTGGACGCCGTGCCAGCGACCGTCCCGTTCGTGGTCAGCGTATAGCTCGTGGAGCTGGTCGACTGAATGCGGATCGGGGTCAGGTTGAACTGGTTGTAGGCTGCCGTGTCAAGCACCTTACGAGCATCATTCTTCAGCACTTTGTGAATGATCTCGGTGACCGGATGCTCCGAAAGATCATCGAGCTTCTTGGTGAATGGGACGCTGTTGCCGTACTCGGTAATGGTCAGCGAGTTCTGCGTGATCGTGAAGTTGGTCTCGGGCATGACCTGGTTCTCAACCAGTGCTCCGCCGGCCGTCGCCACGTCGCTATAGATGTTCCAGTTGAAAATCTGACCGATTCCCAAGCCGAAAGCTTCCTTCGCATCGCAGAACTGCCGATAGCGAACCATCGGCTGCAGCGCGGTGCGCAGTTTGCGGCTGAGGTTCGGCGACCACATGTATCCGCCGACTGCGTTCGTGCTCCAAAGTTGGCCTGACATTGTTACTTCCTCCGTCTAGTACGCCTGCCCTCGGCTATTGCGGATGTCCGCCAATGCGCTTTGCGGCGAATCGTCGGCTCCGTCATCGACTTGGGCGGCCGGAATCACTGTACGCGACACCGGCATCGGCCGTAATTGCTGTTTCGTTTCCTGCCGTTTGCGGCTAGCTTCTTCCTGCGTGCGGCCCGTGCTCGGAATAACCAGCTTCTTGCCGGTCTTCTGCTCAAGCCACTCGCGGGTCTGCCTGCCCGCCTCCAGCATGATCTGCTCGGGCGTCCAATCGGAATGCTCCGCGAAGATCACGTCACTTCGATTATCGGCAATCGCGTACAGAACGGGGTCATTCGCAACGTCGGCGTAATCCTGCTGGAATTTCTTGAATCCAACAGCTTTCGCTTGGACGTCATCCCTGACTGCAATCGTCCGGACTGCTACATCCGCTGCCTGCGATACGATGGCGTTTGTGTCAATCGGGGCCGAAGCTTGCCGAATCTTCTTCAACGTCATCGCCATTCGCCTAGCGGCCACATCTTCCGGTGCTGATACCAGCACCTTAACCAAATCCGCAGCTTCCGCATCGAGGTCCAGTGTGTCCACCGGAGCAGCTTGAATCCGCGCTTGCTCACGCTTCTGAAGCGCGGCCTCGCGAGCATCTAGCTCTCGACGACGGTTCGCTGCTTCCTGTAAGCGGCGATCCGCGGCAATGTTCTTCTGAATGTTCGCTCGAGCTTCCTCGAGTGGCACCTCGACGGTGCGGCCGTCAACAACGGCTCTGAACATCGGCTTCCCGTCTCGCCGGACAATGTAGTCCGCCAGCGGGTCGGCCCCTCGGTCGTCGATCTTAGTTGCTTGATCGGCGACCTGAATCGCTTCATCCATGGCCTGCCGTTCAGCAGCCCGATGCTCTTGCCGCTCCTGCTGGCCCGCTCGGCGGCGCTCAGCGCTGGTCTCTCGACCGGCGGCCTCATCCTGCATCTGCTGATGCAAGAGAGCTGCGCGTGGATCCGCGCTCTCAAGAAACTCCTGGTCCTCTCGGGTTCTCTGCTCGACGATTCTTGCGTCGATGTCCGCGAGCATCTGGTCTCGCGACTGAACGAATGGATCTGGGCCGGGAGCCTTCGCGGGGATCTTGCGCGCTCCTGCAGCATTTGCAACTGCGCTGCCGTCATTCTGTGAAGTGGATTCGCCGCCGGTTTCGATAGGCACGATTAGTACTCCTCTAGGGGTTTCGATACTCCTTCAACGCGACTTCAGCATTATTCGCATCGGCAAGGGCGTCGCCAAACCACCCGATGAGCATGCGCGCGGCATCTGCCCGTGCACGAATCTCCCGGAGCTTCCTCCGAGCATAGAGCCACCCGCGCAAGCCGTCGGGGTTGACTTTGAGTGCGTCAATTTCGGCTTGCTGGATGGTGAGTTTCGCGCGATGGTGCAGGTACTGCCCAACGGGCGTTGCGCGTAGGAATTCTCTGAGGTCATCGCCGAGCATTACCGCGGCGAACAGTTCGCGCTCTTTCTCGTCGACGAAGTCGATCTCTTCTACATTGACCGCCATTCGGTAGGTCCCTTTTCGTTATCGCGCCGCTGGATGCAACTTGTGCCTTGCCGCGGACTGAATGCTCTCTTCTTTCGACTTGGAGATATTCCCAGCGTTGTAGCTACGCGTCGCGCCGCCTATGGCCAAGCGCGCGTGCTTCTTGTCGCCGATCGGAAATCCATGTTTGCCCTTAGGGCCACCGCCGAGAAAATGACTCTTCATCGATCCTCCTAGTTAACGATCAGTTTCGCAGCCTGCTGCGCCTGATTGGACGGGCCGCCTTGTGCCACGAGCTGCTCGACAGTTACTCCTTGTTTGGCGAAATTGATCGCTTGATCGGCCGGCACCCCGGCCTGCACCAATGGCAGCACCGCCGGATGAATCAATCCTTCGAGCCGCTTGACTTCGCCTTCAAAGTACGCGATGCCTGTCTGCAGGTCGGCTTTCGCTTTCTCAACATCGAGCTTAACGAGGTTCTCAAGCTTGGTCTTCAGATCCTCGGCGCGATTGAACGCGGCAACTACCGCTTCGACATGCAGTTTGGTCTCGATCTCCTGGATATCCATCTATTTCTCCTTGAAGTTGAATCGGCTCTTGTAGCTTTTAAAACGCTCCGACTTGTGCGAAGCCGGATGAGACTTCACTCGCTCCGGCAACTTCGCCGGTCCCCGCGCGTGGTCCGCTGCTGAGAAATCCTCGCCGACCGATTGAGGAATTCCAATCGTCGAATTGCCCGCCGCCGCGGCGTGCATGGCTGCCTGTTGCGCTCTTGAAACACTTGGCACGTTACACCTTCCCTACTGTCGGTAAAAACGGAGCCGGATCGCTCGGAGTCTGTTCGCCCTCAGGTAACCGGATGCGCGCCTGCTGCGCGGCCGGATGAACTTTAGGCGGTTTCGGCGAAGCGATGTGCCCCGAGGCTTTCATGCCCGGAGGCTTTCCCAAGCTCATCGGGCCTTTCATCGCTTACCTGCCAGTTGCGGGCGCCCCGCGTTCGCTGGATTCGTGCGCGAAGATGCCTCGATCGCGGCTGGATGCATCTTAGCGTTCCGCTGGTATTGCGCACCAGGTTGTCCTGCCACAGGCAACGGAAAGCTAGCTGTCTCTCCTGGCGCGATCTGGCGCGGTGTCAAACTCATGCGTCGCCCGTGCCTTTGATCAGGTCGTCGGTGCCTTTCATTGGCTGGGTCCATTGCCCTCGATCGGAGAGCCGTAGACGTGCGGTCCGGGAGCCGGTTCGCCAGCGGCGGGCGCGTAGCTCGAGGCTGCGGGATGTGTCTTTGGGCCAGTCGCCGGCGGCGTGGGCACTGCAGCAGGATGCCCTTTGCCACTACCCGCCATCGCATCGACGGTATCCATGATCTTCTGTTCGCGGACTCGTCCGCCCCAACCGCTGGAATCAGGCATTGCGCGCTCCTACTGGAAAAGGATGTTCAACTGGCCCGAGCCGGTGCCGAGCACTGCGACGAGAGCTCCGGAGCCTGCTACACCAAAGCCCGCAGGCCCTGGTGCGGCGGTTAGCCCGAGCGCGGTCGCTGTTCCTATGCCGACCAGCTGAGTGCTCGTGCCGTTGACGAGGTACACCGACACGCTGTTACCCCCGACGGAAATGACATTGCAGCCGTAATATGAGACCACATTGCCGCCCTGCGTGCCAACGCCAGGGCCCGTAGCTATGTTGCCAGCCACAACCACTGTGCCGGTTGCCGTAGTTATGACGGTGACTTGACAGACACCGCAGACTGCTTGCGCATCGATTGATCCGAATTTAAGGCTCATGGCGGCTTTCTACTCCTCTCATCAAATATCGTGTGTGACGTGCGTCTCGTCAGGCATGTTCTCATCGTCGTAGAACATCCAATCCGAGTACCTCACGCCCGGCACATGTGTGCCATGGAATCCTGGCAGCGCGATCAACAAGAGGCACGCTGCAATGCGGATCAAGTGCTGTGCCCTTTCAAAAGTTCCGCCAGCGCCCCGATAGCTTTCGCCTGATAAACGCCGATCTCGACCTGCGCTTGCTGAAAGGCATTTGCGTTCATGACGAAAACGAATGCAAGGATGAGCGCGGCAACAGTGGCGGCATACCAAAACGCGCGCGCAAGCCAAGCTCCAACCCGCCTAGTGTCGATCATCATTTAGGTGGTCCTTTGCCGCCCGGCGGCTTGCTAGCTGGTTGTGGCTTGGGCCGAGCCTTATCGGCGCGCTGCATGTTGACCTCGGCAAGCCGGTTACCTTCCTTCGCTGCCGCGATATCACGCATCGTGTGATTCTTGGCTGCCTGGATGCCAACGTTGTCCGCGAGTTTCGAGTGCGCGACATCGTGCGTCGAGGCGAGCTGCTCTTTGCGGAAGGCTATATCATTAGCGGCGATCTCGCGTTCACGCTGGTCGCGTTTATCGGCCTCGTCCTTGCGCTGCTGGAGTTCCATCGTCTTCATCTGCACTTCCGGCGGCGGAGGCGGTGGCGGTATTCCTTGCTGTGCTTTCATGTGCTCGACGAGCTCCTGATCGTTCATGAAGAACCGATCGGCGTTCTTATAGCCGAGTGCGCCCATGACCTCGTTCGCGACATCGCGCGATTTGATGCGCCGGCCCATGTCAGGCAGTTGCATCACTTGGCCTAGACCGAACGCAAGCTTCTGGATTCTCTTGACCGGGTCGGTATTGCCCATCCCAACGTCCACCACGGTAACGAGTTCTTGCTGAAGGTAGGTGTCGTCCACAGTGGATTCGCCGTACCGGATCCAGAGAGGGGACTGTTTGGCCGCAACAGCCAGAAGAGTTTCGTCAGTTTCATATTTCTGCTCCATTTTCACGAGCTGTCGGAGCACCGGTTCCATCCAACTCGAGAAGAAAATTTTGATCGAGTAGTCCTGCACCGAGCCCGCGGCGCCCTGGATTTGGTCGAGCGAACCCGCGCGATCTACCTGCTTACCGCTCGCTTGCGCGGCCTGCGCGCCAAAACCGCCCACGAGCTCATCGAAGTCCTGCGTCAAGCGATCCTGCTCCTGATAGCTTGAGCCGGTGACGTCGGGCGTATTGACTATGTTGACGTCCTTCTCAGGATCGTTCGTCATCACGCCGCCGCCGGGAATGTTGCGCATCAACGCATCGAGATCCATCTGCGAGCCGCGGCGGATGAAGTAGCGCTTGTTGAGCACGAGACGCACGTTATCGAGTCGCTGGTTCGCGATCTGGTTGATCTCTTCCTGCAGAGGCGCCGACTGCGCGACGTCGCCGTCGGGGTAGTTCCGGTGCGCCTCGACGACGGAAAAACCAACAACAAAGGGCCTCTCGCCGGGCGATAGATGCGGATACATCTCGACGAGCGGCACAGGATCCGTAAGCACCAAGTTCGTACCGAGGGTCCAAAAGGCGACGTCAACACCGTTCTCGCGACAGATGTTGAGGTGCGCCCATACCATCGAATACTCGGCGGAGGCCTGGTTCATCTGCGGATCGATGCGCTTCCTGCCCTCGCGAGCCCGGCGAGTGCGATTGTCGACATTCTCCTTGCGCGTCGCGGTGATCTGCTGCAGCGAATACTGCCTCCACATAGGCATCCCTGTCTTCGTATCCTTGCGCCGCATATACTGCAGCACATCAAGCGCGTACATGCCGCGCATCAAACAGAGATAGGGACTCGACTGAGCCGGGTTTCGCCAGTCGCACATCGGATCGAAGAGGAAGCACTCGGGCGGCTCAATATCGACGACCGGCATGTCGGCCACCGTCTTGTACTTCGTGTACCCCATCGGCGAGTCTTTGCCTTCATCGTTCTTGCCCATGATCGGCATGCCGTCATCGTCATAAGCCGGCACAACCTCTTCGACCTGCTCGAAGCGCCAATACTGGTGCGAGATGCAAACGCCGTAAACCTTGGTATCTTGAAAGGCACCCTGTGCGGTCAGAAACCAATTCCAAGGCGCAGTAACGAGGCGTTGTTGGACCAAATTTTTTGTGATTGACGCAGAAATAACTTGACGCTCATCGGTGGCGTCGACAGGACTGACCTGCAGGTAGTCTTCAGTCGAGAAGGCCGCCGCTGCATGGGAGGCCTCCTGGGCTTTGACGTTTGCGCGTGTCTTCGGCCGGAAGGTTCTTGCGCGACGCCAATCTGCGCGGACGTAGGGTGTTGCGGGGCCATGCTCATTCCTGAAGTGGTAGAGATTTCGTTCCCATCCGAGGGTGATATTCGCTTCCATGTAGTCGCGCGAATTAACATAGATATCCATGGCCTTCTTCAGGCACCAGGCATCGCTTTGATGGGGCTCCGACATGCCCTTCATCGGCGTGCCCATGTTGCCCATGCCCGCGGCCGCGGACTCCAGAGGAAGTTGCATCCCGCCGATGCCGTTCGTCGGCGGGAGCGGCGAGTTGTTATGCTCGCCTACCGGAAGATCCCCAGCCGTGCGCGAGAAGCCGTTGTTCTGATCAACGGTGAACCCTTGAGCGCCGCCCCGGGTTTCATTCACGGCTTCGCGGGTTTGCTCAGGCATTGTACTTCTTGGTGCTCGGAGTTGGCGCGGCGTCCGCCGAGATCGCGTCGTCGCGGAAGTCGCGCGGCAGCATCTCGAAGGAATCCGGCGAGACATTCATCGCGCGGGAAAGATTGTAGCGCTCAAGGATCTCGCCCCCGGCGTGCACAGCGCGCTTGCAGAGTTCGACGAGCGCATCGCGCTTCATCGGGAGGTAGTAGCCCTTGACCTTGGAGAGATCGGGCGCGCCAATCACTATCATCTGATTGCGAATGTCGACGTCGACCATCCAGTTGCGGTTCTTGTAGACGTACATGAGCGCCGAACCGATCTGCTTCGCGTAGTAGAATTCCATCGCGGCGATCGTGTCTTCGTGAGATTTGCCCGCGTCGATCGCATTGTAGTCGACGACGTGGCGCTTGCCCTTGGTTTCCCCGATGATGTACTCGCGGCTCATCCGACCTCCCCTCTGGATAGCGCTGCTTGATGCTCAGCACCAGTTCTAACGGCGAGCAGCACCTTGCCGTGATCCTCGCCCATCTCGGCTTTGGCTTTCCTTCCGGCTTCCTCGAGATTCGCCGCATCGAACGGTTTCGAGTATGCCTTCGTGTACACCATCACGAATAGCGCCATGGACGCGCTCCTATACCGGCAATCCCAATTGTAGCGCCTGCGCTGCGAGCACTTTGGCTCGTGCAACTGCTGTGGGATAGTCGGCGCAGCGATCCACTTCGACGCCATCTGCTACGCGCACTACGGGCCAGTAGATATGATTGGCCGGCGGGGGCGTTACGCCGTGAGTTGGCACAACAGGGATAACGGTCTGATTTGGTTTGCTCATTGTTCTGGCTCCACGCTGTTTTCTGTTTGGGTCGGCTCGAAGCTGTTCCGGATGAGATCGCCCAGCTCCTCGGCGAAAGAGTGCGCGACAGCATCCGCCTCATCGGGGGAGGATAGCCCGCGCTTTTTCATGTCCTGCTTACGCTCAAGCCGTATACGCTCTTTGTCATCGAAGTAATACTCCCGCCCAATCAAAGCGAGACGCAAGTCATTGTCTTTGGGAGGAAGATCGGCACCCTCCATCCAGGTGCGCATCCGATCCCACATCTCGGCGGTCTTGTTGTAAAACTTCTCATCGTCGAGCGCAACCGCGCCGCCGTTCACCTCGATCACCGGATGCCCGAGCATCTGCAATCGGTCAACCACGCCGCCGCCGACTCCCACGCCGTCGACGAACACCGCGGCTACCTGTCCCCAATCTTTCATCGCAACGACCACCTCGGCGGCGAGCTGCATGGTGTTGATCTCGACGAACTTGCGCACCTCGTGGAGCTTCCGCCCCCGCCGGACCGCGATGCAGGACTTGTCGTCGCCGTAGCGCGCGACGTCGACCCCGAAGACGATCGGGATCATGCAGTAGGCATCGAACGGCACGTCGCCCAGCATCGCGCGCTCAACTTTGTCGGTGCCGATGAATTGCATCGCGCCCTTGCGCGGGAAGAGTCCCAAGATGCGGATGCGGACGAAGTCAGAGTCCTCCCCATAGGCCTTGATCCATTCCTCGAGCTCAGCTTTGTTCGTCATCTTGCAGGTGCGCGAGTCAACGTGCCGGATCGTCCAGCGGCTTGAGTCACGCTCGAAGCAATCCTTGAATCGGCCGGTGTTCCTCGTCGGGTTCCCGAATACGAACCAAAATGCGCGCGGCGTGGTCATCGCACCCTCGGCGACTTCCCAAATCTTGTCGGGGATCGCGCTCGCCTCGTCGAAGATCATGAGCACGTACTTCGCGTGCAATCCGGCGAATGCTTCAGAGTTGTGCTCGCTATTCGGCGTTGCGTGCACGGCCCAAGTCTCGGGATGCTCGACGTGCCAGAACTTGGTGGCCGACCACTTGAACCAATGCCGGTTGATGAGCCGCTTGTGCCAGAGCGCAAGCTCGCGCCAGGTCTTGGTGGAGAGCTGGCCCATCGTGTTCGCCGTTACCACGCCGGCGAGATGCGGGCGGGTCGACATCATCCAGAGAATGATCCAAGCGACTTCGCAGGTCTTGCCGATGCCGTGGCCCGATGCGGTCGCTTCACGGATCGAACAGTCGGGATTCGCCTCGAGCTTCGTATCGACGGAGCGCGCGACCGCGATCTGCCACTTGTCCGGCCCGTCATGCTCGGAAAGTTCGCCGTTGCCCCAGTCGAAGGCGTAATAGATCCAGTCCTCGAACTTGTCGATCATCTCGCCCATGTCGGCAGTGAGCGCTTCCTCGTACTCTGCATCGGTCATGGAATTCGAGGACTGCGCGGCGCGTGCCCGAGACGTGTCCCCGTGTTTGAGGGCGGCGCTCATTGCCCCGAATCTCCGTGGAAGATGATTTCGCCGTTCACAATATCCCAATGCCCTTTGCATCCGCCCATCACGCGTGTTGAGCGGAGTGCGCAAGCACGGGAGCCGGTAAGCGAAAGATCGGCGAAGTTACTTCCTGTCATGCCCCAGCAAGGCCTCTCGCACTCCCACTCAAATATATCGATATTATTGCCGATCCGATGCTGGACGCCTTTGCGTTTGCATTCGGGGCAGTCGTACGAGAGGAACGCCCATTGGAATTCGTCTTTTATGCTGAGTTCTGGCCGCAGATCAAGGAGCTTCATCCTTCCATCCAGGTCGTGTCGAGTGGATCCGCTGCCGCCTGGTTCCCGTCCTTTGTTCCCGCGGGAACAACTTCCGAGAACGTCGCGTCGATCGCGGCGTTGAGCAGATTCCGGGCAGACGGAATGGCGCGCTTCTCGCGGGATCGGGCCCGCGCGTTCTCGAGCTTCTCGGCGTGGTTGATCTGAACGTTGACCTGCGTCGTCGGCCGGTCACCCCAGACCTGCGGATACCATGCTTTCATCAGCCGGAGCCGGCTCTCAACTTTCAGCTTGGAGCGATTCACGTTCGCGTTATTGGGCACGATTCCTGACTTCCCGCCCGTGTCGAGTGTGTCCTTGTCATCATCATCGGCGATATCGAGGATCCCTTCGCCGACGTGCATCGCCCGCAGGCGCAGGGCCTTCAAGTACTGCTCGTTCAGCTCCGGATCGATCGTTACGACGTCATGAAAGCCCTGGTACCCGCCGGGCTTTACCGCCTCAACGGAATCAACGACGGTGAGCCCGCTACCGATCCGGGCGAAGACGTCCTCCAAGTCGAGCACCGACCAGTTCCGCCGGCGGGCCGCGGCGCGCGCTTCGTTCCAGCGCTTCTGCTCGGCCGCTACGAGGCACTTGGCTTCGATCTCGGCTCGAGTCACGTAGTGTTTCATCATTGCGTCTTGCAGGGGAAGACCGGCGGCGATTGACCCCAGGAACTCTTCCCAGCGGGTCAAAAGGCGCTGCGGGGTCGGCGGCTTGGGAGGGTCCGCCATGTCTCGAGGGGTTTGGGCGACAATCATACGTAGGGCGGCACGCTTGAGAACGGATTGTGCCGGTCGCGCTCCCACTTGGTCCGGTAGCCGCTGAACTGATAGACGGGGTAGGGCTGAATCTGGCCGCTGAGCCCGTAGCTCAACGAGCGTATGTCGACGACGCGCTTCGAGGGGCCGTAAGCCGGCACGTTCACGCCGCTGCGCACGATCGTGTAAGGGAAGCTCGCGAGGGCGCTCGTACCGCTGGCGTCGACGTTGATTACGTTAAGAACCTGGGTATCGGTCACCCGGATGCTCGCGGTACCGGGATATCCCTTCTCAACGCCCGTCTTTGGAATGCTACCGTCCTGGGTCCAGTAGAGCGTCCCGGTGCCGCCGGGGCTCGAGAGGACGACAGTCTGTGCGACCTGATACGTCGCGGCGACAGGCGAGGCTGTAGCGGGCTGTGTCATCTCGATCCCCGGCGACTAGCGACTAGCGACTAGCGACTAGCGCTTAGAGCTTGGACTTCTGGTTCTGGACGTCGGTCTTGGCCTGCGCGATCACGTTCGCTGCGGTGACGGCTTTCTTGGCCTTGTAGAGCTGGTACGCGGCGTAGAGCGCGAGCGCAATTACCGTGCCGATCAGTAGCTTAACCATGTTTGTTCCTCTCTTTGGCTGCATCCAAGTGGATGTGGCCTCTTGCCCCGCGTGCTCCTGAAAAGGCGGCCGCCCGGGGAAGAGCGGCGCCTACGCATGATGGGCCGCAGGAGAGGACGGCTTTTGCGCGGCACCAGGAATACGGTATTGCCGGTGGGAAGTCGAGGGGCCCGTGAGGCGCGCGTGACGCGCTACGCAAAAATTTTGGATTGTTCTAAAAACGACAGAGTTCCTCTCTGAACGCGACATCCGTGTTCCCGGGTACTCCTGACGCGCGGGCAAATCGACACGTCTTTGTGTGAGGTGAGGCCGAAGCGGCCGGGCTAAAGGGAGCTCCGCGAGGCGAGCCCCTCTCTCAGCGAAGGACCCGAAGCAGCCGCCGGGACTCCCGGAGCCTTCACGCCTCCGATGGCGCGTCGTGCGCGTATTCCCGGACTGCTCGTGATGTGCGTATGCCAGATTATGTTTAAGCGCCTAGTCTGGCGGGTTTGCGATTGATCACTTTGCTAGGTCGGATTGATCACTTTGCTAGGTGCTGTATAAACGATCATATTGACGATTAATAAAATGCGCGTATATTCGCGAGTGTCAAAACTCATCAAATAGCACTTAGGAGCGAATATGACGAAGTCCATTCACGAGCGAGTACGCGCTCAACTGGCAAAGGCGGAGCGCGAAGCCAAAGCTAGAGAGAACAAAGCGCACGATGCTCGCATGTCACGCCTCGAGCGCGCCGACCTTAAGCGCGAGGAACGTATAGACGCCTTGATCGCCGGCACGGTTGAGCCGCGCAATGCCGAGGAATTTGCAATTCAAACCCGAGCGCTATACGGCGATTTTGACGAATAGGAGGCTTTATGCAGACAGTTTTACAACGCGCCCTAGCGCTAGCCAAAGACGCTGGCTACGCCGACGGCACGGGCAAATGGACGGAGCGCGTCGCGGACTTGCACGCCGCTCCTGGTAAGTTCGAAAGGGAGCCGTGGTACGCGCCGTACTTCTACGAATGCGCGCTCAATGGCGACGGCGAATCGATCTACTCGATAGACGACGAAGACGGCAGCTGCCAAGGCGACCTCTTCGATATTGACGCCGAAGAGCGCGAGGCATTCGATATCCTGCCGGATATTCAGCACGTCGCGCTTTGGTACTCCGAGCAAGGCTTTGTAGCGCTTGAGGAATTGAGCGCTAAGCCGATACGCTGAAATTTGCCGAATCTGCGATCTATAGGAGGCTTTATGTCTAACTTTGGATTGAACGCAAGCTTTCGCACGGACGGCCGACGCTGCCGCACCGAAGCGCTGACGCAATGGCAGCTGATTGCCCTCTGCGTTGTTTGGGCAATGATTGTGGCCTGTACTGCTTATGCTGTGGTGCGATCATGAGCAAATTACTGGCTGCAGTGCGCAAAGGAGTGGCCAAGTTCCCGAAGTCCAAGCGCGGCGCCGATCAGCAGCACCGAGCCTTGGTCCGCGCCTACATGCGCGCCTACACTGGCGGCGGGATATTCGGATACGACACTCGGACAATGGCCGTGCAAGAACCGGAATTGTTCGCCTATCTCACGCGCATCGAGCGCGCTTACTCGGAGCTAAAGTCATGAGCAACACAGAACGCAATTGGGTCGAAGAAGTAGGCACGCCCTCCTACGCCAGCATCGTTGAAATGGTCGCAGCGCTTGAGTGCGACTATGACCGGCTTGAGGAATTGCGCGGCGCGCGCGACCTATTCGCCAAGCTAGATCCCGATGCAGAGTATCCGATTAAGCCAGAAGCTTTGACAGCAGAAGAGGCCGAAGAACTCATGGAACTGCTTGAGGCCGCCGGCGAATGCACTAGCCGTGAGGACGCCGAAGACCGCATTCAAGAGGACGCGCTGTCCGTCGAGATGCGCGGTGACTGGTACATCTACAATACGGAGCCCGTGGACGCAGCCAAGCCCGTAGAGTTCAGAATCCTTATAGCGACTGGCGGCCCCGCCGTGCAGATACGTGGCGAGCTTGACGAACATGGCGAGCCCGATCGTGCTTGGCTCGAAGTCCAAGACTGGGGCAAACCGTGGACACAGTACTTTCCGGCCGATCCGGACACGCTCCTCGCCTATGCACGCTGTTTCTACTTTGGGGAGGGCTGAGCCATGACCAAGCACTCGCCGCTGATAGCACTTGCTGAGGCCCGCCAGGAATACGAGTTTGCCGAAGCACAGTGCCCGCATTGGAGCTATGAAGGCTTCGACGCCAATGAGGAACACGAATGCTGTCGTGACTTGGCAGACGCGCAAGCTCGGCTGTCTAAGGCGCGCAGAGTCGCCAAAGAGGTCTAGCCCGGATTACCGGATTGAGGGGGTGCGCAGGTAGCGGCCCCCTGCCGATCGCCGCTCCTAGGGCTTCCTAGGCGGTCGATCCAAACCCAATAACCGTAGTAGTTAACAATAATGGCATTTCGCTTCACAGCTTGGCCTAAATCCAAGCGCTCCCCCAACGTCCGTGCGGTCCCGGCGCTCGAGGCCGCTGTCGCCTCACGGCTGGAAAAACTCGCCGCTCGGGCCAGACTGCGCAAACTCGCACTGTCCGGACTCCGGGAAGACGACAACGTAGATTTGCCCCAAGTAGAGCCCAGAAAACCGGAATACTAGAGTGCTATTAGACGATAAGTACATCGGAAGGGCAGGTTACCAAAACTCCCCTAAGAAGTGTTTTAGTACACCCCTATTTACTATTGTACGTGATGCGAGGCTTGTATACATTGATCTTAAGAGCTATACTGGTAATGCTAAAACACTTCTTAGGGGAGTTTTGGTAACCTGCCCTTCCGATGTACTTATCGTCTAATAGCATACAGGCTTTGTGTATTTAGCGTCTACTGACATAGGAGAAACCGACAATGGGAAAGTTTGGCAACAAAGGCGGCGGAAACTGGACTCGCGGCGAATCGCGCAAAGGCAATAGGAAGGGGCGAGGCGCTCTGTACCCGCCAGGAACACCGCTAGGCCGCATCAACCTCGTGGTGCCGATGCCGCTCTATGGCTTGATGCGCATCCTAGGTGCCGGCAATGCCACCAAGGGCGCGCGTACGGCCGTAGAATTGGCCTCTCGCATTATGCCGCTCGAGTATCAGGATGAGAGCAAAGTCTCGGAGCTGCTCGATTCTACGATCAACGGCCCGGCATTGTCCCGGCAAGTCACAGCTGAGGCGTTTGCCAAGTTTGAGCACGCATTGCGGTCCTTTTGGGACGACGCCGAGGCCGTATCTGAAGCTGTGCGGAAGAATTCCGTAATTGTGTGGCCCAAACACAAATCGAGGCCGCTGCACGGACCCACGCCGCACGATGAGCAGGGGGACGAGGAGTGAGGCCTCTGCACGAGCGTTGGCTGGCGGCGCGGGTAACTGCGCGACGAGCGCAGGCCCTCGCCGGCAGATATGTTGACGATATTTGGCTTGAGTTTTAACAGGAGAGACAAATGCTGATTAAATTCCTTGATGGGACATCGCGAGAAATCGCGGACCTGAGGAGCGCGAACCTGAGGAGCGCGAAAGGTTTGGAACAGCAATGCATACTTCCGGCAGGCCAGCTGATCGGATATAAAAAGCTTGAAGATGACAGCATCGCCACGCTTCGCATATCTGCAACAGCAAAACGAGTGAACGCTTATGGTTCTCGCAAGTGCCGCGCCGAGTACGCTTTCGTGCTCTCAAGCAGCGGCGCTGGCGCAATGCACGACGGCATGAAATACCCGAAGCGCGGCAAAGTCGTGCCAGATAGCTTCGATCCCGATCCGCGCGTCGAATGCAGCCACGGCATTCACTTCTTCATCACGGAGCAGGAAGCCAAGGACTATTGAAATGCGCTATCATCTCTACACAGACGAAACTTTCACTAGCCGACTCCGCGGCACTTACATCCATGTGCCTGCTGCCGATGCTAAAGCCCAGTACGCGCTCACTGCGCATACGCTGGCCGACGGCGACAAGCTAACGCTCGAAGAACCGCGGAATGTGGCCGCTCCGCTAAAGAGCGATGCACTGACAGTGCGCGGCTGGAAGGTTGAAGGTTTTGGCTCTGGCGGTTCGGGTGGCCCGTGCCCATAGGATTCATTCCGCGCTCGGCTTGGCGTACCGGTGTGAAGCATCAGCGTGGTGAGGATAACAATGCTGCCAAGCTGAACGCGGCCGCAGTACGCACCATCCGCGCCGCCGCATCGCCTCGAATGGCGGCAATGCAACACGGCGTGAGCTTGCGAACTGCGCAGCGGGTCAAAGCTAGGAAAATCTGGACGCATATTGACTGACACGCGCAAAGCGCGATAGGATCGAAGCCCCATGGAGAAGCCAGTTACTAACTACGCCGCGCGCACTTTCTGCCGTAATTGCGGAGCTCAAGGCGGTGTGTTCGTGCCGTTGGGCACTCCGGTGCCTATCTTCCTCACCCAGAAGCTATGCGGCCGCTGTGACTGCAATACGCTCATCAACGATTCGACCAATCCTGCCCGCAAAGGAGAACCGACTTGAAAGTCATTGAGCATGTCTCGGAGCGCGCTCGCGCTGTTTTCATGATCCAATGGTGGCGCGCAAAGTACAAACAGGAGTACTGCCGTGGCGCTAACTAAAATCCAACTACTCTCGCTACTCGCCGACATGCCAGACAACGCCGAGATCGTAGTGCCATCCTACCGCAATCCCGCAAACTCGATCACCCAGATAGGGCGCACTGAGCGCTGCACGAATCCGGCCGGTGAGCCTTGCTTGGTGCTGGTGCCCGCATCGATTCTCCCCTTCCGCCCTGAGCCAAGCAATGACAAATGAGCAAGTCGAATCGATATGCGCGTGCATGGTTCTCTGCGTGCTGATTTTATGTTTAACGTTCTGTCACAGTAGCTAGGAGGCTTCAAATGACGCATCGAACGCCCCGCAACCTCGTCCTGCTGCTTAGCGCAGCGATCTCGGTAAGCTGCTGTGTATGCGCAGTGAAATGCGCACGCGCGGATGACGTCCTGGATGAGACTCCAAAGACGCCGGTGCTCGAGTGGGCGTACCAAGGTGCCGCACTCGCCGACATGCTGACGACGCTCGACATCAAGAATCATCCGGGCATCCATGAGACCAATCCGCTGATGGGGCCGCACCCCTCCGACGACCGGGTACTAGGCTACTTCGCTGCGTACGATCTATTGCACTACGGCATAACGCGCATCCTCGTCGATCTGAACGCACCGCGGTCGCTCGTTACTGTGTGGGAACTCGGAACGATCGGATATGAGACCGATCTTGTGGTGCACAACTACCGGCTCGGCCTACGGTTCGCATTCTAATGAGCGAAAAGCCCACTCCTGCCGATGGAGGATCAGAGCATGGCTGAAATACGGCTGCACGGGATCGATATCGAGTTCGACAGCGATCACGAACTTTGCTTCAACCTTGCCACTCGCACCGATTGGATTTACCTACGAACCGACGAGGCTCGACAGCTCAGGGACTTTTTAAACGAGGTGATTCCTAACAGCGGAGAAGTGAAGTCATGAGCGATGCGAGGCAAATCATCGGGAGTGTCATGGCATCGCTGGCAATGCTCCCAGGCGCGGACAGTCCCCAGGCTCAAAAAGTATTTCTTGACTCGGCGCTCAATGGATTGCAATCGGCGCTGGATTCTCTCGCTAAAGTTCAAAAGCCGACTGCCGCGGATCTGGCGCGAGAGGCGGAACGAAAGAACGAAGTCGCCACAATGGCGCATGACCTATCGCTCGCGACGATTCGCGGCCTGGGACTTCAAATCGAACGGCTTCTGGCGGCGCTGAGTGGGATAGTCCATTCCGAATGTACCGCATGCGCCAGCGTCAAGATTGCCGATGGGGCGATTGCCGAGTACCGAGGTTCACAGTCTGATCAGGCAGTCAGCGGAGACGAGAAGCATGGCTAATTGCGAGAAGGATGGTCACATCTTTGGGAGCGCTGGGGTCTGTGTCTTTTGCCTGACGCCGCGACCCCCTGCACGCAGCGGCATATGCTCCGAGTGCGCCGAGCCGTGGAACGAATTTGTCCCCCACACTTGCTACGTGCATTACGACAAGTTCAAGAAGACGCTTCAGAACATTGTCGAGTGCTACGACGCTCGCAGCGAGCTTTACACGAACGACGCTGACTGCGCTGGAAACCTGGCCGATCAAGCTCGCGCAGTTCTTGCTCAGCTAGGCTTCGTTCCAAATTATGGCTCACAGTCTGATGCCGCAGGAAAATCATGCGCCTGATTTTATTTTTGCTCTTGCTTTGTGTGCTGGTGCTAATTCACCCTAGCCTGCTATTCGAGGCATGGTTTCTCAATGGCTAAAGTTCTGATCTGGATGCCGGCCTATAATGAGGGCGCGCATATAGGCGCCGCAATCGAGTCGGTGCTTGCGCAGACTTTCACCGACTGGCAGCTTATAATCTCTGAGAACTTCTGCACCGATAATACGCTCGAGGAGATCCTAAAGCGCCAGGATCCCCGGATTGAACTCATGACGCCGCCGACGCACCTAGCCGGCATTCCTCACATGAATTTCTGTTGGCAGCGGCTGAGTGCCGGCGGCCACAAGTACTCAATCATGTTAGGAGCCCATGACACATGGGATAAGAACTGTCTTGAGCGACTCGTTGCGCGCATGGAGTCGGCCCCGATCCACGGCGAGCGGCCGCGAGCGATCGCCTATCCCGAAGTTTATCAGATGAACGAGGCGGGGCAGATTTGCGGCCTGTACCTGAACTACGATCAGTGGTCGCATCCCAACATGCCGACGTTGCCCGTGCGCGTTATCACGAGCGTCGATTCGCCACAAGTCTATGGCTTGTGGAACGAAGAGACCCGCCGACAAGTCCCTATCCGGCACGAGTGCTCGGGCTGGGATCACCTCATCGTGATGCACGCCGCGATGCTCGGGCAGGTACTCTACGAGTCTTCGGCCAAGCTCATCATGCGTGCGCCGCCCGCGGACTCGAGCTTGGAGAAATACGGCCAGAAGCACTTGTCGAAAGAGATCCTTGCCGCAGGTCCGCGCGATTTCTATAACCAGCTCGAGTGGTGCAAGCATGTTGCCGATATCGCGAGCGAGCACATTCAAGAAGTGAACCGCGGCGTGATGTCGGCGCTCAATTTCAATTCCGTCATGCAGGCTTACCTTGTGCTGCGCGGCTACAACTTGATGACCGTGCCGGGGGCCTACGAACAATTTGCTAGCGATCCTCAGGTGCAGCAGTACCTCGCCCTATCCTGCCAGCTGGCCAATCTGGCGGTAGGAATGATAGACGTGTCCCAGAATCAGGTGCTTCAGCTACCCCTTGAAGCTCCCGCGCCCGTATAAGAGACGCTGGCTCCTCTAATCGTCCAGCCTGCCCTGGGAGCCGATGACTTCAGCGGGAGGCGCTTTGCTTACTTTTAGAGGGGTACTTTCATGGCCACAGGAATCAATCTAGTCCAGCCGCTCGGCACCGCGGTCTCTTTCTCGCGCGCGTACGACAACGCGCTCTACACCAACGTCAACGAAGTCATCGGCTCCATCGCGGCCGCTGTCAACTCCGCATTCCAGTTCACGACTGTCGGCCAGCGGCAGCTGAAGTCCGTGACCTTCGTTCCGACCGTTGTTCCGACTGCGGCCGACCAAGTCACTCTGACGCTCTACTCGCTCTATGCGCAGGCCTTCGGCACTGCGACCGGCGCGGCCTCGCCGGCGCTCTCCGGGGGCACGGCGACCTCGACCTCCTACAACAAGGTGACCGTGACCTTGGGAACCGGTGCGAGCTTCACCGCATGGGCGGCCAACTCACCGCTCTACAACCCGATCTACGTGCAGCTTGACGGCGTGACGGGAACGGTGGTTGTGGCGGGCCCGGGAGGCACCAACACCCAAGGCGGCTACAAGTTCCCCTCCGGCCCCACCGGCGGTCTCACGATCAACCCGGGCGACGTCCTAGTGCTTGCCAAGGCCACCGACTCAGTCGGCGTGCTGCAGGTGACTGCCGAGACGAACTACACCCCCGGCGCAAGCTTCACCGCTTAAGGAGGGCCCATGGCAACAGCACTCAATCTTGCCCAACCGCTGGGCACGTCAACAGCGAAGTCGTATGCTTATGACAACGCGAATTTCGTCACGGTCGACGCATTGGACGCGACGATTCCGGCTGTCGCGAACGTCACCTATGTCGGAGGCACGGCGACCGTTACGAGCGGCGCCTCGGTCTCTTTCACTGGCGTTGCGCAACGGCAGTTGAAGTCGCTGACCGTGGTCCCCATCGTCGCTCCGACCGCGGCGGATCAGATCACGCTTACCTTGTATTCGCTCTATGCACAGGCCTTCGGCACCGCCACTGGCGTAGCGTCTCCGGCGCTTGCGGGCGGTACGGCGACCTCGACCTCCTACAACAAAGTGACGATCTTCAATGCCGCAGCTACTGCGACTAACTTCCTAGGCATTGCGGTCAGCAGCCCACTCTACAACCCGATGTACGTGCCGCTCTCGGGGCTTAAAGGCGCTACGGTGGTCGTGGC
>Ga0210401_10000989_pt1 | contig 34259 bp, 27 predicted proteins | sample IncBWH32MmetaG_FD_150866 | JGI IMG/M metagenome (GOLD analysis project Ga0210401, IMG submission 150866) | Forest soil microbial communities from Barre Woods Harvard Forest LTER site, Petersham, Massachusetts, United States - Inc-BW-H-32-M | ecosystem: Environmental > Terrestrial > Soil >... | reverse complement strand
TTCCTGAAATACCTCCGGCCCCACAAAATCGGGAACGGATTCACTAATGGGGCGTCCCCCGAGCCACAGCAAGGTGCACTTCAGAAAATATTCGGCGCTGTTGGCGACCATCGTCTCGGGAAATGGCGCGGGCTGAACCAGCAAAAACCAGTGATAGAAGATGGTGGCGAACTCCTGGGTGATGTTCTGGTACAGCAGGTAGGTCGGCACGATGTCGAGAATCACCAGCTTCGTGAGCGCCTCCGGATGATCGAGCGCCATGCGATGCGCGGCGCGGCCTCCGCGATCGTGACCCACCAACGCAAACTTTTCAAAACCGAGGTGGTTCATCACTTCCACCTGATCCTGGGCCATGGCGCGCTTGGAGTAGGCGAAGTGGTCGCCGCCTCCCGGAGGTTTTCCGCTGTCGCCGTAGCCGCGAAGGTCCGTCATCACGATGAAATAATCCTGGGCCAGCGCAGGAGCGACCTTGCGCCACAGCACATGCGTCTCCGGGATGCCGTGCAGGAGCAGCAGCGGCGGGCCGTTGCGGTTGCCTCCGTAAACGGCGTGGATCGTCGTGCCGGACGTCTTGATCTCCTCAGTCTTGAAGCCTTTGAAGAATTCTTCGCGTCGCTGTTGTGGAGCCTCAGGCTCCGCCAGCAGGTCGCGCGCGCTCAGCGCATTTCCGGCGGTGGGCGCGAGCGCCAAAGCGATGGAGTTCTTCAAGAATTCGCGGCGGTCAGGATTCGACATGGAAACCTCCCGATGTTAGGTCTGTGAGTGAATTTATGCAGGCCTTCAGGATAGCGTCAAACGAGCAGCAGTCAAACGCCGAGGCAACGGGGAGACCTTCGCGGGTGGCGGATTTATTGTGTCGTGCGTAGAACAAGCGTATCCTGTGCCCACTACAAGCCTACGTCGGGAATTCCGGTGGAAGTGTGAGCGGGAGGTCTCGAAATGCGGGATCAGTCCATGGCCTCGGTAGTTGTCCTTGTCACGGCGGTGATTTTCTCAGCGCCTGCATTTGGCCAGAACGCTCAGCCTCAGCGACAGGGGTCGTCCAAGGATCAGAAAGCCGCAGCGGCACCTGCCCCATTCCATGACATTTCCGGAACATGGGAGCCGGCCAACGGACCGGGCGACGGAATCCAGCCCTACGGCGTAAAGGCGATGCCGAACGACGGCAAGCCCGAGCACGAACTTCCTTACACCCCATACGGACTGCAAGTCTACAAATCGCATAAGGCGCTGATCGGGCCGAACGAGGTTCACCTGACGTCGTACAACGATCCGCGCGATACGTGCGAGCCGCTGGGATTCCCTCGAGCCAATTTCTACAACCTGCGAGAGACGCAGATCCTTCAGGACCCATACAAAGTGGCCATTCTGTATGAATACGGGGAGGCTTGGCGGGTGGTCTGGACAGATGGGCGCGAACTTCCCAAGTTGACGGATGGCGGCGTGCTCTTGGGAAGCGAGGTTCGAGAGTCGCGTTTTTACGGGTATTCGGTCGGCAAATGGGAGGATGACCATACCCTCGTCGTGCAGACGGTCGGAATGATGCCGGAAGACAAAGTGTGGCTGGACGGCACCGGTCGTCCGATCAGCGACCAGCTGCGCGTGGAGGAACGCTTCCACCGCGTGGACCATGACCGCATGGAGCTGACGGTGACGATTGACGATCCGAAAATGTATACGAAACCCTGGATCGCCATGAACAAATTCCCGCTGCGTCTGCAGGATCCTCACTTCGACGTGACGGAAATGTATTGCTCTCCCGCGGAGATGGAGAAATACAACAAATTATTCGGCAGTCCGGCGAGTGAGAAAGCGGACCAACCGCCTGGGCAATAGTTGAGGGAAGTTTGGAATGGAGGCAATCGCTATGAGGAAAAGTGTTATCGGTGCGCTCGCTGTAGCCGCTGGTCTGCTGAGCGCGTCAGTGCCGCTGCCCGCGCACCATGGAACCGCGACGCTCGACACGAGCAAGACTCTCACGCTGAAGGGTGCCGTCACCGAGTGGGACTGGTCCAATCCTCACTGCCTCCTTCAATTCGACATCAAGGATGAAGGCGGCCAAACCGTGCATTGGATTGCCGAGACTCAAAATCCCGCGGAGATGGTGAGTCTTGGCTGGGGAAAGGATTCGTTCAAGCCCGGGGACGAAGTCACCGTGTCCCTGATGCCGGTCAAGAATGGGCGGCCATACGGGCGGATCAGGCAGATCGTGCTCCCCAACGGCAAGACGTTCGTCACCGTCAAGGAAGGCCTGACCCCGAAGGAGGTCGGCGACTCGTCGGGAAGCTCCAAAACGGAGAGCTACCCGAAGCCGTGACGGGGGACCGTAAGAAGCGAGCCAGGCCTCTGTAGTCTTCGTTCTCGGAATCGGGTGCTCTGCTCCCAGCCACATTCGGATAATACCGTTTCACGACTTGGACCGCAGATCGGGCACTGCGATACACTGCGAGAAATGTCCCGACGGCGCACGCTCATCACTTGGATTGCGGGAATTCTTGGTGCGGTCTTGCTAATCCCGGTGATGTGGATCCTATATTTGTGGCTTTCCTTTGTTCCATCCAAAATCGTCGATTTTCACCCGTCCTATTTTCAAGCCACGGCCGATACCTATTTCTTCTATTCCATTGGAGAAGACCTAAAATACTCCGACGAGCTCGCCCGCGAGGCTCCGACCCTGATGCGCGGCCAGATTCAGAACGCTCTTGTTTCGCCCGACGATGCAAAGATTGCCGTTGTTGTAAACGGGGTCTTGACCGTGGTTAGCCATGAAGACCAATTAATCCGGAAAGTGGTACCCGTAGATTCAATCTACAGAGAGCCAAAACCAACAGGACAGTCCTTCTTTCGGGACGAGGATTTCCAGTGGTCGAAAGATTCAGAGTATCTGTATCTCATAAAGGATGAATATTACGAATCCAAAGGGTCGCAACTGTTTTCGAGCAAGGGCGAGCTTTGGAGGTACAGCTTGGAAGCGGCAAATCTTCAGCTTGTTTTGAAACCCTTCCCTGCCTACAGTTATTTTTTGGGCCTACAGTCGGGAATTTACTTTTCGGTGCCGACTGACCGCGGAGATCTGCAGCTCCGATACTTTGACGGGCATCGCTCGACGAATGACATTGAAGCAACGAATACAGAGTTTCCCGTCGACAAATTGGCCTCGACCTTCGTTGAATCACCCTTTTTCTCGTTTTCTGTCTCCGACTACGAGAGCGCAGTCCTGCCCGCCAAGCGCGTGGAACTTGTCCATGACGAAAAAAGGAATTCCGAACAACTCAATATAGGATCAAGGTCATACCTGACCCTGACGCGAGGGACGGGACTCAAAGGTCCTTACTATTGCTCTGATCTGTTCAGAAGTGTATTTCTGCCAGGAGACAGGTATTTCTTATTGAACGTGCCCTACTGCGGAAATTACGATGGACAGCTGCTGATTGACATTCTTACTGGTGCGTACCAGCCTCTTCCGAAAGATTCTCGTGTCTACCTCCGATTTAATACCGATACCTATAAGCAGTACCGCGTTTCTAGTGGAGGCATTTCCGCCAGATAGATGCCAGATTCATGGCTGCATGTGTCGTGCTCCCTCGAACCTGCGGATTCGGACTCTCCGTTTTGTACCGCAAGGCGACTCGAGAGACACAACCGAAGTTGACATGCCGGAATGAAACGATTAGCATCCCCGCCAAACCGCACTACAGGCCCCTGACAATCTAAGGAGGTCACCTTGTTTGGAGCGACGTTTTTCCTGTTCTTTGTGGCGGTCTACGTCTATATCTCCCTGGCGCTCATGACCATCGCCGACAAGACGAGTACCCCGAACAGCTGGCTGGCCTGGATTCCGATTGCCAACCTCTTCCTAATGCTGAATGTCGCCAAAAAGCCGGCGTGGTGGTTGGTCCTGTTTCTCATCCCCTTGGTCAACATCGTGATCGCCATCATTGTCTGGATGGCCGTCGCGGAGGCGCGCCACAAACCAAACTGGTGGGGCATAGTGATGATCGTGCCCGTGATCGGCCTTATTGTCCCCGGCTATCTCGCCTGGTCCGATTGAAGTCATCTCGACACTTGGACGGGTGTCCCCGCATTTCGTGCGTATGCGCGGACTTTTGCCTGCGCGATCGCGGCGTCAAAGCGGGGCGCGCTGTCTGACTGAAAGGCGAAATAGCCGCCATTGGGCGAGCCGTAGATCCAGTTGTAGCGGTAGGCGCGGAAGAGAACTTCCATGTAAGGGATGAGGTCGTCCACGGTTGCTGCCGGCGACGAACCGCACGCCCCATTCGCAACCCAATTCTTCTTGGCCGCGCGATCGGTCCAAAGCGTGATCGTGCCCGCCAGCTCGAGAACCTCGCGGTATTTCTCGAGGAGAGGCGCGAAGGTAGCGGCCCTCTTTTCGATAGCCTGGCGGAGATCGTCGACGGAGGTATGGCAATAGCCGAGGCCCACTTCGCCGCCCGACAGAACGTGGAGCGAAAGATGATCCCGCTGAATTTCGTCGAGCAGCCCCTCCACAATATAAGTAGCCGCCAGGTAGTGCGATTTTCCGTCGATTACTCTGTAGTCCGGGCGAGTGAAGCCGGTGAATAAAAACCACAGTGTCGCGCCCGGATATTCACGCGCGCCGAGTTGGGCCATCTTTGCGCCGAGTTGCCGCAATTGGCTTAGAGCCTGGTCCTGCGTCTCGGACCTCATCCGCGCGAGTTCGGCGATGTCGTACGCCTTGTAGTTGTTGTAAAACTCCAGATCGCAAACGATGCCCGGGACTCCAGTTGCTCTCGCAAGCCGCAAGGCGTTGCTCCAAATCTGAAGAAAATCACCCTGAGCTCCTGCCGCGCCGTCGAGATCGAGTCCCTGAAAACGCTCGAAGTAGGGGACCTTGGTGAGCGGATTCCCTTCTTCGGCGTTGGCGCCGATCATACGGTTCAGATAGACCCAGGGCCAGATGGCTTTGCTCGTGGCCCGTTTCCAGTTCGCAATTTGCGGCTGCATCAGCGCCGGCGGAAGGACTGGCGCGGCGCCGTAGGCATCTTCGAAGGAAACGGCCACGGCGTCGTAGGGCGAGCGGTCAAACTGCGCAAGCTTTAGCGAATCCATTTGAGTGGACCGTGCCGTATTCACGAGCATCAGATAGTGGTCGCCGAGGGCGTCGGGAAACTGGATATTTTTTGGCCTGCCCGTTTGCGAATGGGCCAGCGCGGCGGCATAAACCAGGAGACCCGCGCCGCACAGTGTTGGCCAGGCGAGTTTGACAGACAGCGTCGGCCGACGTTGGAAGTGGCGCGACACAGTGCGATCATAGCACCCCTGGGCGTGCGCGGGTAAGGCCAAAAGACACGAATCATGACAATGGCGGAGCGCTTTGGCGGGCAGCGTGCGGATGGTATCCTGCCAACTCATTTGGGAGGACTGGGAATGTTGCTGACAGACAAAGTCGCGGTGATCACTGGCGGCGGCCGCGGAATCGGCCGCGCCATCGCCCTGAAATTCGCCGCGGGGGGCGCAGCGATCGTGGTCGCGGCGCGCACGAAATCGGAAATCGAGTCGGTGGCGCGCGAGGTCCAGGAAGCGGGTGGGCGCGCCGAGTCCGTTTCCGCGGACGTCGCTGCGGAAGATCAGTGCGACAACCTGATCCGCACGGCGCTCGGGCGATTCGGCAAGGTCGATATTCTGGTGAACAACGCGGGAGAGTATGGGCCGGTGAAACCAGTCGAGGAAATCAGCGCGGGGGAGTGGGATCGCGTGATCGCGGTGCACCTGCGCGGCGCATACCTCCTGACCCGCATGGTCCTGCCCGGGATGTACGCGCGCGGCTCGGGTGTGATTTTGAATATTTCGAGCTTGTCCGCAAAATCGGCGTTTGCCTGGGGCTCGCCTTATGCGGCGGCAAAGGCAGGGATGCTGGGATTGACTCGCGTGGTAGCGGCCGAAGCGGCCCGCAGGGGAGTCCGCGTGAACGCGCTCTGCCCAGGCCCGGTGACCGAGACAAAAATGTCCAAGGATTTGGGACAGACTCTTGCCGAGCGCCTGGGTGTTTCGAAAGAGGACCAGCTAAAGGGTTTCCTGGATACGATCCTACAGGGGCGAGGCCAGACCGCGAACGAAATTGCCGCGGCCGCGTTGTTCCTGTGTTCCGCGCAAGCCAGCGCGATTACTGGGCAGGCTCTGAACGTGGACGGCGGAGCTGCTTTTTACTGATCTCTTCGGCTGCCACCAGGGCGCGCTTGGCCTGTTGCTCGGCCACGCCGAGGCCCCAACGGCCCGCCCGGTCAACAAGATACAAGACCAGAGCGATCGCCGCACAAACGAGGAAAACTCCGGTAAACAAAATCAGGGCCGCGATCATTTCCTGGACGAAGTAGATTTGCAGAGCAACCATGGCGACGACAGCAATCCCGAGCCATTTGCGAGCTTTTCGCTCGCCCAACACCTTGCTTACGTTCACGACGATAACCCCCGGTCGATCCAACACAACTTTAGATGCAATTCCTCGCCCAGATGACGCAACGCCACAATAAATCGTAAGCCGCTCTTTTTCATATGGTACGCGCGCGGGATTTGCGGCGGGACTTCGGCTATAGACGTACTAGGAGGGAATAATAAGAAATCCTACAGGAAATAGGAGCACATTCTTGCATTTTTCATAGCGAGCGAAGCTAGCGCTGGTTTCGTTCCGGTTGCGGCGCTTCCCATCCGGCGTTTCAATAAAGAAATTTCGCGAGTGCTGCGGTTGCTTGGCTTCGGGCGAGGCAGTCATGATTTCCCGGTTTGAGAAGTTAGCCCACGAAAAATCCCGCTTTGGATTTCACGCCGCGCTTTACTGGAGCAGTAAACCGGGAACTCGGCGCTTAGCGGCTGCTCTTACTTCGCGCGGATCGAGTTGCTGCCTGGCGCACGGGGCTCAACGGCCTTCGAACGGGTAGCGATCGCCCACCTGCACTGCCGCGCTGACCCGCTGGCGCATGGCGACGGTGTCGGCTGGATCGCGCTTCAGGAAGCGGCGCAAGACAGCGAGCTGCGTGCGCAGCATGTCCCCTTCGAGCACCGCGGCGAGTGCTCGGCGAGCGCCGATCTCGACGCGGTCGGCGGCGTCGTGGAGATAGACGCGTGCAGCGTCGGCCATCACGGAGGTCGCCGCGACGCCGCGGGCCTGCTCCGCCCTTTGCACGCGCCGCAGCGAGGATTCCACCGCGTAGCAATCCATCACGACGTCGGAAAGCGCGGCGACAATTTCCTGCTGGTCGGCCAGTCGTTCGCGGTATTTTTCAAGCGCCGCGCCTGCCACCAGGAGAAACGCCTTCTTCAATCCGGCCAGGATGCGCTCTTCGGCGGCCCACGCTCCGCCTTCCGGTTCGTCGAACGACGGACCGGCCATGATTTCGTCGCGCAACTTCGCTCCGGCCTGCATGAGCGGGAGGATACCCGAGGTCGCCCGCTTCATCAGCATCTGGATGATCAGCATGCGGTTGATTTCGTTGGTGCCCTCGAAGATGCGATTCACGCGCGAGTCGCGGTAGGAGCGGGCGACCGGATAATCTTCGTGGAAGCCGTAGCCGCCGAAAATCTGCACGGCTTCGTCGACCACGAAATCCAGCAGCTCCGAGCCATACACCTTGCTGATCGAGCTTTCGATCGCATATTCCTCGAAGACTTTCATCGACTGCTGCGACTTGTCGGCGCTGTCGCCCGCCGCGGCAATCGCGCGATCCATCAGTCCCGCCGAGCGATAGATCATAGACTCGACGGCGAAAATCCGGATGGCCATTTCCGCCAGTTTCTCGCGGATCAGGCCGAAATCGCCGATCGGCTTGCCGAACGCCGTCCGCTCTTTCGCGTACTTGGACGCAATCTCGAGCGTGCCCTTGGAGCCGCCGGTGCAATACGCGCCGAGGCTGAAGCGGCCCGCGTTTAAGATGTTGAACGCAACGATGTGGCCGCGGCCAATTTCGTGCAACAGATTTTCCTTCGGCACCTGGCAGTTCTCGAAAAAGATGGCGGTCGTCGAGCTGCCCTTCAAGCCCATCTTTTTCTCTTCCGCGCCCGAGGAGAAACCCGGAAATCCGCGCTCCACGATGAAGCAGGAGAATTTTTCGCCGTCCACCTTGGCGAAGATAATGTAGACGTCCGCGAAGCCGCCGTTGGTGATCCACATTTTCTGGCCGTTCAGGATCCAGGAGCGCCCGTCGGGAGAAAGCACGGCGCGGGTGCGCGAATTCTGCGCGTCCGAACCGGCTTGGGGTTCGGAGAGGCAGTAGGCGGCGAGCTTTTCGCCGGTCGCGAGCACGGGCAGGTATTTTTTCTTCTGCTGTTCGTTGCCGAAGAACACGATGGGAAGTGTGCCGATGCCGGAGTGACCGCCGTGGCTTACGCCAAACGAAGCGTAGGCGGACAATTTTTCGGCGAGTTGCACGGTGGAAACCTTGTCGAGGCCCGCGCCGCCGTACTCGTCGGGCACGCCGCCACCGAGCAGGCCGATTTCGCCGGCCTTCTTCAGGAGTTGCGCCATTAAGCCGGGCTTGTGCTGCTCGAGGTCGGGAATCGCGGGGACCACTTCGTTGCGGACGAATTCCTCGGCCGTCTGGCCGATCAGTTTCTGGTCATCGGCGAGATCGGCGGGAGAAAAGACGTCTTCCGGGGCACACGAGTCGATGAGGAAACTGCCTCCGCGAGACGCGGCCCGCGGCAACGAGGTAGTAGCCATGGTCCCTCCAGTGCGAACGAGACCGCCCAGCGATCCGCGGCGATACGATCACGCCGCGCCGGCGGCGGTCTTGATTTCTCCGATGTAGGAAGCCGGCAGATTGTGTTCGCCCGCACCATCCAGCATCGATTGCAAATAATTGGGCGATGGGCGCAAGCCTTTTTCGATTCTCGACGCGATGTAGATCTGCGCGGGGATAGCTTGCCCGCCCTCGGGCGTGACCTGCACTTCAATGCGGCGATAGTGTTCGGGAACGCCTTCGTAGCGGTCGAGCGACCGCATTGCCCCTTCTTCGATCTTGTAGAGCACGCCGTGAACCGTCTTTCCTGATGAGGGCTGAATGTTCGCCCCGGCCGTGCCGCCGCGAACTTTCTTGTTGAAGCGAACCTCGTAATTCGGAAGGGAGGCGTTGTGCTCTTCCAAAATCTTGCCCGCGCGCGAGAGCATCTGCGCGCGATTCATGTTGCTGCCGTACGCAAAATGCCAGACGGTTCTGGAGTTCATGGCGCCTTTCTCGATCAGAGGGACGGAATGGGCAGATGCGGTGAAACTTCATTGTAACGAGGTTGCCGGTAGAGAGCAAATCGCGCGCTTGTGAACGGTGCGGCATTCAATACCTCGTTCTTTCCGTGTGGCACGCTGCGATTTGAGCCAAACTGCTATGGACTCACGCTTCGATCCACTTCATACTCCGAAGTACCCGGCAGATTGGAGGAAGAATCCGTGGCCATGCTGCGTTGCAAGGGGAATCGTTTGGCGGGCGTAGCCCCTGGCGTGCTGATCTGCGCTTTGCAGATTCTTACACTGCTTCCGAACGGGTTTGCGCGAACGAACAAACCGGCGGGAGTGGCCGCGCCCGGCCAGCGATCGAGGATCACGGGCGTTACGGTCACCGGCTCGCAAATTGAGGGAACGTTTGGCGGCGTGGCGCACCGGAGGATCTGGGGAACGGTTAGCGGCGTCGTTTCACCGCGCGATACGCTGCGCGGCTTCGATCAATTGGCGCATGATGTCGACGGCAACTACGTTTACCAGTCCGAATTTGAAATCATCGCGCCCGAGAAGCCGGGCACAAATTCGGTGATTCTTGTCGAGGCGGAGAATCGCGGCTCGCCGGTCTACTTCAATCAGGTGCATGAGGCTTCCATTTCGGGACCGCCTTCCGCGGGCGGCGGGTATATTGGCAACGGCTTCCTTTTCGCGCACGCAACGTCGTACGCGCGAGTGCAATGGCAGACCGGAGTCGCGGGAAGCGTCCCGGAGAACGCGGAGGGCGTGGGCGAGGTCATCATTCGCGATTTTGGGCGCATGCTTGCCGGCCGCACGCAACTGGACGCAAAGCCAAACGTAGACTTTGGGACCTACCACACGCTGATCCTTGGCGGCATCAGCCTGAGCGGATTTTTCATCGACACGTTCTTGGCGGAGGGATTCAACGCCGATCCCGGCGATGGCGGAGCGGTCTACCAGGGCGCGATCGCCGTGGATGGAACGGGCAACTGGCTCGCGCTGAATGAACTAGCGGCGGAGGCCGGCTCGAAAGAATTTCCGTACGTCGTGCCGGACGGGAAGCCGCTGCGCGCGTCAGACATTTTGGGCGGGCACGCGAGCGATCCCTTTTATGTCGACATCGCGAACTACACCGACTTTTACCGACTGCGCGCCAGCCTCACGGACGTCGCGCCGAAAAATCCGCGCATGCGTCGCTACGATTGGCCGAGCGCGCATGCCCCCATGCCGATCGATCAGAGCGGCGGTAGTGCCCGCGGCGGAAGGTGCAACGGCGGAGTGATCGTGGACCTCAATCCCGTCCCGCACGCCGCCTACTTGCGCGCGCTGACACTCGAGCTCGAGCGCGAGCTGGGCGTTCCGTCCGCGCGCCAGGCGCCGCCGCTGCCGCCCTCGGTGTTCTTCACGCTGACGCCCGCATCCTCAAGCACGCCGAATTTCAATCCGTTGCCCGGCGTGCGGCTTTCGGTGCCCGTGACTGACGAAAACGATCAGCCCATGGGCGGGGTTCGCTTTCCGGATGCCGAGTATCCCGTGGGACGCGCGGTTCCGCCGTCGATTCCGCCCGTGGTAACGACCTCGATCGAAGCGACATGCGGAAACCTGGGCGGCTGGCAGCAGTTTTCTCCGGACGAACTGACGAAGCGCTACGGGAGCGAAGCGAACTACCTGAAGCTCTACGGAGCATCAGTCGACAAATTGATTTCCGCAGGTTACCTGCTGTCTTCGGATCGCGACGAGATGCTGAAGACCGCGGCGGCGCTTTACGAGCGTCGTCCGGCGGGAGCGCAAGCCGCGGCTGCGCGCCAGTGAATTGAAAATTAGGTTCCTTGCGATGCGTTCTATTCCGCTGTTCGCAATACGCCCGCCAGAAACTCCACCAGACGAACCTGATCCATCCTAGCCGCGTGTTTGTCCGGATCGACATGCGAGAACGCCGGAGTGATGAGCGCGTCGCGCAGTTCGGCGCGCGGAATGTCCTGTTCCAGCCAGAGGCTTTCCGTGGACGGAATGATGTCGTCCGTGGCGCCGTGCAGAACGAAGACAGGTGTGTGGAGATCGCCAAGCTTTCCTTCCGGCGAAATCGCTGCGAGCTGCGGTTCTTCGGCCGCGATCGTCTCCAGCAATTTCGGGCGCAGGCGGTCGATTTGGCGAGCCATCAGAATTTCGATCGTCTCGCGGGCGGCGGGGCTCAGCTTTGGCAGGAGCGCTTGCGCGTCGGCGGGCTGCTCCCAGAGCCAGTACCGCAACGCATCGTGGGCAACAGGGAGATCGCTCGACGGGAAAAACCGGCCAAGATTCGAATACACGAACACGGCCGCGCCGTAATCGTGCGCCACGTAGGGTTCGAAGCGGCCGTCGGGCAATTCCGCCTGGCTCGTGGCGAGAAACCGGCACACGCGCGCCAGATTGTCATAAGCGCCCATGAGGACGAGCGCGCGAATATGCGGCGCGTAGCGCGGATCGCGGGCCGCAAGAAGCGAAAGCCCACCGGCGAAGCTCACGCCCACAATCGTGACGGGCCCCGTTCCGAGCCGCTCTTCGAGCCACGCGGCGGATTCTCCGATCGTGCCGATGGAGGCGCCGTCCACGTGATAGTCGGCCAGCGCGGCCACTTCAGGCGTGAGAACGGAGAAGCCGCTGCTCGCGGCCGCTCGCGCGAAGTTCATGAGCCGCGGCTCGTTGATCCCCAAATGATGAATCCCGTGGACGAGCAACATGCCCGGCGGATGCGCGATGCCGCGCGGCGTGTAGAGCCGGGCGCGCACGGAACCGCCCGTCGTTGAGAGAGTGACTTCCTGCGTGTCCACATCATGACGTTCCACGCGCACGACCAGATCGTTGGCGTGCGGGTTCAGGAATTGCGCGAGAAAGGCGTAGCTGCGCAGTTCGTACCGCAGCGCCCATACGCCCGCGGCGATCGCGACAATCGAAATGAGGAGAATCCAGAAAAATCTAGACCGGAACGATGGGCGGCGAGATCCGCTAGCCGCCACCGCATTCGAGGAAGCCGGGATGGAGAGAAGATTCATCGGAGACGCGCGGCGGCCGCCGTTGCGAGGGGAGCATAACCAAGCGGGTGGGGAAAATCAAAAAACGGCGACAGCCAGGAGTGGCTGTCCTACTTGACCGGGTCGACGCTCGATTTTGGCGCGGTATAGCCCTGGCGGGCGTACACCTGGAACTTGAGTTTCTTGCCCTTCTGGTCGAGCACAGTCAGTGGGCCGCCATCGGGCGCCACCAGTTCTATTTTGATTTTGCGGTATTTGCCGTCGAGCGTTTCGTTCGAGGGCGTATAGCTCATGCTGTATTGATTGCGCAGGCTCGCGGCAACGTCACGCATGATGTCGGGAATTTCGCCGTCGAAGCGCGGCAGCCAGGACCGGCCCCCGGTCATGGCGGCAAACGTCTTCAGCTGATTCTGCGCCTGAATGTAGGTCAGCTGCTGGCCGAACGCCCCAGGGGCTTGCGCGATGAAAAACTGCTCGGCCACTCCGACCGTAAAAATCGTCGCGTCCGTTTCGCGGATACGCTTCAGAGTCTGATCGAGAGTCGCGCGGCTGAAGGTATCGATGCCTGAAGCCAGAACGAGTATGGCCTTCTTTCCTTTCACATCCTTGATGCGGTCGAGGACGTCGCAGACGCCGTCGAAAATATTGGATTCGCTGAACGGAGGATAGTAGAGCGAGGCAAGCCCGTGCAGCAGTTCGTCGCGATTGTGCGTGAAATCGACGTCCACGTTCTCGCGCATGTTGAACGTCTCGAGCGCGACCCAGTCATTGGGCTTGAGATTTCCCAGAAATCCGGCGGCCCAATTCACGGCGTTGTAGGTGAAGAATTGATAGCCGAGCTTGCTGAACTCCACGAGAAGAACGATGGTGATCGGGGCTTCGGAGGGCGCGAAATTGCTGATGGTTTGCACGGTGCCTTCTTCCGTGATCCGGAAATTTTCCTTCTTCAAGTCCGGCAGATAATTTCCGTTGTTGTCCGTGACCACGGCATCGACGCTCACGACCGGCACTGTGACGGAGATCGAGTAGCCCGGAGTCGACTGAGGCGCCGGAGTCTGCTGATCGTCCTTGTTCTGCGCGCCTTTGTCCTTCCCCTTCTTGTCCTGGGCCCACGCCGAGATTTCACTTGGCGGAACAAGGAGCGTCAGCACCAGCAAGCTCCAGATGAACTTACGGATCACATGCATTGGCATTGCGTTTCAGCCCTCATCGATTCTTTTGCGTGTCTTTGCGTGCTTCCGGAAAAGCCGTCGGGCCCCGGATTGCGGCAGAACTTGCCCAACCCTTTCGATGCTGCCACGAACCCCGAGGATGTTCAAACACTTAAGGGAAACAGGCGTCAACCGGCCGGCGCGATGCCGCCGACAAAAACCGGTCTATTTTTCGCGCCGATGGGTTTTCTTCCTGGCACAACCGGGTTGATGCCCGGACTTGAATTTTCAACGCGCATGGTACGATGAATTTGAAGTGAGCGTGGCTGAAATTTCGATCGGAGGAACGCGCAATGGGGCATCGTGCAGGGCGAATCATCCTGATCATCGCGTGGACGGCGCTTCTCGCCCAGGGAGCGCGCGCACAAGCGCCGGCGGCAAAGCCCGATCTCAACAAGCTGGCCGATGAAGCCCAGGGCTGGCTCACGGATCTCGTGAAGATCAACACTGTGAATCCTCCGGGCAATGAAGCTTCGGTCGCGAAATATATTTCCGCCATTTTTCAGAAGGAAGGCATTTCGAACGAGCTCTTGGAAATGGCGCCCGGCCGGAGCGTCTTGGTGGCGCGGCTGCAGGCCGGGCCGCTGCCCGATCCGGCGAACGCGCTGCTCCTCGTGGCGCATCAGGACACGGTTGGCGTCGATACCGCGAAATGGGCCGCCGATCCCTTTGCGGCGACGATTCGCGACGGCTACTTGTGGGGGCGCGGCTCGATCGACGATAAGGCCATGCTCACCGCCAACGTCGCCACCATGGTCGAGCTGAAGCGCACGAACGCGCGGCTGGCCCGCGACGTTCTCTTTCTCGCCACGGATGACGAAGAGCAGGGCGGCGGAGCCAGCATCAAAGTGACGATCCAGAAGTACTGGGACAAGATAGCCTGCGCCTACGCCCTGAACGAAGGCGGCCGCGTGATGGTCAAGGACGGCAAGGTGCAATACGTCGGCGTGCAGGCCAGCGAAAAAGTCGCGTACAACGTGACGGTGACCGCGACGGGCTCATCGGGGCACGGCTCGCTGCCCAAGCCGGACAACGCGGTGGTGCACCTGGCGGCGGCGGTAGCGAAGCTGGGTACGTACCAAGTGCCGGCGGAACCCAACACAATCACACTGCGTTATTTTGAACAGCTTTCAAAAATCGAGGACGACGACACAGCCAAATGGATGCGCGCGCTTGAACAGCCGGAGCGCAAGGACCTCGCGGTCCGGCATTTAGCCGATGAAAGCCCCATGTGGAACTCGATGCTGCGCGACACGATCGCTCCGACGATCTTGCAGGCCGGCGTCCGCGTGAACGTGGTGCCCTCCGAGGCCACCGCCAATCTGAACATCCGCATGCTTCCGGGACACTCGATCGAGGAGCTGATGGGGCAGTTCACGAAAATGGTAAACGACCCGCAAATCAAGTTTCAGCTCGCGCCGGATTCGGGAGAAAACGCCCCGCCGTCCGAGCTGACGACACCCCTCTATCAGACGATCGAGCGCCTCACGCAGCAGGAATTTCCCGGCGCCATCACCGTGCCGCTGATGGGCACGGGCGCGACGGACTCGGCCGCGCTGCGTCTACACAAGGTGCAGGCGTACGGACTCGAGCCTTTTCCGATGATCGAGTCCGACAGCTCGCGCGTGCACGCGGACGACGAGCGAATTCCCCTCGATAGTTTCCACAAGGGGGTCGCGTTCCTATATCATGTTGTGAGCGACTTCGCCTCCACGAAGTAGGCCGAAGAAATTTAGTACCCCTTCCAGGCAGAATGGGATCGGAACCCAAAACCATGAATTTTCGCAGCGCTAAAATTGTGTGCACGCTTGGTCCCGCCAGCGACTCCTCCGAAATGATCGTGCGAATGATGCGCGCGGGAATGGACGTGGCGCGGCTGAACTTCTCGCACGGAACGCACGAGGATCACGCGCGAACGATCCAGCGGCTGCGCGAAGCTTCCGCGCGCCTGTCCCGGCCGATCGGGATTCTCGCCGACCTGCAGGGGCCAAAAATCCGCACCGGCTCGCTAAAAGACAAGCAGCCCGTGAAGCTGGCCGCCGGGCAGCGTTTTACGATCACGATCCAATCGATCCAGGGGACGAGCGAAGGCGTGAGCACGACGTACAAGCGCATGCCGCGCGAAGTGTCGAAGGGCGACCGCATCCTGCTGGCCGACGGCTCGATCGAGCTGCAGGTGCTGTCGACCACGTCGACCTCGGTGATGTGCAAGGTCGTGAATGGCGGGCTGCTCGGCGAGCACAAGGGCATCAATCTGCCCGGCGTGAAATTGAAGATCCCGGCGGTGACGGAGAAGGACCACGAGGATCTGGTGTTTGCACTCGAGCAAGGCGCGAACTTCGTGGCCGTGAGTTTCGTGCGCACCGCGAAAGACGTGCTGCAGGCCAAGAAGGCCATCTCGCGACTGAAGCACGACGTCCCCGTCATCGCCAAGCTCGAAAAGCCCGAGGCCATCGATCACCTGGACGAGATTCTTCACGTCTCGGACGGCGTGATGGTCGCGCGCGGCGACCTGGGCGTGGAGATGAGCCCGGAAAAAGTGCCCGTCGTGCAAAAGCTCATCATCAACATGGCCTGCCAGGCGCGCCGGCCGGTGATCACGGCGACGCAGATGCTCGAATCGATGACGAGCAACCCGCGACCCACCCGGGCGGAAGCGTCCGACGTAGCCAACGCCGTCTTCGACGGCAGCGACGCGCTGATGCTGTCCGCCGAGACCGCTTCGGGCGATTATCCTCTGGAAGCCGTGCAGATGATGGACCGCATCATTCGCGAAGCGGAAGCGAACAATGCGAATGTCCTGCGCCCGAGGCCCTCGCAATTTAACATCGCCGAAACCGCGTCCGAGCTGATTTGCCACGCCTCGGAGGAATTGCACATGAAGGTCATCGCGGTGTTTACGGAGACCGGCTCGACCGCGCGCCTCGTCTCCAAGCACCGCCCGCGGCGCCCAATCATCGCGTTCTCGACGATTCAGGAGACGCGCCGGCGCCTGTCGCTCTTGTGGGGCGTGCTGCCGCGAACGATCGGCAAGGTGCAGGACATTGAGGAGCTGGTGCGGTCCGCGGAGAAGCGGCTGCTCGAGGAAAAGCTTGTCCACCCGGGCGACGTCGTGGGGATCGTGGCGGGCACGCCGCTGTTCGTGGGCGGCACGACGAACTTCATGAAATTTCACGTGATCGGCAGCGACGAAGGCAACGCCCGCCGCAACGGAATCTGACCCGTTGTAGCGCCCGCCTTTCCTTTCAGGCGGGCATGTGTGTGCGAGGATTCGGCGCTGCGGATGCCCGCCTGAAAAGAAAGGCGGGCGCTACGCGGTCCGGGCATTTCAGGTAATTAATTTACCCAGCGGTCGTCGGAATCGTGCGGCGGCTCGTTCTTGTGATCGCGCATGTAGACTTCAAACTTGCGCCGGGCGCGGCGGCGTTTCCAATCCAGATAATCGTTGCGGAAGCGATAGAGAAACAGTCCGCGGCGCAGATACAAGTATCCAACCAGCGCGCCGCCCAGATGCGTCACATGGCTGACGTTGTCCCCGCCAACTTCGAGCGAAAGAAAAAACTCGATGGCGATGGAGCCGGCCACCAGCAGCTTCATCGGAATCATAATGGGAAACGGAATCAGCCAAACCTGCCGGTCGGGAAAAAGAATGCCCGCCGCAATGAGCACGCCGTAGATCGCTCCCGAGGCGCCGATGGTGGGAACCGTGAAGGAAAAGCCGGTTCCGGACGGATCGAGAATCGCCTTCACGAGGACGTTGATGCAGCCCGCGCCGATGCCCGCGATGAAATAATATTCAAAGAAGCGCCTCTTCCCCCACGTCCGCTCCAGATCCATCCCGAAAAAATACAGAAACAGCATGTTGAAGAGGAGATGCCAGATGTTGGCGTGCAGGAACAGGTAGGTTCCGAGTTGCCAGAGATAGAGCCGCCGGGTGACGTACCACGGCACCAGGCCGAACAAGTGATTGAACCCGGCGGTATAGGAGTCCGGGAAAGTCAACTTGATCATCGCCTGCACGAAAAACACGGCGGTGCACGCGAGGATGATGTCCCGTATGCCGGGCGTCAGCATGCCGCCCCAGCTCACGCGATTGTAAAAAGAGCCGGGATATCGTGAGCGCGAACCCATTGATGGAAGTGTAAGCGCCTGCGCCCCGGGAGTCAAAGCGCGCCCGGGGTAGCGTCTACGCACGCGAAAAAGGGACCACTCGCGCGTGACTGTCCCAAGCTTGTTGTAAAGAGTCAGCTCGAAGGGCAATCTTGCAGACGGTTATTTTCGGAGTATGGTTTGGGCGGAGGCTATTCAGAGTTGGGGTTGCTCCGACTGCGCTTGGTATTCCTTCCTTCGGCAGCCCGCATGGCAACACAATCGACGAGATGAAGCAGAATTTTGAGGACTTCTTCCCGAATCCGCAGCCCGGCGGCGTGGCCTGGAGCGCATTAGCGGCAAGGGATGCTAACCCACGCTGACGGCAAGCGGACGGCAAGCCGATTGGACTGTTTCGTCGCCGCGGTGATTCTTTTCTCGTTACAATCCGCGATCAGATCGTCAATGATTCTGAGTTTTACGGCTAATTGAATTTCAGTCGGATTGCTTTCAAATCGTTCCCACAAAGGCTTTCTCAGAGTTCGCAATTCTTCGATCCTCATTTTCAGAGACTGTGAAGCAGGTATCATCGGGCCTCCAAGAACTGATTAGCCGCAGGGCCGGCCGCATTTTCGGGAGTGACCTCGGTGGCGACCAACCCGCCCAGCCAAGCGTGTCCCTGACGCATGCTTCAAGCCAGTCGCCACAGAGAAGTGTCATTTATAGTGCCAGTTGGATTCCGGGTCTGTTCAATTTGGGACAGTGTAGCGCAGGGCCTGGGTCACGGTTTCTCCAAGAGGTGGCCATAGCCAACGTCTTACCTAACCGTGAATCTATTTCTTCCGCGTGCCAGGTTGGCGAGTACCGATATCGCCCAGGGCCACCAACGGCTTTTTATTTCGACGTGTCCAAAATGGAACAGACTCATCCGCAGGCTATCCCTAAACTATATTGCTCTAGGTGATTTTCCTTAAAGGAGGGGACCATGGGAACGCTTCGACTGTTAGTGGCGGGTGGCAACGAAATCGTGCGGAAAGGTCTTTGCGCGCTTGTCCGGGAACAACCTGGCTGGGAATTGGCCGCAGAGGCTCGTAACGGGAGAGAAGCCGTCGAAAGAACGATGCGGATCAAACCGGACGTGGCGATCATGGAAGTCGAGATGCCGTCGCTGAACGGGCTGGATGCGACGCGACAAATCACGAGAGACGGCTCACAAACCCAGGTCCTGCTTCTGGCCCCACATGACACCGATCAACTCCTCCCGCAAGCACTGGAGGCGGGGGCTCGCGGGTATCTGCTGAAATCAGACACGACAGATGATTTGGTTTCCGCCGTGGAAAATGTGCGCCACGGCAGAGCGTTTTTCAGTGCAAAACTCGCGCGAGAGGTTGTGGATGGATATTTAAAGACCCTGAATAACAAGAGCGATGCAGGTGACAAAGCCCCTCAACGGCTAACGGGTCGGGAAAGGGAGGTTGTGCAACTCCTGGCGGAAGGGCACAGCAGTAAGCGAGTCGCCGTTGCCTTGAAGATTAGCGCCAAGACGGCAGAAACACATCGCGCCAACATCATGCGGAAAATCGACTGTCACTCGGTGACAGGGTTGGTTCGGTACGCCATCCGAAACCACATTATCGAAGCCTGATTTCGTCCGTTAAATCGACCGCACGTGTCCGCGAATCCTGGCAGCTCGCGTCTGGCTTTTGCCTGCTGCGAGTTCGGCGAATCATCTTGATTCCATATGGAAAAGGACTAGCATTTATCATATGAGGGCTGCCCGCAAAACGCCTGGGAGGCCTTGTTCCGGCGTGATGACCCGCGCGCGGAATAACCGCCAACCGAAACCAGATCGCCACCGTCTGTCCGCAGTCTTGAGCTGGAAACGAGTGCTGCTCAGTGGTTTGGCGACGGCCGTTTCGGTCATACCATTGTGCGCACAAAAAACCAGATATTCGCCAAACTTCGGAGCGGCTGGCAAGCCATCGGTGAATGTGGTCCATAACTCGACATTTGATACCAGCCCAGCGGCTGACGAAGAGAGCTGTTTTCCATGGAAATTGGCGGCAGTGCGATCCACAACGGTGAGTGTTACGAGGTTGCAAGTTCCGTCGAATGCAAGGATCGAATATGAAAAGGCATGTGACGCCTCCAATAAAAATAAGTTCGAGGAAGCCGAGCAGCACGCACACAGCGCGATCGACAAATTTCGGGACTATTCGGCGGCGTGGGTGATGTTAGGAGTGATTCTTGAAGAGCAACATAAGGCGCCAGAGGCTCGCGATGCCTGTTCTCATGCAGCCGCAATCGATGCGACCTACTTGCCGTCGTATCTGTGCGCGGCAGAGGTTTCGGCCCGGCGCCGGGAATGGGACCAAGTGCTAAGCGCGGCGGACCTGGCCCTCGGTCTCCAATCGGAAGGCGATCCGTACGCCTATTACTACCGCGCGAAGGCTTACCTTTACATGAAGAATCCCGTTGAGGCCAAGAAAAGCGCGTTGCAGGCCGTGGAGATTGACGTAAATCACGACGAGCCGTCCTTTTATTTGCTCCTGGCCCAAATCTATGAGCGCGAGGGTGACAGCGCGAATGCCATAGCCCAGCTCCAGCAAGCCCTGAAACACTCCACGGATCGACAACAGGAAGATGCAGCGAAGCGGCTCCTGGCCAAACTTGAGTCGCAACAATCCGCAAAATAGACGCGCCGGCATGTGGGAGCTGCATTTGCGGGCATGAGTGCGCGGGACTTGCCTGCGTCAAACCCAAAACCCACTTGTGCATGGCCATGGCCTCCTCGACGGGATATGGTGATTTCGGGAGTCTGGATGCCAGCGATTATGTCCTGGGTTGTAGCAATTCGATAATTATATTCATATATTCATCAACCGGTCCTCTGGCTGCTCGTTTCCTTGCAAAATCTGTCCAGCGCTTATGGCAATCGGAGAGAGGTTATTTACTATTAGACCGGAAACGGATATTGCTCTACAGTTTTTACCCCGTCCCGTTTACAGTGCCCCCTGTATTTGAGCGGGCCCATGGCAATTGTATCTTTGAGAGCCTTCGAGCCGTAACCCAACCGTTGGCGAGTGCTCTGGCATGATGACTGCGCCGGAGCACTCCGCGGACGGCGAAACGTACTCCCGCACTAGAAAAAAGAGAGTGATCGAGCTAAACAGGGCCCAGGGGGTCCAGTCTGCAAGCGAGCGTGTGGCATGGGAGAGAAGCAATACCTACATTCTACAAGATCGACAGAGAGCGCAAATTTGTACTTACGTCCGGGTCCGGTTTCGTGACGAAGGACGAAGTCTTAACGCTTCAGGACCAGATGTCCGATGACCCCGAATTTGACCCCAGCTTCTCTCAAGTAGCGGATTTTTCGCATCTTACCGATACGGACGTCGGACTCGCGGACGTTCACGTGTTCGCCAAGAGGGATGCATTCTCGATCCATTCTCGCCGGGCAATCATTGCGACGGGTGACGTCGCATTTGGCTTCGCGAAGGTATTTGAACTGTGTCGGCAGTTATGCGGCGCCAGTGGAATCCGGGTCTTCCGCAATCCCGAGGAAGCCTCTAACTGGATTCTCTCATCGGAGGCGGCCTCGGCTTCTCGCCAAAACGAATCGACTGCGGGATCTTCACCCACAGCCTAGCCCTACATTCCGGTGAGAGTACTTGCCATGCTTTGGTAGTCGATGGAAGGCCGCGACTTTATTTGCCGCCTCCTTTTTGCCGGAGTACCACGATCTGCCACACTGCTGGCTGGGATTGGTGCGTACGGATGTTGACCGGCTTATCCGACTGGGGGAACAACGGTCGCGTCTCCCGGGCTGTATCTGCCAAAGAGGAATACTCGTTTGCGATGAGCCGGTCAATTTCCTTGATGAGGACGACCATGCCTACGAGCATATCAGCTCGCTGTTCTGGCTTGTGGCATGCTTTCAGATTGCGCACGTACCTTTCGAAAAGCGTGCCCAACGCGTCAAAGGTAGACTGATTGTCATGCATTGTGACTCCTTACTTAGCATGGGCATCCGCAGTATGGATATAGGGCATTTGCCCTATTTGGGCTGAGACACCTCAGTCGATGCGTACAGCTTGGCGACCTGAGTATCTACATCACATGACCGATTGACCGCCCTCAAGGGTGCGACTAGAGTGTCTGCGACTAAAAACAATAAGAGCACCCCACATCCCGGGGCCGGATCATCCTATTCGGCCCCTTCTTATTTCATGGATCTGACATCGGCGGAAGTCGATTCTGGCGATAAACGCAATGTGGCTTTTTGCCCGCTCCGGGTTCTCCCGCAAACGTCGGCTCTCTCCTCGGCCTATGGCAATTTATAAACCGGCGTATTAAATTCTAGTCCCGCTCATTTAGACCGACAGGTATCCAGGAGGCGTATTTTGAACTTCTTGAATTTCGCACAAGCTCCAGCCGCGCGACGACGGACAACGATTGCTTCACTCTGTCTCATTTGCTTCGCTTCGTCCGTTTTGCGCGGGCAAGCTTCGAAGCCCGAGCCGGACACAGTCGTGTTTCCGAATAGCGAGAAGCTGATCGGGCATTTCGAGGGCTTCACCGGGGGCGCGGCCAAATTCAAGAGCGACACGATGGGGGAAATTACCTTCGACTTGAGCAAGGTTCAGGAGCTTCACACGAGCCAGCGGTACGCCGTCATCAAGAAAGGCGTACAGCTCACGAGAGGCGAAAAGGACGGCGCAATCCCAGTCGGAATCCTCACGGTCAACAACAAGAACGTTCAGGTGGACCCCGGCAGCGGCAAGCCTGCCCAGACGATCGCGGTCGGGGATCTCGACAACGTTGTCGATGAAGAGAGTTTCAACAAGGCGCTGGGCCACCCGAACATTTTGCAGGGCTGGGGAGGAGAAGCCTCGCTCGGTGTTTCCTTGGTCGAGGCCACGCAAAACAGCACGAGTGTCAACACTTCCATTAGCCTTCTGCGCGCGATCCCCACGGAAGCCTGGCTCGCGCCGCGCAACCGAACCGCGCTGGATTTCAGCGACTCCTACGGCAAGGTGACGCAGCCTGGCACGCCGGAAGTCAGAACGTCCATCTACCACGCGGACGCCGAGCGCGACGAGTACTTCAGCAGCCGCGTCTACGCGCTGGGGGCGGTCGCCTTTGACCACAACTTTTCCCAGGGGCTCGCTTTGGAGCAGGAGTACGGCGGTGGAATCGGCTGGACCGTGATCCATGAAGCCAAGCAAAATCTGGACCTGAAGGGAACGGTCGATTACAAGAGGCAGGGATTCGTCGCGGGTCAAAATCAGAGCCTCGTAACCTCCGTTTTCTCGGAACTCTACCTCCGCAAATTCGCCAAGGGAATTGTGCTGAACGAGCAGCTTTCCGCAAGCCCCGCGTGGAGCAACACAAACGCTTACACCGCGTACGGCAGCGTGGGTTTGACTTTCCCCGTGTACAAGGGATTCGGCTTCACCACGAACGTCATCGATTCGTACCTGAACAATCCGCCGGCGGGATTCAAGAAGAATTCGGTGCAGTTTACGACCGGAATCAGCTACGCGATTCCGTGACCTGAAGCGGACTAATTTTTCTCGGCGACGGTGAACGGGATGTACGCTTCCGTGGTTTCCCAGTCGAGCGCCAGGGTGCCCTTGTTTCCGCCGTCGGATCGCACATCGATTTTGAATGTTTCGACGGGCGCGGGCAGCGTCTTCAGCTCCATCTTCGTGCGGCCGAAGTCGGTGGAAGAATCGTAGTCCTTGTGAAACTGGCCCGTCTGCTTGTTGATGATCAGCGTCCATTCCCCTGCGTTGGGAATCGTCCAGATGCTGTAGCTTCCGGCGGGAAGTTTCAGGCTGCCCATTTGCAAGGGCGCTTCCGTCGTGATTTTGGTGGCCCAGTTCGCGCCGGTACACCAGACCTCGCCGAACGGCACGAGGCCGCCCATGATTTTCCGGCCGTGCATCGAGGGCGCGTAGTAGTCGACGGTGATTTTTTTGCCGGCGACCGTGGCGGCGACGTTGGCCGGCGGGCTTGTGTATCTCGAGTAGCCAAACTGGCCGTAGGACCTCAGCGCAAAGACGCCCACCAGGATCACGACGATTGCACCGCCGCCCAATAGCAGCTTGCTCTGTCTCGTGCGGATGTTCATGGCACCCTCCTACTTGCCGGCGTTCTGAGCTATCGCCCCGTGGCCTTCCTGCCCGGCCAAATAAAAATATCCCACCTTGTTGTTCGAGGGCGTCGCGTACCACATGCGGCCCTGCGCATCGAGGAAATATTCCCGCGACGTAATCTCCGAATGCGGGAACGGATATTCGGTCACCCTGCCCGTCGTGGGGTTCAACCGGCCCACTTCATCGAGATATTCCGAGGAGTACCAGACGTCGTGGTTGCGGTCGAGATTCATCGCGTACGGGCTGGCATTCGGTCCGGGGAGCGTGTAGTTCTTGAATGTCTCCGTTTTCGGGTCGAAGCTGCCAATCTGGCCCGCGCCGGATTGGCTGAACCACACGATCCCATCGGAATCGATCTGAATTCGGCGCGAGTACACAGTGCTGCTTCCGGGCGGGTCCCACGTCTTCACCGCGAGAGTTTTCCCGTCGATCCGGCCGATCTTTCCCGCGGCGTTGTACTCGGAGAACCAGCAGTTGCCGTCCTTATCGACCACGACGCCGTAGGCCGGCTCGCCAAAATCCGTGAATTTGCCGGTCTTGGGATCGAAATGGCTGACTCGCGTCCCGCTGGCCCAGGCCGCGCCATCCGGACCGACGCGCACGGTGTGCTTGCTGCCGCCCGCGACGAGGCCCTCCTTGCCCGGGGTGTAGGCGTCCGCGTACTCGGTGAGCTTCTCGCTCTGCGGATCGAATTTGCCGAGCCTATTGAGTCCGAATTCCGCGAGCCACACGCTGCCGTCCGCGGCGGGATACGCGGAGTGAATGGCCACCGCGTTTTCGTTCGGCACGTCGTATTCCTTCACCGCGCCCGTTTCCGGGTCGAGCTTGCCGATCTTGTTGGCGCCGCCGTAATACGGCATCCAGACCTTGCCCTCTTTGTCCGGCGCGGCGCTCCACGGCATGCGGTTCGGTCCGGGCAAATCGTATTCGACGTAGACGATGTTCATCGCGTCGTCGTCAAACGTGCGCACGAGATTTTTATATTCCGGCAGATCGGCCGGCGATTTCGGCAGCGCGGAATCGGGGCCGAACGCATCCGCGATGAAGGAAGCGACCTTGCCGGCCTGTTCGTCGCTGACCATGCTGCCAAGGAGAAAATGCATTCGGGTGCGCATGTAGTCGACGCGGTCCTTCGCGCCGTCGAGGTCGCGCGACACCGCAGCCATGCGTGTCTGAAAACCGTGGCAAATCTGGCAGGGCGCGTCGCGGAAATTCGAGGTGGGCCCGAAGACCATTTCTTTGCCGCGAATGTTGGGGATCAGTTTTTCGCCCTGATACAGCGAAAGATCGCGCCAGCGAACGGTTCCGGGTTTCAATGCCCAATCCATTGCCGCGGACTGGTTCGCGGTGAGTGTGACGCCCGTGTGCGGATCGGCTTGATAGCCCACCGCGCGAATCCGCAGCACATATTCACCCGCCGGTAGATCCTCCACGCGATAGGCGCCGTCCTTGTGCGACAGCACATTCACGGTGATTTTCGTCTTCGTGTTCTGCGCCGAGACAAACGCCCCCTTAAACGGCGCACCATCCGGCCCTTTGACCGTGCCGGTAATCGTGGCGCCCTCGGCGATCGCGCCCGCGACGACAAGAATCATCGCGCTCATCAATGCCACTACCCTCGAAAATCGTTGCATGGGTGCTCCTGGCCAGCGCGTGGTGCCCACTTAAATCATTTATTAAGAATCGGAAATCCCGCCCTCATGCCTCGCGGCCTTGAATTCCTGAATCGTACTCCAGAACTGTCCGTCCTTGCCAGCACTCCGACGATGTACCGGTCAGTCCCCCGTCATCGCATGCCTCGGGCATCGGCTGGTATTCCAAACGGGAATGCGGTGTATCCTTTTTGTCTTGATTGACCTAAGCCAGATTCGCATCTAGAATGCGCCACAATGCCCGAGCCTCCCTCCCTGATCGGCCAGTCGGTTTCCCACTATCGAATCCTCGAAAAACTGGGCGGGGGAGGGATGGGTGTGGTGTACAAGGCCCAGGACACCAAGCTGGGCCGCTTCGTCGCGCTGAAATTTCTGCCGGAGGATGTCGCCCGCGATCCGCAAACGCTGGAGCGCTTCCAGCGGGAAGCGCGCGCCGCCTCGGCGCTCAATCACCCCAACATCTGCACGATCCATGACATTCGCGAGGAGGATGGGCGCGCGTTCATCGTGATGGAGTACATGGAAGGCGCGACGCTCAAGCACCTGATCGGCCAGCAGCGATTTGAGTTGAGCCGCCTGCTGGAAATCGGAATCGATATCGCGGAAGGGCTGGATGCGGCGCACAGCAAGGGCATCATCCACCGCGACATCAAGCCGGCGAATATTTTCATTACCGAGCGAGGCCACGCGAAAATCCTCGATTTCGGGCTGGCCAAGGTCAGCGCCGGCGGCAGTTCGACGGCAAGCCCGGATACACAGTCGACAATTGGGCCGGACGGCGAGCACCTCACGAGTCCGGGCAGCACCCTGGGCACGGTCGCGTATATGTCGCCCGAGCAGGCGCTCGGCAAACCGCTCGATGGCCGCAGCGATCTTTTCTCGACCGGCGCGGTGCTTTACGAAATGGCGACCGGCGTTCTGCCGTTCCGCGGAGACACCACCGCCGCGATTTTCGATTCCATCCTCCACAGAGCGCCCGTGGCGCCCGTGCGCTTCAACGGCGAGATTCCTCCCGAACTCGAACGCATTATTAACAAGGGCCTGGAAAAGGACCGCGACCTGCGCTATCAGCACGCCTCCGACCTGCGCGCGGACCTAAAACGGCTGCAGCGCGAGACGGCTTCGGGCCGCTCCGCCGTAAAGCCCTCCAGCGAGGAAGACGAGGCCGCACCGTCGCCGGCGACGAAGATCTCGAGCGGTCGTGGTCGAGCGGCGGCTACGGACGTTTCGTCCGCTTCGCCAGCATCCGTTGAAACCGGCCGAGCCCAGCGAAAGGGCGTAGTTATCGGCGGAGCTGTATTGATCGTCGCCGCGCTGGCGGCCGGTGCGTGGTATTGGCGTTCTCACGCTTCGCCGAAGCTTTCCGAAAAAGACACCATCGTGCTCGCCGATTTCACGAACACCACCGGCGATTCCGTGTTTGACGGAACGCTGCGTCAGGGCCTCGAAGTGCAGCTCGAGCAATCGCCGTTCCTCAGCCTGCTCTCCGAAGAGCGGATTCAGCAAACGTTGAAGCTGATGCAGCAGTCGCCAAATGTGCGCCTCACCCCGGAGGTTGCGCTCGAGGTCTGCCAGCGCACGTCCAGCACCGCCGTCCTCAATGGCTCCGTCGCGCAGATTGGGAACGAATACAGCCTTATACTGAAAGCGGTGAACTGCGCGAATGGCGAAACGCTGGCCAGCGCTCAGGAGGAGGCTGGCGACAAAAACCAAATTCTGGCTGCGTTGGCAAAAGCGGGATCGGACATGCGCGGGAAGTTGGGCGAATCGCTCACGACGGTGGCAAGATTCGATACGCCCGTGGAGCAGGCGTCCACCTCCTCGCTCGAAGCTCTGCAGGCCTACAGTCTGGGCCGCAAAATGTCCGGCGCGGACGACTTCGCCGGTTCGATTACTCCTCTGCAGCGGGCGATCAAGCTGGACCCGAATTTTGCGATGGCCTATGCGGCGCTCGGCACTGCGTACAGCAACATCGCCGAGCCGGGTATGGCGGCGGAATACGGGAAAAAGGCCTACGAACTGCGCGATCGAACCAGCGAGCGTGAAAAACTCTATATCGATTCGCACTACCACAATTTCGTAACCGGCGATCTGGAGAAATCGATGCAGGTGTACGAATTGTGGAAGCAGAGCTATCCGCGCGACGAAATTCCATACACCAACCTGAGTGCAATCGATGCTCAGATCGGGCGTTACGAAAAGTCGATCGGCGAGTCGCAAGAAGCATTCCGGCTGAATCCCAGCGGCCTGAACTATTCAAACTTGCTGAGCGGCTTTGTGTGCGTAAATCGGCTGGATGAGGCGCGCGTCACCGCCGAAGAAGCACAGGCTAAGAAGCTCGATTCGGCCTATTTGCGAACGGCAATGTACCAGCTGGCCTTTTTGAAAAATGACGCGGCGGAAATGGCGCGGAACGTGGCTTGGGGGTCGGGCAAATCAGGAGTCGAGGATGCGCTTATCGGCATGGAGGCGGACACTGCCGCGTATTCCGGGCAACTCCGGCGCGCGGAAGATCTGACGCGGCAAGCCGTAAGCTCAGCGGTTCGTGCCGATGAGAAAGAGACAGCCGCGTACTACGAAGCGCAAGCCGGAATTCGCCAGGCCCTCTTCGGAAACCCCGAGGCCGCCAAACGACACGCGGCCGACGCGCTGGCCATGACCGATGGGCGGGATGTGCAGTACGTCGCGGCGCTGGCGCTGGTATTCGCGGGAGACGCCAACCGCGTGCAGGCTTTACAGAACGATTTCGCGAAGCGCTTTCCCGAGGATACTTTGGTGAAATTCTTGTATCTGCCGTCGGTGCGCGCGCAGCAGGCTTTTTTACGTCGCGACTATTCGAAGGCTGTCGAAGAATTAGCGCCGGCGACTCCCTATGAGATGGGGCAAGCGAATGGGGGCAGCACCATCTCGATCGCGCTGTATCCCGTTCATATTCGCGCGATGGCATTGTTGGCTGCCAAACAAGGAAAGGAAGCCGCGGCTGAGTACCAAAAAATTGTCGATCACCGAAGCGTCGTTCTCAACGGACCGATTGGGGCGCTCGTGCAGCTGGGACTTGGCCGAGCCTACGCTCTTGCGGGAGAGGCAACACAGGCGAAGATTGCTTACCAGGATTTTCTTGTGCGATGGAAAGATGCCGACGCGGACGTGCCCATTCTGAAGCAGGCAAAAGAGGAATACGCGAAATTGCAGTGAGCCCCGCTGTGTCGGATGACCTCGTCTGCGAAATCTTGACTTGGCAAAGAGTGCGCAAGCCTTCTACCATCTGACTCCATGATTCCTGTAGGGAGGGAAGACACGCGCAACGGCGCACGCGCGCGCGGTGCCGGGGTGCTGCTCGCTGCGATTGTCGCGTTCATTGTCTTTGGTTCTACGCCGTCCCCGCGAGCGCAAACCGCCGGCTTGCAAAAGCTTTTTTCGGATTACTACGAATTCCTGCTGCGCGAAGACCCGGGCCAGGCCACGTTCGCGGGCAACACCGAATTCAACGACCGCTGGAACGATCCCTCCCCCGAACACAAACGGGAATACGTTGCGGCGCTGCGGCAATTCACGGCCCGGCTGCACGCGATTCCCGCCCCATCGGTTTCCGCGCGCGACCGGCTGAGCTACGAACTTCTAGACCGGCAACTGAAGGAAAAAATCGAGGAAGCGAACACCATCTTCACGTTCTACAGCGTCAACCAGATGATAGGCGATCATCTCGAAATCTTTAGCACGGTGCCCGTCGAGCCCGCGAATACCGTGAAAGATTACGAGAACCAGATCGCCCGCCTGCGCGCGCTGCCGAAGTGGGCGGACGAAACGATCGCCGCGGCGAATCTGGCGATCGCGCAGGAGCGAGTCCAGCCGCGCCTCGTCGCCGAACGCGAGCTGGACCAGCTGGACACGGAGATGGCGGGCGATCCCGCGGATAGCCCCCTGCTCGGCGCGTTCAAGAAATTCCCTGATTCGATTACGCCAGCCGACCAGGCGCGCCTGCGCGCTGATGCCCTGGACGCGTACAACCAGAGCTTTCTACCGGCCTGGCACAAGCTGCGCGACTACGTCACGAAAACGTACCTGCCGGCGACGCGCGCCACCGTGGGCCTCTCCGCGGCGCCCGGCGGCAAGGAGATGTACGCCTTCCTCGTCCGCCAAATGACCACGACGAATTACACGCCCGACGAGATCCACGAAATCGGCCTCAAGGAAGTCGCGCGCATCCAAGCCGAGATGGCCAAGATTCGCGACGAACTCCATTTCACGGGCACGACCGCCGAATTTTCCGACCAGGTTCTGAACGCGCCGCGCTTCCGCTTCCATAGCGAAGCCGAAATCCTCGCGCACGGCCGCGACATCGCCAAGCGCATCGATCCCGAGCTGCCGCGCCTGTTCAAGACGCTCCCGCGAACCACCTACGGCGTGGCCGCCATTCCCGCCGACCGCGCGCGCAACTCCTCGGAATATTACGAGCAGCCCGCGCTGGACGGCTCGCGCGCCGGATATTTCTACATGCGCACGGTCGATCCCGAAAAGCAGTCGAGCTGCTGCCTGGAAGCCACGATCCTGCACGAATCCGTGCCGGGCCACCATTTGCAGATTGCGCTTTCCTACGAAATTCCCGGTGTTCCGGATTTCCGCAAAATTTCGGAGTTCACGGCGTACACGGAAGGCTGGGCGCTGTACGCCGAAACGCTCGGCCCCGACCTGCACATGTACGAGACGCCTTACGAAAAGTACGGCTACTGGCAGGGGCAGATTCTGCGCTCCGCGCGCCTGGTGGTGGACACCGGCATGCACACCAAGGGTTGGACGCGGGATCAAGCCATCGATTACATGGTCTCTGTCGGCGCGGACGCGTCGCGCGATTTCATCGCCAGCGAAGTTGACCGCTACATCGCGTGGCCCGGGCAGGCGCTCGCGTATAAAGTCGGCCAGTTGAAAATCCTCGAGCTGCGCGCTCTCGCCGAGAAAGAGCTCGGCCCGAAATTCGACATTCGGGACTTTCACGATGTGGTGCTGCGCAACGGCACGATCCCGCTCGACATTCTCGAAGAGCAAGTGCACGCGTGGATCGCCGAGGTCCGCAAATCGGAATCGCACGCAGCCAACTGACCGCGCGATTCCACGCGAGCCGCCGCGATACAACCGAGCCGCACGCAACATGAGCCGCAATCCCAAACTCATCGGCCTCATTTCAGACACGCACGGATTGCTGCGGCCGGAAGCTCTCCGCGCCCTCGAAGGCTCGGACCTGATCATTCACGCCGGCGACGTGGGCGACCCGGAAATACTCGAGAAGCTGAAAAGTCTCGCCCCCGTTTTCGCAGTGCGCGGAAATGTGGACACCGCCCCGTGGGCCCTCGCCCTGCCCGAAACCGAAGCCATCGAAACGGATCTCGCGACGATCTACGTCCTGCACGACGTTCACGCGCTCGACCTCGATCCCGCCGCCGCCGGATTTAACGTCGTCGTCAGCGGGCATTCGCACAAGCCGGGGCGCACGGAACGCGACGGCGTTCTGTTCCTCAATCCTGGAAGCGCAGGGCCGCGGCGATTCGATCTGCCGGTGACCGTCGCCCGTCTTCGCCTGGACGAAACTCCCTGGAACATCGAATTTGTTGATTTGCTTGGGAAGGACAAAGACAGCCGGCGAATCGACCTCCTAGCGCACAAGGCTAAGTGACCAGCGTAGACTCGACGCGAACCCCAGAGTCAGGTGGCGCTTGAAACGTGGGCGGCTAAAGGCTGTCCGCGAACATGTGTCTGTAGTGCCTGTACCAGTCGCTTTGAAACCGCTCTTCCGGGTCGTACTTCATCTTGAGCCGAAGGAATTCCGCGAACTGCGGATAGCATGTTTCTACCTGGCTTCGCGACGCATAGCGATGATAGGTCAGGTAGTACGTGCCTCCTCGACGCGCCGCCATGTCGATCAGCCTTAGAAAGGCGTTCTTTGAACGCTCGAGCCCCTTGGGACTGTGAACGGTGTGCAAATTGAAGATCGTGCACGCGTACGGTTGCTTTGCCCAAGCCAAATAGCTCTCATCGTCGTGCTCAATGAGGCGCACCGTGCCATAAATCAACTCGACCGCGTTCTTGCGAAAGTCTTCCCGAGCCTCCTCAAGGAACCCCTTGAGTGTCGTTCTTGGAACATCAATCTCAGTGATGATCTCCGTAGCAGGATAAGGGGCGTGGAGCTTGGCGTCGATTTCACGATGGTAGTTGTCAGGGTAAATGCTCAGCTGGTGGAGATCTGACCAATACACCTGTCCGTTCGTCGAAAGATAGTAGTCTGCGTATCCGTCGAACGCGCGTCTCTCATTGGTATGAGCGAGATAGAGCAATTGCCTCCAGTCGCCGTCCGTCAACTGCTTCTCTGAGGATGGCATCGGCGTATCAATGGGTACCGGTCGATAGCAGGAGAAAACGCCCTTGTGCAGGAAATCCTGTGAGTCACGCTCGATGGAGAATTGGAAGTCGCCGTACTCAAACCCGTCAGCAATGCGCTTCTCAAACGCTGGGATCAGGTCATCGACTGTCCGAATTTCCACCACACGCTCGACCTTCTTTCGCGGGACGAGGCGCAATCGCACGGAAGTGAGGATTCCAAAGAGACCATACCCGCCGAGAACCAAGCGAAACAACTCTGCGTTCTCTGTTCGGCTACACGTGTGGGCGGTTCCAGTCGTATCCACGAGTACGAACGACTCAACATCGCTGACAAAGGGCTTCATCTTCAATCCACGACCGTGCGCATTAGCCCCGATTGTCCCGGCTATCGTCAGCCGATCAGCGCCAGTCTGTTTTTGCGCGATTCCCCAAGCACGGTCGGTCCCATTCTGCAAATTAAGATAACCTTCGATCAGTTCTGGCCATTCGATTCCCGCTTGAACTTCCACGATCCCGCGCTCGCCGTCCAAATCGACGATTCGCTTGAGCTTTCTTGTGTCGACAAGTACGGTGTCCGCGCCAAATTGCTGCCCGCCCATAGCGTGCCGCCCGCCCGCAATAGAGATGAACTTTCGATTTTTGCGCGCGGAACGAACGATGCTCTGCACATCCTCCAAAGATTGTGGCGCTAAGATTTCCAGAACTCGCGTGGAATTCAGCTGAGAATGAATGTCGTTGACGAGAATGGATTCGGGCTTTGGCGCTTGCGTGCTTGACGTTCGCGAAGCAACCGCAAGTGCGATGGAGCCAGCCATGAACTCACGTCTCGAAATCATTCCATCCTCGCTCAATTCGCTTGGCCGCGTCCCTAACGACCCGGCGCTAGAACACAAACGGTACGAGGCGCCAAGTCCGCTTCGTATATTGGCTGTACACATCTCCCAAAGCCGAAGTGAGAGCCGCTTCCTCGACGGGTATGCGATAGGCGTAGGCGAGGCTCATGCACGAGAGAGACGCGATAAGCCCAGCCCAATTTCCGAGTGCCGAACCAAATCCAAGTAAACTCAGAAGCGCACCGCTGTAAGAAGGGTGACGTACGTACCGATAAGGTCCCAGTTCGATTAGCGGTTGACCGCCCTGGATCGCGACATCGAACGTAAAATATTTCCCCAATAACCGAGCGGAGTACCACCGAAGAGCAATCCCGAGCAACATCGCACCGATGCCGACGCAAAAGAGAGGTAACGGTTTCCACGAGAGTGCGGCTTGCGGCAGGAGGAACGAGAGTGAGAAGTCCATCGCTATTGCCGCCCACCAAAGGACAGCGATCAAGTTAAGTGAACCCATGTCCCGGGCCTGTGCCAAGTCCGGTGATCGCTTCGCTCTCCAGGCAATGAGCTCAGGCAGTATCCAAGACACGAAGGCGATCCAGAAGATCAGCGCGAAAATCGGTCCCGAAGAGAAGTGTAGTGGCAGTCTCAGCATACGATATCGAGTAGCTAAAGTTTAAGAGTAAAAGCTGCCTCCGCACAGGTGAACTTGCCGTCTTGTTTCGTTGTTTGACAAGTCGTCGGAAACAACCCATACGAGCTTTCTCCTCTGGTTGACATCACTCATACTCCATGTGTACCGTTTCGGTATGTCCTCTCAGCCTCTAGAATTTACCGGCGCTTCGGCGCCCGGGGTCATCATTGAGCGCGCGGGCGAAGTGCTCACATTCACGCTGAACAATTCCGAAAACGAAAATGAAGTGAGCGGCGCGATGTTTGACGCCATGCTGGCGGAGCTGCGCCGCGAGGCAGGGCGGCCGAGCGCGCGAGTCTTGCGCATTCGCGCGCGCGGCAAGGTGTTTTGCACCGGGCGAGAGCGCGCGGGGCGGGACGCGGCGGCGGTGCGCGACGAATCGGAGCGGCTGATCGAGTTCAAGCGCGCGCTGCGGGTCTCGCCGCTCATCAGCGTCGCGGAGGTGCAGGGCGACGCGTTCGGGTTCGGGTTCGGTCTCGCCATTGTGTGCGACTTCGTCTATGTAGCAAGCAGCGCGTCTCTCGGATTCCCGGAAATGAAATTCGGCCTCGCACCTGCCGCGATCATGGCGTACCTCGGCGAATACGCGCTGCCGCGGTTCGCGTTTCCGCTGGTTTTGTTCGGCGATCCGATCGGGCCGCAGCGGGCGCGCGAAATCGGCCTCATCTCTCACGTGAGCCCCGCGGCGAGCCTCGCCTCGGACGTCAACGCGCTGATCGAGCGCATCCTGCGTCTCGACCCGAATGCCGCGCGCAACTGCAAGGAATTTTTCCAGGCGACGCTGCAAAACACGTTCGAACAGAATTGCCGCCTGGCCGTGGACGCGCTGACGGCGGGCAGCATGGCCGTGCTCTCGAGGAAGAAGTGACCCGGCCGTGCCCGTAAGCGCAGGAGCGAGGCTCGACCGTCTGCCCATCTCCTCGTTTCATCGCCGGATCATGTGGCTGATCGGCGGGGGGATGTTCTTCGACGGGTTCGACATCTACCTTGCGGGAATCGTTCTCGGCGCCACGGTCAAAAGTGGATTTTCGACG
>Ga0210401_10000988_pt1 | contig 34267 bp, 29 predicted proteins | sample IncBWH32MmetaG_FD_150866 | JGI IMG/M metagenome (GOLD analysis project Ga0210401, IMG submission 150866) | Forest soil microbial communities from Barre Woods Harvard Forest LTER site, Petersham, Massachusetts, United States - Inc-BW-H-32-M | ecosystem: Environmental > Terrestrial > Soil >... | reverse complement strand
GACCATCAAGAACGGCCCAAAAGTCTCGGTGTCGATGAAGAGGATGTGAGCCTGCTCCACCCTCCCGCTCCAGGGGAGGGTAAAAAAGGCCACGATGCCCCCCGACCTTTCCTTTCTCCTCCCGCTTTTCCTGCGCATGGCAGTGGCCGCGTCCTTCGTGGTCACGGCGTCGTTCATCACCGAGCGCTCGGGACCGGCGATCGGTGCGCTGATCGCGACCTTGCCGATTTCGGCGGGGCCGACTTACGTCTTCCTCGCGCTCGATCACGACGCGGCCTTCATTGCGGAGGGGGCGCTTGCGAGCCTGCCGACCAACGCGGCGACGCTCTTCCTCGGCTTGACCTACGTGTTGCTGGCGCAGCGCCGCAGCGTGCTCACGAGCTGGGGCGCAGCCGCCATGGTGTGGCTCGCGCTGGCATCGCTGGCGCGCCTGGTGCACTGGTCGCTTGCCGCCGGCCTGTTCGCCAACGTGATTGCTTTTGCGATCTGCATTGCGGCGCAAGCGCGCTACCGCCATGCCAGGATGCCACCGATCGCGCGCCGCTGGTACGACGTGCCGCTGCGGGCCTCGCTGGTGGCGATGCTGGTGGCAACCGTCGTGACGCTGTCAGGCTGGGCCGGTCCGCGCATCAGCGGCATCCTGGCGCTGTTTCCGATCGTGTTCTCGAGCATGATGCTGATCCTGCATCCGCGCATCGGCGGACCGGCGACGGCGGCCGTGATCGCCAACAGCGCCTGGGGGCTGATGGGGTTGGGTATCGCGATCGCCGTGCTGCATGTCGGCGCGCTGTGGCTCGGTTCAGCCGCGGGCCTGAGCCTCGCGCTCACGGTTTGTGTGGTCTGGAATTTTTCGCTGTGGTGGATCAGCCGAATGCGGGCTAAGCCGGCGACACAACGACTGACATGAAAGATGTCGAGGTCTGACTTGAATCAACCAGGGAGCGAGACAGCGATGACAGCCAAGCGCGTGGTATTCACCGGTGGAACCGGCAAGGCCGGCCGGCATGTTCTGCCCTATCTCAGGGTTCACGGCTACGACCTGCTCAATGTCGACCTCAAGCCGTCGGAGCATGGCGACATCAAGAACCTGATCGCCGACCTGACCGACAGCGGGCAGGCGTTCAACGTCCTGACCACGCATTTCGGCTTCGCAGGTTTCAATGCCGGCCACCCGCCGGCGCCGCCGGACGCCGTGGTGCATTTTGCAGCGATCCCGCGGGTCCTGATCGAACCCGACAACGAGACGTTTCGCGTCAACACCATCAGCACCTACAATGTGATCGAGGCTGCCGCCAAGCTCGGCGTTCGCAAGATCATAATCGCCTCCAGCGAGACCACCTACGGCGTCTGCTTTGCCGAGGGCGACAAGGATTTCCATCACTTCCCCCTGGAGGAGGACTACGACGTCGACCCCATGGACTCCTATGGATTGTCAAAAGTCCTCAATGAGAAGACCGCGCGGGCGTTCGCGATGCGCTATGGCATCGACATCTATGCCTTGCGGATCGGCAATGTCATCGAGCCGCATGAATACGACATGTTTCGCGGCTTCTTGGCCAATCCGCCGTCGCGCAAACGCAACGCCTGGAGCTATATCGACGCCCGCGACCTCGGGGAGATCGTGCATCTGGCGATCCAGAAGGACGGGCTCGGCTTCCAGGTCTTCAATGCCGTCAACGACACCATTACCGCCACGATGGCGACCGCAGAGCTGCTCCAGCGCTACTGCCCGGGCGTCCCCATCACGCGCGAGCTCGGCGAGTTCGAGGCCCCGCTGTCAAACCGCAAGACGCGCGAGGTGCTCGGCTTCAAGGAAGCCCACAACTGGCGCAAATACGTCTCGGTTTGACGGGGCCGGCGGCCGCGTCACTCTCTCCACGTCATTGCGAGGCGCGTTTGCGCCGAAGCAATCCAGACTGTCCCCGCGGCAAGATTCTGGATTGCTTCGCGGAGCCTGTCATCCGGCCGCGCTTTGCGCGGACCGGGTGGCTCGCAATGACGGATGAGAGGGCTATCCCCTCGGCAGCTTCGCCCTCAGCGCGTAGAGCGCCTCCAGCGCCTCGCGCGGCGACATCTCGTCGGGATGCAGCGCCTTGACGGCGGCGATCAGTTGCTCGGCTTCGCTCGGCGGTGCCGGTTCGGGTGCGGCGCGCGAGGGCACTGCGAACAGCGGCAGGTCGTCGGCGAGCGCGCGCGCGGTCTGGCCACGATCCTGCGCCTCGAGTTTCGCAAGCACGGATTTCGCACGCGCGATGACGGAGGGCGGCAGGCCCGCGAGCCGCGCGACCTGGATGCCATAGGAACGATCGGCCGAGCCGGGCAGCACCTCGTGCAGGAACACCACCTCGCCCTGCCATTCCTTGACCCGCACGGTGGCGTTGAACAGCCGCGGCAGTTTTGCCGAGAGCGCCGTCAGCTCGTGATAATGCGTGGCGAACAGCGTGCGGCAGCGATTGGCCTCGTGCAGATGCTCGATCGCGGCCCAGGCGATCGACAGGCCGTCAAACGTCGCCGTGCCGCGGCCGATCTCGTCGAGGATCACGAGCGCGCGTTCGCCGGCCTGGTTGAGGATCGCCGCGGTCTCGACCATCTCGACCATGAAAGTCGAGCGGCCGCGCGCGAGATCATCGGCCGCGCCCACCCGCGAGAACAGCCGGTCGACGATGCCGATCCGCGCGCGGCTCGCCGGCACGAAGGAGCCAATTTGGGCAAGCAGCGCGATGAGCGCGTTCTGGCGCAAAAAGGTCGACTTGCCGGCCATGTTCGGGCCGGTGACCAGCCAGATCTGGCCGGACTTCTGTGCGGGCGCCGGCGACAGGTCGCAATTGTTGGCGATGAAGGGCGCGCCATCGCGCCGCAAGGCCTGCTCGACGACCGGATGGCGGCCGCCTTCAATCGCGAAGGTCAGTGACTCGCTGACCTCGGGCCGGACATAATTGTCATCAACCGCGAGTTTTGCCAGCGCGGTCGCGACGTCGAGCAGCGCGAAGGCATGCGCGGCGGCGCGCAGGTCTTCGTTTGCGGCCAGCACGCGCGCGCAGAGCCGGTCAAAGATCTCCAGCTCCAGGTTGAGCGCGCGCTCGCCGGCGTTCGCAATCTTGGCTTCGATTTCGCCGAGCTCCGAGGTGGTGAAGCGGACCTGGCCCGCGAGCGTCTGGCGATGGATGAAGGTCGCGTTCAAGGGCTGCGACATCAATTTGTCGCCGTGCTGCGCGGTCACCTCGACGAAATAGCCGAGCACGTTGTTGTGGCGGATTTTCAGGCCCTTGACGCCGGTCAGGTCGGCGTAGCGCGCCTGCATCGAGGCGACCACGAGCCGCGAGGCGTCACGCAGGCTGCGCGTCTCGTCGAGATCAGCCTCGTAGCCCCTGCGAACGAATCCGCCGTCACGCTTGATCAGCGGCAACTCGTCGTCGAGCGCGCGCGCGAACTCGGCGGCCAGTTCGCGCGCGGGCTGGCGCAGCGCGGTCATGATGGCGGCGATCTCTGCCGGCGGCTGTTCGAGCCGTTGCAGCCGCGCCAGCGCCTGGTCCGCGGCAAAAATGCCGTCGCGCAGGGCGGCGAGATCGCGCGGGCCGCCGCGTCCGACCGACAATCGTGCCAAGGCCCGCGACATATCAGGTGCACCGCGCAGAATGCTGCTGACGTCTGCGCGCGCAGCACTGTCCGCAACGAAGGCCGTGACCGCATCGAGCCGCCGCGCGATCGCGGTCGCGTCGGTGAGCGGCGCTGCCAGCCGTTGCGCCAGCAGCCGAGAACCCGCCGAGGTCACGGTGCGGTCGATCGCATCGAGCAGCGAGCCGCGCCGCTCGCCCGTGAGCGTGCGCGTCAGTTCGAGATTGGCGCGCGTCGCCGGATCGATCGCCATGGTAGAGCCGGTGGCCTCATGCGACGGCGGCGACAATGGCGGTCGCTTGCCGACCTGGGTGCGGTCGACATAGGTGATGGCGGCGGCGGCCGCGGTGGCTTCGAGCCGCGACATCGCGGCCAGGCCGTCCATGGTCGCGACAGCGAAATAGTCGCACAGCCGGCGCTCGGCGGTCGCGCCATCGAACACGTCGCGGGTGAGCGGCGTCACAGCCGATAGTTCGCGCAGCACGACCTCCAGCGCGGCGTCGCTGTAGAGCGCGTCGCTGACGACAACCTCGTTCGGGTTGATCCGTGCCAGCGTCGCCGCGAGCTCGGCGGTGGAACATTCGGTCACCATGAACTCGGCGGTCGAGATGTCGATCCAGGCGAGCCCAAAACGGTCGTTGCCGCCCGAGGCGCGGTTACGCGCGATTGCCAGCAGATAATTGTTGGCGCGCGCATCGAGCAGCGTGTCCTCGGTCAGCGTGCCCGGCGTGACCAGCCGGATCACGTCGCGCCTCACGACGCTCTTGTTGCCGCGGGCCCGCGCAGCCGCGGGATCTTCGGTCTGCTCGCAGACCGCGACGCGAAAGCCCTTCTCGATCAGGCGGTGGAGATAATCTTCGGCGCGCTCCACCGGAACGCCGCACATCGGGATGTCCAGCCCATTATGCTTGCCGCGCTTGGTCAGCACGATGCCGAGGGCTTTGGAGGCGAGCTCGGCGTCCTCGAAGAACAGCTCGTAGAAATCGCCCATGCGGTAGAACAGCAGCAGCCCCTGATGCGCCGCCTTTATTTCAAGGTACTGCTCCATCATCGGGGTGACGCGTGCCGGGGTATCGGCAGCGGGCGCAGCTTCCGTGGGTGCAGGTGCGGGTCGTGGTGGTTGGATCGTCATGGGACGCGCAACCTATAGAATTTGACGCTCGCCTCCTATGGCTTTACCGCCGCCCTCCAGGTTTTCCACTCTCACGAGCCATGCAATTGTCCATGCAAACGCCGCTTTTCCGTCAATTGACCCCGTGGCAGGGCGCTCCTAAAACTCGCGATCAGGTCGAGCCGAACTTGCGGCCTAAAAGCACGGCATTCCGGGAGAGAAATGATGCGTGATGTCTTTATCTGCGACGCCGTGCGAACCCCGATCGGCCGGTTCGGCGGGTCGCTTGCCAAGGTGCGCGCCGACGATCTCGCAGCTTACCCCATCAAGGCGCTGATGGCGCGGCATCCAAAACTCGACTGGGCCTGTGTCGATGAAGTATTTTACGGCTGCGCCAACCAGGCCGGCGAGGACAACCGCAATGTCGCGCGGATGGCGCTGCTGCTGGCCGGCATGCCGGAGAGCGTTCCGGGCCAGACCCTCAACCGGCTCTGCGCCTCGGGGCTCGATGCGGTCGGCGCCGCCGGCCGCGCGATCAGGTCGGGCGAGATCGATTTCGCCGTCGCCGGCGGCGTCGAGTCGATGACCCGGGCGCCGTTCGTGATGGGCAAGGCGGCGGAAGCGTTTTCGCGTTCGGCCGAGATTTTCGACACCACCATCGGCTGGCGCTTCATCAATCCGCTTTTGAAGGCGCAATATGGCGTCGATGCGATGCCGGAGACCGGTGAGAACGTCGCCGAGGAATTCCAGGTGTCGCGCGCCGACCAGGATGCGTTCGCGATCCGCTCGCAGCAGCGCGCCGGCAAAGCCATCGCGAGCGGCTATTTCGCCGAGGAGATCACGCCGGTCACGATCGCCGGCGGCAAGGCCGGCCCGGTCACTGTCGACAAGGACGAGCATCCGCGACCTGAGACCACGCTGGAAGGGCTCGCCAAGCTGAAGCCGATCGTGCGCAATCCCGGCACGGTGACGGCGGGCAATGCGTCTGGCGTCAATGACGGCGCGGCCGCGATGATTTTGGCTTCCGAGACTGCGGTGAAGCAGCACGGCCTGACACCGCGGGCAAAAATCCTTGGGCTTGCGTCCGCAGCCGTGCCGCCGCGCATCATGGGCATCGGGCCGGTGCCGGCGACGCGCAAGCTGATGCAGCGGCTCGGCCTTGCGATCGGCGATTTCGATCTGATCGAGCTCAACGAGGCCTTCGCCTCGCAGGGCATCGCCTGCCTGCGCCAGCTCGGCGTCGCTGACGATGCCGATTTCGTCAATCCGCATGGCGGCGCGATCGCGCTCGGCCATCCGCTGGGGATGAGCGGCGCGCGGCTGGCCTTGACCGCGGTGCACGGCATGGAAAAGCGCGGCGGCAAGCGCGCGCTCGCCACGATGTGCGTCGGCGTCGGCCAGGGCGTCGCAATGGCGATCGAGATGCTGAATTGACGGAAAGTACTGAGGCAGGCGTTTCGGAGTAGCCCATGATCATCGAGCGCGAGCAGGACGTCACGGCCGCGGCACTCGCCGTCATGGCGCAGACATCCGACCCGCGCTTGCGCGCGATCATGGTGTCGCTCGTCAAGCACCTGCACGGCTTCATCCGCGATACCGGCCTGACGGAAGCGGAATTCCGCGACGCCTGCGCCGTTCTGATCGAACTCGGCAAGCGCTCCACCGATACGCATAATGAGGCGGTGCTGATGGCCGGCTCGCTCGGCGTCTCCTCGCTGATCTGCCTGCTCAACAATGGCGACCAGGGCAATGCCGAGACCGATCACTCGCTGCTCGGGCCGTTCTGGCGCATGAATTCGCCGCGGGTGGAGAACGGCGGCTCGATCGTGCGATCCGAGACGCCGGGGCCTGCGCTGTTCGTCACCGGCAAGGTCGTGGACCCCAATGGCGATCCGGTTGTGGGTGCCGAGGTCGACATCTGGCACGCCTCGCCGGTCGGCTTTTACGAGAACCAGGATCCCGGGCAGGCCGACATGAACCTGCGCGGCAAGTTCTTGACCGACGCCGAGGGCCGTTTCGCGTTTCGTTCGGTCATGATGGTCGGCTATCCGATCCCGACCGATGGCGTGGTGGGCCGGCTGTTGAAGGCGCAGAACCGGCACCCTTATCGGCCCGCGCATCTGCATGCGCTGATCTGCAGGAGCGGATTCAAGGTGCTGATTTCGCAGGTCTACGATCCGGCCGATCCGCATATCGACAGCGACGTGCAGTTCGGCGTCACCAAGGCGCTGCTCGGCAATTTCGTGCGGCACGACGAGCCACATCCGACCGCGCATGATGTCGCGCCGCCCTGGTATGCGCTCGATCACCTCTACCGGATGGAAGCCGGCGAGACCGTGTTGCCGCGGCCCCCGATCAAGTAGCACGCGGTCCCTAATTACCGCAGCGCATCATCGCGGAACCGTGTTTCCAGCGGTATGAACGCACGCACCGGCGGGCGCGACCAATCCCCGAAAGCCTCCTGTTCCGCGCGCCCTGCGCCGCCAGGGGCTGGCCGAATCTTCGAGTTTATGACGTAAATTCATATATTTGCGCCACACTCGGCGCTATGCCTCACAGCGCCCTGAGGCTGCTCAAAAAAATTTTTGCCGCCCAGATTGTAAAGTACAAAAACTGTGCTTTAGTCTTGGATATGGCTTCGTCGCAACCACCCGACATGGCTCTCCGCTACCGCCTCGCGCCCGATGACGAGGCGCGCGCCGCGATCGAGGCGACGTTCGACGACTATCGGCGCATGATGGACATGCTCGATGAGATCGCAGCCGCAAAGAACATCGGTTCGAACCTGGTCGCGCTTCACGCGCACGCCTACGACGCGATCCGCAAGGCCACGCGGCTGCCGTCGCGGCTGGTCACGCTCGGACTGCGCGATCGCGCCAGCTACCGCGCCTCGCAGATCACCCGCCTGCCGCTCGACGAGCGGCTCGTCAATGTCAGGAACGCGTCCACCGTTTCGCTCGGCACCGCGCAGGGGCGGTTCAACATCGCCTACGACGTCGCAGGCTACGCCAAGGGCTGGGGCCACAGCGTGCCGGCGCATCTCGTCCGCAACGACGATGGCAGTTTCGAAATCCGCTTTGGGGTCACCACCAGCACCACATCTGAAAAGGAGATTGTCATGATGGCCGAACATCCTTCCGCCCCGGACACCATCCTGTCGCGGGCCGGCCGCCTGATCGCGGGCATCGCCTATGGCGCGATCGAAAAGGCCGAGGACAACAACAAGGTCGCCGTCGTCAAGCAGGCGATCCGGGAAATCGAGGCCGCCGAGAAGGAGGCCCGCGACAACCTGGCCCAGGCCCGCGCCGAAGAATATCGGCTCAACGCCCGGCGCGCCGAGATCGACCGCGAGATGACGGCGCTCTCCGAGAAGATTCGTCTCGCGGTCAGCGAGCAGCGCGACGATCTCGCCTCCGCCGGCATTGCCCGGCAGATGGACCTGGAGGCGCAGTTCGAGGTGCTGTCGAAGGCGATCGACGAGAACAGCGAACGCATCGAGACGACGCTCACGACCCTGCGCGCGATCCTCTCCGGCCTGCAAGACGCGGAAATGCGGCTTGCGGAGCTGGAGGCCAGCGAGACCGGCAAGTTCGATTCGAAACTTGCTCCCGGCGGGCGCGCGGCGACGCCAGCGATCGCCAAGGCGGGCCGCGCTGCACGCGCCATCGCCCGCGCCACCGGCGTTCCCGTGTCCGTCGGGCCAACGCCCGATATCGACGAGCTCTCCAAACTGCATCGCGACAAGGAAATCGCCAACCGGCTGGCGCGCCTGAAGTCGGAATTGTGAGAGGGGGGTGACCCCGATGGGCTTGATCGATCATTTCCTGGCGCCCGAGGTCCGGCCGTTTGCCATCGCCGCGGTCATGATTGCGATCATCGGCGCCATCGAGTCGCTGTCGATGCTGATCGGCATGTCGCTGAGCGAAATGATGGGCAAGGCGATCGGCTTCGATCACGACAGCAACTCCAGCTTCATCAATGCACTGTTGTGGCTGAACGTCGGCGGCGTGCCGCTGTTGATCTTCATCCTGCTGGCGCTGGGCCTGTTCTCCATCGCCGGTTTCCTGATCCAGGATGTCGCACGCCTTGTCCTGGCGCCGCTGCCGGCGGCTATCGCGGCGCTGGCGGCCGCCGCCGTCGCGCTGCCGCTGCTGCGTGCCTCGACGCGGGAGGTCGCCCGCGTGATTCCGCAGGACGAGAGCTATGCGGTCTCGCTCTCGGATCTGATCGGGCGCGTCGGACAGGTCGTGGTCGGACCGCTCGACCAGGGCCTGCCGGGACGCGTGCGCGTCAAGGACGTCCATGACAACTGGCATACGGTGATGGCGCGGGCCGCGCCGGATTCGCCGCCGCTCCAGAAGGGAGCAAGGGTTCTGCTCGTCGATTGCAGGGATCGGCTCTTCATCGCCATCGCTGCAACCGACGAGGTCGAAGTCGCAAAACAGCGTCAGACTTAGCCGTCATCCAATCAGCCAAGCCATCATGGAGTCGTCATGTACGATCTTGTCATGCCAGCCACTATCGGCGTTGCCCTCCTCTTCGTGCTGGGCATCGTCTTCGCGGTGCTCTATCACCGCTCGACCCGCGATGAAGCCTTCGTGCGCACCGGGCTCGGTGGCAAGCGGGTCGTGCTCGATGGCGGCGCCGTCGTGCTGCCGGTGTTTCACTCGATCGCGCGGGTCAATCTCAAGACGCTGCGGCTTCAGGTCGAGCGCAGCAAGAAGGACTCGCTGATCACCAAGGATCGCATGCGCGTCGACATCGACGCCGAGTTCTATGTGCGGGTGCGGCCCGACATCGACTCGATCGCGCTGGCGGCGCAGACGCTCGGCGCGCTGACCAACAACGCGGAGGCGCTGCGCGACCAGGTCGAGGCGAAATTCGTCGACGGCCTGCGCTCGGTTGCGGCCACCATGGAGCTGCTCGACCTGCAGGAGAAGCGTTCCGATTTCGTCAAGCATGTGCAGGCGTCGGTCGAGGCGGACGTGCAGTCGAACGGGCTGGAGCTCGAAGCGGTGTCGCTGACCAAGCTCGACCAGACCGACCTCTCGTTCTTCAATGCCGACAACTTCTTCGATGCCGAAGGCCTGACCCGGCTGAAGACCATCACCGAAACCAAGCGGCGCGATCGCAACGCCATCGTGCGCGACAACGAGGTCGCGATCGCGCAGAAGGATCTTGAGGCCAAGCAGCAGACCCTGCAGATCGAACGCAACAAGAAGGAGGCGGAGCTCAGCCAGGAGCGCGACATCGCCAACAAGACCGCCTCGACGCGGGCCGAGGTCGCAACCGCGACGCAGACCGCATGGCTGACCGAGGAGAACGCCCGCATCGAGGCGCAGCAGAAGGTCGCCCAGCGCGAGGCGGAGTCGCTGAAGGTGCGCGAGACCGCGTCGATCGAGTCGAACCTCGCCATCACCCGGCGCAAGACCGACGCCGATCGCGAGATCCAGATCGCGACCCAGGACAACGAGATCCAGGTCGCCGCCAAGAGCAAGGAGACCTCCGAAGCCAAGGCGATCGCCAAGCAGGCCGAGGCGCTCGCGGTCTCCGCGGAGGAAAAGGTCACGACCGCACGCGCCATGGAGATCGCGGATCGCGAGCGGCAGACCGCGGTGCTCGCGGCGCGCAAGGAGGCCGAGCAGCGCTCGACCGGGGTCATCGTCGCGGCCGAAGCGGAGAAGCGCGCCGCCATCGACCGCGGCGAGGCGACCAAGACGCTGGCCACGGCGGAAGCCGAATCCAACAAGATCAAGGCCGCCGGCGTCCGCGAGATCGGCGAGGCGGAGGCTGCCGTCATCACGCTGAAGAACGAGGCGCAGAACAAGCTCGGCAGCAACGTGATCGATTTCGAGTTGGCCAAGAAGCGCATCGAGACCATGCCGGCGGCGCTCGGCGAGATGGTGAAGCCGATCGGCAACCTGAAGGACGTCCGCATCCTGCACACCGGCGGCGCGTTCGGCGGCAATGGCGGCAATGGCGGCAATGTCGGCTTCGGCGAGGGCCTCGCCGGCGAACTCTTGCGCGTCCATGCGCTGAAACCGCTGATCGACGAGATTTTGGCGCAGTCCGGCTTCAAGGCCGGCGATGATCCGATCAAGGCGCTGACCTCGGCCGTGCTGCCGGTGACAAACGGCGCGGCGCCGGCGAAGGAGTAGGTGTCATCCTTCCTCGTCATGTCCGGGCTTGATGAGGGCAACCGTGACTGATCGGTCATTCCGGGGCATCGCGCAGCGATGAACTATGGTGCGCAATTGCGCACCTGAGAATCTCGAGGTTCCCCGGTGCGCAATTGCGCACCTGAGGTTCGATGCTTCGCATCGCCCCGGAACGACGGCGCGATAAAACGTGAATGGCCGGTCAAGCCCGGCCATGACGATGTGAGATCGAGGCTACTCCATCACGGCATGTTCCGGCCCCGCCGCCTGCTTGCGCAGGCTCGCCTTGGTCGAGCCGATCATGATCGCGAGCGGGATCGAGCAGAGAATGAACAGCATCACGAGCTGATAGTCCTGCGAGAAGGCGATGATCTGCGCCTGAACGTTGACCATCGCATCCGCCATGGCGCGGCCGGTGTCGGTATTCATGTTGATCATGCCGGCGACGTCGGGCATCTGCATCGCGTGATTGAACGGGTTGACGTGCTCGACCAGGATGGCGTGGATGCGGCGCGAGCCCTCGGTGAGCTGCGCAATCACGATGGAAATGCCGGCGGAGCTCGCAATGTTGCGCATCAAGGTCAGCATCGAGGTGCCGTCGGTGCGCAGATTGCCGGGTAGCGTCAGGAAGGACACGGTCGAGAGCGGCACGAAGACGAGGCCGAAGCCAAAGCCCTGGATGATGCTCAAGGTCACGATCTCGGACGCGCCGGTCTGGTCGGTCCAGCCGGTCATCTCGAACAGCGAGAACGCGGTGAGCAGGAGGCCTGTGACGATCAGCGTGCGCGCCTCGAGGAAGCGCATCATGCGGCCGACCAGCATCATCGCCACGAAGGTGCCGCAGCCGCGGCTCGCGAGCAGTACGCCCGCGGTGATGATCGGATAGCCGATCACGTTCTGCAAATAGGGCGAGGCGAGCGCCATGGTCGAATAGAGCACGAGCCCCATCACCGCCATGAAGATGCAGCCGGTGATGAAGTTCTTGTCCTTGAACAGGCCGAACTGGATGAACGGGTTCTGCGTCGTGAAGGAGTGGGCGAGGAAGTAGTAGAAGCCCACGGCCGAAATGATGAACTCCGCGACGATCTCGTTCGACTCCAGCCAGCCAAGCTGTTCGCCGCGGTCGAGCGCGAGCTGCAGCGAGCCGATCGAAACCGCGAGCGCAGCGAAGCCGAACCAGTCGAAGCGCAGGGACAGGTCCTTCCTGGTCTCGTCCATGAAGACGATGAGGCCGAGCACGGTGATGAAGCCGAACGGCAGGTTGACGAAGAACACCCAGTGCCAGGAATAGGTTTCGGTCAGCCAGGCGCCGAGCGAGGGGCCCATGATCGGGCCCATCATCACGCCCATGCCCCAGATCGACATCGCCTTGGCGCGTTCCTGCAGCGTGTAGGAATCCAGCATCACCGCCTGCGACAGTGGCACCAGGGCCGCTCCGAACACGCCCTGCAACAGGCGAAACAGCACCATCTGGTTGATGTCCTGCGCGAGCCCGCACAGCACCGAGGCGATCGTGAAGCCAGCCGAACAGATGATGAAGATGCGCTTGCGCCCGAACTTGTTGGCGACCCACCCGACCGGCGCGGTCATGATCGCGGCCGCGACGATATAGGAGGTCAGGACCCAGTTGATCTGGTCCTGCGACGCCGACAGCGTGCCCTGCATGTAGGGCAGCGCCACGTTGGCGATCGTGGTGTCGAGGGCCTGCATGATGGTCGCGGTCATGGCGCAGATCGTCACCATGTTGCGCCGCAGGCCGGGGACCATGCTGGGAGCGGGCGCCGCGGCCGACATCGGCTACTCCGCCTTCGCAGCCGCCGTCGCCAAGCCGAGCAGGCCCGCCAGCGTGCGGCGATGGCCGGTGTCGATCGTGGCGTAGACGCTCATGCCGGCCTTGAGATTCGCGACGCTGGGATCGTTCTGGTCGAAATAGATCCGGACCGGCACGCGCTGCACCACCTTGACGAAATTGCCGGTGGCGTTCTGCGGCGGCAGGATTGCAAACTGCGCCCCGGTGCCGGGCGAGAGCGAGCCGATCGTGCCCTTGAAGACGTGATCGGGAAAGGCGTCGACCTCCAAGGTCACCGGCTGGCCGACCGCGACATGGGTGAAATCGCTCTCCTTCGGATTGGCGTCGACCCAGGGTTTTGCGACGTCGATGACCGAAAACACCGGCGTGCCCGCGGCGACGAAGCGGCCGAGCTGGATCTGGTCGACCTGCGTGGCGATGCCGGGCATCGGCGCGCGCATGGTGGTATGGTCGAGATTGCGCTCGGCCTGGTCCAGCGCCGCCTTGGCCTGGGCATAGGGCGGGAAGTCATCCAGCGGCAGCTCGGGATTGCCGAGCAGCTGGGTTTTCGCATTGGAGAGCTGCTGCTTGATGAACTGCGCCTGGGCGCCGGCGGTCACCAGCGCATTCGAGGCGTTGTCGAGGTCGAGCTGCGAGCCGTAATTGTTCTTCACCAGCTGCGTCTTGCGATCGACGTCGCGCTGTTTGAGGTCAATGCCCTGCTGCGCGAGATCCAGCATCTGGCCGTAGATCTGGATGTTGGCGACGAGGTTGTCGTAGGTCGTGTGCGCCTGCTCGAGCGTCGCCTTGGCCTGCGCCGCCGCGAGCCGGAACGGCACCGGATCGATCTCGAACAGCACGTCGCCTTGGTTGACATGCTGGCCTTCTCTGACGACGACCTTGTCGATCTTGCCGGAGATGTCCGGCGTGATCAGCACCTTCTGGGCGCCGACATAGGCGTCGTCGGTCGACACATAGCGGCCGCCGTTGAGGTAGAACACCACGCCGCCGGCCGCGGCCGCGAGCGGCAGCACGACCAGGAGCAGGACGCGGCGATAGCGGCGCAGCGCCGCCATCGGTCGACGACGCGGCTTTGCGGCCGCCTTGTCCGGTGCGCCCGCCGGAGGGGTCTTCTGGTCGGGCGGGAATTTCAGCACCGGATCAGCCATAACGCTGCTCCTTCGCTTGCTCTTGTTCTGTGGTCTGGATGGCGTTGCGCACGTTGTCCTTGATCGTCTCCAGTTGCGCGAGCATGCGATGGGCGTCCTGCGGGCTGATGCCTTGAAGCGCGGTCGCCGTCAGTTCCGAGCGCAGGCCGGCGAGCTTGCCGAGCAGCGGCCGCGCGGCCTTTTTCAGATAAAGCCGGTTGACGCGGCGGTCGCTCTCGTCGCCGCGCCGTTCGATCCAGCCATTGTCGCAGAGCTTGTCGATCAGGCGGGTCAGCGTGATCGGCTGCATCTCCATCAGTTCTGCGAGTTCCGATTGTTTCATGCCTTCGCTTCGCTCGACCTTGGCCAATACGGCCCATTGCGCGCGGGTGATGCCGTGCTGCGCGGCCTGTTTGTCGGCATAGGCGCGCACCAGGCGGAACACCTCGCCGAGCGTGAACAGGAAGTTCATATCCACGGAACCGCGCACCTTCGCCCCCTTGCTAAGCTTCGGATATAATAAGCTTGCTTACGAATTCGTCACCAGTCGGCCGGCAGAAGGCTGCCCCGCCAAAAGCTCATGGCTCTTGCGCGCGGGTGAGGATTTTCGGTCACATTGGGTTATAATGACCGGACAGCCAGCCCGGTGCGCCGGCATACAGAATTGTGACGATGACCCCGACGCGACCCGCTTTTCCCGCACCCGACCATGATCACGAGCGTTGCGCGGCCGACGGGCTCTTGCACGCCGAACGGATCTGCGGCGAGCGGTCGCAGCGACTGACACCGATCCGCCGTCACGTCCTGCAGGCGCTGCTTGCGAGCCATAAGCCGCTCGGCGCCTATGAGATCATCGACGCGCTTGCCGAAGCGATGCCGCGGCCGGCGCCGATCACGGTCTATCGCGCGCTCGATTTCCTGATGGCCAATGGCCTCGTGCATCGCATCGAAAGCCGTAATGCCTATCTCGCCTGCGCGCATGACCACGACGCCGCGGCGCTGGTGGCGTTCTTGATCTGCGAGCGCTGCGGTTCGGTCGGCGAGATTCCGGCTTTCGCGGTGGCGCAAAGCCTGAACAGCGCCGCACGCGCCTCGGGTTTTGCGCCAAAGCTCTCGGTCGTGGAGATCACCGGCACCTGCGCCCATTGCCAGGCACCGAAGTAGGAATGGAATTGTCGTACATGCAATTTTTCGGTGATCTGTCGGCACGCTCGGTTCACCTCTCCCCTGCAGGGAGAGGTCGCATCGCATCGTAAGATGCGATGCGGGTGAGGGGGCGCCGCTCTCACGAGACCGTAACCCCTCACCCCGGCCCTCTCCCAAAGGGAGAGGGGGCGCACCTCCGTCCGGGCAAGAGATTCGCTCACACTGACAAACAACGCGGCGCGCAAGCCGGCCATAGAGGAAACATGCACAAGAGAGTGGTTTCAACCGCCGGGCGTCCGTTGAGCCCGGGCGCCGTCGCACTGATGCTGGTGCTGTGCGGTTCCTGGGCATTCAACCAGATCGCGGTCAAGCTCGCGCTGCCCGACATCCCGCCGATGCTGCAGGCGACGATCCGATCGATCCTGGCGCTGCCGGTGCTGTTGCTGGCTGCGCGGCTGCGCGGGGTAAGAATGTTCGAGCGCGACGGCACGCTCGGTCCCGGCCTGTTGGCAGGCCTCATCTTCGGCTTCGAATTCGTGCTGATCTTCGAGGGCCTGCGCTATACCTCGGCGTCCCGCGCGGTGGTGTTTCTCTACACCACGCCGTTCTTCGTCGCGCTCGGCTCCTATCGCTTTCTCGGCGAGCGGTTGCGCGACGTGCAATGGGCCGGGCTGGCATTGAGCTTTTGCGGCGTGGCGCTGGCGATCGGCATGCCGCAGGCCGATGTCGACGGCAAGGTCCTGCTCGGAGACCTGATGATCGTCGGCGGCGGCGCGCTGTGGGCGGCGACCACGATCCTGGCCAAGGGGACAAGCTTGCGCTTCGGCGCGCCGGAAAAGGTGTTGAGCTATCAGGTCGCCGTCTCGATTCCCGTCCTGGGACTGGCGGCCTGGTTGGCCGGGGAGAGGTTGACCCACGTCCCCGGGACGCTGGCGCTGACACTCCTGGTGTATCAGGCGATCTGGGTGGTCGGAACCACGTTCACGCTTTGGTTCGCGCTGGTGAAGAGCTATTCGGCGAGCAAATTGTCGGCTTTTACCTTCATCACCCCTTTATTTGGCGTGATCGCCAGCTATTTCATCATGCATGACGCCCTGACCCCCGTGTTCGGGGCGGCGGCGGTGCTTGTCATTGCTGGGCTTTTTCTGGTTAACCGACCTTGAAACAGCTGCCTGCCGTGCGAGCCGTCCCGTTGCTGACCGTCACCAAAACCTGATATTCGAGGCGCCATGAACAAGCCCGAAAAAATGAACAAGCCCGAAAAATTGCCCCAGAACGATATCGCCGGGCCCAGCGCCCGGCACCAGACCACAAAAGTCATGGTCGGCAACATCGCCGTCGGCGGCGGTGCGCCGATCGTCGTGCAGTCGATGACCAATACCGACACCGCCGATGTCGCTGGCACGGTGGACCAGGTCGCAGCGCTGGCGCGCGCCGGGTCCGAGCTCGTGCGCATCACGGTCGACCGCGATGAGGCCGCCGCGGCCGTCCCGCATATCCGCGACGCCTTGCGCAAGCGCGGCATCACGACGCCGCTGATCGGCGATTTCCACTATATCGGCCACAAGCTCTTGGCCGACTATCCCGATTGCGCCGAGGCGCTCGACAAATACCGCATCAATCCCGGCAATGTCGGCTTCAAGGACAAGCGCGACACGCAGTTTGCCGACATCATCGAGATCGCCAACAAGAACGACAAGCCGGTCCGCATCGGTGCCAATTGGGGCTCGCTCGACCAGGAGCTGCTCTCGCGGCTGATGGACGAGAACGCGACGTCATCCAGTCCGCGCGATGCCCGCGCGGTGACCCGCGAGGCCATGGTGCAGTCGGCGCTGTTGTCGGCCGCGCGCGCCATCGAGCTCGGCATGCCCAAGGACCGCATCATCCTGTCGGCAAAAGTGTCGGCCGTGCAGGACCTGATCGCGGTGTATCAGGACCTCGCCGCGCGCTCGGACTACGCGATCCATCTCGGTCTCACCGAGGCCGGCATGGGCACCAAGGGCATCGTCGCGTCATCAGCGGCGCTCAGCATCCTGCTGCAGCAGGGCATCGGCGACACCATCCGCATCTCGCTGACGCCGGAGCCCGGTGGCGATCGGACGCGGGAGGTCCAGGTCGCCCAGGAACTCCTGCAGACCATGGGCTTCCGCACCTTCGTGCCGCTGGTCGCGGCCTGCCCCGGCTGCGGCCGCACCACGTCGACCACCTTCCAGGAGTTGGCGCGCTCGATCCAGGATTTCATCCGCGACGAGATGCCGGCCTGGAAGACCAGATATCCGGGCGTCGAGACGCTCAACGTCGCGGTGATGGGCTGCATCGTCAACGGCCCCGGCGAATCCAAGCATGCCGATATCGGCATCTCGCTGCCCGGCACCGGCGAGGCGCCGGCCGCGCCGGTGTTCGTCGACGGCAAGAAGTTCCGCACGTTGCGAGGCCCCTCGATCGCCAGTGATTTCCAGGCGCTCGTGATCGACTATATCGAACAGCGCTATGGCGCCACGGGCAAGATCGCCGAGCCAGCGGCGCAGTAGGCGAAACCCTCTCCGTGTCGCCCCCGCGAAAGCGGGGGCCCATGACCACTGGCGACCGTGGTGCGGCGCGCGCTCACCACGTCATTGCGAGCGCAGCCAAGCAATCCAGAATCTCGCCGCGGTGACAGTCTGGATTGCTTGCGCCTTCGCTCTCTCGAGCTTCGGCGGACAAGTCGGCGCTATTGCGCCTGGCAATGACGGCTATCGAAATTGCGCGCATTGCGTTTCATTTCGGTAGAGCTACCATCCTCCCAATCAATAACGATCGGGAGCGACACCCATGAGCTCGCTGTCAGGCCGGGACGGCCCGCGCTACAAGCACACGGCCTCGGACACCGGGCCCTATGAGACCATCAGCGTCGAGAAGCTGACCCCGATCATCGGCGCCGAGATCACCGGCGTCGATCTGGGCAAGCTCGTCTCCGACAACCGTCCCAACCGCCAGGTCGACGAGATCCATCGCGCGCTCGCCGAAAATCTCGTCATCTTCTTTCGCGACCAGCATATCACGCCCGACCAGCATCTCGCCTTCGGCCGCCGCTTCGGCGATCTGCACGTCCATCCGGCTGCGCCGCATGAGGGCGACGATCCCGCACTGATGAAGATCCATGCCGACAAGGACTCGCCGCGCGCCAACGGCGAGGGCTGGCATTCCGACGTGTCCTGCGACGTCGAGCCGCCGATGGGCTCGATCCTCTACATCAGGCAGTCGCCGCCGCAGGGCGGCGACACGCTGTTTGCCAGCATGTATGCCGCCTATGAGGCGCTGTCGGACCGCATGAAGGCCTATCTCGATGGGCTCATCGCGCTGCATGACGGCGCCTCCGTCTATCGCGGGCTCTATGCGAACTACGGCGTTGCCGACAAGGTGAGCTATCCGCAGGCCGAGCACCCGGTGCTGCGCACGCATCCGGTGACCGGCAGGAAGGCGCTCTATGTCAACCGCGGCTTCACGCGCCACATCATTGGCATCCCGCGTGACGAGAGCGAGGCGATGCTGGCCTATCTCTACCAGCACGCGGAGAACCCGCTGTTCCAGTGCCGCTTCCGCTGGACCGAGAACGCCATCGCGTTCTGGGACAACCGCTGCACCCAGCATCGCGCGATGTGGGATTACTGGCCGCACACCCGCTCCGGCACCCGTGTCACCGTGAAGGGCGAGCGGCCGGTGTAGGGGCGGAGCCACGGCCATGCCATGACCGCAACGACGCGCCGTAGGCTTGCAGCCGTCCTGCTGGCGATGGCGATCTTTGCCTGCCTCGGTCTGGTGACGACGGCCGCGGTTGGACGGCCGATCGAAATCGGCACCTTGAACGCGCTGCTGATCGGCGCCGGCATCGGGCTGTTCGAGGAGTTTTATGTGCAGGGCCCGCGGGGCAACTGGATGCGCGCGATGCATCCGCTGCGCGTGATCGTCATCGAGATCCTTGTCGTCATGGTGCTCTACCTCGTCGCCTTGCACGTCACGCATGTTGTGCTCGGCCGGCTCGACGACCTGCCGGTGGTGTACCGGCGGCTGCCTTATGGGCTCGCCTTCTTCACCGCGTTTTCGATTGTCGGCATCCTGATGATGCGGGTGGCGCATTTCGTCGGCTTGCGGACGCTGCTGGACCTGATCATCGGCACCTATCATCGTCCGGTCGAGGAGCGGAAGGTGCTGCTGTTCCTCGATATCAACGGTTCGACGGCGCTGAGCGAACGTCTCGGCGCGTTGACGATGCGCGCCTTCGTGCGAAAATTCCTCTCCGACCTGTCGCCGCCGATCGTCGACCATGGCGGCGACATCTATCTCTACAAGGGCGACGGCCTGATCGCGATCTGGAACTGGGCCGACGCGTTCAGGCAGGATGCGATCTTGCGGGCGGTCGATGCGATGTTCGCGACCGTCGCGCACGAAACCGATGCCTATCAGCGCTGGTTCGGCGTGGCGCCGGCGTTTCGCATCGGCATCCATGGCGGCGCCGTGATCGTCAGCGAGCAGGGCGATGCGCGCCGCTCCATCGGCATCTATGGTGACGCCATCAACATCGCCGCGCGGATGGAAGAGGCCGCGCGGGCCCACAACGTTCGCTGCGTGATTTCGGACGTGGTCGCCGGCGCGCTCGCCGACCGGACCCGCGTCCGCGTGATCGGCGCCGAGCAGGTCAAGGGCATCTCGGCGCCGATTGCGATCTGTGAATATGCGCCGGGCCGGCTCGCGTGACCGAGAAGGCGCGCGGTTGATGCAGGGCCTTTAGGATTGGCGAGTCCTGGCCTTGTGTCACCCGGTCCGCGGCGGCTCTCGACCAAGGTTCCGAGCTTCCGGCCTCGAACGCATTGACGATCAGGTCGAGCTTGGCTTTCCAGTCTCGATTTGTGGGTGGTTGTGCACGCAAACGTGCGCAACTCTGCGCCCGGGAATCTACGGCCCGCTCGTTTTGCCCCAATTGCGACGGGTAACGATGCAACGAAGGCAAGCCGCTACCTAGGGCTGAGCCAAGGTTCTCGCGAAAACACGGCTCGGCGCACGGCGTCGTATACAAAGTGGAATGTAGGAGTTGGTGGATGAAAAGACATGTCGGATCACGCTCGTTGCTTTTGCTCGCAGCACTGGCTGCGCTGCTCGTTGCCGTTCAGCCGTCCCTGGTGAATGCGCAAGCCAAAGATGTTCACGCCCAGAACGTCCCACCGCTGCAACATAATCCGCCGCCAAAACCGCAACAAGCCATGAGCGCAAAACCGGCCGAGGTCATGAACGCCTGGACGGTCGGCCTCGCCGGGGGTCTGTTGGAGGGCGCGCCGATCCGGCTTGCCGCGGAGATGGCCCGCGTGGTCGATGACGGCGACAATTTGCATGTCCTGCCGGTGGTGACGCGCGGGCCGACCGAGAACGTCAATTCACTGCTCTACCTGCACGGCATCGACCTGGCGATCATCAATTCCGACTCGCTCGACGAGTACAAGCGCCAGATCCCGGATATTCAGCGCAAGATCACCTATGTGCTCAATCTCTTCCCGTCCGAACTTCATATTCTCGTCCGGCCGGAGATTCAGTCGCTCAGCGACCTCGCCGGCAAGAAGGTGAATTTCAATACCCAGGGCACCGCCGCGGCCTATTCGGGGCCGCTGATCTTCAGCCGCCTCGGTCTCGACGTCGAGAAGACGTTCGTCCCGCATCAGGTCGCGCTGGAGCAGATGCGCAAGGGCGAGGGCGGCATGGCGGCGGTGGTGTTCGTTACATCCAAGCCGGTCGATGCTTTCGTGCGCGGGCGCTTCGAGCCAGGCTTCAAGTTCCTCCCGGTGCCTTACGATCGCCGGCTGGAGGACTATTATCTTCCCGCGACCCTCGATGCGGCCGACTATCCCAACCTGATCAAGCAGGGTGAGCGCGTGGATACGATTGCGGTGCCGACGGCACTGGTCGCCTTCAATTGGCAGGCCACATCGAACCGCCATGATCGCGTCGCGCGCTTTGTCGAACATCTGTTCTCGCGGCTCGACAAGTTGCAGGGGCCAGCCTTCGATCCCAAATGGCGAGCGATCAACCTTGCCGCGCCGGTTCCAGGCCTGGCGCGCTTCTCAGCGGCACAGGCCTGGCTCGATGAACACCCGCATGGAAGCCAGGCATCGCAATGACAGGCGCGCTCCTCCCGTTGCTGGTTGCTATCGCGGTCGTGGGTGGGGTTGCGTCAGCGCAAGGTGCGAACGATCCGACGGCGCCGCCTCGTGCGTGCTCTCCGACGGAAAGTGCGGACCGGTCCGAATGCTTCGACAGGCCATCGCCTGCCGCAGCGCCTCCACGCCGGCAGGCGCTCGCGGGCGATGGTTGGGTCATCAGCGAGACCACGTCGCCCGTGGACTATTCCCCGATTGCCACCGCCACAACCTCATCGCTCAACATGCTGGACGGTGACTCGGTGATGCGGCTGTCGATTCGCTGCCGCGGCGGACGCACGGAACTCACGGTGGCGGGACCGGCCATCACCGGCCGAGGCGATGACTACTTCCTTTCCTATCGGGTGAATGGTGGCCGGTCGGTGCAACTCGCAGGCGTCGCGCCGGCATTTGGCGACGGTGTCGCGTTCAAGGGCGACATCGTCGCGTTGTTGCAGTCGCTTCCGGCCGAGGGAGAGCTTGTCGTGCGCGTGTTCGCCCTGTCGGGGAAGGCGTCGGATGGAATCTTCTCGCTCAACGGGCTGGAGACGTTGCGCGCGAAGATCGGCGCGACATGCAGATGGCCGCACGCGATTGCAAAGCCCAACGACCGATGATCAAGGTTTTCGTCTTTCTTCGAGGGAGTAAGCCAATGAGTAAGCTTCGGCACATCGCGAGAGCAGCAATGATCGGTGCGATCGCGTTACTGGTCACGTCAGGCTTTGCTGCGGCACAGGACGCCGCTCGGCCGCCGACACCGAAATCAAGGCATCACGCCGCCACGCACAGGCATGCCGACATTGGACGCGCAAAGCCCGCCGCGACCGGGCCGATCCAGAAGCCGTCCGCGGTGGCGGTTGAGACTCCGGCTCCTGCGCAGAAAAAGGAGCATCATTTGATCTTGCAGGTGAACACCAATGATCCCGCGGCGATGAATCTGACGCTCAACAATGCAATGAACGTCACCCAATATTATCAGGGGACCGGCGAACCGGTGAAGATCGAGGTGGTCGCATTCGGCCCCGGGCTTCACATGCTGCGCGACGATACTTCGCCGGTGAAGGCGCGGATCGAGGCGATGGCGCGGAACACGCCGCAGGTCTCCTTCAAGGCGTGCGGCAATACGCTGGAGAACATGCACAAGGCCGAGAACAAGGACATTCCAATCATTCCGCAGGCGCAACTGGTGGAGTCCGGCGTCGTGCACATCATGGAGCTCGAGGAGCAGGGCTGGGCCTACATCAAGCCGTGACCTGAAACTGTCTTCCGGGCCAGACGCGACGCTGCGCTTGGCTGGTGCGGCCGCGGTGGCTGTCCCTACGATTGCATTGACGCTTCGCCTCGGCTGCGCCAAGCTTGCCCTAAAGCAAGACAAGCTTTGCGGAGGGTTCGTCATGCTGCGCGCGGAGGACAACGCCTTCCTGACCGAGAGCGGTCAGGGAACGCCGATGGGCCATCTGTTGCGCCGTTTCTGGCTGCCGGTGCTGCTGTCGAAGGAACTGCCCGAGCCGGACGGCGAGCCGAAGAAGATCGTTGTGATGGGCGAGGAACTGCTGGCCTTTCGCGATAGCCGCGGCGTGGTCGGGGTGATCGACCAGTATTGTCCGCATCGCGGCGCCAATCTCTGGTTCGGCCGCAACGAGGAGTGCGGCATCCGCTGCGTCTATCATGGCTGGAAGTTCGACACCGAAGGCCGCTGCGTCGACATGCCGACCTCCTATCCCGACCTCAACGCCAAGGACAAGATCCGCATCAAGGCCTATCCGGTGCGCGAATGGGGCGACATGATCTGGGCCTATATGGGTCCCGCCGACGCCATGCCGGACCTGCCTGACCTGGAAATGGCGCTGATGCCGGCCTCGCATCGCTACGTCTCGAAGAAATGGCAGGACTGCAACTGGGTGCAGGCGCTGGAGGGCTCGATCGACACCGCGCATTTCACCTTCGCGCATCTCGCCTTCGACAAGGACGAGAACGAGATCCTCGACATCAAGAAGCATTTCATCAACCCGTTGCCGCGGATGTCGACCGACCACATGCGCTGGATCGCGGAGGACCCGCGCCCGGTCATCAAGGTGCTGGCGCATGAGGCGGGACTGACGGTCGCCGGCGGCCGGCTCACCGGCTCCGACGACATCTACTGGCGCATCGCGCAGTTCCTGATGCCGGTGCATGCCTATGCGCCGAGCGCGATGCCCGGCGAAAGCATCTTCGGTCAGAGCTTCGTGCCGGTCAGCGACACCAATTGCTGGATCTATACCTATGCCTGGAATCCGGAGCGTCCGCTGACGCAAGGCGAGCGCGACGCCTATGCGCGCGGCAATGGCGTGATCGCGGAGGTCGACGACAACTACGTGCCGCTGCGCCACAAGGGCAACAATTACCTGATCGATCGCAAGCTGCAGAAGACGAAAAGCTACACCGGCATCAAGGGCGTCTCCGAGCAGGATGCCGCCGTGCAGGACAGCCAGGGCCCGATCGCCGACCGCAGCCGCGAGCATCTCGGTCCGACCGATCTCGGCATTCTGCATTTCCGGAAATTCGTGATGGATGCGGCGCGCGCGCTTGAGGCCGGCGAAGCGCCGCCGCAGCTCGATCACCAGGATCGCTACGCCGTGCGCTCCGGCGCCTGCGTCACGCACAAGACCAAGGATTTTCCCGCCGTGATGGTCGAGCGTTTCGGCCACGCGGCGGGTTTCGTCGGCCGTCCGCGGGTCGCGGCGGCGGAGTAGGGGATTCTGTTCGGGGGGATATTCGCCGTGTCGGATCGCTGGGGTTGCGGCCGGATGAGGCTCGTGTCGATCGCCGCCGTGTCGCTGCTGTCGATCGGCATGATGGAGTCCGGCTTGGCGCGGCATATTGGCAGGCACGCGTCGAAGCACGCGTCCGCAAAACCCCACAGATTGCGGCTCGCCGCGCTCACGCCATTCATGCCGAAGCCCGCCGTGCCGAACAAGTCCGCCGCGGCATGCGATCCCGCGACATTCCGCATCGTGCTGGATGTGGGCCACACCGCGCAGTCGGAGGGCGCGATCTCCGCCCGCAACGTGGCCGAGTTCGATTTCAACCTGCGCCTCGCGCGGCGGATTGCGGAAAGATTGAAGGCTGACGGCTTCGCCGCGACCAGGCTTCTGGTCACTCAGGGCAGGTCGACGCCGGGCCTGTTCAGGCGCGTGGCCGTGGCCAACGATCTGCAAGCCGACCTTTTCCTGTCGATCCATCACGACTCCGTGCCGAACGCCCTTCTCGAGAACTGGGATTTCGAGGGACGGAAGAGCCATTTCAGCGACCGCTTCGGCGGCTATTCGGTGTTCGTCTCGCGCGAGAATCCGGAGTTCGGCATCAGCCTGAAATTCGCCGAGCTGATTGGGCGCGAAATGAAGGCGCAAGGCCTCGACTACGCGCGGCAATATACGATGCCGATCATGGGCCGTTACCGGCATGAGCTTCTGGACGAGGAAACGGGTGTCTACCGTTACGATGAGCTGGTCGTGTTGCGAAAAACCCGGATGCCCGCCGTGCTGCTGGAGGCCGGCTCGATCATCAACCGCGACGAAGAGCTCAAGATGAGCTCGCCGGAACACCAGGACATCATCGCAAGCGGCGTCACGACGGCGGTGAAGGAATTTTGCGATCCGCGCTGGGCGATCCTCGGCCCGCTGTGAACAGCGTCATTGCGAACGACTTGTCCGCCGTAGCTAAAAGAGCGAAGGCGGAAGCGAAGCAATCCAGAATGTCTCCGCGGTGACAGTCTGGATTGCTTCGGAGCTTCGCTCCAATGACGCGGCCGTCACACCGGCAGGCGCCGATGCTCCCGGTTCTCCAGGCTTGCTTCCTCCAGGTCGAGATCGCGCTCGATCCGGCGCCGGACCTCGTCGGTGATCTTGCCGTCGCGCAGCAGCTCGTGGATGAATTTGCGCTCGGCCGCGATCAGCTCGCGCGTCAGCGTCATCCCCGTTCGGGTGATCTCACGCGCCTCGGGATCGAGCGATGCCGGCAGCTGGTTGACGCGAATCTCGTGCCGCGCCCGCAGCAGCCCCATGACCTCGGCGGAGAGCTCGTGGTCCAGCGTGATGGATTCGAGCCGGCGCAGCGCCGCATCGAGCGCCTCGCGCCGTGCCGATATTTCCTGCTCGTGTTCGGCGACGTGCTCGGCACGGCCGGCCTGCGCGAGGCCAAGGGCGCGCACCACCGCGGGCAGGCTGAGGCCCAGTCCCACCAGCGTCACCAGGATGACGCCGAACGCGACGAACAGCACCATGTCGCGATATGGAAACGCCTTGCCGTCCTCGCAGAAGAACGGCAGCGCCAGCGCCGCCGCCAGCGACACCGCGCCGCGGACGCCGGTGAACGCGATCACGAACGGCCATTGCCATGGCGGCGACGGGTCGCGCGCGCGCAGGCTCTTGCTCATCAAGCGCGGCAGATAGGTTGCGGGATAGAGCCAGGCAAAGCGCGCGACGATGATGATGACCGAGACCAGCGCGATGGCGCCGAGGATGTCGTGCAGCGGAAAGGCCTTCGACTGCGCGTACAGCGACCGCATCTGAAAGCCTGTGAGCAGGAACAGCAGGCCCTCGATCAGGTAGATGACGAGATCCCAGAAGAAGATGCCCTGCAGACGGGTGGCCGCCGAGATCCACAACGGACCGTTCCAGCTCACATAAAGACCGCAGACGACGGTTGCGATCACGCCGGAGCCGCCGAGATGTTCCGGCACCCAGTAGGCGACATAGGGCGTGATCAGCGACAGGGTGATCTCGACCTGCGGGTCGCGCGCCCAGTGACGTGTGCGGAGCGAGAGCCAGCCGATCGCGACGCCGAAAATGATTTCGCCTGACACGATCGCGGCGAAGGTGCCAGTGGCGGTGGGCAGCGAGAACATGCCGGTTGCGACCGCGGCCACCGCGAACCGGTAGAGGATCAGTGCCGTGGCATCGTTGGCCAGTCCCTCGCCCTCCAGCACCACGAGGATGCGGCGCGGCAGGTTGAGCTTGCGCGCGATCGCCAGCGGCGCCACCGCGTCCGGAGGTGCGACGATGGCGCCGAGCACGAAGCCGACGGCCCAGGGCAGGCCCATCAAGTAGTGCGTTGCGGCCGCGACCGCGAACGCCGTGAAAATCACGCAGCCGACCGCGAGCAGGATGATCGGGCGCAGATTGTGCCGGAACTCGCGCCAGCTCATGGCCACGGCGGCCGAGTAGATCAGCGGCGGCAGCACCACCAGCAGCACCAGCTCGGGCTGCAGCTCGACGGCCGGCATCCCCGGCACGAAGGCCACCCCGGTGCCGGCCAGCAGCAGCAGGATGGCGGGCGCCACTTCGAGCCGCCGCGCCAGCAGCGCGGTGCCGGCAAGCACCGCGAGCAGCACAAGAAAGGTCTGAAATTGAATCTCCACCATGACGCGCAATTCGCCCAAAAAGGCTTTTCAGGTCAATCCGGCGGTGGCCTGTTACGGCACCGCCGGGTTTTGGCCGCCGTGTTAACAAATCTGTGATTGAAAAGTGGCGACCCGGGCAAAACCGGTTGTGGGGCTGCTCCGTACCAGCAAGACACTGCCGTAAGCAGGGCAGAATCAGGGCTGGAGCATGACCATGGCGGATTGTGGCGAACATGCTGTCGTCATCGGCGCTAGCATGGGCGGGCTGCTGGCCGCGCGCGCGCTCGCCGACGTCTTCCCCCTGGTGACCGTGCTGGAGCGTGACGGCTTCCCGGACACCGATATCCCACGCAAGGGCGTGCCGCAGGGGCCGCATGCCCATGGCCTGCTGTCGCGCGGCCGGTGCGTGATCGAGGATTTTTTCCCCGGCTGGACCGAGGGCGTGGTCGAGGCCGGCGGCATCAGGGTCGACGTCGTCCGCGATGTCGCCTGGTTCGGCCATGGCGTCGCGCTGAAGCAGGCGCCAAGCGATCTCGAAGGCCTGCTGGCGTCGCGCCCGGTGCTGGAGGGACACGTGCGGCGCCGGCTGCTGGCGCTGCCGGGCGTTCGCGCGATCCAGAATTGCGCCGTGCTGGGCCTGGTTGCGAGCGATGACCGTTCCGCGATCAAGGGCGTGCGCGTCCGGCTCGGCAACGGACAAGAGAATGGGCACGGCAAGGGCGAGGAGCACACCATCCTGGCCGATCTGGTGGTGGATGCCACCGGCCGCGGCTCGCTCACGCCCGCCTGGCTGGAGGCTCTGGGCTACCAGCGGCCGGAGGAGGAGCGGATCGATGTCGGCATCGGCTACACCACGCGGCTCTACCGCCGCCAGGCCGGCGAGCTCGGCGGCAAGGTCGCGGTGGTGGTCGCGGGCAACGATCCGAACTGGCGCAACGGGGCGATCCTGTTTCAAAGCGAGGATTGCTGGATCGTCTCCATCGGCGGCTATTTCGGCGACCACGCCCCCGACGATGCGCAGATGTTCGCCGCCTATGCCGGCTCGTTTCCGACCCCCGAGATCCGCGACATCGTCGCCCATGCCGAGCCGCTCGGCGACTTCGTGAGCTATCGCTATCCCGCCAACGTCAGGCGGCGCTACGAGCGGCTGGTGCGGTTTCCCAGAAATTTTCTGGTGTTTGGCGACGCCGTCTCGTGCTTCAACCCGATCTACGGCCAGGGCATGACGGTGGCGGCGCAGGAGGCGATCGTGCTGCGCGACACCCTGCGGGAGGCCGGGACCGGCCTCGCGCGGCGCTTCTTCGCCGCCGCCGGGCGCATCGTCGACGTGCCCTGGGACATCGCGGTCGGCAACGACCTGCGGCATCCGCGCGTGGTGGGACCGCGGCCCGCAAAAGTGCGCTTCATCAACTGGTATGTCGGCAAGCTGTACAAGGCGGCGCAGCATGACGGGTCCCTGGCGGCCGCGTTCCTGCGTGTCACCAATCTGGAGGCGCTGCCGGAAACCCTGTTGGAGCCGGCGGTGGTCGCGAGGGTCTTGAAGGGCAATTTTCGCCGCCACGCGCGCAGCGCGACGCAGGTGACGCGGGTCGGCGCAGGGGCGTGAAAAAGCGCGGCCCGCGGGAAGGTCGGTGCATGGAATCATCGTTGTCGTCCCGGACAAGCTCGACGACAGCGCGTCAGCGCAGCGGCGAGCGCCGATCCCGGACCCATACCGCGTGATCCGCCAAGTGAAACACGGCGGCCGAAGCGGAGCGGGGTGCAGATGATCACGCACAGGGTGAGAGTGATGGTTGTCTCGACCATGATCTCGTTGGGCGCTGTTTCAGCCTCATACGGCGGGGAGGACTGCGAACGCGAGACGATCGCGATGACAAGTTCGCCGGACGGCAAGTGGATGGCGCTCGTCAGGGAAGGCGAGTGCAGCGATGGACGAATCGTCACGGTCTCCACTGATACCGTGCAGTTGGTGCCGCGCAGCTCCCTTCAGACCATCCCGTTGGAGCGATCGCCCGATCAACCGCGGCATGAAAATGATGTTCTGGTGGTCGACTACTATGGGCATTTCGAAAGCCGGCCTGTCCTGCAGTGGCTCTCCCCGCGACAATTGCAGGTCACGATTCCGAATCTGTCGGGAATTGGGATGCAGAAAAGCAGCTATCATGACGTCGCGATCGTTCTCAGATTTGATCCCGATAATCCAGTCGCAAGGGAGAGGTGGAGGAAGCAGCGCGATCTGCCCAGGTGACTGCACCTGTCCGCTCTCGGTTCTCGAGGGGGCGGCTGATTCTACCTTGAACCGGGCGGATCGGTTGCGTTTTTCGCTCCGCCGCACCGCCCACGAGGTTGCCCGCCACAAAAATCTCGCGCGCGAAAAATCGAAAATTCGCAATACGATGCAACCTTTGAGTCTGCTGCCAATCCCTCGCACAAAAATCTTTGCTTCCGTTTTCCAGAATTATGTGGTTCCTTGATGTCATCCCGCCTCGATGCAGAGGGACGTATCGCGATCGTCACGACACCTGAGGCGGGGATGCGGTGGACTCGCGCCGATTTCTGTGAAATCGCGAAACGTGCCCTCCAACTGCGCAAGTTGGGTTAGCGTGTCTCCAGGTGCGACGTCATTGCGAGCGAAGCGAAGCAATCCAGAAAGTCGCCGCGCTGACAGTCTGGATTGCTTCGGCGCTGTCGCGCCTCGCAATGACGGAAACTCGCGCTTTCGCCGGAGCAATAGCGAAATCATGCTGCCGCAATGATCGTGCAGTTCGCCTCACTCCCGCAAATCATAGCGGAACGACTTCGAGACGATCTGCCAGCCGTCGGCGAGCTTCATCGCCACCAGATAGTCGGTGAAAAAGCGTGGCGGCAGCTGGCAGCGCACCTTGATGAAGGCGGTCTTGTCATCCGAACGGTCGATGGTGACGATGAAATCCTCGCGCGGCTTGCCTTCGGCCTTGGCCGACGGCCGCTTGCGCACCCAGGCGAGCCAGTCCGGCACGGTCAGGACCCTGAGCTCGCCCTTCTCGACCGAGCGCAGGTCGGCGGAGGGATGGAAGGCGCTCGCGAGCTTGTCGGCATCGCCCTCGTAAAGGCCGTCGAAATAGGTCTGCACCACGGCCTCGATGCTGGAACGGTCAGGTGTCACGGGTTGCTCCTCTCGCCAAGTGCACGGGTGCCATTCTGCCGCGAAAATTGTGCCTGGCAAGGCACGAACCATGATCTCTTCCAGACGACCAAGTCTTAGGGGCATTGGGCCGTCGATCGGTTCGACGACGCTTGCGTGACCTCGGTCACAAGGCGGCAACAGGGGTGGATGATAGGGTTGACGCCATGATCGTCAGATTTTTCAAGAGCAAGCATCTGCTGCTCGGCTACGTGTTGTCCTTGGCCCTGGTCCTGGTCTGCCAGCCGGCGCAGGCCGCAAAACGCGTCGCCTTCGTGCTCGCCAATTCCGCCTATCAGAATGCGCCGCAGCTTGCGAACCCGGTCAATGACGGCGCCCTGATCGCCGCGACGCTGAAGGAGGCGGGCTTCGACGTCGTCGATTCCCGCCACGATCTCTCCGCGCTGGAGACGCGGCGGGCGCTGCGCGATTTTTCCGATTCCGCCCGCGATGCCGACATTGCGGTGGTCTATTACGCGGGCCACGGGCTCGAGGTCGACGGCAGCAACTATTTGGTTCCGGTGGATGCCAAGCTCGAACGCGACAGCGACGTCTATGACGAGGCGTTCTCGCTCGACCGCATCCTGCTCGCGGCGGAGCCGGCGAAGCGGCTTCGGCTGGTGATCCTGGACGCCTGTCGCGACAATCCCTTCGACAAGACCATGAGGCGCTCCGTGGCGTCGCGCGGTCTCGGGCGGGGGCTCGCCAAGATCGAGCCGGCCTCGCCCAACACGCTGGTCGCCTATTCGGCCAGGGCCGGCTCCACCGCGCAGGACGGTGACGGCAAGAACAGCCCGTTCACGGTCGCGCTGTCCGGTCACCTGACGACGCCTGGTCTCGACATCCGCAAGGCGCTCGGGTTCGTGCGCGACGATGTGCTGAAGGCGACCGGCAATCGCCAGGAGCCGTTCGTCTATGGGTCGCTCGGCGGCGATGACGTCGCACTGGTGCCGGCGCCGGTTGCTGCCGCATCGCCCGCGCCGTCCGCATCCAACGGCCAGTCGGATGTGCGCCGCGATTATGAGCTCGCGCTGCAGGTCGGCAACCAGGCGGCGTTGAAGGCGTTTCTCGCGCAATATCCTGACGGCTTCTATGCGAATCTCGCCCGGTTGCAGCTCGACAAGCTCGCGGCAGACGAGGCGCGTGCCGCGAAGACGGCCGCCGAAGCCGACCGGAAGCCGGTTGACGTGGCGGTCGCCAATCCCCCGCCCGCGCCCGAGCGGAGCGCCAGTCCCGCCGCTCCAGGTCCGTCAGCGGCGGAGCTTGCGAAATCGGTGCAAGCCGAGTTGCGCCGGGTCGGGTGCCTTGCGACGGACGCCGACGGCGACTGGAACAGGGCCTCGCAGCGGTCGCTGGCGCAGTTCAACCGCTATGCCGGCACGACATTCGACGCCAAGGTCGCAAGCAGCGATGCACTCGACGCCATCAGGCTGAAGCCGGCGCGGGTGTGCCCGCTTGCCTGCGAGCATGGCTTCAAGGCCGACGGCGACGAATGCACCAAGATCGTCTGTGCCGAGGGCAGCTTCCTCAACGACGACAACGAATGCGAGAAGCGGCGGGCGAAAACGCCAGTCGCGCGGCGCGGCAACGCGGCGGCCGCCGATCGCGCTTCATCAGCCGGGCGGGCGGCTGCGCCGGTTGCCTCCGCGTCGCCGAAGAGTTCCGGCCAGATCGTCTGCGATAGCCTCACCTGCCGGCCGGTGCAGCGCGGCTGCCACGTCGGCCATCTGGGTGGTTCGCCCCGCGATGGCAGCGGCGGCAATGTGGAGGTCTGCGATTAGAGATGAAGAGTGGTTGAAGCGGTTGCCGCGCACGCGGTCCACCTCTCCCGGCGTGCGGGTGAGGGGGATTCTCCGCAATCTCAGTCCCTCGAAAACCCCCCTGACCCCAGCCCTCACAGCGCGAGCCCTTGCTCGCGCGACCCCGCAAGCGGGGAGAGGGAGCGCGCCTGTCACGCGGCGACACTCGACCTCAGCTCGTCGGGCTTTGACCTCAGCTCGCGATCGCGCTGGCGGCGATGTTGACCATCAGCGCGACCAGCGCGGTGTTGTAGACGAAGGAGATGATGCCGTGCACGGTTGCGGTGCGGCGGATCACCTTGTCGGTGATGCCGACGTCGGAGACCTGGGCGGTCATGCCGATGACGAAGGAGAAATACACGAAGTCCCAGTAATCGGCGTGATCCTGCGTGTCGCCGCTCGGAAATTGCAGGCCGCCGGGCTTGTGCCCGCGATAATATTCGTGGGCGTAATGCAGCGCGAAGGCGGTGTGCACCACCGCCCAGGATAGCACGATCGTGGTGGTCGCGAGTGCCAGCCCCGGCGCGTCGTGCCGGGACGCGCCGAGCTCGAACACGATCGCCGCGATGCTGGCGAACGCGCCGATCGCAGTCACCAGCAAGATCAGGAAGCGGCCGTCATCCTGCTGTGCGGCGCGGAAGCGGACGTGCCGGTGCTCGCTGCTCAGCATCATGGCATAGACCAGCATCAGATAGAGACCGGTGAAGGCATCCCAGCCGATCAGGAAGCGCGTCACCGGCCGGAGCGACGCCGGCGCGAGGAAGAACACGGCGATGCCGACCACGAGTCCGATGAACGTCCGTGGCCGCGCGTAGACAACGCGGACCGGCCTCGGCAATCGCCTGAAACGAACGAGACGCTGTTCGAGGTCGTCGCCGAGCATGCTCTGGTTCTAATTCTTGCGATCGGCGACGAAGCGCGCGGCGGCGCGCAGCACCTCGCCTCGCGATCCGAACATCGACAGGGCGGAGTCGGCGCGCGCCAGCAGATCGCGCACGCGCTGCTTGGCGCCGTCGATCCCGAGCTGGGTGACGAAGGTGGTCTTGCCAAGGGCCGCGTCCGCGCCGGCCGGCTTGCCCAGCGCGGCGGCGTCGCCCTCGACGTCGAGCAGGTCATCGGCGATCTGGAAGGCCTCGCCGAGCGCACGGCCAAAATCGTCGAGCGCCTCATACTCCTTCGGTCCGGCCTGGCCCAGGAGTGCGCCGGCGATGCAGCCGAAGCGGAGCAGCGCGCCGGTTTTCATCTGCTGCAGGCGGGCGACGTCGACCGGCTCGCGGTCGCCGAACCTGCCCTCGCCGGCCAGATCCAGGATCTGGCCGCCGGCCATGCCGCCGACCCCGGAGGCGCGCGCCAGCGCCCGGGTCAGGGCAAGCCGAACGCCGGCGTCGCGGTGGATCTCGTCGCGGGTGATGGTGTCGAAGGCGATCGTGAGCAGCGCGTCGCCGGCGAGGATCGCGGTCGCGTCATCATAGGCCTTGTGCAGAGTGGGACGGCCGCGCCTGAGGTCGCTGTTGTCCATCGCCGGCAGGTCGTCATGGATCAGCGAATAGCAATGGATGCATTCGAGCGCGGCGCCCGCCAGCAGCGCGCCTTCCCGGGGCACGTCGAAAACAGCCGCGCTTTCGACCACCAGGAACGGCCGCAGCCTTTTTCCGCCACCCAGGCTCGAATAGCGCATGGCCTCGATCAGCCGCTTCGGCCGCACGATCTCGTCCGCCATGGGGGCGTCCGACAACAGCCTCGCCAGCAGCGCTTCGGTCTCCTCCGCGGTCCTGTCGAGACGGGAGGCGAAATCGGAGAGGGCAGTGCCGGTCATCAATCACAGCTCCTTTTCGGAAAAATGCGCCGCGGACAATCCTTTAAGTGCCGGGCTTCGTCAATCCGCGCGCGAGCTTCTGCCAATGCTCCCAGGCGATCGAAAAAAGCGGGACTTTTCATGGAGATATCGGATAATGGCGGGGACTTTTGGTCGCTCCATCCGTTTCCTCCCGAAAGCGAAGCCTCACATTTTGCGCCTTGCCCGGACCCTCGCTCTGATCGTGCTGGCAGTGTTGCTCGTGCCCTATGTCGTGACGCCGTTCTACCGGGTCGGCCATCCCATCTCGACCCTGATGGCGTGGCGCTGGCTCCAGGGCGCAGCGGTGGTGCGGCCCTGGATCGATCTCGGGGAGATGTCGCAGGCCCTGCCGCATGCGGTGGTGGCCGCGGAGGACGCGCATTTCTGCAAGCATCACGGTATCGATTGGGGGGCCGTTCGCGAGGTGGTGAACGACGCGGAGGATGGCGAGGTGACGCGCGGCGGCTCGACGATCACCCAGCAGGTCGCAAAGAATCTGTTCCTGTGGCAGGGCCGGAGTTTCGTCCGCAAGGCGCTGGAATTTCCGCTGGCGCTGTGGATCGACGCCGTGCTGGGCAAGCAGCGGGTCCTGGAGGTCTATCTGAATATCGCCGAGCTCGGTCCCTCCGGCCAGTTCGGCGCCGAGGCCGGCAGCCAATATGCGTTCGGACATTCGGCGGCCAGTCTCTCGGGCCGGGAGGCGGCGCTGCTGGCGTCGATCCTGCCCAATCCGCATCAGCGCAGCGCCCGCAGTCCAGGCCCCGGGGTGCGCCGGCTGGCAGGGACCTATGTGGCGCGGGCGCAGGCCATCAGCCTCGCACAATGCTGGGCCGGCAATCGTTAGTCGTGGGCCGATTTTCGGGCCAATTGACCCGAAACAACCCTAGCTTTGGGCCACTCCATCCTCTATAAGCCCGGCCTTGAGCGGCATCTCCGGCTTTTCCCTTAGTTCTTGGC
>Ga0210401_10000987_pt1 | contig 34289 bp, 38 predicted proteins | sample IncBWH32MmetaG_FD_150866 | JGI IMG/M metagenome (GOLD analysis project Ga0210401, IMG submission 150866) | Forest soil microbial communities from Barre Woods Harvard Forest LTER site, Petersham, Massachusetts, United States - Inc-BW-H-32-M | ecosystem: Environmental > Terrestrial > Soil >... | reverse complement strand
AATTTTCCAGTTGGCTGGGGCACTTCGGATGTGATACGATAGGTTAGCTTTCATGGATCGCATCCGCGAAGCAGTTCCGCACAATCCCCAAAAACGGAGTTAACGACACCACAGAATGAGTTTCACAGTGTTCCTCGGAAATTTGCCCGTCTGGGTTACCAAGGATGACATCAAGTCCTGGCTTAACGCAGAAAACCTCGTCTACGATGACGTGAAGGTGATCCGCAATCCTGAGACCCAGGAGTCCAAGGGGTTTGCATTTATCGACACGCCCAACTCGGAAGAGATGAACTTGATCATCCGCCGTTTCGACCGTGCACCGCTGGAAGACCGGCTGCTGCGGGCCAACCAAGCCCAGCCCCCCAGGTCCAAAAGCCAAGGCCCAGGTCCCGGAGGACCAACCGGTCAGGTGAATCGAGGAGCGCCGCCCGCCGGTCCGCGCCGTGAACGCGGAGGCAGAAAGCATAAGCGCCCCACTAACAACAATCCGAACGGACCGCAAGGACCTCACAGCGCATTCGCGGAAGAATTGGCCAAAGCTCTCTAATTTCAGGCGCGCTTTTATCCTCAGCTCCGCCGCTAGCATACTATCCCTCCTGTAACTCCTAGGACTGCATTTCAGACATCAGTTCTGTTATCAGTGTTATACTCAATGGCGCACAGTTTAACTTGGGTAATTCTACCCGCGGTGCACAGTCCGCTCGGTTGAGGGTGGTGGTGTCGTGAATAGCCTTCTTATCATTCGCGTCCTCTTTATCCTGCTGCTGGCAACATCCGCTTGGTATTTGCGGCCTTTCGATCTTTCCAATCAATACGCAGCAGGGGCCGGCCTGGCTTTCGGAGTAGCTATCGTTCTGTTCGAAATCCAGGTTCGGAAAATTACGCTCAAACGCATATTCGGCGCGGCCTTTGGATCTCTTCTCGGAATCATTGGAGCTTATTTGATCTCATTGGTCCTGTCGCGCGCGATTCCCGCCCCTTCCACCACGGTTTCCTTTCTGCAGCTGTTGGTGCTGCTGTGGATGGCCTACGTCGGGCTGGTGGTCGGCGCAAGCAAGGGCGAGATGCTGAACCTGGGCGCGCTGGGCGGACTTTTCGGCGGCGAACAGACCTCCAGCCAGTCGTTCAAGATCCTGGATACCAGCGTCATTATCGACGGCCGCATCGCCGATATTGTAGAGACGGGATTCATGGATGGTACGCTGGTAATCCCCCAGTTCGTACTCCGCGAACTGCAACTGGTAGCAGATTCGGCCGATTCGCTCAAACGCAATCGCGGCCGCCGCGGCCTGGACATTTTGCAGCGCGTCCAAAAGATGACCCAGCTCAACGTTCAGATTCTAGAGGATGATTTTCCCAACGTTCATGAAGTGGACATGAAGCTGATCGAGCTCGCCAAGGTTTACAACTGCAAGATCGTCACCAACGATTTCAACCTGAATAAGGTCGCGCAGCTACATGGCGTCGAGGTTCTGAACATTAATGAACTCGCCAATGCCCTCAAGCCCATCGTTCTACCGGGCGAAACGATGCGCGTCTTCATTCTCAAGGAAGGCAAAGAGTACAACCAGGGAGTCGCTTATTTGGATGACGGTACGATGGTGGTGGTGGATAACGCCAAGAAGATGATCTCGCGAACTATCGACATTTCCGTCACCAGCGTCCTTCAAACCACCGCCGGTAAGATGATTTTCGGCCGGTTTGACGACCGCGTCCACGCTGTCCACGATAAGAGCCAGGGCCATTCGGAGCGCCAGTCGACTGGTCCTCGGGAGCAGCAACCATCTACTACAGGCGCGCAAACGGCGGAAGCTCGGGGCTCAGGTGTTGGAGCAGCGGGCTAAAGGATCGAGATGAAAGTTTCGGTAATCCTCCCCGCCGCGGGGCTGGGAACTCGAATGGGGCGCGCTGTCCCCGAGAAGGCCGGCACTAGCCGCAAGCAGTTCATGCTGCTGGAGGGATCGCCCATTCTGTTGCATACGATCCGGAAATTTGTTTCCACGCCGGCGGTCAGCGAGATCGTAGTGGCCTTACGCGCGGAAGACCTGGAGTGGGTCCGGGATCTGCTGGAGCGGGAAACGTTCGCCAAGCCGGTGAGGCTGGTAGAGGGCGGCGACAGCCGGCAGGAGTCGGTAGAAAATGCCTTAGCGACCCTCAGCCCAGGAACGGAGCTGGTCGCGGTGCATGACGCCGTCCGGCCATTTATCGAACTTTCTGTTCTCGATAAAGTTTTTGCCGAAGCTCAGGAAACCGGCGCGGCCATTGTGGGCATCGTTCCGGTGGACACGGTCAAGCAGGTCCATCGCAATAAGATCCGGCAAACTATCCCACGCGAGCGTCTGATTCTGGCGCAAACGCCGCAAGTGTTCCGCTACGATTTACTGAAGCAGGCTTTTGCCAAGGCACGTGAGGATGGCTTCGCCGGGACGGATGAATCGAGTCTGGTGGAGCGGCTGGAGCAGGTGGAAGTGAGCGTGATTCCGGGCAGCGACCGCAACATCAAAATCACGAAACCGTCAGATATGGATCTCGCCCGGTTATTTCTGGCCGAGGAGCTGGCTCCCCGGGTCTCCACTTGACGGATCTGCGAATAGGGCAAGGCTGGGATGTGCACCGCCTTGGGCCCAACCGCCCGCTCATCCTGGGTGGCGTGAAAATTGAATCCGAGTTTGGACTGGAAGGTCACTCCGACGCCGATATTCTCTCGCATGCCATCACCGACGCTTTGCTCGGCGCCGCGGCCTTGGGCGACATCGGCATGCATTTTCCCGATTCGGATGCAAAATGGAAAGACGCCGATAGCGCGCAGTTTCTGCGGGCCGCCCGCGACCTGGTCGCAGCTCAGGGGTATAGCATCGTAAATGTGGATTCGACTGTAATACTCGAGCGTCCACGACTGAAAGACTTTCGGCATGCGATCCGGGAGAAGCTCGCCGAAACGCTGGCTCTCGAAGTTGGCCAGGTTTCGGTGAAATTCAAGACCGCGGAAAAAACAGGACCGGTCGGCGAAGGCCGGTCGGCGGAGGCTCAAGCATTGGTAACGATATGCCGACAGCATTAATCACCGGAGCTTCCGGCGGCATCGGCCTCGAGCTCGCCCGTGTCTTTGCACGGGAGGGCTATGGTTTGGTTTTGGTCGCTCGCAACCAAAAGCGTTTGGAAGAGATCGCTCAGGAGCTTCGTTCCACCGAGGCACAGGTGATTGCCATCGATCTTTCATTGCCTGGCGCCCCCGAGGAGATTCAGGGCAAAGTGCCAAAAGTTGATGTTCTGGTCAACAACGCGGGCTTCGGAGTGTTCGGGAAATTTGCCGACAAGGGCCTGGCCGAAGAGCTGAACATGATGCAGCTCAATATGACGGCGCTGGTGGCTTTGACGAGGTTGTATTTGCCGGCCATGATATCGGCCGGGAATGGGAAGATCATGAATGTCGCTTCCACGGCCGCGTTCCAGCCCGGTCCGTTAATGGCCATCTATTTCGCGACCAAAGCTTTTGTGCTTTCATTTTCCGAGGCGATCGCAAACGAGCTGGAAGGCACCGGCGTCATCGTGAGCGCGCTCTGTCCGGGACCAACCGCGTCCGATTTTCAAGCGCGCGCCAAAATGCAGAATTCCGGCCTGGTGAAGGGTAAAAAGATGATGGACTCCCGGACGGTGGCAGAGATCGGCTACCGCGGGCTGGTGGCCGGAAAGACAATCGTGATCCCAGGGTTCGGGAATAAACTGTTGACCCAATCCCTGCGGTTGAGTCCCCGGAGCGTTGTCACGAAGATGGTGCGGCGAATGCAGGAAGAGCACTAACGCCGGCGGTACGCTGTGATTCCTTCGCCGGCCGCGCCGCTGAGCATTTCCAATTCTGGCGGAATCGCGACCGATGCAGCGCCGTTGGCGAAAAATACTCCACCGCTTGCCAGCATCTGCGTGACACTTGCCATCACCAGGGTCATCTCGACACGGCTATAACCGGTAGTGGCCGCAACCACCAGGTCGAATCCCTGGCCTGGCCCTGTGTCGACGGTTTGGGTGGCAACACTCAGGTCTTCAGCACGGACGCGCGCGCTATTCTTTCCTCCCGATTTTGCCGTGACAGCGCGAACGTGTGAAAGAACCCAGGGGTTGATGTCGAACACGACCACGTCCAGGTTGCCTGGCTTAGCCAGCCCCGATGCCAGAGCCGCTTCCACACTTGCGAACAAGTTATAGGCGTCGGGATCATACTCGGGGTCGAGACCGGGCCCAATCACAGCGATCCGTCGGATGCGACCGGGAGCCTTGCCGGCGGTCATCAGACCTCGCAGAGCCTGGTCGATCAAAGAGGATCCGGCGCTCGCGCTATGCATTTGACGAGTGCGCCCCAGTTCCAAGGCCGCGCGCCGCAGGTTACCGACCAGAAACGGACGTAGTTCGTCTTGCGCGATCTGCCGGCGCCGCAGGAACTGCAATACGGAACGAAAACGCTCATCGTCAATCTGGTCGAGACCGGTAATGAACGCGTCCATTCTGATGCGGGCCGCCGGCGTCAGGTCTCCGGCCGCAGTCACCGCATCGCCAGGACTCGTTAGCCGAGGCTGGTTTGTGAATGTCGTTCCGAAGATAATTAGCATGCTGATGGAGTCTTCCAGGCAGCGGTCAATGCCGCTGCGAATCTCAAAATCCCTCTGGCGAATCCAGGCGTCCCATTGCTTGGAGTCGCCTACTTCGGGAATGGGTGGCTGAATTTCATTCCAGCGAAGGTAGCGGACACCTTCCCGTGCGAACACAAGACTGACAAGCAGTAAGAAAATGACAGCAAGCCGCGGTCGCATGGGACCCTCTCTAAGCATTCTAATTTGATATCGGCAGTAAAGTCGCTGTTGTACACTGTGAGCGTGCTGCTGACCGCTCCCCAGCCGCGAGGGCCTAAGAATCTACCGGTCTTGGGCCATTTGCGACCATTCCGCGCTCATCCGATCCAGTTTCTGATGAAAATGGCGCGCGAATACGGGGATCTGGCTTACTTCCGGGTCGCCTCGCAGCATATTTATCTGGTGAACCATCCCGATCTGGTGCGGGAGGTTCTGGTCACCAATCAAGCAAACTTCACTAAGAGCCGCGCTTTGCAGCGCGCGCGAATACTGTTGGGCGAAGGCTTGCTTACGAGCGAAGGCCAGTTTCATCTGCGGCAGCGGCGGCTGGTGCAGCCCGCGTTTCACCGGGAACGGCTGGCGGCCTATGCGGCGATGATGAGCGAATATGGCATTCAATTTCGGGATCGCTGGACGGCTGGAAGCACTGTGGATGTATCCAGTGAGATGATGCGGCTGACCTTGGCCGTGGTAGGCAAGACGCTCTTCAGCGCCGACGTCGAGGCGGAAGCCCCGGAAATCGGAGAGGCTCTCACCATCGTGTTGAAGATGTTCCGCATGCTGATGATGCCGTTCTCGGAATATGTCCAAAAACTACCACTGCCTTCGGTCCGGCGCTTCGAAAAGGCGGGGGCGCGACTGGACAAGACCATCTATGGTCTCATTCATGAACGCCGGCGCAGCGGCGAAGACACCGGCGATCTGCTCTCGATGCTTCTGCTGGCGCACGATGAGGAGGCCGACGGAAGCGGGATGACCGACAAACAGGTGAGAGACGAGGCGCTCACGTTGTTTATGGCCGGCCATGAGACCACTGCCAACGCGCTCACCTGGACCTGGTATCTGCTTTCGCAAAATCCCGAATGCGAGCGGCGGCTGCATGCAGAAATCGATGCTGCGCTGGAAGGCCGCGTTCCGAACATGGCCGATTTACCGCAATTGCAGTATACGGAAATGGTTTTCGCCGAAGCGATGCGATTGTATCCGCCGGCCTGGGCCATCGGGCGCATGTCGAAGGGGGCGTTTGAACTGGGTGGCATCCCGATCGCGGCTAAATCGATCTGTATCCTCAGCCCGTATGTGATGCAGCGCGATGCTCGCTGGTTTCCCGATCCGGAGCGTTTCGATCCCGAGCGCTGGACGCCGGGGGCCCGCGACGCCCGTCCGAAATTTTCATATTTTCCATTCGGCGGCGGGGCGCGCGTGTGCATCGGCGAGCGCTTTGCATGGATGGAGGGCGTCCTCATGATCGCGGCCATTGCGCAGAAGTGGAAGTTGAGGTTGGCCAAAGATCAGCGGGTGGAACCGCTGCCGCTGATTACGCTGCGAACGAAGTACGGGATGCGGATGGTGGTCGAGCCGCGAGGCTAACTCGCGCGCCGCAATACGGCGCGGGCCGGCGCTCCATCGCTACCGACAATCTTCAGCGGGAGACAGATCAGATCGTAATCGCCGGGTTCGACATCCTTCAAATTCAGGCCTTCGATGATCCAGATGCCAGCCGTGAGCAGCGTGCGATGGGTTTCAGCGCCGTCGCTGTCATAACCGCCTACCGATAGGTAATCCACGCCCACCGTTTGAAGGCCGCAATCGGCCAGGTAGGCGGCAGATTCGTGAGGAATATGAACAAATTTCTCGTGAAACTTCGACGTCTTCCAGCACTCCTCGGAGTTTCTGGTCTTGAAGAGAACCCGCTCGCCTTTCATTAATCGATAAGGCTGCAGCTCGCTCACGCGGATCAATTCCGGATCGTGAATCGCGATCACTCGCGCGCGCCCGACGCCCGCGGAAATCGGAAAAGTTTCTATCCCGGCGCCGTCCGCCAGGTAATGGCGCGGCGCATCCATGTGGGTCCCGATGTGCGCGCTGGTGCTGATTTCGGATAAGTTGCACGGATCGCCGTTCGCGATCATTTCGGTTTCGGCACGCTCGAACGGCCGGTCATTGGGCCAATGTGCCATCCCGTTGTGGAGCGGGACGGAGATATCGATCCAATTGTGATTCATGCCGACACTGCTATGACGTTCTTGATTCCACCGGCTCCGGGAGCCAACGCCTGGGTCGCTTGATCGAGCGGGAAACGCGCGGTGATCAAGGCACGCACGGCCTGGGGCCACTTTTGCATGAATACTCCGAGGTCCCGGATAGCCGCTTGAAAGCTCTGGGGCGGTGCGTTGACGCTGCCGAGAATCACCTGGTTGTTCAAGACGATATCGCGCATGATGTCGTCGGTGTCTACTTCGATGGGCCTATTGCACCCCGGCACGCCGGTGAAGATGAATACACCGTTCGCTCCCAGATGCTTGATCACGTCGAACGCCAGGCCGGACGCCCCGATCGCTTCGTAGACCATGTCGATCGCTCCCACGGCCTCGGCCATTTCGTCAACGGAATGTGTTTCAGCGGCAATATATCGCCCACCGATCGCGCTTACGATGTCGTTCTTTTCTTCGTGTTTGCTGGACCGCGAATAGACGGTGACGTCGAAGCCCGCGACTATCAATGCCATGGCGCCTAACAGTCCGACCGGGCCGGCGCCCAGCACGACGGCGTTGCGATGTCCTTGGCGGCCCCAGGGCAGGCGCTGCTCAACGGCCCTGAGCTGGGCCAGAGATTTTTCAGCAATGGTCAGCGGCTCAACCAGCACAGCGACGTCACGCAGCTCGCGAGGAACCACGGTTACGTAGCTTTCTTCCTCGATCACGAATTCGGTCAGGTAGCCGTGTTGCTGCTTGATTCCGCGTTCGGTGAAGTCGCCGGTATAACAGAAATCCTGGCGTCCGGAGCGGCAGGCGACACAGGAAGGATGCGGGCAGGGGCGGCGCACGGTGAGAACCACCAGGTCGCCAGTGTTTGCCTTTGTCACCTGGTCGCCGATGCCGACAACCTGGCTGAGCGACTCATGGCCGATGATCAGATAATCGCTGCCATCCGGCGGTGTTCCGTACTGAAACGAGGTGATTTCGCGATCGGTGCCGCAGACTCCGACGTCCAGCACGCGCATCTTGACCTGGGTCGGCGACTGGATGCCAGGTTCCGGCTGATCAATGAGTTGCACCTGCCGGCGAGCCGGAAAAACAGCGACAGCTTTCATCATTTCAGCATAGCTCGGGGCCTAGCGGCGCCTGCGTTGAATTTTTTGCTTGACATCCGCCCCATTTAGTACTAATTAATTAGTATGCGGCCGAAAACCCCGACACTGACCGAGCAGGAACTCGAAATCATGAAAATCGTCTGGGAACGGGAGCGGGCTACGGTTCGGGATGTCTACGAATCGCTGCTGGAGCGGCGCAAGATCGCTTACACCACGGTCATGACCATGATGAACATCCTGGAGCAGAAGAAATACCTGCGCAAGTCGGCCGAAGATCGAGCATACATCTACCGGCCCACCAAGCCCAAGAAGCAAGTGATCAAGGGAATGGTGCGGGAATTCGTGGATCGTGTCTTCAATGGCTCCGCCGAACCGCTGCTGGTGCATCTGATTGAAGACCGCAAGCTCACCAACAAAGACCTGGACGAGCTCGCACGCATGATCGGGAAGGAGCGCTAAGATGGCGACGTTATGGCTCCGCAACCTGGGCTTCTATAGCCTGCAGATCCTGCTGATCGCAGCGGCGGGCGGGCTCCTGCTGCACGCGCTCCGCGTCCGAATCCCCAGAGCCCGGTTGATCTGCTGGCACGTGCTCCTGGTGGCTTGTCTGTTGCTTCCCGCGATCCAGCCTTGGCGGCGGGTGAACATCGATTCGTCGGTACAGATCACAACCGGAACGTCGACGGCAGTGGAACGCAATCACGGCATGAGGTTCCCCCAGATTCCGCCGCCCAACATCGTCCTCCTGCTTCTCGGCGCCGGCGCAGCGATCCGTTTTTCGATGCTGGGTCTCGGTTTTTTGCGGCTGCGGCGATACCGGCGGGATTCTAGAATCGTGCCCGGAGCGTTTCACGATCTCGAGCGGCGCTTGGGAATTCACGCGGCCGTGCACGTTTCTTCCGATACACCAGGACCGGTGACCTTTGGATTTCGGCATCCCGTGATCCTTCTTCCCGAGGTGTGCCTTCAGGACGAATCGATTGCGTGCCACGAGCTTTTGCACGTGCGACGTCATGACTGGCTCTTCACAGCGATGGAAGAGTGCGTCCTGGCGTTGTTTTGGTTTCATCCAGCGATGTGGTGGTTGATTGCACAGATCCAACTCGCCCGCGAAGAAGCGGTTGACCGGGAGGCAGTGGCGATCCTGAACTCGCGCGAGCGGTACCTGGAATCCCTACTGGCGCTCGCTACGGCTAAGGCTGGCCTGAATAAAGTTGGAATGGATCTTATTCCCGCGTCTCCGTTCCTGCGCCGGCGTCATTTACAGAAAAGAGTAGCTTCATTATTGAAGGAGGTTTCAATGTCGAGATTACGATTGAGTTGGTCACTGGGGACGTTCCTGGCCACGCTGGCCCTAGCTGGCTGGCTGGGCATTCGAACGTTTCCGCTGCAGGCCGCGCCACAGGAAAAACCAGATGCAAATGGAGTTTCGGTGGACTCTAGCGGGTTGACACTGCTGCATCGTGTGCCGGTCGCTTATACAAGGGAGGCGAAAGAGAAGGGAATCGAAGGGGACGTGCTGGTAGAATTGACGCTCACCCAGTCCGGTGTGGTCTCCGACGCGCACGTGCTCAGTGGACCGGAAGAGCTGCGCAAAGCGACCCTCGAATCCGTGCTGCAGTGGCACTATGCGAATGACTCGCGGCTTCCCGCCAAAACTCAGGTGACCATCAAGTTCAGGCTTTCCGACGCGACGTCGCCGGTTGCCACGCCTGTGATGGTGACTCCAATTGCGCTGCCGGAAGGCATGAACACTTTGAAACAGATCGATCTGCGAGTGCCGGATGCGCTCAAGCAGAAGCTTCAAAGCCGCATTCCGCTGCGCGAAGGCGATCAAATTACGCAAGCCTCGCTTAGCGGTCTGGTCGCGGCCGTTCGGGAAGTCGACGAACATTTGAATGTCAGGGTCGACAATAGCGGGGTTATCACCATCATGCTCGACAACGGGCCCCCACAGAGACTCCGTGTCGGCGGCAACGTACAGCAGGCGAATCTAATCCAGAAAGTCCAGCCGATTTATCCACTTCAGGCAAAACAGGATCGGGTGCAGGGGAAAGTTCAATTCAGCGTGCTCATCGGGAAAGACGGTCGTGTCCAAAATCTGACCCTGATCAGCGGGGAGCCGGTGCTGGCCGATGCCGCCAAGGACGCGGTGTCGCAATGGGTCTATAAACCGACTCTGCTGAATGGCCAGCCGGTGGAAGTGCTCACGCAGGTGGATGTGAATTTCACGCTCTCGCAGTGACGTTCACAGGTTTTTCGGCCGATGCGGGGAGGCTCACTTCACGATGCTTCGGCAGGATCGCGATCGACAACGCCCCGATCATAGCAACCGCGAGCACGACGCCCATCGCGATGCCATAGTTGCCGGCACGATCGCGCAGTACGGAGACAAAGTACGGGAACCAAGTCTGGGCGATGGTGTTCACGGGCAGAATAACCGCCATCGCGCGTGCCAGCGTGTTCACACCGAACTGTTCGGCGGCCATCAACGGTATCAACATGTAGTCGGCGCCCATTCCGAATCCGAATAGCAGCGCGAACATGTAAAGGTACATGGGGTTCGACGGACGGACAATCAGCAGAATGGGAATGGTGCCGGCTACCAGAAAATAGGTCGCTGTCATGACCCATTTCTTGGAAAAACGATCGGCCATGCCGCCGATCAGCAAACGCCCTCCGATGCTGGACCAAAGAATCAGCACCGAGGCCGTTCGCCAGGCGCCATCCACCACTGGTCCTTTTTCGAAGCCGGCGTCCAAAAATACGAACTTCATGTGAAAATTGATTGCGCCGATGGAGCCGATGGAACAAAAACTGCCGATGAGGAGCAGCCAGAACGGCCAGCTTCCCAGCAGCTCGCCGAACGTGTGGGATTGAACCTTGTTCTCGGCCGGTGGTTCCGCGGCCCCGTCGGGATTCTGGCCTATGTCGGACGGCTTGTCCTTCATCACGAAAAGCACCAGCGGCCAAGCCAGCAGGATCAGGCCCGCCAGCACCATCAGCGCCACGCGATAGCCGAAGTCGTCGGTCAGCCATTTCACCAGGAACGAGCCCAGCGAGCCCATCAATCCGACGCCCACGTACACAATCCCCATCGCTTTGCCGCGACTGCGCCGGAACCAATGCGACACGATCAACTGGTGGGGGATTGGCCCGGAGAGAAAATAGCCGAGAGTATAGACAACCCAAAAACCGTAATAGACCATCAGCGCGCTGCCCATGTTGGCGAAGCCTGTGAGTGCGATGCAGGTGAGCACCGTCCCAATCAGGATCAGCTTGCGCGGGCTGAAGCGATGGATGACGATGGGGCCGAACCATATGGTAAGAGCGGCGGCGAGTGGGAACCCGAGCGTAATGTCGGAGCGCGACCACTGGAACTCACGCTGGAAGTAATCGTAGAAAAATCCGATGTTGTAATAGGGTACGCCGACGGCCAAGCCGAACGTGACGACGGCCGCGGCTGTGATCCACCAGCCGAAGAACTTCCGCTGCATCGGTTCTATTGTTGCACGGATGCCGGGCGGGGTTTGCGTTAGAAAGGCAGCCCTATAGACTTCTGAGGTGGAAACCGCCGTCGACGTCGATCACTTGGCCGGTGGAATAGTCGAGCAGGCCATCCGCTATGGCGCGAACGGCTCGCGCGACATCCTGGCCTTCGCCCATGCGGCGCTGCGGGACGAGACCGAAGGCGATTTTTTCGTCGTACGATTTTTCGACCGCGGCAATCATATCGGTGCGTACGATGCCGGGCCGGATCTCGAACACCTGCACATTCCCGGCGGCGAGCCGTTGCGCGTAGAGCGCCACGCTCATGCTGAGCCCGGCCTTGGAGATGCAATACTCTGCCCGATTGATCGACGCCGTGTAGCTGGAAATTGAGGTAATGAAGACGATCCGGCCATGGCCTTGTTCCAGCATCCAGCGGGCGATTTCCTGGGTCAGAAAGTGCGGGCCTTTGAGATTGGTGGCGATCAATTCGTCGAAACTGGTCTCACTGGCTTCCAGGATGTCGCGGCGCTCGCGCGGCGCGATGCCGGCGTTGTTTACCAGCAGATCGAGGCGGCTGTGCTTTGTCTTTAACCACTCCACCAACGCTGCGCGATCGGCACGGGAACTGATGTCACTCTGGACGACATCCGCCCCCGTTGCTTTAAGCAGCGACTTTGCGGCCTCGACGCTGCCGCGATAAGTCGCCACCACGCTATGTGTTTTGGAAAGCTCGACAGCAATAGCCCGACCAATCCCGCGGCTTGCGCCGGTGACCAATGCGACCGGCTTATTTGGGAGCGGCAAGTTCGGCGTCGATGGCCTTGGCGACGTCTTCGAAGGCGAAGGTTTCGATGAAGGGCTTTCCATTCACCAGAACGGTGGGGGTCTTGGCGATGCCGCGCGCTACGCCCTCCTGGTAGTCTTTTTCCACCAGAGCTGAGAGTCGCTGGTCGCTGAGCGCGGCAACTGCCTTGGCGGAATCCACGCCGTGTCCGGATGCGAACTGCGACAGCATCGCGTTGAAGTTATCCGGGTTGATATCGCGCAGGTTGGCGAGCGCAAATTTGCGATAGGCGACGCCCAGGCCCGGTTGTGCCTCCTCGAAGAAGCGCGCGGCGATGGCCGCCTTGCGCGCCCAGGCATGTTTGGCCAGCGGAAAGTCGCGATGCTCGAATCGCACGGTAGACGCGTAGCGGGGGAGAAGCTGCCGGTCCAGCATGGTGCGGAAATCGGCGCAGTCGGGGCATTGAAGATCTTCGTAGATCAACACTTGCACCGTGCTTTGCGCCGCGCCTTCCATAAGATGCCGCTCAGCCGCGTGGCCGGACATCGCCGCCAGCACTACGGCCGCGAACAGCCGCGTCATAGATTCATGGGCTGTTGGAGCGTGAACGTCAAGCGGGTCTCGGACGGGATTTTCACGCGCTGGCCTTTGGTAAGCACCTCAGCTGCGCCACCGACGGCCGCGCCCGAAGCCGCTCCGATGGCCGCGCCCTTGCCGCCGCCGGCCAGCGCGCCGACGATGGCGCCAAGCGCTGTGGTGCCACCCACCACTTTAGCCGTGCGCGCGCCACGCGACGAGCTGGCCTGCGAAACATCGCCCGTCGTGACATCGATCATGCGACCATTGACCTGTACTTGTTGGAGCGCCAGCGTCAGAACGGTTCGACCGGCGAATTTCCCAGACTCCTTGTCTTCGACCAGTTTCACAACGCAATCCGACCCACGTGAAATAACAGTCTGGCCATTCAACTCGACTGGCTCATCCACGCTCGCCCGGTACGTTTGGCCCAGGCGGGATTGTTCCGAATCGACACCGTCGATCATGCGCACCGTGATGGGTGTACCGCTGGGAATTTGCAGTGCCATCTGCTGGGGCGGAGGAGCTCCGTAGGCTGGACTCTGAGGCTGCAGCGGCGCGGGACCGTTGTAGGGTTGCTGCGGCGGCGGCCCGGAATTGTCGCGGTCGGACGAGAGCCGCTCTCCACCTCCGAACTGCAAATTCGATACATCAGCCACGTCGAAGGTATCTACACGATCGCCAACGGCCATCCGGATCTGGCGAGCGTCGCCTCCGAGAAACTGGCCGTGTACCACTCTGCCGCTGCGAAGCGTGAGTGAATCAGCCGAACATATTGTTGCAAGCGCGGCTATAACCGTCGTAACTCGAAGTAACATAGGGCCTCCTCTGCCTAGCTTATCATTCAGACGCAGTCGGCTGATGCCCGGTTGCAGCGCGGCTTCAGTGGTTTACGCATCTTAACGTGACTCGTGCCACCATATCTTAAGCATGAACATTCGCATCAAGAAGCTGCACCCGGACGCCGTTCTACCAAACTACGCCCATGGGCCGGAAGAAGACGCGGGATTGGATCTGCGGGCCGTGGAGCGCGTCGTATTGGAGCCCGGAGTGGCGCAGGCCGTGCCCACAGGCTTGGCCATCGAGCTGCCGCCGGGCTATGAGGCACAGGTTCGGCCACGAAGCGGACTGGCGCTCAAACACTCGCTCACGGTGAATTTCGGTACCATCGATCCGGGTTATCGGGGCGAGATCCGGGTGGTGATGTTCAACCTGGGCCGCGGGGACTATACAGTCGAGAAAGGCGACCGCATCGCGCAGTTGATTGTGGCTCGTTACGAAGCCATTCAGTGGCAAGAGGGCGAGTTGGGCGAGTCGGCGCGAGGGGCCGGCGGATTCGGGTCGTCCGGCAGGTAAGTTCTCCGGCGGCAGGTAGCCGGATGCGGGGAGCGGTAATATGGAGTAAAGGGCTATGATGATCCGCAAACCGTCCGACCTCCGCTATTCCGATGTCACACCCAGGCAAGTATACCTGAACCGCCGCCGGTTCCTGGGCGCCGCGCCGGTCGCGCTGGGAGCGCTGTTGGGCTCACGCGCCGCACAGGCCACCACCAAACTCGCCAACGTCACCAAGAGTTCCTATACGGTCGACGACAAAGTCACGCCGCTGGATGTCATCACGCACTACAACAACTTCTACGAATTCGGCACGGACAAAGAAGACCCGTCCAGAAACGCGCAGAACTTTCGCACTTCGCCGTGGATGGTAAAGGTGGAGGGCGAGGTTGCCAAGCCGAAGGTGCTCGATCTGGATGCTCTCATGAAGCTGGCGCCGCTTGAGGAGCGCATTTACCGCCACCGTTGCGTGGAGGCCTGGTCGATTGTGGTGCCATGGATCGGCTACCCACTGAGCGCGCTGCTCAAGGAAGTGGAGCCGACGTCGAAGGCCAAGTTCGTGGCGTTCGAAAGTTACTATGACCGCAAGCAAATGCCGCAGGGGACCTGGGCGGGGATCCAATTTCCGTATATCGAAGGGCTGCGGCTGGATGAAGCGATGAATCCTCTGGCTTTGCTCGCGGTCGGACTCTATGGCGAGACTCTTCCGCCGCAGGACGGCGCGCCTTTCCGGCTGGTGGTGCCATGGAAATACGGCTTCAAGAGCATCAAATCGATCGTCAAGATCAAGCTGGTCGAAAAGATGCCGCCGACCACATGGAATCTTTCCGCGCCGCAAGAGTACGGTTTTTATTCCAACGTCAATCCAGAAGTGGATCATCCGCGTTGGAGTCAAGCCAAAGAACGCCGGCTGGGCGAATTCCTGAAGCGCAATACTCTCAAGTTCAATGGATACGGCGAGCAGGTGGCCAGCCTTTACACCGGAATGGATCTTCGCAAGAATTACTAAAGCATGAAGAAGGTCCTCTCCAACCGGTGGACCAAGGTCGTCCTCTTTATCTTGTGCCTGGTTCCGCTGACGTGGCTGGGCTGGCGCGCATACAAGCAGGATCTGACCGCCAATCCGATCGAGTACATCACTCACTTCACAGGCGATTGGACCATCCGTTTTCTGCTCATCACCCTGGCCGTCACGCCGCTTCGGAAGCTGTTCAACCAGCCGCAACTGGCTCGCTTCCGCAGAATGCTGGGCCTGTTCGCCTTCTTCTACGGATGCTTGCACCTGATGACCTGGCTGGGTCTCGACAAGTTCTTCGATCTCTCGGAAATGTGGAAGGACGTTATAAAGAGGCGCTTTATCACGGCCGGCATGACGGCGTTTCTGCTGATGCTGCCTCTGGCTATCACCTCCACAGCGGGCTGGGTGCGGCGGTTGGGCTTTATACGCTGGCAGCGGCTGCATCGGCTGATTTACTTCAGCGCGCTGGCGGGCGTGGTTCATTATTATTGGCTGGTAAAGTCGGACGTCCGGCTGCCGTTGATGTATGGCGCAATATGGGCGGTACTGATGTGTTATCGGCTGGGAGTGTGGTTTCGCGCACGGCCGCATGCGCAAACTCGACGCGTCACCATTCCGAGTACGGCGTCCCTTCCAGACTGATCTTGTCGGAACTGCTGCGCACGTCGTAAATTCCGGGCTCGCTCTGATTTACGGTATTGCTGGCGTCTTCCATGATGACCTTCCAGTTGTCCGCGGTGCCGGTGATGGGGTCCACCGGGATCTGCCGCATATAGCCGTCGCTCACCAGGTCGTTCAACGTTTGCGGCGCTTTCTGCTTGTCGTAGGTGTACTCGTCGATGACCGTGCGCATGGTGAACAGGTTGTTCTTCAGCACGCTCTCTTTGGCACGAGTGATGGATCGGCTGTAAATCGGGATAGCCACCGACATGAGAATTGCGATGATCGCCATCACGATCATCAGCTCTACCAGCGTGAATCCGAATCGGCGCCTGTTCATGAACTCACCATTCCGAATAAGCCGTCCCGTCGCGCGCTTTGTCCATGCTCTTGGTATAAACCTCGAACACATTCTGCCCGCCCCAGGACTGCTCTTTCGGATCGTCGCGAGTGCTGCGGAGACCCCAGTCGAAGGACTTGGTCATCGGATCTTTCGGAATGCGCCGCAGATATTTGATTTTCTTGTCTACCGAACCGGTAGCTTTCACGCCGTCCACCAGCTGCTGCAGCGTTTCGGGATAGTTGTCCGAATCCAGCTTGGCCGGACCGATCTTGCCGGCATCCATGTCGTCTTTGAACTTGTCGATGGCGTTCCGCATCGTGACCAGAGCGCGCTCCAGGTCGCGTTCCTTCTCACGCTGCACCTTGTAGCGCGCCAGGGGAACGGCCATGGCGGAAAGCAGCATCAGGATGGTGAACGCCACGATCAGCTCCACCAGGGTCAAGCCGCTTTGTCGACTGCGCCGCTTCACTTTTGAACCTCTACTGCACGGTAACGGTTACCGAAGGCGCCGCCACGCTGATCGGCTGCTGCTTCGAATCTTTCAGGCTCGCTTCGGTGACGGTAATGGTGGTCGACCCTTTGCCGATCGCCATAAAGGTCAATTCCAGGATGGGCCCGGATCCGCTCACGCCGCCCGCCCCTGTCCGGCGGCTCATTTCAATGGTGGCTTCGCCTGCGTCATTGCGAATATCCAGGGTCGGCGCATTCACGGTTGCGGCTTGGCCGAGCAAACTCCCCGGCACCGCCTGATTCAAGCGCAGGATCTTCGGGTCCCACTTGATTTTTACCGGCGCGGCCGCGAGATCGGTCAGGTTGTCGGCTTGCAAAGAGACCACTACAGGAGCGCTTAAGGCCACCTGAATCGGCGTCGGAGAGAACGACAATTTCGGCAGGCCGACAGGCGCTACGGGGATGGCCGAGGGTGCGGGGGCCGCAGGCGCAGGGATCGGGGCAGTTGGGGCGGGAGGAGTGGGAGGTGCGGGCGCTGCTTCTTCCTTGCGCGGCGCAAAGCTCAGCTTCACCGTCTGATCGGTTCCCGCCGATACTCCTTGCAGGTCTAGCGCCGAGATATCCGGTGTCCGCAGGATATGCGGGATCAATGCGATCATCAGTTCGTCGCGCATTTTGTCCTTCGAGTTCGAACCGAGAAAGTACTTCCCTAAGATTGGAATACTCGTCAGACCCGGAATTCCATTGGTAGTGTTAGTGTCTGAAGTCTGAGTCAGGCCACCTACTAAACTGACCTCCCCATCGCGCAGCCGAATGTCCGCCTCGTTCTTCCGCTGCGAAATAACCGGCTGCTGCAGGCCGCCCAGGTTAATGGTCTGGCTCACCTGGGAGATGTCCACCAGAATATGCAAAGTTACTTCGTCACTGCCATGTACATGCGGTGTCAGCTCCACATTGACGCCGGTATCGACAAACTGAAACTGCGTGCTGACCAACGGGCTGACACCTACGGTGCCGATACCCGGCTGGAAGCTGCCAGTGGCGTACGGGTATTTGTCGCCAATCTTCAAAGATACTTTTTGCCCGTCCGAGGCGCGTACCTGCGGCGACTGCATTACCTTAGTCGATGAATCCGACATCACGGCCTGGAGCAACGCGCCCGGCAGAGTGGTCGAGAAATCGCCCGTGCCGATGTGCGAGAGTTGGTTCAGCGCGACTGCGCCGCCGGTAGTACCGGTGGTGCCGGTGGTTCCCGTCGCGCCGGTCGTCCCAGTGAGGCCGGTCGTCCCGGTGGTCCCCGTGGTCCCGGTGCCGGTGGTGCCTGTACCGTTGTTTGCCTGGACTGGGTTTCGGGGGGTGAACGCGATGGGCAGCGCTAGCCCGGTAGTGCCGCCTGATACCAGAGCCGACGCGATGCTCCGGCTTTTATCGCTATTCACTTCCATTACAATTACGTCCACCATCACTTCCGACTTGGGCTTGTCCATGTCGTGGAGCAGCTTTTCCACCAGCGCCACTTTGTCGACGGTATCGCGCACCATCACCGCGTTTTGCGCATTAAAGGTGAACATGCGGCGAACATCGGTGACCGATCGCACCGCGGTGATGATCTCCTGAAACTCCTGCACGGAGGTGGGGTTTCTCAAATAGAAAACCTTCACCACTTCGTCCTCATAATCCCGCCGCTTGGTGACGTTGTCTTCGGTAACGAAGATAGCGTTCGCGCTGACCGGCTTCCAGAATGTCTTGGTCAGCAGCGCGATGTAATCCAGCGCCTCATCGAGCGTGGTATTGTTCAAGTCCAGATTCGCGGGCCGGCCTGGCTGCATTTGTGGATCGAACAGTACGTTGACGCCGGCTAGCTTGCCCACTGTTTCATAGAGCACCTTGGGCGGCTGATTATTCATCTTCAGCGAGGAGATCTGGCTGGTGATCGGTTTCAACGCCGGGACCGGCAGCATGGACTCGATCATTTTCACGCTATCTACGCGAGACTGCTCGGCCGGGGTCAAGGGATTCTCGCCAGGGCGCACATTGCCCTTTTTCACTTGATCGAGCGCCTCGGTCGTATGCTTTATTTCCTGCAGCGCGACCGCCGATCCGGGATCGATACTGAATGCTCTCTGGAATTGCACCAGCGCTTCTTCCAGCTTGCCAGCCTGACGAAGTTTGACGCCGGCTTCCACATGTAGCTGGCTGGCCTGGAACCGGGTGCGCCGCGTGGCCAACTGGTAGCTGACCTCCTGCGGATCCGTGCTCAGGGCCTTGGTGTAGTATTCCAGCGCGGCATCATAATCCTTGCGAGCCTCGGCAGCCTGACCTAACTTCATGAACTTGTCGCCCTTCCTGTTGCCAGCATCGGCACCGGGCACGGGCAGCAGGATCAACACCGCTGCAAGTATCGCTAAACCGCGTAAATTATTGTAAGCAATCATCTTATTATCAACTGACGCCTTATGGTAGAATGAACCTGCGCTGGGCTGAGATACACCACATAAACGGTTGACGTAGCGTGCTTTCCGAGCGTGGAGTACAAAAAAACAGGCCACCGTGGAGCCTAAAATTAAAATTTTGAGCGACAATCGTCAGGCCGGCCACAACTACCATTTGCTGGAGCGGTTTGAAGCCGGTCTCGCGCTCACTGGAACCGAGGTTAAGTCGGCCAAAGACGGCAGAGTTCAATTGAAGGATAGCTTCGCGGAGGTGGCCGGCAACGAGGCTTGGCTGCTGAACGCGCACATTGGCCAATATTCGCACGGCAATCGCGAGAATCACGAGCCGACCCGGCGGCGGAAGCTGCTGCTGCATCGGGCCGAAATCGACAAACTACTTGGCAAGACCCGTGAAAAAGGCCTGACGTTGGTTCCGACGAAAATGTATCTGAAGAACGGGCGGATCAAGCTGGAGCTGGCGGTGGCCAAGGGGAAAAAGCTGCACGACAAACGGGAAAGCGAGCGCGAGCGGGAAATGGAAGCCGAGGCGCGCGCGGGAATGAATCGAAGACGTCTGTAACTGGCAATTAGCGACTGGAGACATCGAGTAAGGGGACATGGACATAAAGGTTGAGGGGAAATCCATCGCGGAAGTGGAAGCGGATGCTCTGCTGGTGGTCGGGTTTGAAGGGTCCGCTCCCGGCGGACCCGCCAGTGGACTGAGCAAGGAACTCTACGACTCGGGCGAATTCTCCGGCAAGCCACTCGAGATCGCCATTCTGCACCGGCCGGCCGGTCTGAAAGTCAAACGCCTGGTGCTCGCAGGGGCAGGGAAGTCCGGCGAGTTCACTGCCGCCGAAATGCGGAAGCTCTCGGGGGCGATGTTGCGCGCGCTCAAGCCGAAAGGCGTTCGGAGCATTGTCATAGCGCTGGAGGAGCCGTTTCGCTCCGACGATTTCGCCGCCGCCGCCGTGGAGGGAGCGCTGCTCGGCGATATGGAGGCAAATCGTTACAAGACCGATCCGAAAAAGAATGAGAAGCAGGTAGCGTCGTTTGCCGTACTGGGCGGTTCGCAGGCGGCGGTGGATCGCGGCCGCATTCTGGCGGAGGCGCAGAACTTCACCCGTGACCTTGCCAACGAACCGGCCAACTTGCTGACCCCTACTGGTCTGGCGGAGAGCGCACGCAAGATGGCAGCGGACTACAGTCTGGAATGCGAGATCCTCGATCAGGACCGCATGCGCCAGCTCGGCATGGGCGCGCTGTTGGGAGTGGCGCAAGGCAGCGCCGAACCTCCCGCCATGATCATTCTGCGCTATAAGCCGGCGGCTAAGCCGTCCTCCAAAGATCACCTCGGTCTGGTGGGGAAGGGCGTCACCTTCGACACCGGCGGCATTTCCATCAAGCCGGCCGAGCACATGGATCAGATGAGATACGACATGGCCGGCGGCGCAGCCATGCTGGGTGCGATGCGCGCCATCGCGCAACTCAAACCCGCGATCCCGGTGACGGCCATCATCCCCACCGTCGAGAACATGCCGGGCAGCCGCGCGCAACGGCCTGGCGATATCGTCACGTCCCTATCCGGCAAGACGGTCGAAGTGCTGAATACCGACGCCGAAGGCCGTATGATTTTGATCGACGCGCTCACCTATGCCCAGCGGCTTGGGTGCACGCATTTGATTGATGCCGCCACGCTCACCGGCTCCATCGTGGTCGCGCTCGGGTTCGTCAACATCGGCGCCTTCACCAATAACCAGGCGTTTCTCGACAAACTGATGGCAGCGGCGAAAGCCGAGGGCGAAAAAATGTGGCAGATGCCGATCGACGAAGAATATAAAGAGGCGCTGAAGAGCGATTTCGCCGATCTTCACAATATTGGCGGACGTCCCGGCGGATCGGTTACGGCAGCGATGTTTCTCAAGGATTTCGTAAACGATCTACCTTGGGTGCATCTGGATATCGCCGGAACTGCGTGGCTGGAGGAGACCAAGCCCTATATGGCAAAGGGCGCGTCTGGCGTTGGCGTGAGGACCTTCGTGCGTCTGGCCCAGAATTGGTAGCTGTTACTTGCCAATAGTGCTGTCGAAGGCCTCCAGCACCTGCCCTGGTCGCGCACGAACTCTCAGATCGTCGGTGAGATTCTCCCAGCGAACTGTTCCGTTGGCGTCGATCAGGATTTCGGCCGGGCGAGCAATGTCATGACCGTCTTCGGCGCCTTTGGGATGCAGCAGCCCATAGCGCTTGATTACCTCTGCGTTCGGATCGGATAGCACCGGAAATGTGTACCCTTTAGCCTGGCTCAGCTTCTGCGAGTCTGTGGTTGAGTCGACACTGATGGCCGCGATTTCGATGCGGCGCTGCGTGAAGTCGTTCAAGTGCTGCTCGAAACTCCGCAACTCGGAGTTGCAGAATGGTCACCAATAACCTCGATAGAAGATCAGGACCACGGCGCGATTATCCTTCAGTTGATCGGACAAGCTGACCTGTTTTCCGTCCCAGTTCGCGAGGGTGAAATTGGGCGCCGGTTGCCCCACGCGCACCGCTGTTTCCGAAGCCGGGATGGCTTTGGAGATGTAAAAGATCCCGACGCAAAAGAGGGCGAATAGCAACAGGCTGAGCCCTGCCAGGATCGATCCGAGTATTTTGCCGCCATAGATTTGCGGATGCCCGAAGGCCCGTCGCAAGCCGAGCAGGAGGAAAACGCCCCCGGCTGAGAAAAGCAAATAGTTCACCCAGGGGACATCTCGCGTAATGGCGAAGACGGCAAAGATCGGAATGTAGGTGACCAGAGCCAGAAGCACGAGCACGAAGCCTGCCCAAAGGAGAATGTTGTGGCGCTTCATGGTTGTCGCGATTCAGCTAATATCATATGTCATGACAACTCGTCGCGATGCTCTCGCCGCTGCTCTCGCTCTGGTCGCCGAGGCCGCCGCCAGCGCCCAAACTCAAAAGGGGGCCGATCCGAATGCAGTTTTTGTGCACGACCTTCCCAACTTAACCATGGACGACTGGCAGGTGACGGTCAGCCACGTTCCGTACCCACCGGGACGCGTGGGTCAAACGCACCATCATGCGGGATTTGTTTTGGCGTACGTTCTGGAAGGCTCCGTCGTCACCAAGATCTCAGGCCAGGCCGAGAGGGTTTACAAAACCGGAGAGATGTTTTACGAAGCGCCCGGCGCCACGCACGAGGTTTCGAAGAACGCCAGCAGTACCGAGCCGGCGAAACTTCTGGCGCTGATCTTCGCTAAGAAGGGCGCGACCTTGACAATGCCTGGTCCAGCGACTGACGCGCACTAAGAGGTTGCTGAAAAAGTCTCTCGCAGGTCGGAGACCTGCGCCACGTGCAGAGCTAAGTCATTGACCTGGAGTTGTGGAGCAGGTCCCCGACCTGCCAATGTGAGCTCTTGAAAGACTTTTTCAGCAACCTCCTAATGCGCGGCGGCGTAGATCGTAGTATCCGGATGGAATTCCGACCACGCGAACCAGTACTCAGGTTCGAGGATGAGCGACTGTAGCTGAGTCCCCGCCAGACGGCCCGAGATGCAGCGTCCATACGCATCCCACCGTGAATGCGTTTCGGCATCCGTTAACTCCGTCGCATCCTGGTTCGCGGGCGTGAACTTCAACGCCTTCCCGTTCAGCCGCGCCGAGAATGCAGTGGTAGTATCCGAGCCCGGTTGATGCACGACCAGAACTGGTTCACCGCCGAGCGTATCGTTGATCACTCGCGTCTGGCGGAGCGCGTTCAACGGGAACGCCTTGTTCGCGCCACCGGCATCCAGGCCGAGGATCATCGTCTTCGGTGCCAGGCGTTTATCCGTGTGCAACACTCCATCCGGCGCCGACCCGCGCTGCGACAGGCCTTCCAACACTCGCTTGTTTGTTTCCGCAACGCGCTCCGCGTAGCCGGGCAGCGGCTTCAGGACCAGCGTATCCGGATGAAGCTTGCGCCACTCGCCCCAGTTGGTCAGCAGGAACGGATACAGCTTTACGTGCTCGCCCTTCATAGGCCCTGAAATCGCTTCCAGGCTGGACTGCTGCCAGCGGCTGCCGGTCTCGCGATCGCGGAACACTTCATTGCCGCCGATTACACCGGCATTTTCGAAATGCAGTTGCTTGCCCTGCGCTTCGGCCCTAAACACGAGGGCCGTGTTGCAGTAGCTTCACCAGGTGACCGCGATCGGACCGGCCGCGAGCTGGTCCTCAACCAGACCATGCTGGGCCAGGATTCCAGCCGGATATGCTTTGGCGATCTTGCCATCGGTCACGCCAATCAGGCGATCGCGGTCGGTCATGAACGTAACCTCGGATGCTGGGATGAATTCGGCATGCTCGATGGCTTTGTAGGGGAGAGACGGTTTTGTCGAGGTTTGAAATGCGAGGCAAGCGCCCGCCGACAGTAATGCGACGGCCGCGATCCCGCTGGCGTATGAGCGTCTCATGCTCCGCCATTCTATCATTGCGAGCATCGCCTCATTTTCGTTCCGAATCGATCTGCACTAGCTCCTGCGCCGGCGCGCTCTTCTTCTTCACCGGCGTCAACAAAGACCGGGGCAGCTTCGAAAAATAGACCATCCGTTCTACCCACGGCAGGATTCGCCGGACTGTCCGGCCATGCAATAGCAGGCTTCCCGCCACCAGCAAGGGATGCGGAATGGTGGTGCAGCAGCGCGAGCAAATCGCGATCTCACCCGCCCGGCCTTCGACGTGCAGCCTGCGCATGCGCTGCATCTCTTCGGAGTTCCAGATCTCGGGCAGCGGCTGCATCCCAACATTTCCCACCGGCCGGCCGTCCAGCATATAGCTCTGGCAGCAGGGATACACGTCGCCGTTGTGCTTCACATACATCGGCCCGCGCCACAAGTAGTGGCAGGGATGCGTCCAATCTTGAGCAGCGTGCACCGCTTCCGGCTGCAGCAGATTGGTCTCGTCTTCCTTGATGCGAACCTGATCGACGCCCGGGACCGCGCTCCAGAAACGGATGAAGTCGTCCACCTCGCCGGCATTGCGCTGCATCCTTACCATCTGGACCACCACTTGCACTTTGGACCCGCGCTCCTGCTTCATGCGCGCAAACCGCACAAAATTGTCGCGGACTTTTTCGAACTTCGCGCCCTTGCGGTAATACTCGTAGGACTCCTTGGTCGCGCCGTCGAAACTCAGCGTGATGTGTTCGAGCGGCGTATCCAGCAGCCGCGCGCAGGTCTTCTCATCGAAGAAGGTGCCGTTAGTCGATAGCAGGGTCGAGATATTGTGCCGCGCGCAGTATTCGATGCGGTCGAAGATCTGGCGGTCCATGAACGGCTCGCCTAGACCGATCAGCATCATGTGCTCGGCGCTGCGGCCGGACTCCTCCACCAGCCGCGTGAAGATCGCCTCCGTCATGTCTTCTTTGGGCTGCTTGTAGGTTTCACGCGGGCACATCGGGCAGTACAAATTGCATTTGGCGGTGGTTTCGACGATATACTCCACCGGCAGCGCGTTCAACGTCGATTTGCGCCACAGATAGCTCCACAGCAGTTTGGCCCGGTTCCAGGCTCGCATGGCAACAACATCATTGTAGCCGTCTGGCGGAATCCGGCTGCGCGATGGAGGAAGATTGAGTCATGACCATCACGGTCACGGGCGCCACTGGTTTTATTGGCAATCGACTCGTTCATGATCTGCTGCGGGCCGGGCACAGCATTCAGGCGATCGGAAGAAAGCGGAGCGCCGGCCTTCCGCAAGCTGTCAGGTTCTCGGAATGGCAATCCACGGAAGCCGAGCCGCCGCCGGAGAGCTTAGCCATAGCCGATGCCATCGTGCACCTGGCGGGCGAGCCGGTGGCACAACGCTGGACTCCCGAGGTGAAGGGACGCATTCGCAGCAGCCGGGTCGATGGAACGCGGAACCTTGTGAATGCGCTCTCCAAGCAATCCCACCAGCCGCGGGTGTTGGTATGCGCCTCCGCCATTGGCTACTATGGGTCGCGCGGCGATGAGGTTCTCACGGAAACGTCGGCTCCGGCCCGTGACTTTCTCTCGCAGGTCGCCGTCGACTGGGAGCAAGCCGCCCGGGAGGCCGAAGCGGTCGGGATTCGCGTGGTTTCGCTGCGATTTGGCGTGGTTCTCGGCAAAGACGGCGGTGCGCTCGCTAAGATGCTGCCACCTTTTCGGCTCGGCCTCGGCGGACGCCTGGCTTCGGGCCAACAGTGGATGTCCTGGATCCATGTCGACGACGTGATCGGCCTGGTCCGTTTCTCGCTCGACAATTCCTCCGCTCGAGGCCCTATGAATGCTACTTCCCCAAACCCGGTCACCAACGCGGAGTTCACCCGCGAACTGGCCGCCGCGGTGCATCGCCCGGCCATTTTTCCAGTTCCGCGATTTGCCTTGAACCTTCTGTTCGGCGAAATGGCCGAAGTCATTCTGGGCAGCCAGCGGGTGCTTCCGAAGGCGACTCAATCCGCCGGTTTTCAGTTCCAGTATCCGGAACTGAGGCCGGCTCTGGTACGTCTCCTTTCCAAATGAAGCTGAGGCACAATAGTAGTATGCGGTACGTCCTAGTTCTTGCCGCCGCGATCGGCCTGGCCGCCGCGGATATGAGCTTGACCGTCGATAAATTGACGGCCTTCATCCGTTCGGCGATTCAGCTCAAGACGCCCGATAAAGACGTCGCAGAGTACCTGCACCACGTCAAGATGGTCGAGAAACTGGATGACCGGATGGTGGAAGAGCTGCAAGGCCAGGGAGCCGGAGCGAAAACTGTTGCAGCCCTGCGCGTGTTAAGTGACGCGTCTTCCACGCTGCCCGTGGCCGCGCCGCCGCCTCCGAAGCCGGTGTACGTGCCTCCTCCGCCGCCAAGCTCGATTGAGCAGGCCAAGATCATCGACGAAGCGCGCGAATACGTGATGAATTACACCAAGAACCTTCCGAACTTCATTTGTGTGCAGGTGACGCGCCGTAGCTTCGATCCCAAGGGCGGAAACAACTGGTACAAGGGCGACACCATCACCACGCGCCTCACCTACGACGGGCAGAAGGAAGATTATCAGGTCATCCTGCATAATGACCAACCGGTGACCAACAAATCCATGGAAGCCTTCGGCGGCACGACTTCCGCGGGTGAATTCGGCACCATGATGAAGGAGATTTTCGAGCCGGAGAGCCGCGCGCGTTTCTCCTGGGAAAAATGGGCGACATTGCGCGGCCGGCGGACGTACGTGTTTGCTTACGACATCGAGCAACAATTCTCGAAGTACCATATTTTGGTCGAAGACAATTTGAACATTGTCCCGGCTTATCGCGGCCTGGTCTACATCGATCAGGACACCAAGATGGTGACCAAGCTCACGCTGGATCCTTACAACCTTCCGGAGACGTTTCCGGTACGAGACTCCCACCAATCACTAGACTATGATTTCGAAGTCATTGCCGATGTCAAGTACCTGCTACCGCTGAAAGCCGTCCTCACGGTTAACCGGTCGCGATATGGCTCAAAGAACGAGACGGAGTTCCGCCTGTATCGCAAGTTCGAAACCGGCAGCACGATCAAGTTCGAGACACCCGACGCGCTGCCCGACGACGCGACTAAAGAGAAGCCTCCGGAAGACAAGACTCAGAAAAAACAATAATTCCGGGATCCGTTCGCGGATCTGACCCCGATTTTTCTAAACGCCGCTTGCGCTTCTCCCTGCTTCCTTGTACCGAAGCGGATCGCCTCGAAAAACACATTCTGTTAATTGACAAACTGTTTACACGTTATTTCGTGCCTACCTCATCTAACGTGATGTGCGGGCTGCTTTAGAGCGCGCCGACGAATAAAATCCTCATCTGTTATGAGAAAAGGAACTATATTCATGAAAAAAGAAACTACTGTGTTACCTGTGTTCGATGATGTTCAGGCCAACTGGCAGCGTGTCGTCCGAAGGCGCTCGTTCCTGAAGGGCATTGGCACCGCTGGCGCGATAGCGCTGCCGGCCGGTAAGGTGTTCGCCCAGCAGGACAACAAGCTTTCCAAGGGCGATGCCGCCCTACTGCGGTTTGCCGCGGCGATCGAATTTGTCGAGGCTGATCTGTGGCAGCAATACAACGAACTCGGCGGACAGGTCGACCATAATGACAATCCCAATCCAGGGAACCCGGCTTACGTCGCGGCGCTTCAAAACCTGGACTCGGACATGCCGCAGTATATCTCCGACAACACCGATGACGAGATCAGCCATCGGGACTTCCTCAACGCCTATTTGAAGTCAAAAGGAGCGCAGCCCATCGACTTCACGCAGTTTGAAACTCTTCAGCCCACAAAAGCGGCGGGAGCCCTTGGCGGCGGACGCCTCACCAACTTGCAAACGCTCAGTGTGGACACCAGTTGGTATTTCCGCTACCGCAGCACGCAGAATCCAGACTTGGGAGCGCAGTTTCCGCAGCTCCTGAATATAGTCAATCAGCCCGCCATTCCTTTGCAGGACAATAACGCGCAATCCACTATCCAGGCGATCGCCAACGTTGCCTCTATTCATTTCGCTTTCATCGAACAAGGTGGATCGAGCCTTTATCCGATCCTGGCGCTCAAGGCCACCAATCTTGAAGTCCTGCGAATCCTGTTGAGTATCGGAGGAGTGGAAATCGATCACTTTTCGCTCTGGCACGATAAGATGGGCAACGCAGTGGCACAACCGCTGGCCCCCCTTTCCGATCCCGTTACCGGGCTGAGTTTCCCCGATTTCAATAACGCCGCCAACCAGCACAACGCACAGCTCTCCGCCCCGGACCAAAAGGCCGGCAGCCAGATGTTCCAGACCAACCTGATCCTGCCTGAGCCGTGCGAATTCCTAAGTCCGGATCTCCCGGCTTGTTCGATCATCCGGCCGACCTTGTCGCCGAACGGAGGTCCTATGGCCACCGTCCAAGCTTTTATCGCCGACCGCCTGTTCTTTGGTCAGAACCCGCAGTTCCTGGAGCAACTGATGGATCTGGCATCAGAAGCCGAGGCGGTGCGTCGCCAAGCCCAAGACTAGCGGTTTCGTTCCCGGAACCCGCCAGCCTCAGAGTCTCGTAAGTTATCGCTAGCCGGCGGGTTTCAGGGCACGGATGAAAGCGCTCAGAAATTTTCCGTCCACCTGGGGCGCGATAGCATCGACGTCAAGGCCTTCCCCGGCCAGGAAATCCCGCGCGTCTTCTGCCCTGTAAATTCGAGTTGCTTCGAGGTCGATCTGTTCGAAGCCCGCGGCACTCAACTTACTTCGATACTCGTCTTCATCGAGCGCGCCTGCCACGCAGCCCACCCACAGCAGGACGCTCTTGCGGATTTCGGGAAGGATCTCGCCACGCGTGACGACATCGGAGACGGCGAAACGTCCACCCGGCTTCAACACGCGGAAGGCTTCGCGAAGCACGCGGTCTTTATTGCTGGACAGGTTGATTACGCAGTTCGAGATGATGACGTCGACGGAGTTGTCGGGCAGAGGAATGTTTTCAATCTCGCCCCTGAGGAACTCGACATTCTGGACACCGGCTTTGCGCTTATTCTCCTCGGCCAGGGCCAGCATGTCGTCGGTCATGTCGAGGCCGTAGGCTTTGCCGGTCGGTCCGACACGCCGCGCCGATAGAAGAACGTCGATGCCGCCGCCCGATCCGAGGTCGAGGACTGTTTCACCGGGATTCAGCTTCGCCAGCGCAGTCGGGTTTCCGCAGCCGAGCGACGCTTTGACGGCTTCTTCGGGCAACACATCGGTCTGAGCGGAATCGTAGAGATTGCTGGTAATGGGGTCGCAGGAACCTCCGCAGCAGGAGCGGGTTCCGCTGGAAACGCCGCGGGCGGCGCGTCCATATCTTTCTTTGACGACTTCTTTGATGTCTGTTTCCATATTTCTATAATAATCGAACAATGGCCTTTGTCAAGGGGGTTGTCCCGGCGAATTGGTCGGCCCGTAGGATACTGATTTTGCCGGAGCCGGTTGGGCGCCAGCGCTGGAACATCCGCTCGGATACGAAACCGGCGAAGATGCTGATCATCGGGACGCCGCACGCAGCAGCGACGTGGCCTCCGGCCGAGTCATAGCCCACGTACAAATGACTGCGCTGGATGTGGGCGGCGAAGCCGGCGAAAGAGCCGTCCCACATCACGATGCCAGGGCCCGCTCGAGCCACCGCGCGTTCGACGCGAGAGGCTTCTTCACCTCCAGCGCCTCGGTCGATCAGAAGCGGCCGCGGCAACTGCCGGAGCAACTCTTCCTCGAAAGGGTCCGAAATTCGCTTGGCAGGATTCTCACCGACGCCGAAACTGACCGTGCTGGCGAACTCCGCCGCATCCAGGCCAGTGCGAATATAAGGCAGAGCATCGGCGACTCCGAATGTTTCCGAAGCCCAGCGGCGCGCGAGAACGGCTAGCGGCTCATCGCCGTCCCCGCCGTACGAGCGGCTTTCGAAGAAATAATAGTCTTCTTCCGGACAGATCGGGAGAAGCCCCAGCTGCGTGAGGCGGGAGTCCGGATCGATCACAATACTGGCCGGTTTGCAGATGGTTTCCCGCAGCGCCGGCCAGATCGAAAGCCGGTCGTCGAGAGTGCCGCTGCGGCCATAAGCGATGGCGATATGATTCAAGCGCGGATCGGCCGCGAACAGTTCCCAGGCTTTCTGCGGTCCGACGAAGTAGATCTGGGCGTTCGGGAACTTCTGCTTGGCGGCATCCAGCATGATGCTGGTGATGGCCACGTCGGCGCCCAGCGTGACGCGCGACAGCACGAAGACATTTCGAATTGTTGCAGGATCGCGATCGAACTTCCGCGGCCGGCGCACGCGTGTATATCGTGCCAGCATGTGTTCGGCATGCAAAACGGGAATGCGGCGCGCGATGACCTCAGAGAAGAGATCGGCATAGACCTCGCAAAGACTCGGCTCGAACAGGTCGGCGAGGCGCTCGACCACGACGCGGAACAAAGCGCGGCTGCGGTCTCCTTCGAGCAAATCATCCAGGAGCCGTTCGGGGAAAGGGGTGCCGGCCAGGCAGTGATCCAGGAGTTTCTGAGCCAAAGAATCAGCCGAGGTATTTTCCAACCAACAGCTCCAGCTTTTTCCGGGTAGCTTCCGGGATAGCCTTGCGATCGGTAATCAACGCGTGGGCGAGCGCCGCTCCGCATTTGCATTCGCGCTTGGCCGGCATGCCGGCAACGGTGGCAGCTACCACTTTGCACGCGTGGTCGGCATTTTTGCTCAAGTTGGCGAGGATGTCGGTGACGGTCACGGCGTCGTGCTCTTCGTGCCAGCAATCGTAGTCGGTCACCATGGCGACTGTTACGTAACAGATCTCGGCTTCGCGCGCCAGCTTGGCCTCTTGCAAATTGGTCATGCCGATTACGTCCATGCCCCAACTGCGATAGACGCTCGATTCGGCCTTGGTCGAAAAAGCCGGGCCCTCCATGCAAAGGTAAGTACCGCCCTTGGCCACGTCGACGCCGACTTGGATACACGATTTCTTTACGACCTCGGAAAGCTGCGGGCAGACCGGATCGGCAAAGCTGATGTGTGCTACCAATCCTTCGCCGAAAAAGGTGGAGGCGCGGCCGCGAGTGCGGTCAAAAAATTGATCGGGGATCACGAATTTCAGCGGTGGGTGTTTCTCAGTTAGGGACCCGACCGCGCTGAGCGAAATAATCCGTTCGACGCCGAGCGACTTGAAGCCGTAGATGTTGGCGCGGAAATTTAGCTCCGAAGGCGAGATGCGATGGCCGCGGCCATGGCGTGCCAGAAAGGCGACCTCCTTGCCGGCCAGCTTTCCGACGACGTACGGATCGGAAGGTTTGCCCCACGGTGTGTCAATGGTCAACTCCTGCTGTACTTCAAAGCCCGGCATCGAATACAATCCGCTGCCGCCTATAATCCCAATCGTTGGTTTCATGCCTGGTGTTTCATGCCTGGATAAGTTCGAGCAAAACGCCTCCGGTGGATGACGGATGGACGAAAACGTAAAGGTGGCCGCCGGCGCCCGGCCGCGGATCGTTCATCAAACGCGCGCCACTGGATTTGAGACGCGCGACTGCGCTCGCGAGGTCGGGTACTTTGATGGCTATGTGATGCAGCCCTTCGCCGCGCTTGTCGATGAATTTGGCGATCACCGAATCCGTTTCCGTGGCTTCCAGCAACTCGATGCGCGAGTCGCCGGCCGGCAACATGGCGACGTTCACTCTTTCTTGCTCGACGGTTTCGCGCAGGCCAACCGCGAAGCCGAGTTGCTTTTCGTAGAAGGCGAGCGCGGCGTCGAGCGATCGCACGGCGATGCCGAGATGATCAATCTTTAGAATGTTTGAGCCAGCCATCGATGATTGAGTAAGGATCCTCTTGCCGCGCCGCGACCTTTTCGGCGGCGGCCTGGAAATTGATATCCGAGAAACGTTCCAGCAACCGTTCTCGCAGCATCTCGCGCAATCGCAGATGCCAGTTTGCCACAGCGCGGTCCTTCGCTCCCCAACGCGCCAGAAATGATCGTACCGCGGCCAAAGCCTCAGTGATTCCCTGACGGTCGGTGGCGGTGGTTCGAATCACCGGAGGCACCCAGCCGTCTTTGCGGGTCGAAAGGCTTTGGATAGCTTTGATCTCACGCTCGAGCTGGTCCGCGCCAGGCTGGTCAGATTTGTTAATCACGAAAACGTCGGCGATTTCCATGATACCGGCCTTGATGGCCTGCACGTCGTCGCCCATTCCTGGCACAAGGACCACGACAGTCGCGTCGGCGAGTTTGGCGATTTCCACTTCATCCTGACCGACGCCCACGGTTTCGATGAGGATGACGTCTTTGCCGGCGGCGTCGAGTAGCACGGCCATATCGGTGGCGGCGGCAGCGAGCCCACCGAGCCAGCCCCGAGTAGCCATGGAGCGGATGAAGACTCCGGGGTCGGCGTGATGGGTAAGCATCCGAATGCGGTCGCCCAGAATCGCGCCACCAGTGTAAGGACTGGTGGGATCGACAGCGATAACGCCGACCTGTTCGTTTTCGCGGCGCAGTTCGTGGATCAGTCGATCGACCAGCGTGCTTTTTCCGACGCCGGGCGAGCCGGTGATGCCGATCACGGTTGCTTTTCCGGTGTGCGGGAAGAGTTCTTTGAGTAGTGGCTCGGCGTGGTGAGACCGGTTCTCGATAGAGGTGGCGGCGCGAGCCAGGGCGCGGAGGTCGCCGCCCAAAATCTTTTGAGCAGATTCGGTCATTAACTCTTTAGCAATTGGCGGGCGATCACCAGGCGCTGAATCTCGCTCGTTCCCTCGCCGATGGTGCAGAGTTTGACGTCGCGATAGAACTTTTCGACGGGATAATCCTTGATGAATCCATTGCCTCCGTGGATCTGGACGGCTTCGTTGGTGACGCGCACGGCTACCTCGGACGAGAACAGCTTGGCCATCGAGGATTCCTTGGTGACGCGCTGGCCCTGATCCTTCATCCAGCCGGAGCGATAGGTAAGCAGGCGCGCGGCGTCGATCTCGGTGGCCATGTCGGCGAGCTTATTCTGGATAGTCTGGAACTCGGAGATGAACCGTCCGAATTGCTTGCGCTGCTTGGAATACTTCAGCGCGGCTTCATAAGCGCCTTGTGCCGTTCCGACCGCGAGCGCGGCAATGGAGATGCGGCCGCCATCGAGAATGCGCAAGCTATCGATGAAGCCTTCACCGCGCTTACCGAGCAGTTGCGAATCCGGCACGCGGCAATCGGTGAACACGATTTCGCCCGTCGCACTGGCACGCATTCCGAGCTTGTTCTCCTTCTTGCCGACGCGGAAGCCGGGCACTCCCTTCTCGAGGATGAACGCGGAGATGCCATGCTGGGATGCGCCGCGATCGGTAACCGCCATAGCGACGCAGACATCGGCGTATTGTGCATTGGTGGTGAAGATCTTGCTGCCATTCAGAACCCAGCAGGCGCCGTCCTTCACTGCCTTGGTGCGCGTCCCGGCGGCGTCGGAGCCGGATTCAGTTTCGGTCAGCGACCAGGAGCCGATCCACTCGCCAGTAGCCAATTTAGGAAGGTACTTTTGACGTTGCTCGTCGCTGCCGGCTATAAAAATGTGATTCGTGCAGAGCGAATTATGCGCCGCTACGATCAGGCCGACCGAGGGATCGACGCGCGACAGCTCTTCGATGATGATGGCGTAATCGACATAGCCCAGTCCCGCGCCGCCGAGGTCTTCCGGGAAAATGGCTCCCAAGAAACCGAGCTGGCCGGCCTTCTTGATAGCTTCGAGCGGAAAAATCTGCTCTTCATCCCACTCGAGAACATGGGGTGCAATCTCGGCTTCGGCAAATTCACGGACAGCTTTGCGAAGATGGATCTGCTCCTGTGTGTAATCGAATTCCATCGCTGATCAGGCGATCACTTCTTTCTGCGGATCCCAGCGCATGGTGCGGCTCTGGCGATAGCTTTCCACCGCCATGCGGCAAGCGATGGAAACGCGGAACCCCACATCGAAGGGGCAATTCGGTTCCTGGCCGTCGCGGATACAATCCAGAAAATTCTGCATATGAGCGTTGCCGGCGGCGGTGGTGCGGCCCAGCATCTCGGTCCCATCCGGGCGATTGACCTTTTGGGGCACATAGCGAATGGACGGGCCTTTAGAGATGGTTCCGTCCGTGCCGAGCACATCTTCGGTCACGCTGAGCTGGTTGTTACCGAAGCCCGAATCCCAATTGATGAGAATCTCTTCGGGCTGCTCGATGGACACGTTCATGGTGTCGGGAACTTCGCGGCCATCTTTCCACAGGTAGATGCCGCCGGTCATGTTGACGGCCTTCGGAATTTGCAGGTTGAGCGCCTTGTACCAGAAAGAAAGCTGGTGGCACATATTTTCGTACACGTTGCCACCGGAATAGTCCCAGAAGAATCGCCAATTGATGTAGCGGTTGGCGTCGAAATCGCGCTTGGGCGCCTCGCCGAGGAAGGAATTCCAGAGAACGTTCTCAGGATTCATGTCGGGATACACTGGCCGCGCCCACTGCGGCTTCCCATGCGGCGTATTGCGATACATGTGCATGTGCACGGCAGTAATTTTCCCGACGTAACCTGTGGCTAGGAAGTTAAGAGCGTCGGGCATCTGGCCAGAAGAACAGGATTGATGGCCTACCTGAACGGTGAGTTTCGGCGCATTCCGGTAGGCGGCCCGCATTCGCTTGGCGTGATCGACCGTGAAAGCCATGGTCTTTTCCTGATAGACGTGCTTGCCGGCCTGGATGGAGTTGACGAAGTGCTCGCAGTGCAGATGCTGCGGGGTGGCGATGATGACGGCGTCGATGG
>Ga0210401_10000986_pt1 | contig 34293 bp, 40 predicted proteins | sample IncBWH32MmetaG_FD_150866 | JGI IMG/M metagenome (GOLD analysis project Ga0210401, IMG submission 150866) | Forest soil microbial communities from Barre Woods Harvard Forest LTER site, Petersham, Massachusetts, United States - Inc-BW-H-32-M | ecosystem: Environmental > Terrestrial > Soil >... | reverse complement strand
CAGCCGCTCTCGAAAGTGGAGATTCCAAACTGGCGGAGCGGATCGCGCATACGGTGAAGGGCGTGGCCGGTAATCTCGCAATCACAGAGGTGCAATCTGCCGCGCAGAGGGTGGAGAAGGCGATTCGTGAAGGACAGGATTCTGTCACGGTGCCGCTCGACGCGTTGGCGACCGTATTGCGCGCTCAGGTTGATGCCATCGAGCAATCGCTCCAATTGGCTGCACCTGCCCAACCGGAGGAAGTCGTGCTGTCACCTTTCGACCGTGAAGCGGCCTCCGCCGCAATTGCCCGCCTCCACTCCTTACTCGACACGAGTGATGGTGATTCCGAAGAGGCATTTCACAATTTGCGGGACGCCGTATCCAGTATTGTGGACAAGCCGGACCTGGACGCATTGAGCGCATCAATCAGCGACTTCGATTTTGAGGCAGCGCTGGCGAGGCTCGACGGGATCGCCGAACAGTGTTGCATGAAGGCCAGACAGGAGTGAAACCGCCTGGCACCGCATGCTCATCAACTTTCTCCAGATTTCTCACGAAACTTCGAAGTGAATTGCCAAGAGCGTGATGTCATCCTCTCGGTCCCGTCCGGAAGCGGTGTCGGACCAGTTCGACAAATCATCGAGAAGCTTATCAGCGAACTGGCCCGCCGGAAGATCATGATTGTTCTGGACAAAGAGCTTGAGGCGATCTATCCCGAATTGCTCTTCCGCTGAGTTCGTCGTTTCTAGTATTCCGTCTGTGTAGAGGACGCCCCAGTCGCCCTCCCTGAAGGGTATGTCTATCGAGCTATATGTGGCATCGGGAAAAAAGCCAAGGAACAAACCGTTTTCCACAAATTCGCGAGTTTCCGCCGCGAAGTTGTCCCTTACGACTAGCGGCGGGTGTCCCGCACCGGCGTAGGAGATACTCCGCTTCTCTGTGTCCACTAGTATGTACGCCGCCGTCACAAAGTGACCCTGAAACTTTCCATACAGAGCATGATTCAGGCCCGCTAACACCTGCGCGGGCTCAGACGCACAGCCGATTTGGGCGGCTAGAGCGATCTTGAGCATTGAGGAGATGAGCGCTGCGGGCATGCCATGGCCAGAAACGTCAGCCACTAGGACGCCGGTTCGTTTTTCGTCGATCTGTATGAAGTCATAAAAGTCGCCTGCCACCGACGTCATCGGGATATATCGGGCAGCAATGTCCAGACCCTGAATGGACGGGATCTCGCGCGGCAATATGGACATTTGAATATCTCGTGCCGTCTCCATTTCGTGCTGGATGGTCAGTAATTGGCGGGCTAGTTGTTCGCGTATAGCGCAGAGCATGAGATGCGTATGCACCCTGGCTTTGACAACCGCCGGCGAGAACGGCTTGTGGATGTAGTCGACAGCCCCCACCTCGAAACCCTTGGTTTCATCATCAGTTTCGGTCTGACCCGTCAGGAAGATCACGGGGATGTCTCGCGTATCGGCTGCCGATTTAAGACGGGAGCACACCTCGTAGCCGTCCATCTCCGGCATCATGACATCGAGCAGAATCAAATCAGGCGCCGGGCTTTGATTTGCGAGTTTCAAAGCCTTCTCACCGCTGGTGGCGATCTGGATCTTGTAGGTGCTTTTGAGAATCGACCTCACCACCTGGAGGTTCGCGGGTGCGTCGTCGACCAGGAGTACGGTCTTCGCATCGGCATTCATCGCTTTGCCTCTTGCTTGGAAAGGCTTGTGGCAAAATACTGGTCGAGTCCAGCCGCAACCTCTTGCAGTCCGCGGTCGAGATTGAGATCTAGAGCCGTAACTACGAATGAAATCTTTTTCCCTTCTACCGGTTCACTTCTGGAATAGGAATGCGACCAGACGACCTTTCCCGATTTTCGCTCATAGAGCTCAAACTCCATGGACACCAATCCGCTGATACTCCCGTTGTCGACTTCCTCGAACTCGTAAAGTCTGCCCCGGACCACAAACTGTCCTTCAGCCGTGCTTCCCAATCCGCCCACAGATTGATAACGCCCTGAGGCACGAAGCATCCGAATCAGCTTTCCCTTGAGCATTTCGACCGGCGGCTCCGCCCAACGACTGTACTGATACGTGCCAACCTCATTGGTACCGATGCGATAAGCGATTGGCGTGTCGTTAAACATCTCTGGCCCGCTGATGCTTGCAACCAACAGAGAGACAGTATATGGGTCGGTCGATGGACTGGGAGGAGCCGGGACTTGGACCGTGTAGTACTTAATGGGCCGGCTCGCTCCGCATCCGGTAAAGCCTAAGATAAGTAACGAAATCAGAATGCGACCGCTTGTTCGATACATAAATCACCTCTTCGACGTACTTAGAACTTGTGTGTAGCTCCCGTCGCCATCAACCCGATCAAGACAACTATTGTCCATCCCCGTGCCATGCAGCCCTACCTCTCTGTGCCTCCAGGTTGGCGATCGCTCACCGTGTTTCCACGAATGAGCGTCGAAGGCCTGGTTTTCACCGTATCCGTCAGCTGCTTTATGTTTTCGCTTGTGGCGCGGAGGTCCACCAATATTTGGTCGATGTTGTCGGTGTTGTAATAGGTCGTATTTTTCAGCTGATCCATCAGAGTTGCAGCCGTGAGCAGAGTTTGCTTTAACTCGAGGACGACGGCGTGTATATCCTGACGGTTCTCAACCACAACTGGGTCGATGTGGGACAGAACAACGTTCGCTTGAGTTGTGGTTGTCTTGAGGTCGTCAAGAAGCGGTACGATTTTGGCGCTCGCCGCCTGAACGTTAGTTAAACTCGCCGAAACCTTCGGGCGATCCTCAGCCAGCATTGAGTTCAGGTTTCCTAGTCCATGGCTGACGTTCAGGCGGTTCTGATCGTTCAGGAGATCGTTGACTCGGGTTACCGTAACTTGGATCTCGGTAAGGCGTTGGTTCAGACTCTGTAGAACTTGCTGGGCAACCGGCGCGAGATTGCCCATCATATCGCCGATCGCGCCGATTCCGACGGTTTCTGCGGACTGCACTTCGCTGCCCGGAGGGGCGAGTGGAGTCCCCTTTGTTCCGGTCCCCAGTTCTACATAGTTCTCGTCGAGAGCGCCAAGGCTGGTAATCTTTGCCACGCTGTCGGTCTTCACGGGGACGTCGCGCCCGACGCTAAAATCGATCTCGATGCGCGTCGAGTTCTGAGGATCGACGTGCACGGCTTCAACCCTGCCGGCTTTCATGCCTCCGTAGCGGACCGTTGCGCCCGGCAAGAGACCGCCGGCAGACTTGAAATATGAGTGGTGGGCAACTTCGCCTCCGCTGAATGCGCCGGCCACAGCCAAGATCGTCCCAATCAGCAAAAATGCGGCGATCAATACAAATAGTCCCACCCAAGCCTGCTCGCGCTTGCTATTCATAGCGCCCTCTCGAAAGCCTTAAGTTCAACTGGTCATGACCTTGCGGTCGCCGGTGAGCATCTGCAAATAATCCAGTTCCTGCGTAACTTCAGGCTCGGGAACCCGATCCAGGAACTGGCGCACCCGCGGATGTATGCTCGCTTGCAGTTCCTCCTTGGTTCCTAGCGCCACGATGTGGCCTCGGTCGATCAAAACCATACGGTCCGCAATCAGAAAAGCGCTGGCCAGTTCGTGCGTCACCACCACGATGGTTATGGCGTAAGCCTTCTTGAGGTTCAGGATGAGTTCGTCGAGTCCCGCTGCGATGATGGGGTCAAGCCCGGCTGACGGCTCATCAAAAAAAAGAATCTCGGGATCCATGGCCAATGCACGTGCGACAGCGGCACGCTTTTTCATTCCACCACTGAGCTCCGAAGGCATATAGTCTTGAAAATTTCCCAAGCCAACTTGTCCGAGCTTGATCCGCACCATCACCTCGATCGTTGAGTCTTCCAGATTCGTGTGCTCGCGTAACGGCAACGCAACATTCTCACCAACTGTCAAGGAGCCAAACAGGGCAGAGCCTTGAAATGACATTCCGATCTTCTTTCGAATCGAGTCCAGTTCTCGCTCTGAGATCTGCGCAGTGTTAATACCATTGATCCACACTTCACCCTGGGTCGGCCGCTCCAGTCCGACGAGCGTTTTCAACAAAGTGCTCTTTCCCGAGCCTGACCCTCCCAGGATTACCATGGTTTCGCCTCGCTGAACGTCGAAGGTTACGCCATGAAGAATCTCGCGCTCTCCGTAGCTGACCCGGAGATTAACCACCGAAATGGCGGGCGTGGCTGAGTCATTCATATTCCCTGCCTACGGCCGCGGCCCGGTTTGCCCACAAATACGGTTCCGCGCGCGATTCGAATTCTACGATCGTCCGGTGCTCCTGCATCATGTGCGAGTTCCTTTGCTAACTCGGGTTAATGAAGTAGAACAGAGCCGTAAACACCAAGTCGACAATGATCACGAGCGCAATCGAGGTGACGACTGCCTTTGTCGTCGACCGTCCGACCTCTTCAGCCCCCGCCCCGGTTGAAAAACCCTCCTTGCAACCGACAGCCGTGATGACCAAACCGAATAGCAAACTTTTTATGAGGCCTGTATAGATGTCGCGCGAGACGATGGCGTCTCGCGTCGCTTGGAAATACGAGGAGACTGTGAAATTGGCAGCGGCAACGCCGAAAACGCATCCGCCCACAATTCCCATGAAGTCCGCCCAGATCGAGAGGCAAGGCATCATCACCAACATGGCCAAGAACTTCGGAGCGACCAGGAAGGCAACTGGATCGAACGCCATTGTTTTCAGGGCGTCCACCTCCTCGGTCACCTTCTTTGTGCCAATTTCAGCGGCAAACGCGGACCCGGAACGACCGATAACGACGATGGCTGTGAGCAGTGGACCGAGTTCTCGAAGAATCGAAAGAGCTACCGCGCTGGCCAGGAACTGCATCGCCCCCAATTTTCGCAGTTCGTACGCACTCTGCAGGGCCATGATCAAGCCCACGAAGAATGTGATCAGGGATACGATTGGTATGGCTTCGACGCCAACCGCCATAGCTTGATGAATAGCCCGATGCGGGCGCACGCGCTGGCCGCGGAGAGGGCCCACGAATGTGAAATAAGCAGACTGGCCCGCGAGCGTCGCCAAGTCGCCAACATAGGCAAGGCTATTCAAAGTCCACAGGCCGACCCGGCCTGGTAGGACTGCGAGTTTGTTCGACTCTTTCACTCCAACGGATTCCCCTCTACAGACTCTTTCCGCCGTAGTTATGGCCGGCGACTTTCAGTGAAGACATGTCTTCGAAGGCAGGATTCAAGCTGCGAGTGCCTGCTCCTCGTTTTCGTGAATTTCAAAAACTCCGGTCAAGCGCGTGAGCTGTAATACTTGACTAACAGCCGCCGTCAAACCGAATAGGACTAGCCGCTTCTTGGAGTGGCGCGCTTCTTTAAGAACCTCTAACAGGGAAGCGATTCCGGAGCTATCGATGTACTTGACCGCAATCATGTTTACGGCCACACGGTTTGCCCCTTTCAAACAGTCCAACAGTGTCTTGCGCAAAGCCGGTGAGTTGCCGAGATCAATCTGACCTACTATGTCCACGATTGTGGTTCCGTTTGCAAAACGGGTCGAAGCTCCCATCTGTCTTTCCATGTCCATCCTCCCCGCATTGAGCAGGAACCGTAGAATTCAATGACTTCTCGATGTCAACCATCTGCGACAATCAGTCTCCATCGACATTCACATCGGCGGCGGAAAGGCGTTTGATCAGTCTTAGTTGATTTCCTCTCGCGATGTGCTCGTAATGCATTTCATCCATCGTTGCCTTAATCAAGTGCGTCCCTCGACCGCTCAAGGAGACCTCATCTAAGGGCTGGGCGCAGATCCTGGCGGGGTCTGCCGGCTCACCCCGATCGACGAGCGTGAACTCCAGTTGATCAGCACCGGCGCGGCAGTTGAACTCGATCTCCTGGTCATATCGATTCTTGTAGGCGTGCCGAATGATGTTGGCCACGGCCTCATCGACCGCCAATGTGACTCCTCGGCACGAGTCGTCCGTCAAACCATAGACCAAGCCAATCTGGCCGACTGCGGCCCGGACGACGGACAAAAAGCGGGGATGGCTTAACATCACAATTCTCAAATGGAAGCTCGTCTGGGGCAGCGGAACTGTTCCTGACACTGTCACCCCTCCGATGGCTTCCGCCCTTGTGACTGGCGCCCTTGATCGAAGCGATAGCCGAATTCACTAAGTATCGCCGATACGTTCATTGCTATCGAAGAATTGGCGCACCGTCGCCTCTGACGGCGCATGTCGGCCTTTGCTCCGTACACTTCATGCTAAGGGTTTAGCAAGAGGGATAAAACTGTCAGAACTAACAGCTGCGAGCCAGCGAATAGCCCGATTCACGATGAGCAATCGCAGCCGGTTGGCCTCGATGCTCGATGCCTCACCTTGTAACAAAACCTCCTCTTTTAATCCAACCCTTGAGATGACTTTCGCGGAGCGTGAGCAGGAGAAGTAGACAATTGGAGGATGTGCGTGCCGTCCAGCATCAGCGCATTGCAATTGGCGCTGCAACAGGAACGGAGGCGCAGTCAGCGCCCCCGTTTTGAGGAATTAAGAATGGTCCGTTAGTTCTCGCCGCCGCCGGCGCTAATGATGCCCTTGTTTACCAGTAGCTTGACGTCAGCCCTGCGATCTTGGCCGCGACCGGAAGAAGTCTCGTTAGAGGCTGCGGGGTTGGTCTCACCCAATTGCGCCAGGCGCGACAAGGCGGCCGACCGGAACACTACACTCCTGAAGCTGATTTGCGACTACTGCCTGAGCGCGTTCCTTGCTTAGCACTTGATTGCCGGCGGCGGCGCCCATTGAGTCGGCAAAGGCTGCCACCTGGATCACGTAGCCCTTTTGGTAGGCGACGGCCTGCCTTGCCAAGTCCGCAAGTGCTTGTCGCGATAGGAGGTAGAGCGATCTGAAACTGCCCTCATTGCCGATCGGTAAACAGACTCTGCTTGGTCAGGCGCGTGCGGGGGTGGCGGCGCGGATTCAAAAGGACTGGAGGGTCGGGGAAGTTTTGAAAGGGGGCGTCGACGGTGTGTTTGCATGTCGTCGAAAACCCATCATGTTCTCATCACCACACGCCCCACGCTCTTTTCTAAGCAGGTATCTTTGCGCTCGAATGAGGAGGACTAACTGGCGCCGTAGCTTCGATTTCGGTGCCTAGCCCCGGGGCTGAGGAGAGCTTGATCTTTCCGTCCACAAGTCGGAGGCGCTCGCGCATGCTAACAAGACCGAGCCCATCGGAGACCTGCATGGGATCGAAGCCCTTTCCGCGATCTTTAACTCGGAGTCTGATTTCATCTCCCTCTCGAATCAAAGACACCTCAACCTGATCCGCCTCACTGTGCCGGGCCACGTTGTAAAGCGCTTCCTGCAACACGCGGAACATGACCAGAGGGACTGGCTCGGGGAGCCGGACCATGGAGCCCTCTTGCGTGAATTTCACTTGGATTCCGCGTTGTTGCGAAAACTCGTGGCAATAGCCCTCCAGCGCGCGAGGCAGGCCGAGGATCAAAGTGGACGTGTGCAATTGATGAGAAATCAGCCGGATGCTCTCTGATACCTGCTCTACTTCCTTCTGGATGTCGGATAATTCTTCCACTGCGGCGATTCCTGGGGGAAGGCTCTGGTTCAAGATGTGCATTTTACTGCTGAGCAGGGCGATTCGTTGGGCAACATCGTCGTGCAGATCGCGGGCGACACGCCTGCGTTCCTCTTCTTGTGCTGTGATCAGTTTGCCTGCTAAGTCATGAATGACGTTATTACTCTGGCGCAGCAACTCTTCCTGCGCTAGCCGCAGCTCTGTAATGTCTTGAAAAGTAACGACGCTCGCAACTATTGCTCCTGTTTCGTCCCGGACCGGCGCTGAGTTCGTGAACAACACGCGAAATATACCATCCGGGCGCAGGTACCTTAATTCTTCACCCATCACAACTTCCCCATTCAGAATCGAGCGGGCAAGAGGTTGTTCTTGCGTGCTGTATGCTCGCCCGTCCAGCCGGAAAATCTGGTATTGAGAATATTCTCCAACACTGCGGAGTTCCCCAACAGAGCGCTGCAATATCTGCGCTGCCTGATTGTTGGCGAGCAATACTTCGCCGGAAGGGGCTTTAGCGATGACGACTCCTGCAGGCATCTGGTTTAACACTGTTTCCAGCAGCGCACGCTGTGAATCGGCTTCAGCTCTCAGCTTCCGCTCACGCTCTGCGGTTTCACGCCGGATGCGAGCTAATTCGATGTGCGACTGTACCCGGGCGAGCAGCTCGCGGGAATTGAACGGCTTTTCCAGATAATCGTCAGCGCTCTGCTCCATACCCTCGACTATTTCATCTTTACCAGCGCGGGCGGAAACCATGATGACAGGAATTGACTGAGTCTCAGGATCAGCTCGAAGTTTTCGTAGCAGGCTAAATCCGTCCAGCCGGGGCATCATCACATCGGCTAGCACGAGAATCGGTTTCCTGCGTTCTATAGCGGCCAGCGCTTGCTCACCGTCGGGTACCGTTTCAACCGTGTAGCGGTCATTGAGCAGCGACCGCAAGTAATCGCGCATATCGGCGTTGTCGTCCGCAACTAGAATGAGTGGTCGATCCCCAATAGACGATGGGACATGCGTTTCGACCTGGGAAGAACTATCCGTGCTCTCGATACCTAGCAGCCAACGTTGCGCTTCCTCGGCGTACCCACCGGTGGCCAGGCCCACAGGAGCCTGGCTGCGTTCCTCGCGAACCCGATCAGGGGGCAGATGTTTCTTGCCGAAAGGAATAGACACAACAAAGGTAGTGCCTTCGCCCGGGACGCTTTCCGCTCGTATGGAACCGCCATGCAGCTTGACCAATTCCTGCACCAAGGCGAGGCCGATGCCGGTCCCTTCATGCGTGCGTCCTCGTGCATCTTCCACGCGATGAAAGCGTTCAAAGATGCGCGGGAGTTCCTCCGGCTGAATTCCGATTCCCGTGTCCTTCACCACTAATTGAGCACAATCCCCCACGCACCTGAGGTCCACCGCGACTTCGCCTTGAAATGTGTATTTGAATGCATTGGACAGAAGATTGAGAACGATCCTTTCCCACATTTCGGGGTCCACATAGACCGGCTCCGGCAAAGTGTGCGATTCGACCCGGAATGTCAGTTGCGCCTTTTCCATGATTGAGCGGAAGCAGCTACCCAATTCTTTTGTGAAAGCTGCCAGATCCGTGGGCCGGTAAGTTGCGCGGACACGCCCGGCCTCCACTGCGGAGACGTCCAAGAGCGCGTTGACAAGCCTCAACAAGCGCACACCATTGCGACGGACGACAGACAGTTCCTCGTACTTAGAACCACGCAACTCGGGATCTATTTTTGCAAGCATGTCGTCCACGACACCTAGTATTAGAGTCAGAGGTGTCCGGAATTCGTGGCTGATATTGGTGAAGAATGCGGTCTTTACATGATCAAGTTCCGCAATCGCATTGAGTCGGGCGCGCTCCTGTTCGCGAGCACGAGTGGAAGCAATTGTGGCTCCGATGCGAGCTGCAACCAAATCGAAAAAGTTGCGATAAGCGGTGTCAAGCCTACGGTGATCGCTCACGCCGACAACGAGAAAGCCTGCGAGGTTTTCAAGATCAGACGCCAAAATGGGGAGAATGATCGCAGATCTTGGCAACTGGTCCACGATCTCGGCATCGAAGAAACCAGCGAGGTTATCTAGCTGAATAACTCCCCGCTGCCGGTTGACCTCATCCAGCGCCATTCGTTCGCGCGGATGGGCATTGGTGCCAGTGGACGCACACAGGCTGACAGAGCCTGTTGCATCCAGCAGGTACAGGATTGCGCACGGAATGTCGGCCGGATTTTGACCCAGGATCCCGATCGCAGTAGCGCACGCTTGCTGTGCGGTCTGCGCACTTGCGATTTCTGCTGCCATTTCTGTTAGTGTTCGCAGCCGCCGCTCGGCCAGAACTCTTTGGGTGGTTTCCTCCGTTACCAGCAAGATACCGCCTATGTCCCCATCGTCGTCCGGAATGGGGCTATACGACCACGTGAAAAATCCCTCTTCCACCAATCCATAGCGATCGATCATCAGCGGTTGATCGACCGACCAAGTCGCCTCACCACTTTTGAGTACCTTGTGCAACATCGGTCCAACCGTCTCCCACATGTCAACGAGAACTTCGCGTGCAGGTTTACCGAGTGCATAGGGATGCAAGGAGCCGATTACTTCGCGCTCTGCGTCGTTGTAAAGGAAAACCAGTTCCGGTCCCCAAAAAATCCCAAGTTGAAAACGCGAGCGCAGGCAGATGCTCAGAGCCGTCTTCAGACTTTGCGGCCACTGCGCTGAAGGACCAAGAGGAGATCGTGACCAGTCGAATGACTCAATCAGTCGGGCCATCTCGCCGAAAACAATCGAGTGCCCTCCATCGCTGCCATCATGTGGCGAATCGGCCTGGTTTTGCTGCGCCTGCTCCACTCGCGAGTTCCCCTGATAAGTCGAACTGGGAAACCTGTGAGTAATGTCATCAGAGCGTGAAGTCATCGGGTTTGCTCAAAGTATCAGCTTCAGCGCGAACTGGATCTGCCGCGCACTAGTTACGGTACTGAAAATATGGCCAGCATTGCCGGCTAGGACACCGCATCCAAGGGAGTTAGTTGCTGGATTGCAACCACTAGCCCTTCCGACGAAGATTGCGTCCCCATTACCACCCGTACCGTTAGGACCCTGAGTGTTGTCGGGAACATCGAAGTTGGGATGGTTGAAGATGTTGAAGAATTCTGCGCGAAATTCCAGGTTCACGCGTTCACTTAAATGCGTGTGCTTGATCAGGGAAAAGTCCAACTCCTTCAGAGACGGACCGCAGAGGCTATTCCTGCCCGCATCGCCAAAGATATTGCCAGCGGCATCCGGCGTGGTAGGCAAGGTAAAGATAGTCGAGTCGAACCACTGGTTGACGTTGCCCTTCACAGCATGGCAGGGATTCACTCCAGATTTGATATCCGGACGATCTGCCGGAAACGAAGAGGCTGTTAGTGAGTTATTGAAACCGAGAACAGGGGTAAAGGGGACGCCCGACAGCAGTTGACCAATTATGCCCACGCGCCACCCCCCTACTAACTTCCCGGTGGCACCGCGCCCACGGCGACCCCAGCGCTGTCCAGGTCCGAACGGCAAGTCATAAAGCAAGTTGCCGATGAAAACATTGCGTCGGTCAAAAGCCGAACTGCCGCGATCGGCGTTCAGATCGAAAAAATTCTGCGATACTCCAGGCTCTGAGACCCAGTCGCTGGGGAAGGGTCCGCTCGCAGTATCGATCGAGTGGGAGTACGTGTAGGATCCCTGGAATGACAATCCTCTTACGAACCGCCTTTGTAAGCTGATTTGTAACGAGCTGTAGTTCGAAGTCGCATCGGTGACTATTTGAGGGGTTGAGGCGAAGTTGGGATTTAAGTTGTGTCCCAGTGTTGGTTGAAAGGGATTGGCTTCGCCAGCTCGCGGCAAGTGCAAGCCGTGAGAACCGACGTAGGCAATCTGGAGCACCATCTCACGTCCCAGTTGCCGCTGAAGGTTGAGGTTCCACTGCTCGTAATACGGAAACTGCGGATTGAAAGTGATCCCAAAAACCCCGACCGGCGAGGTTGATCCTCCCAGAGCCGCGATGCTGGATGGCGGTGCAAGAAAATTGGGAGACTCCGAGATCAGTGCCCCAAAAAATGGCCGGTAAAAGCGTACGTCAAAATATAGGTTCGACCAAATCTGGTCGCGCATGATCCCGAACCCACCGCGAACAACTATCTTCGCATCACGAGACGGGCTCCACGCGAATCCGATACGTGGCGACCACAGGTCTAAGGGAACACCCGACCAGAGAGGACCGACCGTTGGGGTTTTGTCCGTGAATACGTCGTGGAAGTTCGAGATGCGGCCCTCAGCTTCCGTGGGAATGTTTGAATACTCCCAACGGAGTCCCAGATTCAAAGTCAGATTGGGAGTGATACGCCAGTCGTCCTGCGCATAGAGTCCTAGATAGGTCTGACGAAAGCCACGATCAGAATCGCTCAGCGCAGGATCGGTTCCAATGTAGAAGGCTGGGATTCCCCGGAGGAACGACTCGAAAGTTGGGTTGCTGGTAGTGCTCGCAGCTGAGCCCGTGAACGAATACTCCCCATTGGTGCCAAAGTCGAAAGGACCGTTGATTTGCATCCGTTTTGCGTCAAGCCCAAACTTCAGGCTATGGCGTTCATGTTCCCAGCTCAGATTGTCGATAACCTCGAAGGTATTTGAAGTCGAACCGAGGGGATAGACAAGGTTGTTGCCCAGTGCGGGCAATCCTCCAATCGAAATCACTCCAAGAGCCCGACCTGGAACCAGAGAGATTGAGACAGGATATGTATTGTCAACTTCGGCGAGATAGCGAGTGCGGTTGAAGTTGAACTTGGCTTCGTTGACCAGGTGGTTTGTGATCGCCCTTTGCCAACTAAGCATGAAATATTGATTGCGGATGGGTCGTTTGCCAGGAAAACCAGGAATCGCCGTGCTTTGAAAAGGGAAAATGCCCACGCCGTCATCGAACACATATCGGCCAAAGATCTGGTCCTTATTCCCGATGGTTTGATCGATCCGCGCTACTGCGTAGTCCTCCCGTACAGCCTGCACTTCAGAACCAGTAAAGAGCGCTAATCCGCTGGGGACGCCAGCGTTAATGAGCTCGGGCCCGTTTGGACGCGGATATAGACCAATGAAGAGAGCGCTGGTCGGATTGACCCCCACGTTCACCAAGCCGCTGCCGTTGACCGTAGGAAGCGATCCCTGGCGGGCGTTATCGTCGGGCACGGAAAGGTTGGTCGTGATACCTTTTCGTTCGCGCAGCCCTTCGTAGTTGATAAAGAAGAACGTGTGATCCTTGACGATCGGTCCTCCAAGCGTGACGCCGAACTGGTTGCGTTCGTAAGCGGGCTTGCCGAGCGTATCGAAGTAATTCGCGGCGTCTAGCGCAGCATTACGGAAGAACTCGAAAACCGAACCGTGCAGGCTATTAGTTCCCGACTTGGTCACAAATTGGACATTAGCGCCACCGTTGCGACCGTATTCTGCACTGTAGGTGTTCAGGATCACGCGGAACTCGCGAATCGCCTCAACTCCCAACTCTGCCCCGGCGGGCCCACCGGGGGGAACATTGTAGCCCGGATCGTTGATGTCGCCGCCATCGAGTGTGACGTTGTTCATCGTGGGCCGCGCACCCTGTGCCGAAGCCTTGGACATGTTGCCTTCGCTCCAGAGACTTGATCCACCATTGGTCGAAGGCGCAACGCCGGTCTGCAACTCTGTCAATTGAAACAAGTCACGACCGTTTAGCGGAAGCTCGCTTAAACCGGTCGCGCTGACCGCGCTGCTCATCTGGGCCGTCGTTGTTTCAACTAGGGGCGTCTCTCCCACAACCGTGAGCTCTTCATTGGTAGAGCCAACTTCGAGGGTCGCGTCCAATACGACTGCCTGGTTCACCAGTAGCGTAATCTCGGTCAATCTCTTGACCTTGAAACCTGCGTGTTCGATCCTTAATTGGTAGCTACCTGCAGATAAACCGTCGACATGATAGCTACCATTGCCATCAGTCACAGTTGATCTCTCCACACCAGTTTCCAGATTGGTCGCGATGACGTTGGCGCCAACTATAACGGCACGACTTGGATCTTTCACTGTTCCCTGGATTTCGGATGAAACACTCTGTCCGGCGCTGGGCAGCGCCACCAGACCTAGCAGAACGTAGAAGACCAACAAAGACGGGGAACGCGTCATAACCAGGTCGTGAATCCTCAACCTGCTAGTGCCTATGAATCGAAGATCCAAGTGACCGGATGAGAGAGATTCGGCCTAGTGGGACCCCAAAATATAGGCTCGATCGTAGAAAGACCCGCAATCCCGAGGACACTGTTAAGACTACGAGTTCGCCAAGTCTAGCAGACTGCCAGATTCGATCCAAGCGGCAGGAATCCTGCTCTCAAATGATTTCTCAATGCTCAATGGCACCTCTTTCGGCTCGGCGAGTTTTGCAGCGGCTGGTGGTTGGACGAAAGACAAGCAAGGGGCCAATCCAAATTCGCGCAGGCGGAGTAGTTGGTGCAATTTCTAATGCTCATACTCCATCCTCAAATACCCGCCAGTCACGCCAGAGCCAGCCAGTGTCTCGGATGCGGGCGTCGTCGGCCTGAACGGACGAAGGCAGCATAAGGCTCGGAGACGCACATCGCATCTGCTATCTCTCGAACTTTCTTGCCTCTGAGTGAAGGTTGAATCCGCTCAACGTAGAATTGCTCCGTTAGCCAACTCGGCAGACTCGACGGCCCAAGAGCAAGAAGACGCTGTCACCAATACTTGGTGGGACCCGTGGCCGAACAGCGCGACCCGCGCCATGTTTTCCCTTGATGCTTCGACCGCGCAAAAGCGACAATACCGGGTTTTGACTCCCTCTGCGCCGCACACCTCGCAAATTTTTCCTCGGCGAGGTAGTGGATTTTTCCCCATCGCGAACGCGTTCTCCCTGCCTTCGCGTCGGCGGCATTGTGTAAGGCGCGTCGGCAAGGTAGGTGTCTTGCTTCCTGCCTTTCGGCAGAACTCCACAACGCTTGCGCGACCCACTCGGCAACCGGGGCGACCGCCCGCCGCCAGGTCGGGGCCGTTTCGGAGATTTTCTCGGTAAGTGATGCCATCCATCTTGCGTTCCCGTCGCGCTGCTTGAAAAACCATTCCCGTTTGAGAGGCTGAGTCGTAATCCAATCCACCAGGTACGCGTCGACTTGCGGACGCACAGGTTCCATCAGCTCACAAGCCAGACTGTCTCGATTGGGCTGGTCGACATGAACTATTCCCATCGCCGCGTCTAGACCCAATGCACGTGCTGCAAGACTGGCCTCTGCCTCAAGTAAAGAGTAGGCGTAGTTCATCATGGCGCTGCCTGGAGTGTGGCAGGTTGTCTCGGATGGGCCAGTTCGCCGCAGTCCAGTTGAGAACGACGCGTAGTCATTGTCCTTTGAGCCTCACGGCTGTCATTTTTGCCAGTATGCGCGGCCGAGCCAGTTCCCTACCATCCCCTAGTTAGTTTCCGTTTACCCGCGGCGCGAACCGGATCGCCCAAACTCAAGAAGTACGTTTAACGAAAGGACTAGCTCATGAACCAACAATGTAGGTGGATCGCAGCTTTGGCCGCGTTGCTATGCGCCCTGAGTGTCGGATCGGCGTATGGCGTCTCAAACGGCGAAAAAGTCAAGATCAACGGACTGATTACCGGACGAAACGGAGACACCTTAACGGTAAGAACCCTGGAGTCAGGAAACCTTGTCGTAGTGTTGACCGATGACACCAAGGTTGAGCAACCAAAAGGCTTGTTGAAAATCCGGAAAACAGAGATGGGAGTCACCGCCCTGATGCCGGGACTAAAGATTCAAGTCGACGGAGTCGGTGACGCACAAAGCCGGGTGGTCGCTAACACGATCAAGTTCTCCAAAGACGACTTGCGCCAAGCTGAGGCCATCCAGGCTGGCTTAGCGCCCACGCAGCAGGCTGTCGAGACCAACCAGCAGAACATTCAAGCCAACAAGGAGGGCGTTGCGGCCAACAAGGTAGAGATGGCCGCCAATCGCGAAAAGATTGCTGCCAACCAGGAACAGATCTCGGCCAATCAACAGGATGTCAACAAGCGCTTTTCCGACCTCTCGGATTACGACGACAAGGGCGACGCAACCGTGTACTTCGCCAGCGGAAGCACTGAAATCTCAGCGAAGGATAAAGACGCCTTGACGCAGCTGGCGCACAACGCGGTGAATCTGAACGGCTATATCGTCCAGGTCAAAGGCTTCGCCGACGCATCAGGCAATGCCGCCATGAACCAGAAATTGAGTATGGAGCGAGCCCAGGAGGTTGTCGCGTTCCTGCTGCAGAGCTGCAATGTTCCTCTGCGGCGCATCGTGGCGCCGGGGGCGATGGGCGAAGCCGATCCTGCTGCACCCAACGAGACGGCCGCAGGACGAGCAGAAAACCGCAGGGTGGAAGTCAAGGTGTTGGTAAATCGCGGAGTGGCTGGGGGTAATTAGACAACTCGTTTGCCATGGAACCCTCAGTTTGCGATCCCTGATCTGTGCGGCTTTGCGGACGCGCCAATTCGCTGGGTTGTGCTCAATGGCTGTGTCCGCAAGCCAGGGTTCCAGTTAAGAAACTTCAATCGTATTGTCATGTGACAAATTAAGGGAAACTCCTTGTCAGTTCGAATCAGGGTTGAAAGAGAGTGGATGCGTTTCATTGCGGTTCTGCTCCTTGCTCCCCATGGTTCCGCGCAAGCGACGACTTCGCCGGGCGTGCCCACTCCGCAGGCTGCGCCGCAGCTCAACGTGAATTGGCTATATGGAGCCTACGTTCCCAAGGATGCCCCTCTCGATCCGCTCACGCGTCACCAGCGATTCAAGCTATTCCTTCGCCAAACGTTCACGACGCCGGGGATCTATGTAAAGACAGCGTTGTTTTCGATCGGGGATCAGATCAACAACAGCCCACCGTCCTGGGGCACCGGGTTCGAAGGCTACGCTCGCCGGGTTGGTTCCCGTCAAGGCCAGTTTGTCATCCAGAACACATTCGTTGCTTTGGGCAACGGGATTCTAGGGTACGAGCCTCGCTATAACCGTTGCCGCTGTTCGGGATTCTGGCGGCGGACGGGTCATGCCCTCGCGAGAAACTTCATCACCTATGGCCGGACGGAGAAAACCCTGCAGCCGCAACTTGCTCTCTACGGCGGGGCATTTGCCGCAGCGGTCGCGGCTGGCACCTGGAAGCCCAAAGAAAGAGATCTGGTTGCCGAAGGATATCGAGGTGTCATAACTCAAGTTGGTTTCGGCATTGCTGCCAATTGGATTGGCGAATTCGCGCCCGAGATTAGGCGTATCGTCCGACGAGAGAAGGCCAGCAACGCGCCGTGATTGACGGTGCACCCTCCGGTACCTACTTTTTAGCCTGTCATTTCTGTCAGTATTCGCAACCGCGCGGCCCCACTAGTCTTTGTCGAGGAATTCCGGAGTACGGAGTCGACATAAATGCTCCTTGCCAAGAACGCCCCAAAGAGAATGCTGCTCATCGCGCTTGTCTTTCTTTCTACGATGCCTATGGTTCAAGCCCAAAATCAAGGATAACTTTGATGCTTACAAGTGGCGCGTCACGGGCATGTGGTGGTTTTCCCATCCCTCGGGTTCGTTTAACGGCTCCACGGACCAAGTCTCTTTTGATTTGAATAGAGATTTTGGTTTCGGTAATTACTCAACCTTTACTGGAAGAATCGACTTTCACTTCAAGAGAAAGCACCATCTTCTGCTCGGAGTGAGCCCGATAACGAGTTCGAAGACGCGCACAATCAATCGGGACATCACTTTTCAGGGAGTAACGTATGCAGTGGGAGCCCAAGTCTCGATTGACCTCAAATCGTTGTCATTTTCTCCCGGGTACCAGTGGGACATCTTCCGGCGGAACCACGGATATCTCGCGCTCCTGGTCGCCGTCAATCTGCTCGATACGCAAGGGACACTCACCGGAATCGGCAGTGCCAACGGCGTATCAAGCACCTACAAAAGATCGGGGTCGGTGTTTGCTCCATTGCCCACACTGGGTCCCAGGTTCAGGTGGTATCCGTTGCGCAATTCCCCCCGGTTGTCTCTGGATGGCTCGGCGCAAGGGATGTATTTCTTTGGGTACGGAGATTTCGTGTCAGCGCAAGGCACCATGGGCATAGCCGCCAACCATCGTTTGAGTTTTCGCGCAGGCTATCAGATGGGCACCAGGCTCAGCATTCACGGAAGCAGTAACCAGGTCGGGGTGCGCTTGACACAAAAAGGACCAGTGGCCGGGATCGAAGTGTCCTGGTGAGCAGGAAGGTGCCTCAGCTAAAACTCATCCAGCTAGCACCATTGCTCGGCGCTGGCGCACTTGTCTTGAGTACTAATATTTCTGCCAGTCGTGAAGCGAAGTATCAATGCCACGCACTCTTGCAGCTACGCTTGCTGTTCTTGCATTCACGATCTCCACTTTTGCCCAAAACGATTTACCCACCTTCAAGGCCGAGGCCAAGAGCGCGTTTGTGTGGGGCGAGGACAACCCGCCGGGTGCTGTGTCTTCAAGCATTCGAGACCCAGTAACAGGTAATGCAATTCACACGCTGAGCCACGGAGGAATCGAGGTTAGCTCCCGGGCAGGGTTCGAGAGTATCGGCTTGGGGGAAGCGGGCGAACTCCTGAGTTTCACGACAACCATTGTCAACAATACGGACTCTGAGCTCTATGTGCGGCAGGGTCGCGCCAGTGCTGATGGCCATTTAGCTTTGCCCCTTTCGGTCGTTCCTACGATGAAAGGCCTCGGCAGAAAAGAGCGCGAACATTCGAGGGAGCTCGCGAGAGTGCATTGCCTTTCGAATGACTCTTTTTTGAGCCATACTTTTTTTCTCCCGAACGATTCATCCAAAGCCTTCACCGTGGCTCCCAAAACAGCGCTGACAGTTTCATTTGTCACCAAAGACCCTCGCAACTATTCCGTCCAGTGCTCTGTTGAAGGTTGCTACCCCAAGGGAACCGTGCGGTTCTCTGTTACCGTTAATACAGCGGATTTCGTATTTGTTTGGCCGGGTCGTGCCGTGGTCGATTGCGGAAGGTAAGTAGCAAGGTTCGTTGGGTTTCTGAGACCGCTCGGCTTCGCTGACCGTAAAGCACCCATTCGGGCGCCACTACTTGCTACAAGTCTCGCTGACCACCTTCAAGCTCGCGACCCGCAGATCGCCTTCCTCCTCGTCGCCAGCTCGCTTCTGCATTTCCTTCTTTTTCGTTTCTCCCGGCCTCGCTTCGTGCGTTATAAGACCGCTGACAGTCAATGTTTGCCCGAGGTGACCGCCAAGTTTAACGGCGCTGCTTCGTAAACCCCCAGACTCTACCATCTTCACTCATGATCAAAAACTCATTCGGCGCGTAGCCTCTCTGCACGCAACCCGATATGGTTTTTGTTTGCGTCGCGAGTTTCCGCACTTGATCTGCCTGTGCGTGCGTTGCTGTGGTGTCTTTTGGCGTCTGGTCGTGTTGCTTAGTGGACTGAGCTAGAGCACAGAAAGACACCAGGAGAAAGGATACTAACAACGCGGGAATGGGCCCTTTCATGGAAACTCCCGTGGCTTGAACAGAATTGGTGCGGCACTCCCCGTGGTATGAGGCAATTCCGCTCACACGCTTTTGAGACTCGCGACGGTCAAGGGTGCAGCGATCATTAAAGGTGAAGCCGGCTTCAAAGGAAAGTCGGTCGCCGCGCCAATCGCCCTTGAACCTAATGGCCGGGAAAACCTCGCTACAACTGGCAGAAGTGACAGGATGGCTGTGCTGTTCGCGTCAATCGCATGGCCCCCTCTTCCACTCTCGAGATGGAACGGGAAGTCGACAATCAGGTGGCAGCCCTGGACGAAACGAGGACACCCAACCGTGGCGGCCTGGCACAGAAACAGCCGTTCTCCACCGTTTCCTTCGGGAGCGCCTCAATACTCGAGAGCTGTGTCGGTGTCTCCCAACTGGCAGATATGCCAGTTGTGGCGCCGGAGGCATATTCCTAACGTGATTGTTTCGACCTTGCGCTGGGCTGAAGGCAGATGTTGGTCGACGCCTTCCTTAAGCGGTTCACCGAGAACCGAGAGTGAAGATATGAATTGGAACCCAAACACAGAGATGAGGCCATTTGCAGTTAAGAATGCGCTTGTGGTGGGTGTCGACCCCCAGATCGGGACTCTCGTATTGAGCGTTCTCAAGCCTGGCTCCTGGGTCGTGATGACCGTGCCGGATAATCTGGCGGCACTTGCAGCCGCCCGGGCCAGAGCCTTCGACCTTATCCTTACCAGCGATAAGATGTCTGGCAGAGAGGACATAGAATTACTACGGCAGATTCGCCGTGTGCGTTCCCATGTCCGTCTGATCATACTCGCCAGCGAAAGTACCCCGGCGGATGTGATCACGTCCATGCGCGAACGCGCTTTCAGTTATTTTTCCAAGCCATTCTCGCTGGAGCGAATCGCCGAGATGATTCACACAGCCACTGAGGGGCCTTGCTGGGACGATGGCATAGAGGTCGCCTCAGGAACGCCGGAATTCATCCGGATTTTCGCACGTTGCGATGTGAAGACGGCTGATCGCTTAGTGCAATTCCTCAATGAGATCGCCGACTTGCCCGATCCGGAAAGAGATCAGGTCGCCACCGCTTTTCGTGAAATTCTTCTGAATGCGATCGAGCACGGCGGACGACTCGATCCGAACCAATACGTCGAGATCGAATACATCCGCGCCCGTCACATGGTTACATGCCACATCACTGACCCCGGCTTGGGCTTCACGCTTGACGAGATCCCTCATGCCGCGATCGCTAACCCGGTCGACGAACCGATGCGCCACATGGCTCTACGCGAAGAACAAGGAATGCGTCCGGGTGGGTTTGGGGTCCTCCTCGCGCAGCAACTCGTTGACGAGCTCATCTATGGGCAAGGCGGTAACGAGGTCCTCCTGGTTAAGTATCTACAGTCTGCCAGGCCGAAGTCTGCCTGATAACCGTCGAGTGGTCGAGGAAACGCTTTTGTCGTGCGGATTTCGATCTCACTGAGTAAGGTGCACGACCATGTCAACGAGGGTTAGTCCGACGTACTCGTGCGGACGAGCAACTCAATTGGCATGGTTCCGGCCCTGGTAACTGACAAAACTCGAAATAATCATGCGAATCGAGGGTGCCGCGCAGCATGCACCCAGATCACGGCAGCACTCCGTTGGAATAGTTCCACCTCGACGCCATTTATCGAGTTAACCGCTCATCATGGCGATGTCTCAGAAAGTGAGCTGCGATATACGTTTTAGTATCCTTCCATCATGTACTTGACGAGGTCTGGATTATCGTGGAAAAGAATGGGAAAAGCCCCTTCGGAAAAATACACCCAAGCGTGTAGATCCCATTTATCACTGTCGTCACGAAAACCCCTCTCCCATAGAACAGCATGGAAGACCTCGTGTTGCAGCGCTTGAATGTTTCTGAAACGATCGCGACTCCGGGCAATGCAGATCGTTTTTCGTTCGTAATCAGTCACGCCTTCGCCCTGCGACTCCCCATAGGCTGTTGTCGGCTCGTGGTAGGAGATTGTATATGCCACGCAGGGGTGATCCTTCAGGCCACAAATGAGAATCGATGCGGGCGGAGGGACATACGTCTTTACAACACCCTCCGGCTTTCTCGATGCGAGCAAGACACCTCCGAGGAGAATAACCCCAACCGACATGACACTAAGAGGTTTCACTTGATCCACCTAGGGCGCGGATGCGAGCTCTCAGGCTAGCCAAGCCAGAGCCGTTCTTGGACTGTCAGATATGACAGGCCAAGGTGGCGGCTGTCACAAGTGACAGGTGCCCAACTGAGCTGACCGTAGTCAGATCGTAACTCGGGTGCAAACCAGGCACCAGGAATTGTGCATACTGCGAAAGGAGATCCGCGGCACAGGACGGCGTTGTTCTGCGTCTCACTGACAACCAGCTTGTTCGCGAAGTGATCCAGGGGAGGAAATATGCTAGGTTTCGGAAACAATCGGAGCCCGGCGGAGACAACGGCACCTGTGGCTTTTCGTAAGACGTTGCATCCGCCCAATCAAGTACCTGCACGCGGTGCCTCCCAAGGGGTGGCTCCGTCGACGAATCGTCCCCAGGCAGAGGTGCTCTAGACGTGGCAACCGAACCCGTCCTTATTACTACTTCTCGGCCTTCACCGGCAGCACACGTGCATTCACCTTTTACGGTCGCCACGTATGCACGCGTTGCTGATTACTGGGCACTCACCAAGCCGGACGTCAACTTTCTTATTGTAGTCGCGACCCTTACGGGGTTTTATCTTGCTTCCCCAGGCCCACTTCACAACGTTCCGTTGCTGCTTCTCGTTCACACTCTTCTGGGTACGCTACTGGTTGCCAGCGGCACCGGCACGCTGAACCAATATGCCGAACTGCATTTCGATGCCCAGATGCGCCGGACTGCCCGGCGGCCACTCGCCGCCGGCCGACTGAAGCCCTCCGTTGCTCTTTCGTTCGGTGTGGCACTGTCGGCGGTGGGCGGCGTCTATCTTGCGGTAGCAGTTAGTCCACTTGCGAGCTTGCTCGCAGTTCTCACACTTCTGTCGTATCTCTTTATGTACACTCCACTCAAACGAAAGACTCCTCTATGTACTCTGGTGGGGGCTTTTCCGGGCGCTATGCCGACCCTGATCGGCTGGGCCGCAGCGTCGGGCAAGTTGACGTTGGAGGCGTCGATCCTGTACGCCATACTCTTCCTTTGGCAGTTCCCTCACTTCATGGCAATCGCATGGATGTACCGCGAAGACTACGATCGTGCGGGCTACCGCGTGCTGCCCGCCGTTAGACTGAGAGGCGGTTTCATCTCTTGGATGACGGTGTTGCCTATCCTTGCGCTGATCGTTGTGAGTTTGGTGCGCGCCGTAATGGGCCATCACAGTTTCGTCTACTCGGTCGGCGTTGTGATGCTCGGCTCAATCTTTCTGTACTACGGCATACAACTGGCACTTCGAAAATCCAATTCAGGAGCGCGCCGACTCCTTTATGTGTCCATTTTTTATCTTCCACTCGTATTCGTCGCGATGATGATTGACAAAGGTTAGCGGAAATGACTTTGAGATCACGAATGACGTTAGCAATGAGCCAGAGATTTGCCGGGTGGTCAGTACCTCCGCCAGAGTCCATGGTCGGATTCCCGACGCGGATGACATTTATGCCAGTATGCCTTGAGATGCTCTCTTCTTAGCATTAAAAGGCGCTTCTCAGGACGGCAGCGCTGCGTAATGTTCATCGGTTGGCGTGTTACGTAAACTCTAGAGGGGCCTGGCTCACAATCCTCTCGACCGGATTCATGGAGCCCGGCTGAGCTGTCCGTGTAAGACTACTTCGAGCTTTTCCTCCTCAGGGCGGCACTTCACCATTCCGCATCCCCGGCGCACCGGCAGAGTTGCGGATACCTGAAAGGACTGCTGTCACAATTGACAGTGCTCTCCTTCGGGCTCAGTTCCTAGACTCGTTGCATCCTGGAGGTCGGTCCCATGAGATGCCGAGTTGTTTTCGCTGTAATCACGATGCTCCCGTTGTTTACTACTGGGATATTTGCACAACAGACTTCTTCCGAACAGTCCGCGCAGATCTTCCTCGTTGATTCGGTTTTCGTACAGGAGTCTCCCCAGTGAAGGGAAGATGAAATCAATCCGTTCTTTCGCTCAGTTTCTCAGAGACGACGCAGCCTGATCTGAATCTGAGCTATCGCCTCGATTTCATTCGAAAACCCCAACGTTGGGTCGATGAACGCAATCGCCTGTTTGCAACAGTTACTTGCCAGAGAATCCGACATCCGGGGCAATTAAAGAGTGTCTCATACGATCTCCGTGCAAGTTGTCAGTTTTGCCAGTTAAACGGAACTACATGATACTTGTAAAAGAAATGCAGGCCGAAGGAGCACACCGATGCAGCATTCACAATTACGCGATGGAAGAGATCGATTTGACCGCCGGGACTTTTTCAAGGCTGCGGGTGTTGCTACCGCTGTCGGACTAGTAGGGGGAAGCCTGGGAAGCGTGTTGGCCCATGCAGATCTCACCAAGGAGCAGCGTGACAAGATGACGGCGGACGAAATCATCCAGCAGATGAAAGCTGGCAACGAACGCTTCCGGTCGGGCAAACCGCAGCATCGCGATCTCATGCGCGAAGCTCAGGCGACTGCGAAGGGACAATATCCTGCCGCGATTGTCTTCAGCTGTGTTGACTCGCGAGCACCCGCCGAGTTAATTCTCGACTTTGGTATCGGCGACATCTTCAGCGGTCGTGTGGCAGGCAACATTGCTGACGAGGACGTGTTGGGCAGCATGGAGTTCGCTTGCAAGGTGGCAGGCTCGAAAGTCGTGCTCATCATGGGCCACACCGCCTGCGGCGCTATCAAGGGTGCCATTGATGGGGTGGAGCTTGGCAATCTCACGGCGTTGTTGGCAAAGATCCGTCCGGCTGTTGAAGCCACTCACTACACGGGTGAGCGCTCGGCCAAAAACTATGAGTTCGTAGACGCTGTGGCACAAAAGAACGTGTCATTGACTATCGCCAACATTCGGGAAAAGAGCCCTGTGCTTCGGGCCCTCGAATCCAGCGGAAGCATAAAAATTGCAGGCGCGATGTACAACCTCGAAACGGGAACCGTTGAGTTCCTGACGTAGCGGTTATGGACCCGTCTCCGCAAGGCGGGGCTTGGAGATCGTTAGCGAGCAGCCGTCGGCGCTGGGGATGGCTGTTGCAGCAACTTATGAAAACCACAACATCGGACATGTTGTCGAAAATTAGACCTACAAAACAGCCAGCACGGTTTACCTGAGGAGGAGCATAGTCCCGATGTCTGGCCGTCAGAAGTCCGCTTTCGTAAGACTCAGGTCTCTCGCTCTGCTGCCTCTGTTTTTCGCGCTGCCCAGCGCAGCACAAGATGCCCCCGCCGGGGAAGCGCAAGAGGCGGCACCCCAGTCCTCTTCCACCCAGGGACATTCGAAACCGACAAATGATACCAGCCCACCCGATAGCGAACGTGTATTTGGTGTAGTGCGAACCTTCGGTATCACGAACGACAAGAATGCTGCCCCGCTCACTCCACGAGGCAAGTTCCGCATCTTCAGGCAAAACGTGACTGATCCGTTCACGGTCGTTGGTACCGCAATTCAGGCGGGAATCGGGCAGGCGACAAATGAATTCCCATCCTACGGCCAAGGTGCGGCCGGGTATGCGAAGCGGTACGGCGCGTCGGTAGCCGATTTCGCGATTGGCGAGTTTATGAGCACGTTTGCTTTTCCGACACTGCTGCACGAGGATCCCAGGTACTTCCGGGAGGGCGAGGGCAGTTTCAAAAGGCGGCTGAGCCACTCGCTCGCAAGCGCATTCGTGACCCGCACAGATTCAGGGCGCACTACCTTCAATTGGTCCAATTCGTTGGGGAGAATTGCTGCGGGGGGTGTTTCCACTTTGTATTACCCTGCAGAAGACCGGAGCGTAGGGTTAGTGTTCTCCCGGGCAGGCATCGGCATGGTGTTCGGAACGGCGGGAGCTGTTTTCTCCGAATTTGGGCCTGATATCCAACGGAAGTTCTCCAAAAAGAAAAATCCGAAACCAACTCAGGAACTCCAGTCCCAATAGTGGGCCTAAGAGTTTGCTTGCCGTTGACCTTAGCAGCGGCATACACAAAGGGGAGGGTGTCTCGGGCTACATCTGGAATACTCTGATCCTGGGAATCATGAACTTGCTTTGATCTCGCAATGGATGATAGGTGTCCCTGTTCTTACCTCTTTGGCGTACTCGTTCGGGCGTGGTTCGATAAGTCCCCATATCGCTCATTGAGGGTTCTGAGCGTAAACGCGCCTGGTTTCGCCAACTACGCGTCAGCGATAAGCTGATACCAGTGTTCAATCGCATCGCGCAAAGTGTCGAAGAGGGCGGGTTCGCAATTGTTTCCCAATGTCTGATTTCGACCGTTGAGACGATAATACTGAATGATGCTCGACATAGCTGACGCACTACCCTTGATACTTGAAGGCACCAACAGGCGGACCAACCTTCAGATAGCCGCCACGCATGCAATCCTCTTTGCTCTTGGGAGCTTGTGGCCCGGGCGTGATGGCTACGCCGAAAGGAAATCCGCCAACAGGCTGGCCGCGCCGGTGGACATCACCTGACGCGTGTCCAGGTACCGTCGCGCTTGTAGTCGGCCATCTGGTTGGCGATTTCGGTGGTTTTTTCGCCGAGATCCTTCTGATAAATCACGCCGGTCTGGTCGACGATGAAGGTCATGGCACCGCTGGAGCGGTATTCCGCCGGATAGGCCACGAAACCGAAGCCACCCGGCTTATTCAGTATCCGGTAGTAGTAACCGTGATATGGGGTGCGCTTCCCAGAGGTATCGTAGCCTTCGGCGTTGGCCTGGGCGAGGAGAGGGCCCGCCGGGCTTGGGGTGTCGCCTTCGTGGACGTCCCAATAGAGTCCATTCTGCTTCCCCGCATCACTGACCAGTCGAAATGCGTAGGCGCCAGCCGGTTGGCCGTCGTGCTGGGCCGAGGCGTATTCACGCTGGGCGGCGACAACACCCTTGCAAACGTCCATGGCAGCCAGTTCGTTATGGCCGATGCGGCGGTAGAGGATTTCTTCACGTCCAGCGGCTCCATCCCAATACCACTTATCGTTGGCGTGTATGAGGGGAATGGGAACGGGCCAATTTTCTTTGCCGACGTTGAGGGTGAGCTGGTGCGGAGCGTTTTCAACAAGGGAGTGCTTTGCATCGTAGCTGCGGATAAACCAGTCGCGAGCCTTCTTGTCGGCGACGTCGTCCCCCGAAGAAATGATCTGCTCGCTACCTGGACCAAGGATGGCCTGCAACTCGGCAGCATTGCCATCGCGCGAAGCCTGGACGAACGCATCCACGGCTCCTTTGGACGAGGCGAAGGTCCTCTGTCCTTCGGCTTGGGCGGGAGCATGCGGAGCTGTCAGAACCGCTAGACCGAATACAGCTGCCAGTGCACCAGATCTGATGTGACCGACGAGAGCGAGTTTCATGATAGTCATTAGCTCCGGGAACACGATCGTTCCCCACTGTTGGAGTTAGTTCTGCGATTGCGGGGTGGGCTAGCGTCCGCGCCGCGCACCAGCACCTTGACCCGTCGCGCCCATGCTGGAGCGACCTCGATCGCTGGCGGCCCGCTCCTGCCTGGCATTTCCTGCGTTTCCACCGCCGAAGGCTCCGGCACCTCCCCCCGCATCCGCCCGATTCTGTGGAGAAGGGCTGGGTGAAGGATTCGGACGAGCGGCCGGAGCGGCCGAAGGCGTGGGGCGCGTCGAGGGCGAAGCGGCAGGATATCCGCGGTCGCCGCCCCGATTCATGGTCCCGGCATTTGCAGTGTTGGGCCGATTGGCAGGCAGCTTCGATGCGCCTGCGTTTCCCGCGTTCCCGCGATTGTCAGCCAGATTCGATGCGCCTACATTTCCCGCGTTCCCGCGATTGCCAGCCAGATTCGTTGAGCCTGCATTTCCCGCGTTTCCTCGATTGGTAGCCGGATTTGCGCCTGGGTTACCCGCGTTCGGGCGATTCGCACCCAGATTCGATACGCCTGAATTTCCTGCGTTCCCGCGATTGGTAGCCGGATTCGTTGAGCTTGGGTTACCCGCGTTTGGGCGATTCGCAGCCATCTGGTTGTTGGGGCGTTGTCCGTATTGCTCATTGCGAGGGACAGCGTTCGCCATCGACGCGCCGGATTTCTGTCCCTGGGTTGTGGTCGGGCGCGCCCCTTGGTATGTAGATTGACCTTTCCAGTTGGACTGATTGTTCTGAGGTACCTGGTTGGCGGGGAGAGTGGCAGCATTGTTGTTGTAAGCGGGGCGATTGTTCGCCGGCAACGTGCTCACATTCGTATTGTTGAATCGGTTGTAGTAGTTGTTGTTCACATTCACGTTGACATTGCGGTTGTACTGGTTCCAGTGATAATTCGGCGGGGGATTATAGCCATAGACGGGCCGGTAACCCGGATATGCTGGCGGGCGATAGGGCGGGGGATAGTAAGGACGATTGACTACGTAGACGCTGTGATAACCCCAAGCTGGATAAGGATAATAATTATTGTTCTTGCTGATCGCCGAACCCACCGCCATTCCAACACCGAACGACAGTAGGCCGATAGCAACCGCTGCCCCGGTGCTCACGCCAGATTTTTCCGTGCTGGTCGACGTGGTGGTTGTAGTCTGTGCGGGGGCCGCTGCAGGGGCGGGTGCGGGTGCGGCCTGCGTGTTATAGATGGTCACGGGATTGTACTGCGGAACATAGACGACCTTGGGATCAGCAGGTTGAATCTCGACGTATGGCTGGCCGTTATCGGCCTTCTTGGTATCGACTGTCATCTGCGGGCTAGAGGTGAGGGTGCCTGCTTGCTGTGCCTGGACGCGCTTGCGCTGCACGGCGTCCATGACACTTTTCTGATCCGAGCTGAAGGCTTGTCCGAGCTGACGGGTCCAGTCCATTTGCTGGCACATGTTGTCGACGACCTGCGGGAAAAGCGCGAGGTATTGGGCACTCGGACTGAATCCCGCTTGCTTGGCGGCGTTGGTCATCGCATCGCCCTGAAGATTCTGGTTCTGGAGCAGCCAGTTGCCGAGGTCGAGAACTTCTTGTGGATTGGCTGCGGTTGTGAGGACCTGCGCCAGCAGCTGGTCGGGGTAGAGAGCGATAGGAGCAACCAGGTCATCGACGCTTAAGTGTTCGGCAGGTGGGGGCTGCGACGCGCTTTGGTCTGTGTTCTGGGCAGTTGGAGATTGAATGGGGGATGTGGACTTGCAGCCGCTCGTGAGGCTCGCAAAAGAAAAGAGGACGGCCACCAGGAAAGCAGTGGAATCTCGCAGAACGAGGTTCACGGCGGACTCCTTATGCAAAAGGGCTTACGGGACTTTGAAGGGACTCCGCATTTGACACGGGCAATTCGCGCCAGAATTGCGCCCACCTGTGCGTCAAGGTCTCGCGGACTAGGCCGATCGGCAACTGGTAGTTTTACTAGCACGAGGGCTCCGCCTGTTCAGGGAACAACCCGGTGGTCATCGGCGAGTTCATGTGCAGCGCGCTCTATCCGTCTGGCTCGTCGCTTCAGCCGATTCGGATGGCCCTAAACAACAACAGCATCACTGGGCACAGCAACCTCATGGCTCTTCTGGATTCGGAACTTCGCAAGATAAGCCGCAGCTGGGCTGTGGCGACCGGACCGTCTTGGCTTTGCGTGGGACCCTAAAGGCGAGCGAGATACCAAAAATTTCATTCGTGTCCCAGCCACTGGGCAGGTAAACCGACTGTAATAAGTAGTAAGGCCGAACAGAAAATGACTCGGCAATGGGCAGTCGTACTCCCACCTGGAAGCGGTTCTGAGTGTAACTGCTGCCGCCATTGGCGAAGGGGTTGTTTCCGGCAACGATAAAGAACTCATTGTTCACGACCAGCACCGGCTGCCGCGGCATGCGGAGCGGTAAGGTGTATTCGACGCCCGGGCGAAATCGAAGACGTGCCGAAGCAGGCCGGTTGTCGGGAAAGCGTCCCTCGATGAGCGTGCGGAGTGTCGGCCGCCACGGGCCACGGGATGTGCTCAGGGTGAGATTGAGCTGCAGCCGGTTTTCGTAAGCAAGTGTGGGATTCCCAGGAAAGCGCTGGTAACGATAAATCGGTATCAACGTGAACCACGGCCGCAAACGGAAGGCAACGCCGCCTTGAACGAAGTACTCGAACAGGTTGGACGCTCCCTCGTCGAACCGCTCGTGGAACTCGACATCCAGAGATTTATTCGCCGACAGGCCAGTGGAAATTCCCTGATCGAGCCAGAGCCCTATCTGCTTCTCGTCTTCGGGGTCCTCGGGCTCGTTCTGTTGCTGCGCCCTAGCCGGGGTGGGCAAGAGGCAACTGCAAAGCACGGCAATGACGCAGAATATGCGCCGCATCGTCAGGGCAGTGAGACCTCGTGGGACTGTCTTCATGAGAACTCCTCTATCAGTCTTCAGCTTTAGGGCAACCCACCTTATGTACGTGAATCGAGGGTGGATTTACTGTCAGATCTTTGAGCTTGGTTTTGCTCGTCCTCTCGTTATTGGAGTAACGGCACAGACTAGGGCAGCAAGCGATTATTGCGGGCGGACGTTGGTGGCCCAAACTTTTGGAGTTCTTGCTCAGTCGTGTACTGCGTGATGCGGAAATCAAACGAGATTGTCTTGCCACCGCCGCTTCCGCCGGTACCCAGGGCCACGCCGGAGTAAGCCACTGGAATGTCTTATCGTGGGCGGAAGCCACTAGAGAGAGGGAAACGAGCAGAAACAAGATAAACAGAGCGAGGGGGGAGAGTCGTGTCTTCATTGGTGACTCTCCTTGGAGGTCGGGTACGCTCGCGTTTGGGCAGAGCACCTACTTCAGGGGAAGGCTGACTGGTTGTTCCAGGCGAAATTCGAGCAGAGACTCGCTCGGCACAGATACCTGCTTGCCCTTGCTGGCTGCGGATGCCGTAGTCCCGGCTGCTGCGCCAACCCCCGCGCCGATTGCAGCTCCCCTTCCCCCGCCCGCGATTCCCCCAATGAGCGCTCCGAGTCCCGTGCCACCAACGACTTTCTTTGCTGTATTACTACCCTGACCTTGTGAAGCTACTTGGTAAGTACTGGTGAGAAGCGGATACGCTGTGCCATTGATGACGATGTCGGTCAGTTCCAGTGTCAGTTCAGCTCCGCCTGACACATTGCCTGCCGATTTAGCATTGGCAAGCCGACCATAAACTGTCGAACCTCTCGGCGCCACTACTACGTCATCTACCTGGAGATTTGTCTCGAGATTGGCTGTAAAGCGATATCCCACCTGTTGGTTGCTCGAATTCACAGAATTGACCATGCGAATCAGCATCCGCGTTCCCGCGGGGACGGTGACCTTCGTTGGTGTTGCTTGCGTTTGTCCTACACTTGTGACCGCCAAAGCCAACCCCATCAAGAAAGTCGCTGCACGGAGCATTGCATTTCGCATGTTTCTTCTCTCCATTCTTGATTCTTGATTTAGGACCCTTGGCCGCCGATGGGCAAGGTCGACGTAGTTTGAAGATCGATGATTGTCAGCAACTGATCTTCAATCTGAAGGAAGCGCGCGGCTTGGATGGCGCCGAGCGCGTCCTTGATGCGGGCATAGTATTTCGCCAAAAGCTCAGAACACTGCTTGCGATATTCGAAGGCATTTTGAATCAGCTCATCCGCCTTGGCGTCAGTCATTTGATCGTAACTGCGCGCGTATTCCTGGATGTTTGCGAGTCTCGAGTTGTTCAGTTTCGTCAATTCTTGGTCATACTCACTGTACAGGGGCCAGAACTTAGCCGACTGATCCGTATCCAGGCCCATCATAGCGCCCATGATCTCGGCTTTTTGCTGTCGAACGTTACTCCGCAACAATTCAACGTATTCCTGAATATTTTGCTGTTGGGTATCCGTCCCTGACGGCGCCGTCTGCTGTGTGTTTTGAGGCTGCGCGGTTTGCTGGGAGAAGATCACGGCACAAAAGCCAAGGAATATAAGCGGCGCGCAACACTTGGCAATTCGTCTCTTCATCTGTCCTCCTCAAAGATCCGACTTTTCCCCATACTTCTACCACCCCACAACCGGATTTCCCAGTCGAAGATTCGCTCGAAGTGAACTTCCGAGCGATGGCCCCTCCCTGCCGAGGAGCGAGTCTCTGCGTTCTGTATTTGAAATGTTCTCTTTAGTGCAGATTTCCACCACTGGCAGTAATGACAGTCGTGATCCGATCTATGACACAAACATGGATGGTGACCTGCCCCCAATTTCGGTTCACGTAAGAATAGGACAACTTTGCCCAAGAAGCGCCAATCTAGAATCGAAGAGGCAAAAAGGGGAGCACTAGGGAAGAGAGTAGATGCTATGATGGCTGGCGATCAAGTATGTCCTCCCCCCGGATCAGCCTGAGCCACACTGCGCACTGGCTTTTGGCAGCGGTGTTGCTCTTTTTCGGCGTGCTCGCAGTGGTTCAACCGAGCGGCTATCTTTCCCTGTTCACTTCCAAGAGCGCTGTCTACTTTGTGTGCTGCGCCGGAATTGTCTTGCTCTACTTCTTGCTGAGAGAAGACCGTGCTTCAGATCCGCGACACTAGTAGCGTGTTCGATACGCAGCTTAGAATCGCGGCGGTGCTTTCAGCAGTCGCTAGGTCTGCCAGGTCTCGTAAAGGTATCCGTCCGGCCCACGGATGCCCTTCGATTCCATTTCGTGCTTGGCAGCACACACATCCTCGACCTGGAAGCCAACGACGGGACAGTTGTGGAATTGGTAATAGCGACTTTCGGATCCGAAGACCTCAAACAGTTGCCCGATGGCAACTCCAGACTGCACCAATCCCCTTTGCCATCGTGAACTCGTCGAAGTCCAAGGATGCGAGGTGACAACAACGACGTGTGCTTCACATCCACTTGGAAATTCATTTTGGGAATTGCCCGAGCCTTTCGTGTGAGAAGTAACCTTCCCGTCTCACGACGCAACTTTGATGCACAGAACCCGAAATCTCGGTCTTTGAATCGCGCGTTCGCTTCCTGACTCCGCGGCCCTTTGGCGCACTTTGGCGCAGGCCTCCACTCCTCAATCGGAGCGAAAATATAAAATAGACATTTGAGGTGTACCTTAAGAAGGAGGAAGTCAGAAATGCGGAATTCGTCCGCCGTCGTCCGTATCCTTGTGGTCGATGATTTCGAGCCGTTTAGGCGCTTCCTGTGTGAGACGCTACAAGGGAGACCGGACTTGCAAATCATCGGTGAGGCATCAGACGGATTACAAGCGGTTGAGAAGGCCGAAGAACTGCGGCCGGTCTTGATTTTGCTCGACATCGGGCTCCCGAAACTAAAATGGGATCGAAGTGGCCCATCGAATATCGGGACTGGTCCCAAGCTCTACAATCCTCTTCATAGGTCAGAACAACGACACGGATGTGGTAGCTGCCGCTTTAAGCAACGGAGCCAAAGGATATATTCTAAAGCAGAATGCGAACCGCGAACTGTTGCCTGCGGTTGAAACCGTTTTGCGGGAAGATCACTTTGTCAGCGCGGGTTAAATACGGACAGCCTCCTTAAATTGACTTGGGTTCTGGGAGCGCCTCACTAAACGCAAGCATGACCCTACCCGGTATTACGCCGCCGTAGAGGGCTCGAGTCCTTCGTTCAGTAGCGCTAAATCCGATTCAAGAATCGCGAACCGCGCAGAACCACAATCTAGGCAGACCAAGATCTTCGAGAATGCTAAAACACCAGGATTCACGAGATGCCTGCGGCCGCTGAAATGGATCATGATCTCAGCAGTAAACTCTGCTTCGTTCTCGGAGGAACACGACCTGCAACTCATAGTATCTTCAATCACAGCAGCGCCCCAGACTGTATTGGATGTCCGACACGTATAACGCGCAGTCAACATTTTCCTCTGTAATCGCGAGCGACGGGTCGGCGGGCAGTTGGCGATTCCAACTTTAATTTGGAGAGTAAGAAAGGCGGACACGCCGGTTCTTACTCCAGCATTCGTCGTTTTCTTCTGGACAAAGCGGATACAACTGACCCCATCCCACCGCCAGCACGATCCGATTTTCTGGAATCCCCTTGCTGATCAGAGCTTGTTTAACCCAATCCGCTCGTCGCTGCGAGAGTGCAAGGTTATAGACCAGGTCGCCCCTTGAGGACGCGTACCCGTTAATATAAAAGCGATCATTTGTGTGGTCCTTCAACCATCGGACATTTTCATCCAGGGCGCTCGGGTTCGAAGGTTCCTCATGATCATTCCAGGGGAACAGGATTTCCTGCACGTTTTTGATGAAGGCTTCCTGCTCGGGACCAAAAAGAATCACTCTTGGCTGTCCCCAGTAAGCAACCCAAAAAGCCACATCAGCGGACGATTCTGAAGAAATCTGTTGTGCAAATATCCCAGTAGTAAACAACGGGAGCATCGTGATTACAGCGAAAACAACTCGGCATCTCATGGGAGCGACCTCCAGGATGCAACGAGTCTAGGAACTGAGCCCGAAGGAGAGCACTGTCAATTGTGACAGCTGCCGTTTCAGGTGTTCCGCAACTCTGCCAGTGCGCGGGGTTGCGGAATTGTCAAGTGGCGTCCTGAGGAGGAAAAACCCGAAGGAGTGTTACACGGACAGCTCAGCCGAGCTCCATGAATCCGGTCGTGATTGTGAGACAGGGCCCTCTAGCAATATCCCGCTTCCATCCTTCCTGTAAAATTGAAGTTTGGGTGGCGGCCGTTAAGCGGTCGCCAAATCCTGTTGGGAGTAATCGGTTGTTGTCGTCTTATCGAAGCAGTCTGTTGGGTTGTATCGTTGCGCTCCTTTCTCTCTGCCCCAGTTCGCTGACAATGGCGGACTCCATTTCCTCGTCCACAGCCCCGTATCGGCTGCGCTTCTTCCACACTCACACCGGGGAGCGGCTCGACATCGTCTATCGCGTTGGGAACACATACGATCCGAACGCGTTGATGACGCTGAGTCATTATTTGCGCGATCACCGCACCGGTGATGCTCGTGACTACGATCCTCGGCTATTCGATCTGGTTCACGATCTGACGATCGCCTTGGGCCGGCCCAACGCTGAGATTGACGTAGTCTGCGGTTACCGGACACCGTGGAGCAACGAGTATCTGAGAACTCACGGCCACGGCGTGGCGCGTCACAGCTTACATATGCAGGCGATGGCCATCGACATTCGCC
>Ga0210401_10000985_pt1 | contig 34316 bp, 32 predicted proteins | sample IncBWH32MmetaG_FD_150866 | JGI IMG/M metagenome (GOLD analysis project Ga0210401, IMG submission 150866) | Forest soil microbial communities from Barre Woods Harvard Forest LTER site, Petersham, Massachusetts, United States - Inc-BW-H-32-M | ecosystem: Environmental > Terrestrial > Soil >... | reverse complement strand
CGAGGACGTCACGCTGGCGCGAATGCTTCAGATCATCGCGGAACTGATCGGGCGTGCCGCGCCCCGTGTGCGTCTGCCGCGACGCGCGGTCTATCCGGTCGCGTTCGTCTCCGAGTTGATCGCCCGCGTGACCGGCCGCGAGCCTTTTGCAACGCTGGACGGGTTACGGATGGCGAAGTACCGGATGTACTTCACGAGCGCCAAGGCGCGCTCTGAACTGGGCTACAGCTCGCGGCCCGTGGTCGACGCGTTGAAGGACGCGATCACCTGGTTCCGCCAGGCGCACATGATCCCATGATGCTGCCCGCGATCTTCACCGGGTTGGCGCTGCTGGCGCTGGCGGTCTGGATCTACCTGCTGGTGGCGCGTGGCGGCTTCTGGCGCTGCATCCAGCGCGACACCCGCGACCTACCCGGCTCGGATCCGGCCAGCTGGCCGAGCGTCGTCGCCGTCGTTCCGGCCCGCAACGAGGCCGACATGATTCCGCATTCCCTCGCCTCGCTGCTGCATCAGAGCTATCCGGGCTCGTTTTCGGTGATCCTGGTCGACGACAACAGCGACGACGGAACGCTCGTGGTGGCCCGCGAAGTGGCCGCCGGCGCCACCGCACGCCTGACGATCGTGCGAGGCGCGCCACTTCCGGCCGGGTGGACCGGGAAGCTGTGGGCCGTGCGCCAGGGAATCGAGCAGGCCGATGCGTCGGCCACGCCGCCCGATTACCTGCTGCTGACCGATGCCGATATCGGCTTCGAACCCGATGCCCTGCGAAGCCTGGTTCGACGCGCCGAGGCCGGTGGACTCGCGATGGTTTCCTTGATGGCGAAGCTGCGTTGTCGCAGCCTGGCCGAGCGCGCGCTGATCCCGGCGTTCATCTTTTTCTTCCAGATGCTGTATCCCTTCGCCTGGGTCAACCGGCGCGAAGCTCGTACCGCCGCCGCAGCAGGCGGCTGCCTGCTGGTGAAACGCAGCGCGCTCGCCGAAAGCGGCGGCGTCGAATCGATTCGCGGCGCGCTGATCGACGATTGCGCACTGGCAGCACGTCTGAAGCGGCAGGGGCCACTGTGGCTCGGCCTGACCGAGCAGGTCCGCAGTCTGCGACCGTATCCGACCTTCGGCGACATTCGGCGGATGGTGGCGCGCAGTGCCTACGCACAACTGCGATTCTCCCCATGGTTGCTGGCAGCCACGATCGCCGCACTGGCGCTGGCGTACCTGACTGCGCCGTTGATTACCGTGTTTGGATCCGACATGGCTCGCTGGGTTGCCGCAGGCGCCTGGGTGCTGATGGCGGTGGCTTTCTGGCCCACGCTGCGGTTTTACCGCTTGCCCCCCTACTGGGCGCCGATGCTGCCTGCGATTGCGGCCGTCTACCTCGGCTTCACGCTCGACAGCGCCATCCAGTATCGGCAAGGGCGCGGGGGACTGTGGAAGGGGCGCGCTCAGGCCCCGCCGGGGGACGGAGCGTGACTGGATGAGGACATCCGAGGACTACGGCACGGGCAAGACCCGGGAGAACTTCCCGGTTGCGTCGCGCCTGATTGCCCCAGGCCTGCGTGAGGCGGTGCATGCCTACTATCGCTTCGCGCGAGCCGCTGACGACGTCGCCGATCATCCGACGCTGGAGCAGGCGCTCAAATTCGAGCTACTCGATGGGCTGGAGGCGACGCTGCTTGGCAAGACAGACCGCGATCCGGCCGCGCTGCCGTTGCGCGCGCAGCTGCGGGCGCGCTCCCTGTCACCGCAGCACGCGCTGGATCTGTTGACTGCATTTCGCCTCGACGTGACCAAGCGGCGCTACGAGAACTGGGACGAGTTGATGCACTACTGCCGGTACTCGGCCATGCCGGTCGGCCGGTTCGTTCTCGAGCTGCACGGCGAGAGCCGCACCACCTGGGAGGCGAGCGACCCGCTGTGCTCGGCGCTGCAGGTGATCAACCACCTGCAGGACTGCGTGAAGGACTACCGTGCGCTCGACCGCGTCTATGTGCCGCTCGACGCGCTGGCGCGGTTCGACCTGACGGTGCAGGCGCTCGACGCACCGCGAGCCACGCTGCAGCTGCGCGCCTGCCTTCAATCGGTTGCGCGCATGAACGAGGCGTTGCTGCCGCAAGCAAGTCAGCTGCCACGCGTGGTCAAGGACTTGAGGCTCGGCATCGAGACCGCCGTCATCGCAGCCGTCGCACACAAGCTCAATCGATGGCTGCTCGAACGCGACCCATTGAGCGAACGGGTGCATTTGAGCCGCGTCGAAGCGTTGTGGCTCGCCACCGCAGCCGTGGTGCCGGAGCTGCTGCGCCGATGGCGGGGGGCCCCGGACCACGCTACCCATCGAGGTGGCGCGTGATGTCGCAGCAGCCCACCACGACCGACCGATCGGCTGCGGCATCGGCTGCCGCATCGGCGGCCAGCACGAGCTCCTTCTACGCGGCGCTGCGCATTCTTCCGGCTTCGCAGCGCGAAGCGATGTACCAGATTTATGCTTTTTGCCGCGCCGTGGATGACATTGCAGACCGGTCAGGACCGCGCGACCCGCGCCTGACCGAGCTAGCACAGTGGCGCCAGGATATCGACGACCTGTATCACAGGCGCGACAAGGCCACGCATTTGCGTGGCCTGTCCTCGGTAATCCAGGCTTACGGCCTTGAGCAGCAAGACTTCGACGCTATTATCGACGGAATGTTAATGGATACTGAACGTGATATCCGGGCGCCGGACTGGGCGACGCTGGACCTGTACTGCGATCGAGTGGCCAGCGCGGTCGGTCGACTTTCGGTGCGCGTGTTCGAGGTGCCGCCAGCGCAGGCGGGTCCGCTGGCGCACCACCTGGGACGCGCGCTGCAGTTGACCAACATCCTGCGCGACCTCGACGAGGACGCCGCAATCGGGCGTGTCTACCTTCCGCGTGAGGCGCTCGCCGAGGCCGGCATCGAGGGCACCGAACCCCGGCTGGTGGTGGCCCACCCCCGGCTTGCGCAAGCGTGTGCGCCTCTGATCGCGCACGCACGAGACCATTTCGCGCAGGCCGCGCGCGTCATGGATGCCTGCCGACGCGCCGTGGTGCGCTCGCCGCGGGTGATGTCCCTGGTGTATTCGGACATCCTGGATCGGATCGAGCAGCGAGGATTCGCTCCCCCGCGCCCGCGCGTGCGGGTGAGCAAGACCCGCTTGATGCTGACCGTATTGCGCCATGGAGTGGTCTGATGGCCGATAACGCGGTTCGCAAGGTGGGCGGCACGCTGGTGCGCTTGTCGCGCGCAGTCAACAGGATTCGCTCTGCAGCGCAGCCCGAAAGCCTGCGTGAGGCGCCATCCAACGTGCTGACGATGTCGGCGCGCCTGAACGAGCCGAAGATCGCTCCGTCTTCCGGCGACCTGACGCCATGCCTGTTGCAGCAGGCGATCGACAAGGGCATGCGCGCGTTGTCGAATCAGCAAAAGCCGGATGGACATTTCGTCTTCGAGTTGGAAGCCGATTCGACCATCCCGGCCGAATACGTTCTGCTTGTGCATTGGTTGGGGGAGGCGCCGGATCTGGAGTTGGAGCGCAGGATCGGCGTGTATCTGCGGCGCGTCCAGGGTGAGCATGGTGGCTGGCCGCTGTTCGAGGGCGGACGCCTGAACATTTCGGCCAGTGTGAAGGCCTACTTCGCGCTCAAGATGATCGGTGACGATCCGGACGCACCGCACATGGTACGTGCCCGCCAGGCGATCCTGGCGCACGGGGGCGCGGCCCGCACCAATGTGTTCACCCGGTCCCTGTTGGCTCTGTATGGGGCCATGCCCTGGCGAAGCGTGCCGGTGATGCCCGTGGAGATCATGCTGCTTCCGCGCTGGTTTCCGTTTCACATCGCCAAGATCTCCTACTGGGCTCGCACCGTTCTCGTGCCGCTCATCGTGCTCAATGCGCTGCGGCCGCTGGCGCGCAACCCGAGGCGCGTGGGCATTGCCGAACTTTTCTGCACGCCACCGGACCAGGTGCGCCGCTGGCCCAGCGGCGAGCATCATCGGTTCCCCTGGAGCCAGCTGTTTCGAACGGTCGACCGCGTGCTGCGGGTGATCGAGCCGCATTTTGCGGCGGGCCCGAGGCGGCGCGCGATTCAAAAGGCCGTGCAGTTCACCGTCGAGCGGCTCAATGGGGTCGACGGATTGGGGGCCATTTTCCCCGCGATGGCCAATTCAGTGATGATGTTCGATGCGCTCGGCTACCGCCCGGACGAGCCGAATCGGGCATCTGCCCGGCGATCGGTCGATGGGCTGTTGATCGTCAAGAACCACGAAGCGTATTGCCAGCCGTGTGTGTCGCCCGTATGGGACACCGCGCTGGCCGCGCACACGCTGCTGGAAGTCGGCGGCGAGGAAGGCGTTGCACGCGCCGAATGGGCGCTGCAGTGGCTCAAGCCGCGCCAGGCGCTGGATACGGTGGGTGACTGGGCGATCGTACGGCCCGGTTTGCGGCCGGGCGGTTGGGCATTCCAGTACAACAACCCCCACTATCCCGACATCGACGACACCGCCGTGGTGGTGATGGCGATGGACCGGGCCGCACGCGAATCGCGCCTGGCGGATCGAGGCGACTTCAGCACGGCCATGGCCCGCGGCGTCGAATGGGTGCTCGGGATGCAGAGCCGCAATGGCGGCTTCGGCGCGTTCGACGCCGACAACGATTACCAATACCTGAACTACATTCCGTTCTCCGACCATGGCGCTTTGCTCGACCCACCGACCGCCGACGTCACGGCGCGCTGCGTGTCGATGCTGGCGCAACTGCAGGTCGCCGGGCGTAAGCGGCCGCTGGCGCGCGCGCTGCGGTTCCTGCGGCGCACGCAGGAATCCGACGGCAGCTGGTACGGACGCTGGGGGATGAATTACATCTACGGCACCTGGTCGGCGCTGTGCGCGTTGAACGCTGCCGGTATCGGCCCTGAAGCGCCCGAGGTTCAGCGCGCAGTGCAATGGCTCGAGTCGATTCAGAACCCCGATTTCGGCTGGGGCGAAGACGGTGAAAGCTACAAGCTGGGCTATCGGGGCTACGAACCGGCGCCCAGCACGGCGTCACAGACAGCCTGGGCGTTGCTTGGCCTGATGGCAGCAGGCGGTGCCGATCATCCGGCCGTAGAGCGGGGCGTGCGGTACCTGCAGCGGACACAGGGCGCCGACGGTTTCTGGCCGGAGCCTCGATTCACCGCGGTCGGGTTCCCGCGCGTGTTCTATCTGCGTTATCACGGATACGCGAAGTTCTTTCCTTTGTGGGCGCTGGCGCGCTACCGCAATTTGAAGGCCCCGGCGTATCGACCTGGGCCGATCGGGATGTAGGCCCGGGGTGTCGTCCCCGCCGCGCGTCGACTGCTGCCAGACGGCCCGCTGAGGACCGTTGCGAGCCGGCTGAGGACGTGGCTCGCCCCACTGTCGTGGTCGTGACGGGCTTGCTGGCCGAGGCGCGCGCAGTGGGGTTGCCCCTCGATCGCACCATCGCCGGCGGCGCAGATCCGGTCCGACTCGAGGCCGAACTCGGACGGGCCCTGTCGGAGGGTGCGCAGGCGGTGCTCAGTTTCGGCCTCGCGGCCGGGCTGCAGGAAGGACGTGGGCCCGGCACCCTGGTAATCCCCGTCGAGATCGTCAGCGGCGACGAGCACTACCCGACCGATCCGCGCTGGAGCGCACAGATGCGCGCCGCCGTGGGCGAAGGCGACTCGCAGCCGATCGTCGGAGTCGATGCTCCGCTGCTGCGCCCCGCCGACAAGTCGCAATTGCACAGGACGACCGGCGCAATCGCTGCCGACATGGAGTCGCATCGGGTCGCGCGCCTCGCCCAGCGAGCGGGACGCCCCTTTGCGGCACTTCGAGTGATCTCGGATCCGGCCGAGCGAAGCCTGCCGCCGGCTGCCGCCATCGGCATGAAGCCGGACGGCAGCGTCAATGCGCTGGCCGTGTTGCTTTCGCTACTTCACGAGCCGGGTCAATTGCCCGATCTGATGCGGGTTGCGGTGGAGGCGCGCACCGCGATGCGGGTGCTGCGGCGCTGCCGGCGCGCCTTGGGGCCCGAGCTCGGCTGGACGCCGCGCGCCCCCGCGTAGCGGCGGCCTCACGTCGTTCGCAAGTCGCGGATTTCCTGCGGCGCGCCGAGCAGGCGCACCTCATACTGCGGAAACGGCATCTCGATGCCGCGCTGGCGCATCGCCTCCACCAGGCCCAGATTCAGCTCGGTCTCGACCGCGCCAAAGTCGCCAACCGCCACCCACGGCTTGGCGGCGATCGTAACCGCCGAATTGCCCAGCGCTGCGATCTGCACGAGGGGCGCCGGGTCGCTCAGCACGCGGGGGTTCGCACGAATCAGATCATTGACGGTCGACAGAGCCAGCTTCAGATCGGCCGAGTAAGCGACCCCGACCTTCACCTCCGTCTGTCGGATGCGCCCATAGTTGTGCAGGATCTCGCCGACGATCTTGCGGTTCGGGACGACGACGCGCGAGCGATCCGCGTGATTCAGGACGGTGTTGAACAGCGTGATGGAATCGACGCTGCCCTCGACGCCGACGATCGCGATGAACTCGCCGACGCGATAGGGTTTGGTGAAGATGATCGTCAGTCCGGCAATCACGTTGCCGAGCACGCCTTGCGCAGCCAGCGCGATGCCGGCGCCGGCGACACCGAGGCCGGCGATCAGGGGCAGCAGTTCGACGCCCAGGTTCTGCAGCGCCATGATCGCAAACAGCCCCAGCACCAGCACCCGTACGATCCGGACCAGCAGCTGGCGCACCGGCGGCTCCAGTGCGAAGCGGGCGAGGCCCCGCTGGGTCGCAGCTCCGACCCAGCGTCCGGCGATCACGCCAGCCGCCAGGATCAGCACAGCGGCCAGCACTTTGGGGCCGAACTGCAGCGCCATGTCGATCACGGTGCCCTGTATGTGGCCGATGGATTTCAATTCGCCTTCCATACGATCCTCCCTCTGCGATCCGAACCGATCGCAACCGGGCGAACGATACCGCCTGCCGAGCGTCTGTCGAGCACCCGACGGGGCGCGCCTTGAGGCAAGCCGATCAACGACGGCTTCAGCGCCGGAGTACGCTTGGGCCTTCCCGCGCGCCGTCGAGCCGAGCGCGCCGGCGATCAGGAGGCGCGGTTTGGAGTTCAAGGACTACTACGCAACGCTGGGCGTAGCGCGCGACGCCCGCGCCGATGACATCAAGAAGGCATTTCGCCGGCTGGCGCGCAAATACCATCCGGACGTCAGCAAGGAGCCGAACGCCGAGGTTCGGATGAAGGAGATCAACGAAGCCAACGCCGTGCTGTCGGACCCCGAGAAGCGCGCGGCCTACGACGCCTTGGGGTCGGGACATGCGGCCGGCGAGGAGTTTCGGCCGCCGCCGGACTGGGATGCAGGCTTCGAATTCTCGGGTCGTGGCTTCTCCGATTCCGAGGCTGCGGATTTCTCCGACTTTTTCGCCGAGCTGTTCGGGCGCATGGGTGCGGCAAGGCACCCGGGCGAGCGCCATGCCCAGCGGGGTCCGGTGCGCGGCGAAGACCATCACGCGAAGATCCTGCTGGACATCGAGGATGGCTGGCGCGGCGCGCAACAGAGAATCAGCTTGCGAGTGCCGAAACTGGACGAGCGCGGCCGCATCACACTGGAGACGCGCACGCTGGATGTGCAGATACCCGCCGGCGTGCGCGAAGGACAACTGATCCGGCTGGCAGGTCAGGGCTCTGCCGGCTCAGGCCAGGGGCCGGCTGGCGACCTGTATCTCGAAGTCCATTTCAAGCCGCACCCGCGCTTTCGCGTCGACGGCCGCAACCTGCTGATGGAACTGCCGGTTGCACCGTGGGAGGCGGCGCTGGGTGCCGTGGTGCCGGTCGAACTGCCCGACGGCAAATCCCTGAAGATACGGGTTCCGCCCGGAGCGCAGACCGACGGCCAGCTGGTCGCGCACGGAAAAGGCATGGCCGCCGACCCACCGGGCGATCTCGTGCTGACGTTGCGGGTTGTCCTGCCGCCGGCCGATACCCAGCGCGCCAAGGAACTGTACGAAAGCATGGCGCACGACCTTGCGTTCAATCCACGGGCACCCCGAGGAGGCTGATGCCATGACCGATCGACCGATCTTGATCGGCACGCTGCTGGAGGAATCCTGCCTGACGCTGGAGCAGGTATGCGGCGCGTGCAGCGTCAGCCCCGAATGGGTGGTCGCGCACGTAACCGAAGGCAGGTTGCGGCCGCCGGGCGATCAGCCGGCGCAGTGGCGCTTCGGCAGTGGCGATCTGAGGCGCGTGCGCCAGATCCGGCACCTTGAGATCACGTTCGATGCAGAGCCGGAACTGGCGGCGCTGGTCGCCGACCTGCTGGAAGAGCTCAACAGCTTGCGCGCGCGCCTTCGTTAAAGGGTTACAGCAGCAGCAAAGGCGAAAGGCCAAGCATCGCCAACCCCACCAGCAGCAGCAGACTTTGGCGCCCGGTCTGTCCGCGCGCGAACGACCAGGCGTAGATGCCCTTGACCACGTTGTTGCTCGCAGCCGCAATCAGGATCGCGGATGCGGCAACGTGCACCGCCGTTGACGAGCCGGCCGCCTGCGTCATGCCCATGATGAACGGGTCCACGTCGGTGACGCCCAGGATCGCCGCCAGCGCATACACGCCGGAGTTGCCCAGATAGGCGGTCGCAAGCTGAGTTGCGACCAGAATCGCGAGGAACAGCAGCGCGAACAGGAACGCGGCGCTCAACTCGAGCGGGTTGGGCGGCTCGGGTTCCTTGATGGCGGTTGACGCCACCGGGGCGCCACGCCGCGACCAGAACCAGCCCGTGACGATCGCCAATCCGCCCAGTACCAGAAACGCGGGCGTCAGCGCAATCATCAGATCCCGGTTGAAGATCGCCAGCAGCCCCGCCAGCCGCACATACATCATGCCGGACGCGATCAGGATGCCGCCGGCGAAAAGCCCGGGTTGCTGGTCGCCCGAGGCGCGCTTGGCCAGCACCACAGTCGTCACGGTCGACGAATAAGCGCCGCCGAGCGCTGCCACCAGCAGAACGCCGCCCTGGCCGTGCGTCACCCTTTGAAGCACGTAGCTGGCGTAAGAGACTCCGCTGACCGCAACGACCACGAGCCAGGTCTTGAACGGGTTGATGTGAAAGGCTGTGAATTGAGCATTCGGCAGGATCGGCAGGATGACGGCCGTCAGCAGCAGAAACTTGGTGAACGTGAAGATGTCGGCGGGTGCGATGCGCGTCGCAAGTCCCTCCAGGGCGCCTTTCATCTGCAGCAGCAGCATCGCCGCCACGCTCATCGTCGTGGCGATCCATAAGTACTGGTGGTAGACCAGCGTCCCGACCACGTAGGTGACCAAGCCCGCCATCTCGCTGGTGATGCCCGGGAGCCCGCCCGCGCAGACCTTGTGCCAGAACGACAGCAGCAGGAAAGCTCCGATCACGACGAGGCCGGTCGTCTCCGATTGCGGCGAGCCGCTGGATACGAATGCGATCGCATAGCCAATCAATCCGATCAGCGGAAACGTGCGAACGCCGCCGAACATGAAATGCTCCGATCCCCCCTTGCGCTCTTCGCGCTCCAGCCCGATCAGGAACGACAGGAACAGCACCAACAAGATGTTGAAGGCATCGGGCGGCAGCCATTCACTCAGTGCAGCAGGCATGTATGCAGAGCCTTTCCTCACCCCAGTCTGAGTCGCCAGCATAGGGCTTAAGAGTCGTCGGTCTCGTAAGGGTGGTCTATCTCTTTTGCAGGTAGGTAAGTCCCGATGCAGCGTCGGTGCGCCCTAAAGGTGGGTACTCAGTTGCCGATCCAGCACAAGATTACCCGGATAGCGCGCCGAAGGAACCCGAAACGGGATAGGTCGACCGCTCGGGGTTGAGCTATTGAAGCATGCAAGCATGCAACCATTCCCAGGCGCACAAAGGCAGCCCGTGAGCGAAGCGCGAGTCGCAGGCAGCGAGGCGCCGACCCCCGAAGCGGGGGCCGGCGGCATCCGGCAGCGCTTCTTTCCCGACTACAACACCGGGGCGGCGCTCTTTTGGGCGGTGCTGGTGGCCGCCGGTATCGCCGCCGTCGGGTTCTGCGCGGTTCGCGTCACGTCGCTCCCCCCCGCCAGCATCGGGCAGGTGCTCGGTGTCGGCCTGATCGCGGCCCTGGTCGGCGTGTTCCCGGTGCACCCGCCGAAGACCAAGATCTCGATCGCGGCCGGCGACATCTTCATCTTTCTGCTGCTGCTGCTGCACGGGCCCGAAGCGGCGGTCCTGGGCGCCGTGCTCGAATCGTCGGTTTGTGTCTGGCGCACGTCGAAGCGCTGGTCCAGCCGGATCGCCAGCCCAGCTGCCACCGCGGTGGCGATGTTGATCTGCGGCATCGGCTTCCAGCAGATGATCACCTCGCTGGCACGGGCCGGTGTGGTCGGTGATGGCGTGATGTTCGCTGCGGTGATGCTGTTCGCGCTCAGCTACTTCATCGTGAGCCCGACGCTGACCACGATCGTCATCTATCTGAAGCGCAAACAACGGCCCAGTCTGGGCGAATGGCTGAGGAACTTCGGCTGGCTCGGCTTGACCTATGCGGCCAGCGCCTCGGTGGCGGCGGTGTTGTATCTCGCGTTCCGGCAATTCGGGATATCGACGCTGGTGGTGGCATTGCCGATGATCGCGATGTTCCTGACCACCTTGCACTACTACTTCGCCCAGCAGGAAGCGACCGAGCGCGAGGCGGCCGAACGCTCGATCAGGGAGCGGGCGGAGGCGGCCCAGCGCGAAGCGGCACAACAGGCGCACTACCTGGGTGAGCTGGATCGCAGCGAAAGGCGCTTCCAGAGCGCCTTCACGCATGCCGCCATCGGGATGGGACTGGTGTCGGTCGACGGCCGCCTGTTGCGGGCCAATCACGCCCTGTGCACGCTGTTGCAGCGCCCAGCCGAAGCGATCGCCGGCGCCTCGTTCGGCGAGTTCCTGATTCCGGAGGATGGCGACGCGCTGAGCACGCAGTTGCAGCGCGTGCTGACGCGCGAGCTCGACACACTGATCCTGGAGCTGCGCTGCCGGCCGCGAGACGGCGCCGAGCGATGGATCCTGCTGCATTGTGCGATCTTCGCGGACGCCCACGAGTCCGAGGCGTGCCTGATCTTCCAGGTGCAAGACATCACCGATCGTCGCCTCGCCGAAAGCCGGCTGCAGTACATCGCCTATCACGATGGCCTGACACAGCTGGCCAACCGCAGCCGCTTCTACGAATGCCTGACGCGTGCGATCGACGCGCATCGCCGCGACCCGTCGCAGCAGTTCGCGGTGATGTACCTGGACTTCGACCGATTCAAGCGCATCAACGACAGCATGGGGCACGGCACGGGCGACAAGTTCCTGGTGCGCGCTGCCCGCCGTATCAAGCAGGTGGTGCGCCCCAACGATGTGGTGGCCCGCCTGGGCGGCGATGAATTCGCGATCCTGGTCGAGCTGCCCGGCAGCACTCACCAGGCGGTCGTCCTGGCCGAGCGCCTGCAGGACGTGCTGCGTGCGCCGTTCAGGGTCGCCGGAACCGAAATCAGCTCGAGCGCCAGCATCGGCATCACCTTCAGCGATCCCGGCTACCAGTCGCCGGAGGAGGTGATGCGAGACGCCGATCTGGCGATGTACAAGGCCAAGAGCAAGGGCAAGGCGTGTTACGCGCTGTTCGACGCGAGCCTGTACGAGCGAGCCTCCGAAAGGCTGCAGCTGGAGACCGAGCTGCAGCAGGCGCTCGCATCCGACCGGCTCTCGATGGCGTTCCAGCCGCTGTACCAGATCGAGTCGCGCCGTCTGGTGGGGTTCGAGGCGCTGATGCGCTGGAATCACCCCGAGCGCGGTCAGATCGGCCCCGGCAGCTTCGTTCCCCTTGCCGAGGAGTCCACGCTGATCAACGAATTGACGCGTTGGGCGATCCGCCGCGTATGCCGGCAGATGCGCCAGTGGCACGAGCAGTACCCCGACTCGCGCGAGCTGGACGTGCACGTGAACATCTCGGGCAAAGACCTGACCGGGCCCCAGTTCGCCGGCTTTGTGCGGGACTGCCTGCACGAGACGGGCGTGCCGGCGTCGTGCCTGGTGCTGGAGATCACCGAGAGCACTCTGATGCAGCAGCTCGAGAGCGTCGTTCCCACCCTCAAGGAGCTGCGCGAACTGGGCGTCGGCCTGAGCGTGGACGACTTTGGCACCGGCTATTCGTCGCTGAGCTACCTGTCGGTGCTGCCGATCACCAGCCTGAAGATCGATCGCTCATTTGTCCGTCAGATCGGCGAGACGAAGGAAAGCGACGAGATCGTTCGCGCGATCATCCGCCTGGGCGAAGCCCTGGGCAAGGTGGTGATCGCAGAGGGGGTCGAGACGAAAGCACAACTCGAGCGGCTGCAGCAGATGGATTGCACGTGGGCTCAGGGCTTCCTGCTGTCCCGGCCGCTGGGCGTGGCACAGGCCGGTGTGCTGCTCGGCGAGTTCACGGCGTCGCCCGAGTGGTGGCCTGCGGCGAGCGACCCAATCGCGCCAGCGTCCGTCGCGGCGCACTGATTCGCCCCGAAGCGCTCACCCATCCGTCCGGGCGAGTCGGTCAAGCTGCGACTATTGCGGCAACTTCATCTTGGCGACCAAGTCGCCGAAGCGTGGATCATCGCGCAGGCCGCGCAACAAGTGATCCACCCTGAGCATCGTCAGGCCGACATCACGTTGCCGATACGCCCTTTCGAGCCATTCGAATGCCGAATCGGTCTTCGCCTGCTGGGCGAATACCCGGGCGATGCCGTAGGCGTTCAGATCCGCGTAGCGACTGGTCAGCGATTTGAGCGCGGCCTCCGCGTCCGAGGTGCGTCCGAGCGCCCAATAGGCGAGCGGCAGGCACCCGATGCGCGCACCCTGGTCGGACTCGCCCTGCATCTCCTGCAGCGCCAGCTCCGGCTGCCCGCGCGCGATCAGCACCTCGCCCAGGTTGCAGCGCCCGCCGGTGTAGGACGGATCCAGCGCCAGCGCTTTGCGGATGGCCTGCTCGGCCTCGTCGGACTGGCCCGCGTCCAGATAAAGGGTTGCCAGATCGTCCAGCATTAACGCGTTCAACGGATCCGCCTCGGCGTTGCGTCGCTTCAACTCGATCGCTTCGTCGATTCGTCCGTACACCAGCGCGACCAGCGTGAGCGCCGACAACGCGTCGGCATCGGACGGGTCGAGTTCACGCGATTTCGCGAACTCGGCCTGACCGGCCTCCCGGTTCAGGTCGTAGTCCCAGTAGATGTATCCCAACATGCGGTGGGCGAGCGCCTGGTTCGGATCGATGGCCAGGGCATGCTCGATCGCGTCGCGCGCGTTGCGATACGCGTTCTGAACCGTGTCCCATTGCCAGCTGGCCTGGCGGATGTAAGCGCGCGCCAGTTCGGCCCACGCCCGAGCGTATTTCGGATCCAGCTTGAGCGCCTGGCGGTACGCGGCCACCGACTTCTGCAGATCTTCCCGGGTCGCGCGCTGATAGTAGAACCAGCCCTGCAGAAGCGCGTTGTAGGCCTCGACGTTGTGTTCCGAGGCCGGGTTCGAAGCCGAGGCGCCGCTCAGGGCCGCGTGCAGCGCGCTGGCGACGGTGATGCAGATGTCATCTTGCACCTTGAAGACATCCGTCAGGTCGCGCTCGTAGGTCTGGGACCACACATGCGATCCGTCCGACGCCCTGATCAACTGGGCGGTCACCCGGATCCTCGATCCGTCCTTGCGCACACTGCCCTCCAGCACATTGGCCACACCGAGCGCGCGCGCAATCTGGCGAACATCTTCGTTGCGCCCCTTGAACTGGAACGACGATGTCCTAGCGATCACCCGCAGATCCCCGGCCCGCGCCAGATGGTCGATCAGCTCGTCGGACAGGCCATCGGAGAAATACTCCTGGTTGCGCGCTTCGCTCAGATCGACGAACGGCAGCACCGCGATCGATTTGTCCGAAGACAGCATCGCCGCGCCCGGCGCGGTGGGACTCTGGCCTTGCCGAAACTGCGCAAGCCAATCGCTGCGGCCCCACGCGATCAGCGCAATCACCCCCGCCGCCGCCGTGAACGCAATCGCACCCGCCGCCAGCTTGTGGCGCGACATCAGCTTGCTCAGCCAGTACGCGATGCGAGCCGGCCGTGCTTCGACTGGATCGCCGCTTAGATAGCGCTGGAGGTCGTCTGCCAGTGCCGTCGCGCTCGCATAGCGGTCCTCAGGCAATTTGGCGAGCGCCTTCAGCACGATGGCGTCCAGGTCGCCGCGCAGTCGGCGCATCAGCTTTTGCTGCGTGGTCGCGCGCGCTGCGGCCGCGGTCGGCTGCACTTGAGTGCTGGGCCTGCGGACCTGGGCTTCCTTGATTGCGAGCTCGAGCGACAGGTTCGACGAGTCGGCCTTGATCCGGTAAGGACGATCTCCCACCAGCAGCTCATACAGGACGACCCCGAGCGCATAGATGTCGCTGGCGATGCCGATCGAGTCGCCTTGCAGTTGCTCGGGGCTTGCGTAGTCCGGCGTCAATACGCGCCCGTAGACGCGCGTCAACTCAGTCCGATCGGCCTCCTGCCCTTCGGCCAGCATCTTCGCCACGCCGAAGTCCAGCAGGCGCACCTGGCCGGATTCGGTGACCAGGATGTTGGAAGGCTTCAGGTCGCGATGGACGACGTGACGCGCATGCGCATACTGCACGGCATCCAGTACCTGCAAGAACAGCTTCAACCGCTCGCGCACGCTGTTCTGATGCGCATCGCACCAGCTGGTCAGCGGCCGGCCCTCGACATATTCGAGAGCCAGGTAAGGCAAACCGTCGGCCGCGACACCGGCGTCGTACAGGCGGGCGATATTCGGGTGCTCGAGCTGGGCCAGAATTTCGCGCTCGCGCGAAAAGCGCTCGGCCAGATCCCGTCGCAGCCGTGACAGCAACGGCAGCTTCAGCGCGACGTCCCGGCGGAAGGCGCCGTCCGCGCGCCGTGCGAGCCACACCACCGCCATTCCGCCGGCGCCGAGTTCGCGCACCAACTCGTAGGAGCCGATCCGCTGACCGGCGTGCAACCCTGACGTCATCAGGGTCGAAACGCGGCTGACTCCAGGGATCCTTGGAAGGGTCGCAAACCATTTGCCGAGCGTCGAATCGTCGTCCTCCACGAGCAGCGCTTGCCTCAGCGCCGGCAACAACGCGTGGTGCTCGGAAGGCAGATCATCGAGCCACCGTTGGCGGCTCTCCTCGTCGAGAGGCAAGGCCTGGTCCAGCAGCCGGCTGAGCTCGGCGATCTGGTCCGCTGTTAGTGCCATCCCACGATTCCGCGACCTATTTCCCCCAGACGCTAAGGCGCAAGGCGGTGCCGTAAACCGACACACGAGCGAAGTTTGATCGCCACGGGCCGGCGTTGGCAACCCGATTCGGTGCGGAGCAGACCCCCCTCGAGCCTCAGAAGCGAGACAGGCCGCCCGAAGGGAGCTCGGAAGTGGGTTCGCGCTGCCCTCCTCCGCGCTGCGCGCTGCGGAGGGTTCAAACGCGCTGCGCAGGGGCTACGTTCTAGACAGCGCCTCGACGCGCTCGGCCACGTGCCTCGAAAACACGTACTCGGCCGGGCGTTGAGCGCTGAGCGGGATGTCAGGCGTCATCGCCCCTTCGGTGCGAACGCTTCGCAGCGCCAGCCCAACCACCTTCCACGGTTTGCGAATCGCGTCCGTCACCGCGGTCGCCTCGAACCCCGAATGAACCATGCAGTCGGCGCACTTCTCGTAGTGGCCGACTCCGTAACGGTCCCACTGGGTCGTCTCCATCAGCTCCTTGAAGGTCTTGGCGTAACCCTCGCCGAGCAGGTAGCACGGCCGCTGCCAGCCGAAGATGGTCCGGGTCGGATTGCCCCAGGGTGTGCAGTGATAGGTCTGATTGCCGGCCAGGAAATCCAGAAACAGGCTCGACTGGAAAAACGGCCATGATTTGGAGCCGCGCCCGTCGCGCGCGCGCCGGAAGATGCTGCGGAAGAGCTCCTTGGTCGCGGTGCGGTTCAGGAAGTGCTTCTGGTCGGGCGCGCGCTCGTACGCGTAGCCAGGCGAGACCGTGATGCCGACACCCATCGCCTTGACGTCGTCGAAAAAGCGCGCCACCCGCTCCGGATCGGCGCCGTTGAACAGCGTGCAGTTGATGTTGACGCGGAAACCGCGCTGCTTGGCCGCGTGGATCGCGGATACCGCGCGATCGTAAACACCCTTCTGGCAGACCGACTTGTCGTGCATCTCACGGTCGCCGTCCAGGTGCACAGACCAGTTGAAATACCGGCTGGGCGTGTACTCGTCGAGGTGCTTTTCCAGCAGCAGCGCGTTGGTGCACACCGTGACGAACTTGCGGCGCGCGACCGCGCCCTGCACGATCTGGGGCAGGTCCTTATGCAGCAGCGGCTCGCCGCCGGCCATCACCACGACCGGCGCTCCGCATTCATCGATCGCACCCAGCGCGTCGGCCACCGACATGCGCTGATTCAGGATCGGATCCGGGTAGTCGATCTTGCCGCAGCCGGCACAGGCGAGGTTGCACCGGTACAGCGGCTCCAACATCAGGACCAGCGGATAGCGCTTGCGCCCCGCCAGGTGCTGGCGGACAACGTAGGCGCCGACTTTCAGCGCCTCATGCAATGCGATAGACAAGTTCGAGCTCCTGAAATTTATTCGACAGCGGCTTCGAGCAACTGAGTGGGCAGCCGGAACTGGATCTTTTCCTCGATGCCAGGCAGTGTCGAAATCTGGATCGGCGTGAAGCTGCGGAGCGCCGCCACCACATCCTCGACCAGCACGTCCGGCGCCGACGCGCCCGCGGTCAGCCCGACCATCCGTTTGCCCGCCAACCACTCCGGACGAACCTCGCTGCCGTCGGCGACCAGATAGCTCGGGACTCCGGCTTCCTGGCCGATCTCGCGCAGGCGGTTCGAGTTGGAGCTATTGCGAGCTCCCACCACGATGATCACGTCCACCAGCTTAGCGAGTTCGCGCACGGCCGTCTGGCGGTTTTGGGTCGCGTAGCAGATGTCGCGCGTCTCGGGCCCGACCAGGTTGGAAAACCGCGCGCGCAACGCTGCGATGACCGCCCTGGTGTCGTCCACGCTCAGCGTCGTCTGCGTGATGTATGCGACCGGCGCATCGTTGGGAATGTCGAGTTGCTGCACGTCCTGGATGCTCTGGATCAGGTGCACCGGCGCAGTCAACTGTCCCATCGTCCCTTCGACCTCCGGGTGTCCGGCGTGACCGATCAGGATCACGGTGCGGCCTTGATCGACGTATCGCTGTCCCTGCATATGAACCTTCGAGACGAGCGGACAGGTGGCATCGAGCACCGACAAGCCGCGCCGCGCCGCCTCCTGTTCGACGTGGCGCGCGACCCCGTGGGCGCTGAAGATCGTGACCGCCCCGGTCGGCACCTCCGACAGATCCTCGACGAAGCGCGCTCCCTTGTCCCTCAGACTGTCCACCACGTGCCGGTTGTGCACGATCTCGTGGCGCACGTAAATGGGCGCGCCGTACTTTTCGAGCGCCCGCTCGACGATCTCGATTGCACGTACGACGCCAGCGCAATAGCCGCGCGGCTGAGCCAGGATCACCTTCATTTGACCTCGGCAGGCAAGTTGGGCCTGCTCCCCGGAATGCCGAATTGTAGGGGAGCTGCCGATGGACCCCCGGTCGCAAAGCCCTACGCCCACGGGTGCAATTGGGAATAACGCAACACTCAGGTTACATTGAGGACCGGACCCGCTTCACTCGATTGCGGGAGGGGCTCGAATCGATGCAACCGTCATTGGATCCGATCGACCTGCCGCTCAGTGTCCGAATCATGCCCAGCCGTTCTTTCTTGCGGGCTGCGCTCGTTGCGGGACTGGTGCTGATGCTGTTGTTCGGCTGGCTCGCTGGTACGCTGGGCCGCGGGCTCATGCTGATCTGGTTCGCGCTCGGACTGGGCACGCTGGCGGCGCTCGCATCGGGATTGCGACTGCTGCTACAACTTCCGATCATCGAAGCCTCTGAGCTCGGTATCGCGGTCTGGTTGCATGGGCCGTACCGCAGCCCGTTTTTCGCGCCGTGGAGCCGCGTGCACGCCGTCACGCTGACACAAGTCGGCCGGCCGGATGCGGGCGCCGGCGCAGCAGCCCGCGATGCGCTCGGAATCGAACTGAATCGCGATGGTTCGACGGATCTGCCGCACCCTGTCCCGGATGGCGAGCGGCCGATCGACGGCGCCGCACGGGCCGACCTGGCCTGGTCGAACCGCTCGATCAACGGCGACCTGCGCCGCTGGGTCGAACTGCTGCAAGCGATGAAAAAAGCGTACGAAGACCCGTCCACCCGATCGGCATAGGGAACAGCCGGGAAGTGCGCCCGTGCCAGGCGCACATGAAAAAGGGGCAGCGGTGGCTGCCCCTTTTGACCGCTCGGATCCGACTTACTTGGGCGAGAACGGGTGCTTGACCGAGCCCTTCTTCGCAGTGACTTCGGCCGCGGTCGGCGTGCCCGCCACGGCGCGCTCGATCGACTCCTTGGTGGCGCGATAGTTGTAGTCAAAGATCTTGTTGTCGTCGGCGGCGTCCCAATGGATGAACACCCCGACCAGGATGAACAGATTGTCGGCCTCATCGGCAGGGATCACGCCCGCCTGCACGCTGTCGGCCACCGCGCGTGCAACCGCCGCCTGCGCCGGCCCGAACATCTGGACGGCCTGCTTGGCGCCCTTGATCGTGACTTTGTTGAACAGCAGTGTGTTGGGCTTGCAGGGGAGGTTCGGCGCGATGACCGCCAGCAGCGACGTGAACCCGTCTTTGTTGTTGCTCAGCGAGTTGAGGAACGCAGACTCCGCAGCGCTGCCGCGCGGCCCCATGACAAGATCGATGTGCGCTACTTCATTGCCGTCGCCGACCAGCGACTCGCCGACGCGCACGTTTGTGATTTTGGCCATTCGATTGTGCTCCTTTCCTGTCCTTGATTTTGCCGATGTCCTGGAAATGCCGAGAAGTTTCTTGGCGCCTTCTCCATGCTCTCCCGCGGTCGGTGCCACCGCGCGTCGTGGACTTTACACCGCCGCTGTCAGTTTCGCAGCAAACACGGTGGCGACCGTAAGATCGGCGCTGGTACCCGGATTCAGTCCCGCGACCCGCAGCGCCTCATCCCACGACAGCAGGGACTCCTTGAGGTGGCTTGGATCCGAATATGAAGACAATTGCGAGTGGAGCTCGCGCGCCCGCTCCGATACCGTCTGAGCGGTAGCAGTTCCGAACTTTCGTTCGATGAGCGAATCCCGCCAGGTCGACAGATATACAAGATACACATACGTGGCCGCCCACGACTCGTCCTCGAAGCGCTCCAGAGCGTGGCGCCATTGCGCAAGCCCGAGGTCGAATACGTCGCGGAAACCCTGGGCGTACTGGCGAGCGACGCTGTCGCGCTCTTGGGCCTGCCGCATCGCCTCCAGCAGCGTGACCTGGGGCTCCGAACTCACGTCGTACCGGTCGCTGGTACCGAGTCCGCCCGGACGTGCGAGTCGGATCGCCTGATAGACCTGGCTCGCGTCATCCCGGTCCAGCTCAGCCAGCTGATGCACCAATGTCGAGCGCAAGGTTCCATCGGCCTCGGCGGCGCGGAACAGCGGGGCCGCCAGCAACACGATCCCCAGGTTGGTATTGCAATGCACAACCCGCTGTGTGCTGCGAACCGCCTCCAGGACACGCCGTCCGACCGAAACGCCAGGCTGGCTCAATGCGGGGGCACAAGCCTGCGCACTGCGCAGAAAATCGTCCGCGCCCATCCCGTGCGCGCGGATTCCGATCCGCACGTTGCCCGGTTTCAACGCCGTCACATCCAGTTCGCAGGCGGCGAGGAAATGCTGCCGCCGAACTGCCTCGGCACCGCTCGGACCCATCAGCCCTGTGCCGGCGCCAATCGGCTGCGCGTATGACCCAGATATCGGGACACCAGATCGCCGGCCAATGCATCGGCAATCCGCACCGGCGCCACCGCCTGCAGTCCTCGCCAGGCCGGGATGCTGTTGACCTCGAGCACCACCCAATTTCCGTGCGCGTCGCGCATCAAGTCGACCCCGGCATAGTCGGCGCCGACTGCGGCCGTGGCCCCGACGGCCAGACGGGCGAGCTCGCCCTCCGGATCGACCGCCTCGACCCGCGCACCGCGCGCGACGTTGGTCACCCACGAGCGCCCACGCCGCAGCATCGCAGCCACTGGACAGCCGCCGGCCACCAGCACCCGCCAGTCGTGCCAATTGCCGTCGCCGCAATTCAGAAAGTGCTGCAGGTACCACACGCCGTGGATCTGGTCCTCACCGGGCACGGCGGCCCCGCCCGCCAGTCGCTGCAAGCCCTTGCCCTGGGAGCCGAACAGCGGCTTGACGACCAGTTCCTTGCCCTGTGCCGCTTCACGCATCAGGACCCCACGCGCGACACTCTGCCGCTCGGTGACCCAGGTGGGCAGCGTCGGAACGCCGTGTCGGCGCAGCAAGAACGTCGTCATCGCCTTGTCGACACTGCGCTCGATCGCACGAGCGTCGTTGTACACCGGCACACCCAGCTCACGCAGCGCGTGCAGCACCGAAAGCCGCAGCGTGACCTGCTCGAACGACCCCGCCTCGATGCTGCGCACGAACACGGCGTCCGGGCCATGCGTCCCGAATCCGGGCACGTGCACCCGCGCCTGAGCGGTCTCCAGATCCAGTCGGCAATCCGACAGGCTCGCGAACGACGTCTGCACGCCGAGGGCCCGGAAGGCGCGCTGCAACTCGCGCCCATGCCAGCCAGGCTGATCGGTCAGGATTGCGACGTGACGCGTCATCGAGTGGTGCGAGCGCTTACCCGCCGAACGATTGCTTCAGCAGCTCGTCGTTCACGCCGCCGCTTCGGAAAGTGTTGCCGGACGCCAGATTGGTCACGATCGCCACCGCGGGGGCGAACAGCATCGGATCGATCTTGTAGAAGTCGAAGCCGTAGTCCTTGAAGATCGTGGCAAACGGTTTGCCGTAGTCGCGCGACCCCTGCGAGTGCAGCTGCTGCGCGAGGTTCTCGGCGACCGGGTCCTCGCACCGAACGAACAGCTGGACGGTGCCGCCGAACAAGATCGCGTCGTTGCTGCGTCCCATCGCAGTCAACGTATCCGGACCCGGAGGCGCCACCGGCGCGCTGGCGGCCCCGTCGACCACCGCATCCAGCGGAAAACCGAGCGTATGCGCCTTGTGCAGTCCCACTTCGAGCACCCGCGCAATGATCTGCACCGTGCCCGCCAGGCTGCTGGTGGGTGTCAAAACGATCGTCAGCTGCTCGGCCCCAACCTGGCAGTCGCGCACGACTTTTTCGATCACTTCCTGCGGCGGCTCGCGGTCGACCTCGAGGATCAGGTAGGTCGCCGAGGCCTGGTCCCGGTATCCCAATTCCTGGAACAGCGGCTCCTTGACCGCCAGTGCGCGCGCCGGCCCCGATCCCAGTGCACTGAAGCGCGCCTTGCCGCTGCCGCTGGAGAGCGACCAGCCCGCGTACTGCGAGGCAAGGCAGGCGATGACCGGTTCAGAGGACATCACCGACAGCGTGACAGGCCAGCGGCCGTTGCCGCAGCTCATCTGAACCTGTCCCAGGCCACCCAGGCAGATCTCGGCGATGCGGCGTCCCGCCTCCAGGCCGCCCGGCGCTTCGATTCCAGCATCCACCACGGTTGCCCCGCTCTCGTGCTTGCGCACACCCAGCCGCAGCTCGTCGCGGTGTTCGAGCAACGATGCCACCAGAGGGGCTGCGTTGCGATTCACGCTGGGCCGCTTGATGCTCAAACTCATTGCCGCTCTCCCTCCGAGTCGAGTTATCGCTTTGGTTCGCACGCGAGGCCGAGGTGCGTCTGGCGACGCCGGCGGCCCAGTTGCCGCAGCGCCGCCGACGGATCGGCGCCACCGGCGTGCACGGTACAGATCGGTGTGTCGATCGCAACGTCGCTCCCGGGACGCGGAATGTCACTGCACCAGGCGGGAAACCGCGTCTCCGGCGCGATTTGCAGCCGGGCACTAGCGTAGACGATCCCGTGGGCCCGTACCGCCGCCGTGGCGTGCCGCCGCACGGATCGCCCAGGCAACAACCCGCGACAGGCTTGAAGATGCGCGTTGAACAGGCCTCCCGGCCAGTCCTCGTCGTACAGGTCCATCGTGGCCGAAGGACGCGGATTGATCTCGAGGAAGGCCGGGCGTTCGCCGTCCAGCAGGAAATCGACGCTGTTGCAGCCAACCAGGCCAGTGTGGGCAACCAGGACCTGCAGCGCTTGCTGCAGCGTCCGCGAGACGGCAGCCGGCAATTCAATGGGGCCGACGGCGCCGGCGTAGGTGTAGCGCCGCTCACCCGCGCCCCGGATCAGCTGGCGGGAAATCCCAACGACATGAACGCGCCGCCCATCGGCCAGGAACAGCAGCGACAGGCTGCGGCCTCGGGCGTGGCGCTGGAAATACCCGGTGGGAGCAGCGCGATCGGCGTCGGCCTCCTGGGCATCGATCACGTGCGAGCCGCCGGCAGCCCCGCTGCGCTTGTACAGCCATCCCTGCGGCGGTTCTGGCCGCGTCAGCCGCGTGGGCGGGTGCGGAATGGACAGCCGGTCGAGCAAGCCGAAGAACTCGGTCGGATCTTTCAGCCGCGCCACCAACCCCGGAGGATTGCCGAACAACTCCCGCCCGTCGGCCAGCCGCTGCAACGCTTCGATGTCGTCCTCGAAGCCGGCCCCATAGACCAGGCCGAGGCAGCGAGGCGGAGGACACAGTCGCTCGGCCCGCCGGAGCAGATCCTCGCGTTCGAATCCGGCATCTTCGCCTGCGCGCCAATCGACCGCCTCGCTGGCCAGCGCGAAGCGGCCGGTGTCGGCGTCGTTGAAAAGATCCAAGGCACAAACCCGATGGCCGCCGCGAGCGGCCGACTGCGCGAGCAAGCGCGCCGAATGCGCGACCACCAGAAAGCAAGGCTGCAGGCACTGTCCGTCGTCTTGCGAGAAGCGGTCCGCTTGGAGCATCGGATGCACTCGCGCGACGCCCGGCCCGACCTGGCGGTCGACCCGCGGCCGAGCTAAGCGCTCAGTTCGCGCGCCAGCTCGAAGGCGTCGCGAAAATCGAGCAGCAGCGGTTGCTCCGACAAGCGCATCCGCTCGAACAGCCCGCGCTGCACCTTGAATTTGATGTTGCCGATCGCCAGCGCTCCCACGCCCAATGCGCGCGCCGATCCAGCCGGCAGCGGCTTGCCGCGGTCCATCGCTCCGATGCCTTCGATGCCTTCCGGCGGGACTGCGTTGACGTCGGCCGCCACCTGCAGGTCGTGTGCTGCCTGCAGCTCGTCGTGTCCAAACAGTCGAACGCCCGCCTTGCCGCACGCGAGCAGCACGTGGCAATCGGCGATCAGCGCTCGCTTCTGCTTGGAGTCGCCCGCACAAACGCCTCGAATGATCGCCCCGAAGCGCGCCTGGCACATCGCGGCAACGCTGCGCGCCCGCACCTCGCTGTTGTGCGAGGCGATCGTGACCGCGGCCCCGGCGCCCGCCGCCAGCACCGCCGTACAGACGCCGACGGGGCCGATCCCGTACACGACGACCCTGTGACCGCTCATGTCACCGCTCAAGCCGGCGCCGCTGGAAGACTTCAGCAGGCGCTCGACCTCGGCCACCATCGCGGCCGCCGTCGTATAGGCTCCACTCGGGTCGGCGAACACCGAGGTCTCGAACGGAGGCACCATGGCCGCCCGGGCCGTCTCCAGCATCTCGTGCGCCAGCTCGACCTCGCGCCCTCCGATGAAGATGCCGGTCCGTTTGACCCCGCTGGGGCCTCTCGAAAAAATCGCATCCTGTGTCAGCGCCGGCACGTCATCGATCGTCACCTGCGTATAAGGCATCACCGCGTCATACCCGGAGTCCAGCGCCATGTTCACGTCGAACGGGCTGGCATGGCGGGACGGTGTCAGAAAATGCAGGATGTATCGATATTCCATCGAATCAACCTGGTCGGGTGCCTCTCGGTAGGGGCGGTTGTGTCAGGCCGCGACCACCCGGCCTGCCATCGAGTAGATCGGCTGTACCTGCGCGCCGTGGTTGCAGCCGCACGCGACCTGGATCGACTCGGCGTCGAAACCCTCGCGTAAGTCACACAACCGCTGGACGGCCGCCTCAGCAGCAGCGTGCGTCGGGAAAATCGCAAATCCGGTCGGTCCCCACGAGCTCTGACCGAAGGCTGCAGCGCCCCAGTCCGCCAGTCGCAACAGCGCGCGCTCGACGCGCCGGCTCGCGTAGCGCCCGCCCTGCGCCGGAGCAAAATGGTCGCCGATCGTCCGCTGCAGGTCGGTCAGCGCAAGGCCGAAATCCTGCAGGCGTTCCTCCGCCAGCGCCGGCAACAGCTTCATCAAGACCAGGCGCGCCAATCGCTCCACCTGACGCTCGGGGAACCTGGGAAGGTCACGGAACGCTGCCGCTTCGCGCTCTCCATGAAGGCCGGTCATGTGCGGATCGAACAGCAGCACCACGCGCCACGCCTCGGGAAACGGCAGGCGACTGATAACCGGTGGGGCCGCATCCGTATCGCCGCGGCCGCCGTCGACGACGAATCCACCCAGCTCGAATACGCCGCTGCCGATGCCGGAGCGCGCGCCCCGCTGCAAGCCATGCGCCAACTCCAGAATCGGCACGGTTCGTCCGGACAACCCGCACAGCGCGGCCGCGACGGCCAGCGTGATCTGCGTTCCCGAACCCAGGCCGGCGTGTGACGGAATTGTTTCCTCGATTTCGATTCGCGCCGGCGATTCGATCCCGTAGCGCTGCTTCAAGGCGCCCACGACCTGCGACACGCGCTCAGCCGCCGACCCGACGATCTCCGTGTGGGTCGAACGCGTGGCGATCAGCCGCACCGCCGGGCGGTCGATCGCCAGCCCGAGACTGCCGAATCGACGGCCAAGTCCGCCGTGCAAATCGATGAAGCCGAAGTGCAGGCGCGCCGGCGCCATGACCCGGATCTGAGGAGGGGTCGGCGTTGCGTGACGGGATGCTCCGGCCGGACTTTGCACGACCGGATACTACCTCGGACGCGCCCTGGGGGCCGACTGTGGGCCGTGGCTACAATCGCTGCATGCTCCCGAACCCGAAACAACCGAGCGCGGCCGCGGCAACTTCCCACACCTGCCCATTTTGCGGCCTGCTGTGCGATGACGTCGTGGTCGCACCCTCGGGCAGCGGAGCGGTCAACGTCTCCGAACGCGGATGCGAGTTGAGCCGCGCGGGTTTCGCGCGCCAATCGGCGCCTGGGCGCGACGCGCCGCGGGTGAACGGGTCGGAGGCCAGCTTCCAGCAGGCCGTCAGCGCAGCAGCCCGGATCCTGGACCGGGCGGTCCAACCCCTGATCGGGGGGCTGGCGACCGATGTGGCCGGCATGCGGGCGGCGGTCGAGCTGGCGGATCGTTGCGGCGCCGTGCTCGATCATGCGAACTCGCCCGCCAAGTTCCGCAACCTGCTGGCGTTTCAGGACCGCGGCGGCATCACGACCACGCTGGCCGAGGTTCGCAATCGGGCCGACGTGCTGGTGATCGTCGGCACTGACGCGGTCAGCCGCTTTCCGCGCTTTTTCGAGCGGATCGCCGCGCCTGGAGGAACCCTGTTCGGACTGAAGGACAGCGAGCGCCGTTCGATCTTCGTGGGGTCGAAGCCGCCGCCGGATGCGCCCGGGCGCTCGGATTGGATCCCGTGCGACCGCGCCGAGTTACCCGACGTTCTGGGCGCGCTGGCAGCGCTGGCCGCCGGAGTTCGGCTCGATGCGACCCAGGCCGGATCGGTTCCGATCGCGCGCTTGCACGAGGTGTCGGACGCGATGCGATCAGCCCGCTATGGAGTGCTGGTGTGGGCGGCGGCCGATCTGGACTTTCCGCACGCCGAGCTGACCGTGCACGCCATGCAGCACATGCTTGCGACGTTAAGTCGCACGACGCGCTTTTCAGGCCTGCCGCTGGGCGGCAACGAAGCAGACCTGACCGCCGATGCCGTGCTGCTGTGGCAGGTCGGGTTCCCGTTTCGAACCAGCTTCGCCTCGGGCCGCGCCGACTACGACCCCTACCTGTTCGACGCCCGCCGCCTGCTGGCGCGGCACGAGGTCGACGCGCTGCTGTGGATCTCCACGCTGTCGGATGTGCCGGTGCCGGCGCCCGCGGACGCTTCCGGCGGCCCGCCGTTGATTCCGCCGTTGATTCTACTGGCGGGGCCGAACGCGGCGCAGTCGGAGCGCGCCGCCGTTTTCTTTCCGGTCGCAACGCCCGGCATCGATCACGCCGGCCACCTGGTGCGGACCGACAAGGTATTGACGTTGCGCCTGACCGCCACGCGTCCCAGCGAGCGGGCGTCTTGCGCGCGGATTCTGCGCGCGATCTGCGAGGAGCTGCACGGATGCTGATGCGGCTTGCGGGCGGTCGGATCATCGACCCGGCGCACGGTGTCGACGGCCAGGTGCGCGACCTGTACGTGCGCGACGGCCGCATCATCGATGCGCCCGAGGACGCGGCCACGGCGCAGTCGATCGACGTATCCGGCCGCATCGTGATGGCGGGCGCGATCGATCTGCATACGCACATCGGCGGCGGCAAGGTGAACCTGGCGCGATTGCTGCTGCCCGAAGACCACCGCCGCTCGCGCGATCCGCGGTCCGAACTGACCCGGTCGAGTTGCGGCCATGCGGCCCCCGGCACGCTGTCGACCGGCTATCACTACGCCCAGATGGGTTACACGGCCTGCTTCGAGCCGGCGATGCTGCCGATCAATGCGCGCCAGACCCACCTGGAGCTGGGTGACACGCCGATCGTCGACAAAGGGTGCTACGCGATGCTCGGCAACGACGACTTCTTCCTGCGGATGCTGGCAGGCAAGCAGCCGCAGTCGCGCATCAACGATTACGTGGCGTGGGTGATGGACTGCACGCAGTCGATCGCGATCAAAGTGGTCAACCCGGGCGGAATCAGCGCCTTCAAGTTCAACCAGCGCCGCCTCGATGTGGACGAGCTGCACACGCATTACCGCGTCACGCCGCGCCAGGTGCTGCAGGCGCTGACGCGCGCGGTGCACGAGCTGGGTGTGCCGCACGGGCTGCATGTGCACGGCTGCAACCTGGGCGTACCGGGCAACGTCGACACCACGCTGGCGACGATGGACGCAGCCGAAGGGTTGCCGATTCATCTGACGCACATCCAGTTCCACAGCTACGGCACCGAGGGCGATCGCAAATTCTCCTCGGGGGCGGCCCGGATCGCGGAGGCGATCAACGCGCGCTCGAACGTCAGCGCCGACGTCGGACAGATCATGTTCGGACAGACCGTGACAGCGTCCGGCGACAACATGATGCAGTATCGTAATGCGGACCTCGGGTCGCCGCGCAAGGCGGTGATCATGGACATCGAGTGCGACGCCGGCTGCGGCGTCGTCCCGTTCAGGTACCGCGATCAAAGCTTCGTCAACGCGCTCCAGTGGGCGATCGGGCTGGAAATCTTCCTGTCGGTGCACGATCCGTGGCGCATCTTCCTGACCACCGATCATCCGAACGGAGCGCCGTTCACCACCTATCCGCACCTGATCCGTCTGTTGACCGATCGCCCGTTCCGCAACGATATGTTCGAGAAGATCAACCCGGACGCGCGCGCTGCCTCGATCCTCGGCAGCCTGCAGCGCGAGTACTCACTGTATGAGATCGCGATCATGACCCGCGCAGGCCCCGCGCGCACGCTCGGGCTGAGCGATCGCGGGCATCTGGCTGCGGGTGCTGCGGCCGACATCGTCGTGTATCGGGACGACGCCGACCGCGAACGGATGTTCACGACTCCGGAGTACGTATTCAAGGACGGCGAGCTGGTCGTGCGCGACGGCAAACTCGTGAAGATCACGGCCGGCAACGTGCATACGGTCAAGCCGGAGTACGACCGCTCGATCCAGACCGACCTGGAGGATTACTTCGAGCGCTACCAGACCACTTCGGCGGTCGGCTTCCGAATCAGCCGCGACGAGCTGTGCGAGTGCGGGTCCGGGCTGATCGTGCACGACTGCCGCAAGGCTGTGCGGTGATCGTCAACGGCGTCTCGATCGACGACACCTTCGCGGAAGCGTTCGCGATGCGTGCCACGCGCCTGATCATCACCGCGCACACGCTGGGATGGGCGCGCCAGGCCGCGATCTCGATGACCGGCTTTGCCACCTCGGTGATCGGGTGCGGCGCCGAAGCGGCCATCGAAAGCGAGTTGGATGCCGCGCAGACTCCCGATGGCCGGCCCGGTGTCACGGTGCTGCTGTTCGCGACCTCAAGCAGCGAGCTCGCCAAGCAGCTCGAGCGCCGCGTCGGCCAGTGCGTGCTGACCTCCCCGACCAGCGCGGTGTTCTCCGGGATCGAGAAGGGGCGTGCGTTGCCACTGGGGAAGACGCTGCGCTATTTCGGCGATGGTCACCAGATCTCGAAGATGATCGGAGGACGGCGCTACTGGCGCGTGCCGGTGATGGACGGCGAGTTCATCGCCGAGGACACGGTGGCGATGAGCGACGCGATCGGAGGCGGCAATTTCCTGATCCTGGCCTCGGGGACCCCGCAGGCGCTGGCCGCCGCCGAAGCGGCGATCGAGGCGATGCGTCGCGTCAAAGGCGCGATCATGCCGTTCCCGGGCGGTGTGGTGCGCTCGGGCTCCAAGGTCGGCTCCAGGTACAAGGCGCTGATCGCATCGACCAACGACGCGTTCTGCCCGACGCTGCGCGCGAGCGTCGAATCGGAGTTGGGGCCCGACATCGAATGCGTGCTGGAGATCGTGATCGACGGGCTGACGGAACAGGCTGTGCGCGATTCGATGCAAGCCGGTTTGCGGGCCGTGTGCGCGCGAGGGGCCTCCGGCGGGATCCGACGCCTGAGCGCAGGCAACTACGGCGGCAAGCTCGGCAAGTTTCACTTTCCGCTTCGAGCCCTGCTGCCGTGAAACAGTTCGTCCTCCCAAGGGGAGAGGGGGAGCCACTGAAGTTAGGTAGAAGGGACCCGAACGGCCCCTCGCCCCCCAACCCCCTCTCCCCAAGGGGCGAGGGGGAGCCACATCTGCTTCCCATTGATCACTTCCTGTTCAGGACCATCGATGGTTGATCTGGTTTTGCGGCTGCGCGCTGCGCCGGCGTTCCGGCTGGATCTGTCGCCGCTGACGCCGGAGCGCCTCGCAGGCCAGTCGGCCGAAGCAGTGGCACGAATTGCGCTCGCCTACGGGCGGCGCAGCGTGCCCGCGGGAGAGTGGTTCGACGTGCGGGGAACGGGCGGCTCCGACCTGCTGATCGAGGGCGACGGCGCTCGCCTGGACCGGATCGGAGCCGATATGCGGAACGGGTCGATTCGGGTCGAAGGCAACGCCGGTGCCTACCTGGGCATCGGAATGCGTGGCGGGCGCATCGACGTCAGCGGCAGCGTCGACGCCTACGCAGCGAGCGGCCTGAGCGGCGGGCTGGTGCGGATCGGCGGCGACGCGGGGGACTTCGCGGGCGCGGCGCTGCCGGGCGAACACCGCGGAATGCGCGGAGGGGTTCTGGTTGTGGGTGGCCGATTGGGTGATCGCGCCGGCGATCACATGCGTCGCGGCCTGATCCTGGCCGAGGGCGGGTGCGGCGACTATTGCGGCGCCCGCATGCAGGGCGGCACGATCGCGATGCTGGGCCCCTGCGGACCACGCGCCGGCTTCGCGATGCAGCGCGGCACGCTGCTGTTTGCAGGGGCGCCTCCGGCGCCGGGTCCGACCTTCAACGATGCCGGCCAACTGCCACTGGGATTCCTGGTGCTGTTGGCACGCTCGTGGAAGGAGCTGCCATCCCGCTTTGCTTCACTGAACAGGCCGTCGATCCATGTGCGGCGCTGGATCGGCGATCTGGCGTTCGCAGGCCAGGGCGAGCTGATCCACTGGCCCGGCTAGCGTTCCCGCTCGAATACGAACGCCTTGTCCGATTGGGGCATCCCGATCGCGCGATAAAAGCCGAGCGCACCGGGGGCCGACAGCAGAATGCAGGCGGCCTCCGGACCGGCGGCCCGCCGCGTTTCCTCGATCAGCCGCTGGCCGATGCCCGAGCCCTGATACTGCCGGTCGACCGCCAGATCCGACAGGTAGCAGCAGTACGCAAAGTCGGTGAGCGCCCGCGAGACCCCGATCAGCCGGCCCCCGTCCCGCGCCGTGACGATCAGGTTCGCGTGCGCGATCATCCGCTCGATTCGATCGCGATCTGCGACCGGCCGCCGCTCGGCAAGACCCGAACGCTGAAGCACGTCGATGAACTCCGACGGGTCCAGCGTTGCCTCGCGCGCGTAAAGAATCGAGCTCACAGGAACCTTCCCCGGCGGATCCGCACGCGACTAGTTCGCGTACTCTCCGCGGCCCTTCGGGTAGACCTTCTCCCAGTCGCGCCCGTTGACCGGCTTGATCGTCATGTGCTCGACGGACCCTGGATCGAGACAGCGCGCATTGATGCTGAAGCCGTCGGGATGGGACCTGGGCACGTAAAACGATTTGACACCACAAACCGAGCAGAACAGGTGTTTCGCGGTGCCGGTGTTGAAGGTGTAGGTCGTCAGTGCGTCGGCGCCCGACACCAGCTTGAAGCGGTGCGCGGGAACCACCAGATGCAGGTAACCTGCCTTGCTGCAGATGGAGCAATTGCAATCCGACACCTGGATGTCGGCCGGCGCCGTGACCTCGAACCGGACACGTCCGCAATGGCAGCCGCCGGTGTGAACGACCATCGTCGAATTCCTCGCTCCGCTCCGTCTAGCCGTCTGAAACAGGTCCGTTGATCTGCAAGTCGATGAACATGCTCGATTCCGGCTCGAACACGATACCCCAGAACGAAGGCCCGCCGTCACAGACGACGACCGGCGTCGACTTCTCGTCGAAGTAGTCGGAAACGCTGGTCGGGTAGAAGTTTCCGTAGATCAGCCGCTTGCCGTTGACGACGATGCCGACGTATTGGCGATGGTATTCGACCGTACTGGCAATGACCGGCTTGCGTCCCTCGCTCGATCGAAGGTAGCCGGGCAGCGCGCGTTCGAGCCGCTGGATCTGCTCGACCGACGGGCTCCAGAATTGGGAGACGTTGCCAGGCGAACTGCGCGAGCATTGCCGCAGCAGCGATTGGCCCGCATTGGGCGACAGTATGAAGCGGCCGCCGATAGGCAGTCTCATCGGCGCCGGCTGCGCGACCGTGGCACTGGCGGCAGCAACCGCACACACGAGCAGCAGGGCGGACAAACGCGGCTTCATGCTGTCGAAATCCGTATGCAATCCGCGACGTGCACCGACCTACTTGGGCGCGCCAGCGGCCGCGAAGGTCAGTGTTTCGTCGATCACCGCCTCGCCTTGAGGCGATCCGCCGGAGGCCGGGACCACTCCTCGTACCTCGTACACGACCCCGGGAATGGCTTCGCAGATCGTGAAGATGTACTGCTTGGCCATCAGACGTTGGTCAGGATAGCGGTCGCGGTATGGATCCGACTCATATGGCGAGATCGTGATCTGCTGTGCGCGGAGCGCGCGGCCTCCGAAATGAATCTCGACGTCCTTGATCTTGGCCGATTCGGCCAGCGCGATCCGGATCTGCTTGGAGAAGTGGAAGGTCGATCCGCTGGTCAGACGCTTCATCTCGCTGACTTCTCGATCCAAATAGAACAGCAACACAGGGTTGGTTTCGGCGTCCTCGAACTCTGGAGACGAGACCTGCCCCGTACTCGAGAAGGACCGCATCGCGGTCTTCCTCTTGCCGTCCGAGCCTGCAGTGATGTCGACGTCGACCGTGTCCGAAAAACCTTTCTCGAGCGTTCCACTCTTGCGGAATGCATAGTGCAGCCGCCTGGGCGGTTGGACGTCCTTCAGGTGCGGCGTCATGAACAGCAGGGTCTCCGCCCTCGAGATCGGGGTCGGATCGGCGCCGGCGGCGCCCGGGGCGCAGGCAAGCCCGAAGACGATCGCCGCAGTGGCAATCGACGCCGCGCCGTTGCACGCCGTCCCAAAGCCCTTCAATTGGCCGCCTGGATTGGGTTGCCTTTGTCGTCCAGCAACGGAACTCCGTACGACAGCAGGATCTCGTCGATCTGCTTCTGATCGCGTGCGATCAAACCTGCGATGCGGTCACGCCACTCCTTCTCTCCAAAACGCACGCCCATCGCGATCTTGTAGTCGAAGTGGATGTCGGGATCGGGCGCAAAAGGCAGCATGCGCATGGCGGGCGCCTTGGCCTGCTTGGTGAAGTAGCCGGCGATCGGTCCCCACGCGAATGCGACATCGATCTGACCCGATGCCAGCTGATCGGCGATCATCTGGCCCGGATATGCCGCGGGGTCGCCGGATTGGGTGGGAACCGAGACGGCCTGATCGATCAGGTTATTTTTCAGCAGCCAGTCGGTCGGCGGCGAGCGCCCGACCAGCCCGAAGCGCAGCTTCTTCAGCCGCGCCGGGTCGATTTTCAGCAGGTCCGACGGCGTATGCACGTCATCCAGTCCCTTGCCGACCGGTAGAACCATGGCCCAGGTCGATCGGTAATACGCGGGCGTCGTCAGCGTCAGCTCGTATCCGACCGGCACGCCGATCACCAGGTCGCACTTGAAGTGGTCCTGGTCTGGATCTTTTGCCTTCAGCGTGTTGCGGACGAAGCCCATCCGCTGGGGAAACCACGTGTACTCGAGCTTCCATCCAAGATCGTGTGCGAGCAGCTCGGCGATCCGGTTCTCGTAGCCTTCCCCGCTCTGATTCGACAACGGCATGTTGTTCGGGTCTGCGCACACCCGCAGCACGTTATCGGCGGCGGGCGGCGCGTCGGCGAACGCGGCGGTCATCGACACCACCGCCGCCGCGGAACCAATCCACCCGAGCAGCCGCCCCTGCCGGGTCATTGGATCTCCTGCAGATGGCCGGTCGGAATCGCTCCATCCGAGCGACCCTTCAGGAAGGCGTAGAGGCCCTCGAGGTTGTCGACCACGGTTTTGGTCGTTCCGAAGTTGGGCATGCCCTTGTCGATGCGCCCATCGAGCACGCACTTCTTGAAGTCGTCCTCCGACATCGTCTTCAGGTCGTCCACCAGCGAGGGACCCACCAGGCCTTCCTGATTGGCTCCATGGCAGCGCTCGCACGCGAGCGCACGCCAGGTCCGCCAGCCTTGCATCGTGTTGTGGTCCACATGATTGCCATCGACCACCTTGTAAGGCGCGCCTGCATTGGCGGCCGCAGCAGGCGCGGCGGGTGCCGCTGCGGCAGGAGCAGCCGGTGCCGCTGCGGGAGCGGGAGCAGCAGGTGCCGAAGCTTCCGGTTTGGCGGACTGGTCCGGCGAAGCGGCTTGCGGCGTGTCATCCGCACGGGCCAGGGTGACGATGCTGACCACCACGGCGACCAGAATCGGCCCAGCAGACCGAGTCAAGAACCAGCTCATTTTCGATTTGTCTCCCTTCCTCGCTGTGTGATTTACGAGCTGCTCGGTCAGCACCCACGGCACTGCCTGGAGGCTGCCGAAGCAACAACGTGTTAGATGCTAGCTTGGTGTACGCGTTGTGGCTGGAGCGGCATGCTGCACCGCGGCATCACCATCGAGCCGCCCCGACATCAGCATCCGGTAATCCGGCCCGACCGGCACTCCGTTGCGACGCGGTATCAGCCGGGCGTCGTGTGCTTTCGGCGCACGGCGCTCGATCGAAACACCCACCTTGATGCCCTCGCCGAGCACGCCCAACTTGACGATCGTTACGCGAACCCACGGCGCCCTGAACTCATCGAGCACGATGCCTGCGATGGCCTCGGACATCTGTTCCAGCAACCCGAAGCGCGTGCGAGCCAGCTCCGCCCGGATCCGTTCCGACACGACCGCATAGTCAACCGTGTCGGCCACGTCGCCGGACCGGAACACCCGTTCGCCGGGCACGCCGATCTCCAGATCGATCTCGACCGGACGCGTGGATACCCTCTCGTCCGGGTAGATGCCGATCATCGCTTCGACGCGCAGGCCGCTTACAAAGATCTTGTCCATGGCATCGCCATTATCGCCCGTACGGAGAAACAGGTGCGCCCCTGCCGGGCGCTTCGTAACGAAAAAAAGCGCGCGAGCAAGGCTCGCGCGCTCCCAATCAGACTGCAGGCCGGGTTATTGGCTCAGGGTGAATACCGTCAGCTGGCCGCCCAGTTCCGTGTACTTGGCCAGTTCCTTGTAGCCACCCACCGCGCCCAGGCCGTCGGTGTCCTTCTCGAGGCCAGCGGCCATGCCGATACCGGCCCAGCCACCAATCCCGGACAACACACCGATGTACTGTTTGCCCTTGTAGCTCCAGGTGTTC
>Ga0210401_10000984_pt1 | contig 34318 bp, 31 predicted proteins | sample IncBWH32MmetaG_FD_150866 | JGI IMG/M metagenome (GOLD analysis project Ga0210401, IMG submission 150866) | Forest soil microbial communities from Barre Woods Harvard Forest LTER site, Petersham, Massachusetts, United States - Inc-BW-H-32-M | ecosystem: Environmental > Terrestrial > Soil >... | reverse complement strand
TCCAGGATGGCATTTGGTACATGATCCCCCGATTCAAATTTCTGGGAGTGGACCCCACACTGGTTGCCCAAGTGGCCGCCTGGGCCCAAACCCTTTGGCCGACCGCGAACTGGACTGCGGACTTGAATGCCACCTGCTGGCCGTATCAATCCTATGCTTCCGACGGCACCGTAGCGTGCAGTCAATAAGGCCGCTCATTTCGGTGCTGGCCGAAAGTGCGGCCGTGCCTGGCGGGGAGTTGTCAACTTTCTAAACAGGCGGCTCGAACGATGTTCGCAGCAAGAACGCGTTTTTCGGCAGGTTTTTACAAGAACTATCCACCCCGTTGGGTGTCCGGAAAATCATAAACCTCCCCGCGCAAGACCAGCCGCAGCGCTGATTTCTTTTGCTGCGCAGGGTTCCCTGGGCATTAGCGGCCAGCCAGTCCGGGCGGTCTTCCCAGCGATGATCGCTTCGATGATCTTTCGGCCGGTAGCGCCTAGGATATCGCTGGCCACCGTGCTCAGCTTGAGGCTGGCGTCTTCCAGCACTTTGTGAATCCGGTCGCCCACGCGGTGACGGTCTTGCACCAACTTCACCCGATGCCGGGTCAGATCTCGAAGTTGGCGAATCTCAACCGGCGGCACGAATCAGCCCGTGTCCCAGTAGGTCGGCGATCCACTCTGCATCGCGCGGATGGTCTTTTCGGTAGGAATACTTTTGACCGGATACGGATTGGCCCAGAATCAACAGAAAATGCTTCTCTAGCACATTCCATACCGGTTTCAAGTAAACACCGGTCGATTCCATGGCTACCTGCGTCACCTTCGAGGCATACAGCCACAGCATCAGCCGCTGCAGTCCTCGACCATGAGTTTTCAAACTGCTTCTTGCGCACGCTTCGGCGGCCTTTCTCGAACACCAACACGCAGGCCGTGACACTTTTCTTGTGCACGTCCAAGCCGCAGCAACGGGAGTACACTACTTGCATAAGAGCCTCCTTCTTGCCGCCGGGCGAAAGACGCTGAAGAAAAATCAGACATTCCTTCTCGTGCTCTCACGCCTGGCGGCGGAGACACACTTCTTGGTTCCTACCAAACGTCCAGCCAGATTCACGAACGGGCTCAAAGCACCAGACTGAGGTCGGCCTGATTCGCCGGCGACCTCTTTATCGTGCTCCGAATCGCTGGCGTTTTCATCCTTCCTTGTGCCGGCGTTCGCGCCGGCATGGGTGAGTCACTCCACTCGCTCATCCCCATCTCCCGCATTCCTCGTCACTTCCCACGTCCGACCCCTTGGAGTCGCCGCCCGCGCTCCTAGAATTGAACAGGACGAATCTTCTTTATGAACGATGCAATGCTCTCAGAAGCACACCAAACCGCCAACGCCGCCAATGCCCGCCTGAGCACCGGTCCCCGGACCGGCGATGGCAAGGCCCGCTCTTCACAGAATGCCCGCACACATGGACTCACCGCCGCCCAGCTCGTCATCGCTGCTGAGGACCGCGAAGAATTCGACGAACTACACGCCCAGCTCCAAGCCGACATCCGCCCGCAAGGCGCCCTGCAACAAATTCTATTCGACCTGCTCGTCACTTCCGCCTGGAATCTCCGCCGCATCCGCGGCATGGAAGCGGAGCTGACCGCCTCAGCCGCAACCTACCTCGACATCCTCGATAGCCCCGAGCTGACCGCTAAACTCGATCGTCTCGCCCGCCACCAAACCCGCATCGAGCGCAGCTTCCATCGCTCGCTCCGCGAACTCAAATCGTTGCAAACAGACGCCGCACTCGCGCCCACGCTTCCCCGCGCCTTCATGCGAGAAGCTCCTCCCCTGGCGTCGAAAACGCAGACTGCAAAACGAACCCAGGCCCTGGCCATCGCCAACCGCCAAAACGGCGCCGAAAAGGAATACTGGTCGGGAGCGGACGCGGAAGCGGCCGCCTTACGGTCCGCTCTTGAGAACTACGGACGGCCGCAAATACTGACCACCGGATGTTGATAGCCGAGCGATCTCCTACCCCCGCGGCGCGCGTAGTAAACCTGTCAAGATACGAGCATGGTCACGTTGTTTCAGGATCTGAAATATGGTTTACGGACACTCACCAAGACCAGGGGCTTCACAATTGTCGCCGTCGTCACGCTGGCGCTCGGCATTGGCGCGAGCACCGCTGTCTTCAGCCTGGTCAACGCCATCCTACTGAAGCCGCTGCCCTATCCGAATTCCGAGAGGATCGTCATTCCTCGGCGGCTAGCTCCCGCCGGCCTCAATCTCGGTTACGAAGAGATCCCCTGGGATTTGCGCGAATTTCATGTCCTGCGGCGCGAATCGAAAGCTTTCCAGCATTTGGGCGCCTTCAAGAGCGATTCATTCAATCTCACCGGTTCAGGCGACCCTCTGCGCTTGGAAGGCATCCGCGCCTCGGCGGGTTTCTTTCCGGCTCTGGGCGTGGCGCCGGAGATCGGGCGTGTCTTCACTTCAGCGGAGGATCAGCCCGGCCACGAGCATGAGGTGATCCTCACCGATCAGCTATGGCGTGACAGGTTCTCGAGCGATCCCGCGATTCTCGGCCGAGCCGTGGAGTTGAACGGGTCTCCGTATACCGTGGTGGGCGTCATGCCGCCTGGATTCGCGTTCCCTCGCAGCACGGAGATGCCCGGAAGCTTTCCTTTTCCGCGCGAAGCACAGTTGTGGGTTCCGCTGGCCCTTCCGCCGGCGCCGCTGCATCCCTACGATCCCTCCGAGCTTGCGGTGATTGGACGATTGAAGCCCGGTGTTTCGATTAGACAGGCCCAAGCGGAAATGGACGTATTCGCGAGGCGCCTCGAACAGCAATACGGACCGCAGGGCAAAGACTGGTTCAATTCCCGCGTCACTCCTTTGGCGCATCAGGTGGCGGGAGACACGCGGCGGCCTCTATTGCTGATCCTTGGCGCGGTGGGCGTCGTTCTTCTCATAGCTTGTTCCAACGTTGCGAGCCTCCTGCTAGCGCGATCGCTCGGACGCAGGCGCGAATTCACGCTGCGCGCGGCCCTCGGCGCAGGAAACGCAAGGTTGCTACGCCAGCTCTTGACGGAAAGCCTGTTGCTCGCAGTGGCCGGGGGCGCTGTGGGAGTTCTGTTGGCTGAGCTGGGAATCGAATTCGTAACCACATTTGCCCCGTCCAATATTCCGCGCCTCGCCGACGTCGCTCTCGACTTTCAAGTCTTCGCGTTCGCACTTGGCATAACTCTCGTCACGGGCATTCTCTTTGGATTGGCGCCCGCCATCCCAGCCACTCGCGAGAATCTCGCCGATGCGCTCCGGGAGGGCGGCCAAAGATCGGTTGACAATGCCGCCGGTCCAAAAATTCGCAAGGCCCTGCTTGTTTCGGAAGTGGCGCTGGCCTTGGTCCTGGTAATCGCCGCCAGCCTGTTGACACAAACCTTTTTCCGGTTGCTCAGGGCGGATCCCGGATTTCGACCTGCGCGCGTTCTCACTTTCGAGTTATCGCTGCCAGATGCCAAGTACGCTGAGACGAATCGTATTGTGGCCCTGTACGACAAGGTGCTCGGGCAGCTTCAGACGCTACCGGGCGTGGAAGCGGCCGGTATTGCGAAAACCGTCCCGCTGGACGGCGCGCCCGACAGCAGCTCGATCCGCATCATTGGGCGGCCTGCCAAAAGCGAAGTCGACCGGCCGTTCGCGTCGTACAACCTGGCTTCCCGCGGTTATTTTTCGGCCGTTGGCACGCCTCTGCTGCGCGGCCGGGAGTTTCAGGCGTCCGACACTGCTGTCTCCACGCCGGTCGCTATCATCAACCGCGCGATGGCGAACAGGTATTGGCCGGGCGAGAACCCCATCGGAAAGCAGTTGGGCCTGGGAAGCGTGAGATTTCCAGTCATGACCATCGTTGGGATGGTGGCCGACGTCAAGGATCTCTCGTTACGCCAACAGCCCGGCCCTGAGATGTACATTCCCTATTCGCAGAAAACGTATGTGTCGTTGCTGACCATGCAAGTTGCGCTGCGCACCAAGACCGATCCAGCCTTCATGCTGGAAAGCGCGCGCCAGGCGATCCGGTCCATTGACCCGGGTTTGCCAATAGCGAAAGTGGCGACCATGACTGCCCTTGTAGACAACTCGATGGCGCAACCGCGCTTTGCGATGCTGGTGCTCGGATCGTTCGGAGCGCTCGCCCTGGTTCTGGCCTGCATCGGAATGTATGGCGTGGTTTCGTATTCGGTGGCGCAACGCACTCGGGAGATCGGCGTCCGCATGGCGCTCGGCGCCGCGCGTCGGGATGTTTTCCGGATGGTGCTCGGGCAAGGCGCCCGGCTGGCCGGACTTGGAATCGTCATCGGTTTGGTTGCCGCGCTCGCAGTCACCCGGCTGATGGCCGGTTTCTTGTATGGTGTGGAGGCGGCCGACCCGCTCACTTTCGCTGGCGTGTCTTTGCTTTTGGTCGGGATCGCGCTGCTGGCTTGTTACGTACCCGCGCGCCGCGCCACTCGGGTCGACCCCATGATCGCGCTTCGATACGAGTGATGCGCAAGCTAACTTACATGAACTTGATCCTCTCGTTGCGTGCGGAAAAATCGATCAGCTGTTCGAGCCGGCCGAGCCGGGTCTCTTCTTTCTTGGCGCTGGCTACCCACCCGGCAGTCATCTTCCTATAATATGGCGGAAAATTCTCGTAGTTCTTCCACGCCGTGGACTGTTTTCGGAATTTGGCTTCCAACTCCTTGGGCATCTCGCTCGGCAGCACCGGAGTCTCGCGCCGCTGCTCCGAATTGAAAGCTGCCAGACCCGCTGACGTCATCTTGCCCGCGGCGATCAACCGCTCGGCGCGTTGGATATTCGTCTGGTTCCACGAGCTTCGCGCCACTCGCGGCGTGAATCTCTGAGCGAAGCAGGCTTCATCGATCTTCTTGATCTTCCCGTCGATCCATCCGAAACACAGCGCCTCTTCCACTGCGTCTTCATAGGGGACGCGCGGCTGGCCTGAATCTTTCTTGTAGTAGACCAGCCAGATTTCATCACACTTGTCGTGATTTTTTTGCAACCAAGCACGCCACTCGCGCCGATCTTTTGCGTAAACCGTTTTCATACGCACGCTAGCTCAACATCTTGAGCTCATTGACCCGGTCGAGATCCAAGACCAAATCACCCTGTGGATCCACGCTGAACGCCGGCTCGAACTTAGCGCCCCACACAATCTCGGTGTGCCGATACGAGTAGATCGAATGAACCACCTGGCTAAAGCTATCATCGAATGCCTGAAGGAGAATCAGAAGCTCCGCGGACATACTTTTCAAATCGTCGGCGGTTTTGCCAGATAGCGGACTGGCGGTGTCGATCGGGTGAACTATCGTCCACGTAAGAGGCAGGAAGTAAACCTTGCGCCTTTCCAGCTCGAGATCGACGAAATCCCGCTTGAGGCGCCCGTCGTGATTCGTTACAGTCATGAGCAGCACCCGGGCTTCTAGATTCATCAGCGTATTGCTACGGGCATTGGTGATCCGAAACTGCAGGCTATGGCCATCTTGATAGGGCGCGATCAACGCGTTATTGCTGAATAAAATTCGCGCCGAGGGCCGCGAGAATCGCCCATACAAGAGCCCGGTCATCACCGCGAATACCATCAGCCCGGTCGCGGCTTCGAGGGCCGCCACGGCGTTGGCTGATGGCCCGCGCGGAAAGACATTCCCGTAGCCGACCGTAGTCAGGGTATGAACACTGAAAAAGAAAGCGTTCACGAACGCGGTCATCTCGGACTCGGTGCCCTGGAGCTGACCGATTCCGATTGCCAGGTATAGCCAAGCAAATGCAACATTCACCGCCAGGAAGACGATCGTCACCACCAGAAAAAACCGCGGCCAGGTGGTATCGATCATCTGGAGGTAGAGATTCTCGTCCCGCAGCCGCGTGCCCTTGCGATGGACGTTGAACGTGCCATCGGGATTGATGGCCCGGCGCAATTCGCCGCTGAACTGCGTTGTCAAACCTGGATCGAACGATTCTTTTCTCATGAGAATGAACTCAGAATAACCCAATCGCCCGACGGCCGAGGTCAGTGATGGCCGTAATTCAGTTCGCCCGCTTCGATCCGAACCAGCAGGCGATTCTGCTTGGGCGGAAGCGGGCAGGTCGCATAAGCTGTAAACGCACAAGGCGGATTCTGGGCCTGGTTGAAGTCCATTACCACCTCGCCGTTTTTCGGAAGATCGGTGTATAGAAATCGCCCCGCCGGATACGTCCCTTTCCCGCTGGTGAGATCGTGAAAGATGAAGAACAACTGGTCGTCTTCCACCACTGGATCGAGCCGAAGCAACTGGCCATCCAGCGTGAAGACGACATAACCGGGGCTGGTGTCTTGCTCGGTCTCGCCCAGAATGTTGGGGATCGTAATCATCTTGGGCGGTTGATATGGAACGAACTTCGCGACCACGCGATACCTTTCCTTCACTGGAAACCAGTGCAATCCCGTGAACTCTTTGCGCGAGGCGCTCTCGGTATCTTTCAGTCGAATCGCGTAGCGCTCGCCGCGATGAATCACGAACATCGTGAACGCGTCGAACCCGATCTTATCCGGCTTACCCTCCTCGTCGGACTTCAGCAGAGTCGCTTCGCCAACGGGTTTGCCATTCAACTTCACAGTCACACCGGGAACCGCGCGAAAGGTCGTCTTGCCGCCGTGGATTTCGAATGCGCCAACGTCCGCCGGCCCGCGTGGCAGAACGATCTCGCTGGTTGCGCTCGAGCCCACTCGGTTGACGCCTTCCTTGAGCCAGAACAGTCCAGAGACGGTCAGCCAGCCGTCCTCAGCCTTAAGCTCGGCCTCGTGTTGTGCGCGCCACTGCTCGATCGTTGCACGGTAGGAAGTATCGGCCGCAACAAGCGCTGCACAGGTTATGAAGGCCGGCACGAGCGGTCTCAGCAGAATCATGGTTTTGATTGTAACGTGGTAGTTTGGACCAAAAGCAGAAGGATGCCGCCAAGCGCGAGCGCATCATCCGCCGCGCCGCCCAGGAACTTCAAGATGGCTTTTATGTCAACCTGGGCATCGGCCTGCCCACCTTGGTTGCGAATCACGTGCCGCCGGGAATCGAGGTCGTTCTGCAATCGGAAAACGGTATGCTCGGCGCCGGACCCTATCCAATCGAGGGCGCCGAAGACCCAGACCTGATCAACGCCGGCAAAGAAACGGTGACTGAGCTGCCCGGCACTTCTTATTGTTCCAGTGCCGATTCCTTCGCCATGATTCGCGGCGGCCACATGGACCTCAGCATCCTGGGCGCCATGGAGGTGGATGAGTCAGGAAGCCTGGCCAACTGGATGATCCCCGGAAAAATGGTGAAGGGGATGGGCGGCGCCATGGACCTGGTGGCCGGAGCGCGGCGCGTGATCGTAGCCATGGAGCACACCACCAAGCAGGGCGCTCCTAAGATCCTGAAGAAATGCACCCTGCCGATTACGGGTCTGGGAGTGGTGGACCTGATCATCACCGAGATGGCTGTCATCCGTGTCACGCCCCAGGGCCTGGTGCTCGAAGAGATTGCGCCGGACGTCACCATCAATGACGTGCAAAAGACCACCGAACCCACCCTCATCGTCCGCAGTCCGAAACGTATGCATGAATAAAGTAATCGCAACAGCCGAGGCGGCCGTAGCCGACATTCCTGACGGCGCCACCGTAATGATCGGAGGCTTCGGGCTGTGCGGCATTCCGGAGAACTTGATCGCAGCGCTCATCCGAAAGGGCGTGAAGGGTCTGCACACCATCAGCAACAACATGGGTGTCGACGGCTTCGGCATGGGCCTGATGCTCGAAGCAGGAATGATTGCGTCGCATGTCGGCAGCTACGTGGGCGAGAACAAGCTGCTCGAAACACGGGTGCTGGCCGGCCTGCTCGATCTCACTCTGGTGCCGCAAGGGACGCTGGCAGAGCGCATTCGCGCCGGTGGTGCCGGGATTCCGGGGTTCTACACGGCCACAGGCGTTGGAACCGTGGTGGCGGAAGGAAAAGAACTACGCGAGTTCAACGGCCGTACGTATGTGCTCGAACAGGCTCTAACAGCCGATTATGCGTTAGTCAAAGCCTGGCGCGGCGATCGCCTGGGGAACCTGGTTTACCGTAAGACGGCACGTAATTTCAATCCGATGATGGCTACCGCCGCGACGACCACCATCGCCGAGGTGGAGGAGTTGGTAGAGCCAGGTGAGCTCGATCCCGATCACGTCATTACGCCCGGCATTTACGTCCAGCGCATCATACGAGGAGAGAAATATGAAAAACGGATCGAGCGGCGAACGGTTCGCAATGCATAAGTAGTAATCTCGCCCACTTTCGAGTTTCGGCCACGCCGAGAAACAAACGAACCATCAACGCGTCCAACGAACGGGCAGCAGCATCACGCCCTCGCGAATGCCCTGTTTACTTGCCATTCTGATTCTGCTGTTCCCGCGCCTTGCTTTGGCGCTGCTCTTTTTCTTCTCCACCTACCTGGATCGCCCGTATCATAACGCTTTGCTTCTACTGATCTTGGGCTTCGTCTTCTTGCCGTTAACAACGCTAGTTTACGCCTGGATGTTCAATAGCGGCATCCCGGTCGTCGGAATCAATCTACTGTATCTTTTGGTGGCAGCTATCTTGGACCTCGGCTCGATGGGAGGCGGTTACCGGACCCATCGCGCCCGGATTTGACATGCCGTCCGTGCCTCGGACCGGTGTGCTAGACTGGGATGTATTCGTGCCCAACCATATAACCATAACTTGCTGATTCTAAATCAGATACTCTATTTACTGTAGTATTCCGTTAGTTTTCAACAACTTCCGTTTAGAGAAGATCCGACCACAAATCGAGCAGGAGAAATTACTATGACCAAGACTTTATTGGCCGTCGGCTTACTGGCTGCGCCCGTTACCGTCAGCATGCAGCAACCGTCGCCCACGGTGCACATTGAACCAGTCGACCCCAGGCTAGGGCTCCTTTGGCAGTATTTTGCCGATCGCAACTGCCCGCTCCGCGACTCAGCCGCCGATTTCCTGATCGCCGCCGACCAGAATGAACTCGACTGGCGGCTTCTGCCTAGCATCTCGATGATCGAATCCAGCGGGGGCAAGGACTACAGGAACAACAATGTGTTCGGATGGGACTCCTGCCGGGAAAGCTTTTCCTCCATACAGGCGGGAATCCATTTTGTAGCGTCGAAGCTGGCCAAATCGAAGATGTACAAGGGCAAGAACGTGGACCAGAAGCTGTCGACCTACAACCCGCAACCTGACTACCTGCCCCGCGTCAAAGCGGTCATGCGAGCCCTGGGTTCGGCTAACCAATCGAACGCGACAATGAACTGACTGTTTTGTTAGCCGAAGGCCTATGCGCCGGGCGTTCCTATTGCATCAAGTGAACGCCGAAATACAATCCGCCAAAGACGATCACCGACAGCAATACGATTAAAGCCCAGCGAATGAGCCGTTCCGTATTGGATGACGCCTTATGTTCGTCAAGTTTAATCTGCTCGTCGAGGCTCTCAAACATGGAATACCCCCTATAATGCCGTTAAAACTCACGAGCTAGGGTCCATTATATGCCCGAACTTCGGAAAAAACAGCCCCCCTCCAGGGAACTGGTTTACAGGCCCATTCGTTCAAGTTTTCGGTATAGCGTTTTCCGCTCAATGCCGAGGATCTTAGCGGCGCGGCTTTTGTTACCCCCGGTGGCCGAAAGCACGCGGCGGATCTGATCGGCTTCAGTATCGGCCAGGGTGTCGCTGGCGCTGTCGCGAGGTTCAGTCAACTCGATCGCTTCGCGCACCGCAGCCTCGTCAATCCGGCTCTGCGGCGCGAGAATAGTCAACCGCTCCATCATGTGCTGGAGCTGTCGAACGTTGCCTGGCCAACTGTAGTTCTCGAGTACTTGAAGTCCGGATTGAGTCAGCTTGGTCTTCTGACTGTAACGGTCGTTGTACCGGTTCAGAAAGTAATGGGCCAGCAGCGGCACATCGCCGCGGCGTTCCACCAGCGGGGGCAGCAGGATGCGGACGACGTTGAGCCTATACCAGAGATCCTCGCGGAATTTGCCGTTGTCCACCATCTTTTGCAAGTCGCGGTTCGTGGCGGCAATCACACGTACGTCCACTTTCTTACCGCGCGCCGAACCCAGCGGGCGGATCTCCTTCTCTTGCAGGAAACGCAGCAGATTGAGTTGAAAGCCGAGCTCCAGGTCGCCAATCTCGTCCAGGAAGGTCGTCCCGTTGTTGGCGGCCTCGAAAACGCCCATGCGGTCGCGGTCGGCGCCAGTGTAAGCGCCCTTCATGGCGCCGAAGAGTTCGCTTTCGATCAGCGACGGCGCAATGGATCCGCAATCCACCGGCACGAACGGCTGCTGCGCGCGAGGGCTATTGTTGTGGATCATGCGCGCGATCATCTCTTTGCCGGTCCCCGTTTCGCCTTCGATCAGAACGGTTGCGTTGGTTGGCGCCACCAGCGAAATCGTCTTATAAATCTCGATCATTCGTGCCGAGCTGCCGATCATTTCGCTGGCCGGTAGATCGTCGATTTCGGATTCCTTCTCCTCTGCCTGATCGCCGAGAGTAGCTTCGGCGCGCTTCACCGTATCCAGCATGCGATCCAACTCGAACGGCTTCGCGATGTAATCGAACGCCCCGCCTTGTGTAGCTTGCATCACGGTTTCCATAGTGCCCCGCCCGGTCATCAGAATGACTGCGCACTTGGGATTGTTCTGGCGGGCTGTCTCCAAAATGTCCAGACCAGTCCGTTCATCCAGATAAATGTCTGAGATAACGATGGGATATGAGTCGCTACGCAAGCGATCAAGCGCTTCGCGCGTCGAAGAAACCGCGTCCACACGATAGCCCTCCAACTCGAGGAAAGTCGTAATCGTATCTCTTACGGAGTTGTCGTCTTCGACTACTAACAATCGTTGCACTGGTAGAATACCTACCTACTAGACTGACACAGGGGGTGGTTGGGACGCACGCGAGTAGGCTGGCAGCACAACTGTAAAGCAGGAACCTTTACCAGGTTCGCTGGTGACCTCCATTTTCCCGCCGTGATGGTGTACGATCTGTTCAACAATCGAAAGTCCGATCCCGGTTCCAGCCTCTCCGGAAGCCTCGGCCCGCTTAGTCCGGTAAAACTTCTGGAAAATCTGGCGCAATTCACGGGCGTCCATTCCGATGCCCTGGTCTTGCACCGAGAGCCGCAACTGATCGCCTTGAGGCAGGCACCAGGCCGTGATTTCCGTATCGGCATTGGAGTATTTGACGGCATTGGTCAGTAGATTGTAAACGGCGTATTCCATCAATTCACGATCGCCCTGCAGCTCACCCTCCAGCACGTTGGTCCGGATGCGAATATTCTTGTGCTCCGCCAACGGGCGAGCGCGCTGAATGCAGGTTTCCACAATGTCGCGTGCCGGAAATGGCTCGCGCTTGAGCTCGATTTGGCCATCGGAAAGACGCTCGACATCCAGAAATGTTTGGATCATGCGGGCCAAGCGCTTCGATTCCTGATTGATCATGTCGGCGATCTGCTTGCGCTTCTCTTCGGTCAGAGCGTAGCGGCCCATCAGCTCGCTCGATCCCTGGATAGCCGTGAGAGGGGTGCGCATCTCGTGCGTAACGAAGTGGATGGCTTGCTGGTAGCGCTTGCGATCTATTTCGGACTCATAAAGGCGGCGGCGAACCACGAAATGCTGATAACTGGCGGCGACGGCGGAGGTGAGCCAGGCGGAAGCCAGGGGCGCGAAGTACGGAAACGCAATGCCGTTCCGAAAAAACAGAAGCGGTGTAATATGCACGGCAATCAAGAGCGCTCCACCTGCGAGATATGCCGGCCACCCATTCAGCAGCGCGAAGATCAGACCCGCGAGAACCCCGGTAAACAGGCAGAAACCAAGCACCGACGAAGGGGCTGCATCGGTCAGGAACTGACCGCGCTCCAGTGTTTCGAAAAGCTGGGCATGCACTTCGACGCCTGGAATCCGGCCTTGGCCGAAAGGCGTCGCAACGCGATCATAGGAACCGGAAATGGAAGTTACCCCCAGGAACACTACTTGTCCATGAAACCTAGCGGCCAGCTCCGGTTTGTCCACCAGGTCCTTCAGCGAGACTTGAGGAATCGGTTCACGGGTGAAAAGAATGCGCAAACCCCGGTTCCCATCATTCGCGCGGGCCGCGGGAATCAACTCGTTTCCAATCTGCAGATCATCAGGCGACTCGACAATTGGTTTTCCGCGCGCCAATCGAAAGGCTTCCAACGCCAAAGCCCAGTTCCGCTCGCGGCCCGCCCTCTGTTCGAGCGGAATGGTTCGCGTGACTCCGTCCTTGGAATCCTCGTCGGCTTTGTCATGGCCCAGGACGGCGCCGCCGGCTAGGAAGCGCGGGAGCGGGTTCTCCCAGCGGCCGTTCGAAAGATGGGCGACCAGCACCAGATTCCTGATTCCCCGCGTGGCGCGTTCCAGGCGCGCATCTTCGGCCGGATCTTCGGTGTCGGCGAGGACGAGGTCGACAGCGACCACTTTGGGTCGAGCCGGCGCAATTAGTTCCAGAGCCGTGGCCAACATGGTGCGATACTCCCGGACGCCCCCCATCGCACTATAAGTCGGATCATCGATCGCCAGAATGATGCAATGCGGGCTGGTGACGGCCGGCGGGTAGAGACGAAACATCCAATCGTACGCGTAATCGTCGATCGGAGTCGCGAGCCAGCCGGAGACGATCGCAACCGTCAGCGCCACACCGAGCAGAGCGATGTAGCCGAGGGTCTGCTTACTTGGCGACGGCCTTTTCAATCTCGTCAGCTTCCTTCGGCAGCGCCGCACTTAGCACCTTGGCGCCATTTTCGGTCACCAGCACTACATCCTCGATCCGTACGCCGATGCTCTCCTCGGGAATGTAAATGCCGGGTTCGACGGTGACCACCATGCCGGCCTCGAGCGGGCCATCGACACCGGGATCGTGCACCTGCAATCCAACCTGGTGCCCGAGCCCATGGATGAAGTATTTTCCGAGCGGTTCGCCGTGTTGGTCCCGGCCATGAGCGTCCATATAGTCGCGCGCAATTTTGGTGAGGCTATCCCCGGGTCCGGCCATTCGTACACCCGGCTTCAGCGCGGCAATCGCGGCCTTTTGCGCTCCCAGCACGATCTTGTAAATCTCGCGCTGGCGTGGGGTGAACTTGCTTCCTACCGGCACGGTGCGAGTGATGTCGCTGGCATAATCATCGCATTGGGCGGCCGCGTCCATCACCACTACCTCCCCAGTGTCCATGCGGCGCTGGTTGGCGGAGTAATGCAGGATGGTACTGTTGATCCCAGAGCCGACGATCGGCGAGTAAGCCACGCCCTCACAGCCGCTTTCGATATAGGTACTCCAGAGCACGGCTGCGATTTGATACTCGGAGAGCCCGGGCGCCATCCGTTTCCACGCCGCGCGATGGGCTTCCACGCTTACGTCGGTGGCATGTTGAATGGCCGCAAGTTCCGCGGCTGACTTCTTCACCCTCAGCCTGGTGATGATCGGAACCGCATCGGAAATCTCTCGAAAGGGATAAAGCGTCTTCAATTTCTCGATGCCAGGCTGACTCAGCGGGGCGTACAAGTTGGCCTGCTCGCTCAGCGCCTGGTTCAGCTCGTACTCGAACTTCTCGATAGGCCGGACTTCTTCAAAACCGGTCAAAGCATGGACATCCGCGTCTTCGGCCGATGAACGCCTCCCCTGAAAATGCTCCAAACGTTCGTTGTGATGCGGCAGGAACAACACTTCGCGAGTCGGTGTTAGCAGTAGCCGCGCTCCCGGCTGGGTCCAGCCCGTGACGTAATAGAAATTCGGTTCTTCGGCGACTCGAAAAACTTCGTCACGACCTTCCACATGCCCGAACAGCACCAGCACGCCGTCCAGCGAGCTCCGCAAATTTACGCGCCTGGTCTTAAATTCATCCAGCGGCATTTTGGCGTGAACGGGCAGCCCCAGGGGAGCCATCAGCAACGCCGACGCGAGCAGTCTTCGGACCATGTCCAAAGTATAGTAGTTTCTAGTTTCTAGTTTTGGGTTTCTGGCCTCGGATAGACGTGTCCGCTGAATAGTACCGCCGTACCAGTGGGTGTAAAGACTTTGACCGATGCCGACGATAGATTCCCAGGCTATCGCCATGCAGCCAAAGAGTACGCCCTCGGTTGGCTATGCCGAGCTAAAGGCCTTCCTTGCCAAAAGGCGGGAAAGGCTGGAGCAGCGGCGGGAAACTCGCTATCAGACCAATGATCCCGTCGAGGTCGAGATCCTGCAAGCTGGATTTCAGCGGGTGACAGCGTCCATCGTGGATATTTCGAGATCCGGGCTGTGCCTGCAGTCAGAAACCACGATCGGCAAGGGCGCTCAAATCAAGATCACGCTGGAGAAGCAAGTCGTCATCTTCGGGGAAGTTCAGTATTGCCGGCCGGCGCGTGGCGGTTTCCACTCCGGCATTGTGATTCAGGACGTCTTTCATCCGCCGAGGGCCAAAGCGAAGGAAAAGGACGGGAGCCGGATGCGCCGTCGGGTCTCGTCCTAAGGCGCTTGCCTTAGGGATGGTACGGAACGCAGCTCTAGGCTAAACAATTCCTGAAACCCGACGATATAGTCTCTGACGATAAAGTTTCTTAGGCTCGCGCTGCAGCGGTTATCAGCAGCGGACTAACTGCAGCGGTCCCCTGTGAAAAAGGACGAAAGAAAATTGGCAGCTCAACTGAACAAGGCACGCCTGTCACGGGAAGAACAAACACTGGCTTTGCCACAACGATCGGGCCGCGCGGCCGGTGACGCTACTGCCACGGCTGCAAGCCGGGGCGCGCTCTTTCTTGAAAAGCGACGTGAGGCTCGCTATCCGACCAACGATCCAGCCGAAGTGGAGGTCGTGAACGGAGGCACTGGTCGATGTCCAGCGACGGTGTTAGACGTTTCCAAGTCCGGACTGCGCCTTAAGCTGGAGTCCAGCATAAACAGGGGCGCGGAAGTGAAAGTCACACTGCAGCGCAACGTCGTCATCTTTGGACAGATTCGATACTGCCGGCCTTTGGACGGAAGCTTCGATGCTGGAATTCTGATTCAAGACATGTCCCAGAATTCCGGCCAGCCCAGCCCGCACATCGAAGACGACCTGCTTTCACTCTACGTCGTCGGCAAAGGGCTGACAGTGCCGGAAGTGATCAAACTGAAAGAACATCTGGTCAACTGCGAAGCGTGCCGTATTCGTTTAGGTGAAAAGGACGCGCTGCTGAACCCGGTCCGGAAACGCAAAATCCTGGCTGCGCCCGTGGACCCGGCTGACGACTAATTAGCTACCCGCCACGGAGACTTGCCCTTCCAGCTTCTCAGCGCATTCGTCGCCCACTGCAGCGATTCTTGCGTGTGACAACTCGTGCACGGATTCGGAACCTTCAACGTTTCAGTCAATATGGGCGAGATGAATTTAAATGTATGGCTACGGACCATTACATCCGCAATAGTCTGCTCGATTTGAGGCATGTGGCAGGCCACGCATTCGTTGCCGCTAGCGCCCGCCTTGTGATGCGTATGCTCCTCGATGCTGGCAACGCCGTGCGGGCCATTAGGAGAATTCGGACCGTGACACTCCAGACACATTACGCTGGCAGGCTTCAATAGGTCGGCATTGTTGGCTGTGCCATGCACATCGTGGCAACTGAAGCAGGTCACGCCGCGCGTATACATCACGCTGTTCACAAAGTCGTTGCCCTGCATCCGATTCTTGTGCGCGGTGCCATCGGCGAAATGAGTGAATGTCGTCTCGCCGAGTTTATGATCCTCTAATTGCCAATAATTCTCCAGCTTCAGACCCGCGCGATAGCCGGCCGGCCAATCATAATACTGGCCGGCGATGGGGTTCTTCAGAGGACGCCCTTGGGAGTGGCACTGGAAGCAGATGTCATTTGCCTCGATGGAGTCGAGCCGCGCTGGATTGACGATGTTGGAGCGGCTGGGCTGCCGTGCGTGATCACCGCCAGCGCCATGGCACTTCTCGCAGCCGACGTTCCATTCGCTGACCGCCTTGGTCTCAACGTTGTAGTTGACGGAATGACAACCGTCGCATAACGGGCCAGTGGGGCGCTTCATATTATCGGCGGGATAGAATTGAGTCCACCAATCCGTCCCGTTCTGGGCGAAGTAAGGCCGCCACATCTTGTGCGTGACGTCCCACTGAGCAGGGAACGGATAGTAGTCGTTTCCAACCTGCTTGAAATATCGCTGCTTCCACTTGCTCCCATAAACGAAAGCGATGTCATCTTTGGTGAAGGTGACCAACGGATCTGGTTTTGTCAGATCCGGGATGATAGCGTCGGGATATTGTTTCGGATCGCGGATCACGTTCGCCATGCGTGTCTTTTTCCAACGAGCGTATATCTCGGAGTGGCATTGCTGGCACGCCGCGGATCCGACGTAGCGGGCAGGCGATGCAGGTTGCGCACTGAGCACCAGGGACGAGACTAAAACGATAAAAGCTATTTTCGCGGTCATAAGTGAACTCGTGATTATAAGTGACAACTCCTCCTTCGTTATGTCATATTCGAAGCATCTTGTGGTTGTGGTGGATTTTCCCTCTAATCGGAATTCCGTGTGCGTTCGCTCAAACGACCGCTGAGCCCGCGAGTGATCCGGCGCTCGGCAAGCGGCTATTTGAATCGCAGTGTGCCGTCTGCCATGGCGAGACTGGGGAGGGCAGCAGGGGGCCCAACCTGCACCGCCCTACGCTCAACCAAGCGCCGGACGATGCCGCGCTCCGCAAGGTAATCGCGAATGGAATTGCGCCGGAGATGCCCGGGGCGTGGCAATTGACCCCGCATGAAGTCGCGAGCGTCGCGGCGTTCGTCAAATCGTTGGGCGCCATGCCGGAAGCGCCCGTCGCGGGGGATCCATCGCGCGGTGAGCATGTCTACCTGGCGAAAGGCTGCGCCGGCTGTCACATGATCCGGGGCCAAGGCTCTGGCTTTGGTCCGGAGCTGACTGATATTGGAGCTCGCCGAAGCGCGGCTCATCTGCGCGAATCCATCGTCGCGCCGGAAGCCGCCATTCCCGAAGATTTTCTCCTGGTGGAACTGGTCCTGGCCAATGGCTCGACCATTCGTGGAATCCGGTTGAATGAAGATCCCTTTTCGATCCAAATCAAGGATTCGAAAAGTGAGTTTCGCAGCTATCGCAAGTCGGACCTTCGCGAACTCCAGAAACTGAGAGGAAAGAGTCCCATGCCATCCTATGAACGCACGCTCACTCCAGAGGAGCTGACCGACCTGACCGCGTATCTGTCGACCTTGCGCGGTAAATCGTGAGACTCAACGGCGCATTTCTGCTTGCTTCCGCGCTTGCGGCGCAGGTGCCTTATGAACGAATCGTCAATGCCGACCGCGAGCCTGGGAGTTGGCTAACCTACTCGCGCAATTATTCCGGCCATCGATTCTCGCCTTTGACGCACATCACACCTGCCAACGTCGCGGGGCTCAAAGTGAAATGGGCCTACCAATATGCCGAGCCACGCATCGAGGTGTCGCCCATTGTTGCCGACGGCGTGATGTACATCACTGGTCCGAACCACGCCGCCGCCCTGGATTTGAAGACCGGACGTCCGCTGTGGAAATGGACTCGTCCGATTCCGTCCGACTATCAGTCCATCGGGTTTGGACGCGTCAACCGCGGCGCCGCCATCCTGGATGACAAATTGTACGTCGCTACGCTCGATTGCGACCTGGTTGCCCTCGACATAAAGAGCGGACATGAGCGCTGGTCCGCCAAAGTGGCCGACTACAAGCCCGGCTACAGCCTGACGATGGCGCCGCTGGCGATTCGAGATAAGGTGATCATCGGGGTCAGTGGCGGCGAGGCGGGCGTTCGCGGTTTCGTGGATGCCTACGACGCTAAGACCGGCAAGCGGGTCTGGCGCTTCTGGACCATTCCGAGCCCCGGTGAAAAAGGACACGAATCCTGGACGCCCGATGCCTGGAAGACTGGTGGAGGCACCAGCTGGGTTACGGGTGCTTATGATCCGGATCAGAACCTGGTCTATTGGGGCATCGGAAATCCGGGTCCGGACTGGAACGGCGATTCGCGGCCCGGCGATAATCTTTACACCTGCTCGCTGGTCGCGCTTGATGGCGATACCGGCGCCTTGCGCTGGCACTTCCAATTCACTCCTCACGATACCCACGATTGGGATTCCACGCATGTCCCGGTGCTGTTCGACGGAGAGGTTCGGGGCCAGCGGCGAAAGCTAGTGGCAAATGCGAACCGCAATGCGTTTTATTACGTCCTGGACCGGGAAACCGGCGAGTTTCTCACGGGCAAGGAATATGCGCATCAGACCTGGGCGAAGGGTCTGGACGACCACGGCCGTCCCATGCTCATTCCTGGCATGGAGCCGAGCGAGCAAGGCACGCTGGTATGGCCCAGCCTCAACGGGGCCACTGTCTGGTTCAGCCCGTCCTACAATCCGCAGTCGGGCGTGTTCTATGTCTCGGTGCGGGAGCTAGGTTCGATTTACTTCAAGCGTGAAGCGGATTACAAGCCGGGCACATTCTTCGCCGGTGGTGGCGAACAACAGGTGCCTCGCGACGACGCCTGGGGCGCCATCCGTGCTCTCGAAGCTACGACGGGGAAGATGCTATGGGAGTTTCGCCTACAGTCGCCGCCGTGGGCCGGTGTGCTGGCGACGGCCGGCGGTCTAGTCTTCAGCGGCACGAACGAAGGGAATTTCTTCGCCCTGGATGCCCACACGGGAAAACCCTTGTGGGATTTTCAGGCTGGCGGGGCGGTGGCGTCCAATCCGATCTCGTTCAACATCGACGGCCGTCAACACGTGGCTATTGCGGCCGATCGGGTGCTGTATGTCTTGGGTTTATAGCCAGGCATTCCGCGTCGCTCAGGGCTGACATCGCAAAATTGCAAACTGAACCCAGCGTTCGACTGGGCCCCCTCAGAACTCGCCGTGGGCGCTGCAAAAATCGTACCCGTCCGGCCTAAGGTGTGTTACTGTGAATTGTTCGCGCATCCCCTAACATATCCTCTCGGAAATGACGAAGAATGGGTGTACGTAGCCCATATTAAGTTGAGTGAGCTACCGAAGAGTCTCTAATCCATGAACGTCCGCTCGCTGTTTAGCCTGTTTTCTTCCGATTTGGCGATCGACCTAGGCACTGCCAACACGCTCGTCTACGCGAAAGGCAAAGGGATCGTCGTCAACGAACCGTCCATCGTCGCCATCAACAAGACCAATGGTGAGGTGGAAGCGGTCGGCCAGCAAGCCAAGGAGATGTTGGGCCGCACTCCCGGCAACATTGTTGCCATCCGTCCCATGAAAGACGGCGTCATCGCCGATTTCAAAGTCACCGAACGCATGCTCAACTATTTCATCCTGAAGGCGCACGGGCGCAAGGTGCTGGTGCATCCGCGCATCGTCATCGGTGTCCCGAGCGAAATAACCCAGGTGGAAAAGCGCGCGGTCATCGATTCCGCTTATCGCGCCAAGGCCAGCGAAGTTCATCTGGTTGAGCAAGCCATGGTGGCTGCCATCGGCGCTGGTCTGCCGGTCACCGAGCCGTCGGGCAACATGGTGGTCGATATCGGCGGTGGAACCACCGACGTAGCTGTAATTTCGCTTTCAGGCATTGTCTATTCGCGCTCCGTTCGCGTGGCCGGCAACTACATGGACGACGCCATCATGCAGTATTTGAAACGTAAATATAACCTGCTGATCGGCGAACGAACCGGCGAAGCGATCAAAATTCAGATTGGTTCGGCCTATCCTCTTGATAAGCCCCTGACGATGGAAATAAAGGGACGGAATTTGATTGAAGGTGTGCCAAAAACCCTCACAATCGACGACAGCGAGATTCGTGAGGCGCTATCGGAGTGCGTCGCAACCATAATGAACGCTATCCGGGTTGCGCTGGAACGGACGCCCCCAGAGCTCAGCGCCGACATCAGCGACCGGGGAATCGTTTTGACGGGAGGGGGCGCATTGTTGAAGAATTTGGATAAAAGGATTCGTGAAGAGACTGGCCTGCCGGTGTCCATCGCCGAGGATCCTCTGGCGAGCGTCGTGCTTGGAACCGGCAAAATGCTAACGGATTTCAAATTGCTCCGAAGAGTAGCAATTGAATAATAGAGTGGCGATCGAATAAGCTGGAAGGTAAAGGCGAGGGCGCTGGCAGCGGACCTCTGGGCGTCCGCATATAAAAAGTAGTAACGTATGGACTTCTTCCTCAGCCGCTACCGCAACCTCACGGTCCTGCTGATCGTGATCGTGGCGCAGTTGCTGCTGATTGCCTATCAGGTCAAAACCAACAATAACGTCCCCTTGATGCGGGTCTGGGCGGTTACGGCCGTGACTCCCGTGGAGACGGCGCTGGAACTGGTGCGCCGCTACACCTGGGGCTTCGTCGTAGACTACTTCGTCCTCCTGAATGTGCGCGGCGAGAACGAAAAGCTCAGGCAAGATAACGGCCAGCTCAAGATGGAAAACCATTACCTGAAAGCTGAGTTGGGTACCGCCGATCGCGCCCGGGCGCTGAGCGTTTTCCAGGCCCAGTCTCCCTCCAAGACCGTCGCCGCCCGGGTGATCGGCAATGGGACCGGGTCGAACTCGAAAGTGGTATTCGTCGATCGCGGGTCCACCAGCGGTGTCGAAAGCGGCATGGCTGTGGTGACGCCAGACGGCATCGTCGGAAAGGTGGTGGATGCGTATCCGACGGCTTCGTTGGTGATGCTGATCACAGATCCCACATTCGCGGCGGGCGTGATTTCGCAAAAGAATCGTGTTCGAGGCACGCTCAAAGGCCAGGGTCATAGCGACACCCTAGTCGACTATGTGCAGAATGAAGAAAAAGTGGATGGTGGCGAATGGTTCTACACTTCCGGTGACGACCGCATCTTCCCCAAGGGTTTTCCAGTCGGCCAGGTGAGCGCTGCCCGCAATGGGAAGAATTTCAAGGAGATCTACCTCAACCCGAGCGGCCTCCAAAGCGGGAGCGTGGAAGAGGTTTTGGTTTTGCTCCAGGGCGTGCACCAGCAGATTCCGGATGGTGAGATAGCATCCCCGGGCTACAAGATCCTACAGCCACCGGCGGACAACGTCGCTGGAACTCCCCAACCCACCGGCCAGCCGACGGCTTTGGCCACCGACGCCGACCGCCTACGCCAGCAATACAAGCAGATCGGCACGGAGCAGAAACACGTTTTTGGGGAGGGTATTCCCGGCTCGAAACCACCGGATTTTACAAAAATGCAAGGCATTCGCGGAGCTTCGCCGCTTCCCAACCTCACTCCCGCGGCTCCTCCTAAGCCCGCCGCTCCGGCCGACGGCAATGCCGGTACAACAGCTCAAAAATCGGGCGGTTCGCAGCCGGCGGATGCCAATGGCGGTCGGGCCGGGGAATCCGCGGCCACGGCGCCGAAACCGAAGCCACGGCCGGCGGCACCCATTTTGGTTACCGATCCTACGGATGCCGATCCTGGGTCGGATGTCGTCCCCGCTCCCGCTCCGAAAACTGAAAAGCCCGCAGGAAGCGGCAAACCCGCCACCCGACCGGCCACCGCCGCACCACCCCCGATCACACCAGCACCAGCGGCGCCCAAACCACCTGTCGTTCCCAATCCATGACCGAGTACACGGAGCATTTACTAACCGAGCCGCGCAAGGACACGGAGCGTTTTCGCTTCATTTGGCTCGTGACCGTGCCCCTGGTCGCGATCCTGTTCCAGGTGTATGTCCCGCGTTTTGTTTCATTTCTGTCGTACCTGGAACTGCCGCTCCTGATCACGGTTCATTTCGCGCTCAGCAGCCGGGCCCCGATCGCCTCTGTTTTCTATGGCATGTCTATCGGACTGGTGCAGGATTCCTTGTCGCATCAGCCCATTGGCATGTTCGGTATCGTCAAGACGCTGGTGGGTTACTTCGCCGCCTCCGTAAGTATGCGGTTCGACGTCGACAACCCGTTCGTGACCTTCATTCTGAGCTTTTTTTTCTACTTCTTTCATCAGTTTTTTTATTGGGTCCTGGATCGCGCGCTGCTCGGCGAAGCGCTGAGTTTCGATGTCCAGCAGACCCTCATCTTTGGGCTCCTCAATGCGGCGGTGGCTCTGCCTTTGTTCCGCATTTTGGATAAACTGAAAGTAACGGGATAAAACCCCAGGGTTTCTCTTAAGTGAAGCTGCACGCCGACCGCGAAGAACACCGGGTGTCTGCTAATGGATTACTGCGCGACGACACCAGGTTTGCCTCTGGCAAGATCGCCTTCTTCCAGTACGCGGCGGTGGGCGTCTTTTTATTCCTGATTACTGGCTTCTGGGAACTGCAGGTGCGCAACCCGGAACTCTATCAGGAGCGCGCCTTACAGAACAGCATCAAGGCTATCCCGGTGCTGGCGCCGCGCGGCAAGATTCTCGATCGCGACGGGCGCGTGATTGTCGACAATCATTCCTCGTTCAGCCTGTTCCTGTCCCGCGAAAACCTGAAGATGGAACATCTGAAGCCGATCGCGGAGGGCCTGAACATCGACTATGACAGTCTGGTCGCGCGCGTGAAGCGCTTTCAGTCCCGCGGCGCTCCGCAGTATCAGCCAATCGCCATCAAAGAAGAGTTAACACCCGCCGAATTGGCTTTTGTCGATTCGCACAAAGACGCCGATACGTTTCCGGAGCTCGAAGTGATTCGAGTGCAACACCGGCTCTACCCGCGCGACGGGCTGGCCGCGCACGCCATAGGATATGTCGGTGAAGTAAGCGAGGCCGAACTGAACACGCCCGAGTTCGCCCGCTTCCATCAAGGCGATGTTATCGGGAAAGACGGCATCGAGCGTCAGTACAACGATCTTCTCATGGGCGTCGACGGACAGCGCCGCGTCGAAGTGGATAGCTTCGGAAATGAGCGGGGAGTGCTGGCGGAGGACAAAGAGGCCATTCCGGGAAAGAGCCTCCAGCTCACTATCGATCTGGATTTGCAGGCAGTCGCTGAGTTGACTATGGAGAATCGCCGCGGCGCGGTGGTCGCGCTAGATCCTCGCAGCGGCGAAGTGCTGGCCATGGTGAGCCGGCCGGCCTTTGATCCTAACCTGTTCGCGGGCCGCATTCGATCCAAGGACTGGAAGGATTTGATCGACAATCCGGATCATCCGCTAATGAATCGCGCTATTCAAGCCCAGCAGGCGCCCGGCTCTACGTTCAAGCCGATTATGGCGTTGGCTGGATTGGAAACAGGTGCGATTGACGACAACTTCCATGTATCGTGCGGCGGGGGCGGGACTTTCTACGGACGCTACTTCCATTGCTGGAGCAAACATGGCAGCATCGAGTTGCATCGCGGCCTGGCGCAGTCTTGCGACACCTACTTCTACAACGTCGGCAACCGGCTTGGGATTGACCGAATTGCCCAGTTTGCCGAAATGGTCGGGTATGGTCACAAGACTGGCATCGATCTGCCCCACGAGGCTGATGGTCTGGTACCATCCAGTCGCTGGAAGATCCGAAATTTCAGAGAGAGATGGTATCCCGCCGAAACCATCTCGGTCTCCATTGGCCAGGGCGCAACCACCGTTACGCCGCTGCAGATGGCGGCCGCAATCGGCGGCATGGCCATCGGGGGAGTCTGGAACCAACCGCACCTGGTCAGGGAGGGTGCACGCCTTATTCCTACGCGTCACGCCGAGCTCAATCAGGAAAATATCAAGAAGGTCATCTTAGGCATGTACGGCGTGGTCAATGAACCAGGGGGCACTGGCGTGCGCGCCCACCTAGTCGGCATCAATGTCGCCGGCAAGACTGGAACCGCGCAGTTGGCTTCCAACGAAGTACTCAAAGGCACCAAGATCGGCCAGACCATGAAGGATAATGCGTGGTTTGTCGGATTCGCGCCCATGGAGAGTCCGGAGATCGTCGTGGCGACCCTGTTCGAAGGCGGCCAGCACGGACAACTCGCCGCGCCGATCGTTCGCGATGTGCTTAAGGCCTATTTCGATAAAAAGCAGAGGCTGGGTCAGCTGCCTCGCGAGCAGATTGCCAGTCTTCCGGCGCCGCTTCCGGGTCAATTGTTGCGGCCTACCGCTGCTCCGCGGGCTTCAGGAGCCTCGAATCCATAATGTCAGCCTATCGTTCAGTGCGGGAATTCGACTGGTTGATGCTGGTTCTGTCCAGCGCCATCTGCGCGCTGGGTGTGCTCCAGATTTTCAGCGCCACCCACGACACGCATTATTCGGATGCCTGGTGGAAGCAGGTGATCTGGATCCTGGCTGGCTTCGTGGCCATGTGGATCACCACGTTGATCGATTATCATACGCTGCTCGGACAAGTCCCGATTCTCTACGGATTATCCGTCACCACGTTAATCGCGACCTATGTGCTGGGGATGAGCGCATTCGGATCGAGGCGCTGGATCGGCACCACCAGCTATCACTTGCAGGTCTCGGAATTCGTTAAACTAGTGGTGGTACTGTTAGTAGCTCGGTACATGACCGAGCTCAAGACGGAGCAGTTCGAGTTGATCGATCTGCTGAAGCTGGGGGGGTTGGTGGCAGTGCCGACCGCGCTGGTGATGCTCCAACCGGATCTCGGTACAGCCTTGACTTACCTTCCGATCCTGGTCGGAGGCATCTTCTTGGCTGGCATGCGCTGGCAATATGCCGCGGCGATCATGGTGGTGGTAGCGCTAGTTATGCCGGTGGCTTATTTTGTGGTGTTGAAGGATTACCAACGATCTCGCGTAATCAGCTTTCTCGATCCGAGTCAAGATCCGAAGGGCTCGGGCTATCAAGTTATTCAGTCCAAGATCGCTGTCGGAGCCGGCGCACTCTGGGGAAGAGGCGTCACCAAGGGTACTCAGACCCAGGGACGTTTTCTGCCGGTACCGCACAAAGATTTTATCTTTTCGGCCTTCGCCGAAGAGCACGGTTTTGTGGGTGTCATTGTGGTATTGGGTCTGTATTTCCTGTTGCTCATGCAGATTGTTCAGAACGCTCAAACGGCTCCTGACCGGGCCGGGATGTATATCTGCATGGGCATCGCAACCTTGTTGTTGTTTCACGTGTTGGTGAACGTCGGAATGGTGGTGGGACGGATGCCGGTGACCGGGATTCCGCTGCCCCTCATGAGCTCCGGCGGGTCGAATGTGCTGGCGATTTTTATGATGCTGGGGCTGGTGAATAACGTGCGGCTCCGGCGATTTGTTAATTGAAGCGGTCGAGGCACGGCCGGCTATCAAGAAGATTGAGGGGGTAAGTCAGTTCCACGGACTGCCGCAGTTGCTTAGGTCTATCCGGGCGGTTCTGGTGAGTGCTTTGGCCGGTGTTTGAGAGAAGACATCTCCGCCTTTCCGAAGCCCAAAGATTTTATCGTCGGTAAACCGGGACAACGGTCCTCTGGATCACCCGGCCCTTACCGATGTTCGTTACCCTCCGTTTCCTGAGGCCCCCGTCCTCGCTGAAGTGCGGGAGTCTACATGAGTAAAGAATTGGTGATTTCGGCGAATCGCCACGAAACCAAGGTGGCTATTCTCGAAGATGATCAGCTGGTCGAGGTGTTTTTCCAGCGGGCCAACGAGTATTCGCTAGCGGGCAGCATTCACAAAGGCCGCGTCACGCGGGTATTGCCTGGCATGCAGTCGGCCTTTGTGGATTTGGGGCTGGAGCGCGATACGTTCCTCTATGTCTCGGACTTTTTCGAGGAGAACGAAGAGTTCGACCGCATCCCGGCTACCCGCGACGATTCGGGTCCTGAACCGCCTGCCCCTGAGGAAGCCCTCTCAGCCGCTAATTTAAGAATAGAATCCGCGGACCAGACCAGTGGGACCGGGCCGGCTCCTTCAGTAGCGTCACCGCCGCCGCAGGAGCGGCCGGATGAAGGTGACGGTCGCGATCGCCGCGGAGGCCGCCGGCCACGCCGCCGCAGGACCCGAGGCCGTGGGTTCCCGGAGTCCAAATATGCGTCTTCGGATTCACGATATACTCCTGAGCCCGGCCGGGAAGCTGCGCGCGAGCTACGCGAACCCCGCGAATCGCGCGAGCATCCGCGAGAGTCGCGACCGGTTGAAGCTGCTCCCGCTGTGGAATCGAGCAATCCAGCGCCGGCTGGGCCCGCCAGAGGCAGTGACTTTGCCGTGCTGCCCGGAGAGTCGCTCGCCAAGTACAGCCGCGCAAATATCCAGCCTCTAGACGAAGCGGAAGAAGAAGAGATTCGAGGCCTGCAGGAGTCCGATAGCGCGGCCGAGCCGGATGTTGCCGCCGAACCGGATGTTGCCGCCGAACCGGAGGCTGAGACATCACCATCGAGCGCTGCAGCCGACGTAGAACCCGAACCCTTAGCGTCCGCCGAGCCGGATCTCCCGGCAGAGGTAGTGTCGTCGGCAGAAGAAGAAATGGGCGAGGGGGAAAGCCCCGAAATTCAGGCCGCCGAAGAGGCAGAAGCTGCCTTCGAGAATGAAATACAACCCCTCGAATCATCCCCGGGGGGGCCATCCGAACCCCCCGCGCCTCAACTGACCGCGCAAGTTCGCGAACAAGGCGGCCGCTACCCGCATCGTATGACGCGCCGCATGCGTCGAAAAATGCGCGGAGGTCCGCAAGGAGAGCGCGAACGTAGTGAATCGGCGCCAGCGCCCGCATCCGCATCCGAAGGCTCTTTCCCAAGAACAGAGCAGCCACGCACAGTGAGCCGCCCGGAGCGAGGGCCGATGCCTTCCATCACCGAACTCCTCAAGGAAGGCCAGGAAATTATCGTCCAGATCGCTAAGGAGCCGCTCGGCCAAAAAGGCGCGCGCATCACGTCCCACATCGCGCTGCCCGGCAGGTACGTGGTATACATGCCGACGCTCGAGCACACCGGAGTTTCCCGCAAGATCGCCAGCGACGACGAGCGTCACCGGCTGAAACGCATTCTACAAATCCATCACGCGGGCATTCCCGGCGGCTTCATCGTGCGTACCGCCGGCGAAGGTAAACGCGAGGACGAGATCGCCGCCGACATGAACTTTCTGGGCAACCTGTGGCTGGATATCCGGCAGAAAGCCGAGAAGAAACCTGCCCCGATATTGTTGCACCACGATCTGGACATCGTGCAGCGAATCTTGCGCGACCAGGTTACCGATCAGTTCAAGGCCGTTTGGGTGGACAACGAAGAGCTGTACGAAAGCGTCTTAGGCTTCGTGCAGCGGTTTCAGCCAGCTTTGGTGAGTCGGGTGAAGTTGTACACGCGGCCGGCACCCATCTTCGACGCCTTCAACATCACGGCCGAGCTCGAAAAGGCGCTGCGGCCCAAGGTGTGGCTCAAATCGGGCGGTTATATCGTCATCAATCAAACGGAAGCGCTAGTGGCCATCGACGTAAACACCGGCAAGTACGTCGGCCGATCGAATCGACTGGAAGACACGATCGTCAAGACCAATACGGAAGCAGTGAAGGAGATCGTCCGCCAGGTCCGCCTGCGCGATCTCGGCGGCATCATTGTGGTGGACTTCATCGACATGGACGAGCGCAAGAATCGTCAAAAGGTGATGCAGACGCTCGAAGACGCCATGCGCGCCGATCGGGCCCCTTACAAAATTCTGCAGTTCAACGATTTCGGTTTAGTAGCCATCACTCGCAAGCGCGTCAAGCAGAGTCTGGAACGGGCGTTGTGCATGCCTTGTCCACATTGTGAAGGCGCGGGCTATGTCAAGAGCGTGCAGACCATTGTCAGCGAGATCTTGCAAGAGGCCCACAAAATCGCCGGGGCCGTGGAAGGCAAGGATGTCATGCTGCGCGCGCACCCGGAGGTCGCGAAATTCCTCAAATCAAACACCAACAAGTACCTGGAGGAAATAGAAGATGTGCTGAAGCGGCCGGTGCTGGTGAAGGGCGATCCGCTGCTGCATCACGAGAAGTTCGATCTGACCTGAAGCGAATAAATCGAAGAAATCGAGGTTTTCTTTATGGCTAGTTATGCGCATCCCGAAGTTTTGGTGAATACGGAGTGGGTGGCGGCTCACGCCGCCGATCCCAAGGTACGGGTGGTGGAGGTCGATGTAGATACCAAGGCCTACGATGAAGGCCACGTGCCCGGCGCGCAGGCCTGGGCGTGGAACACGCAGTTGTGCGACACCGTGGTACGCGATATTTTGCCGAAGGCTCAGTTCGCGGCCTTGATGGCGCAGTCGGGCATCGACAATGACAGCACGGTCGTTCTATACGGAGACAACAATAACTGGTTTGCGGCCTGGGCATTCTGGCAAATGAAAATATACGGCCACGAGGACGTCCGGATCATGGACGGCGGCCGGAAGAAGTGGCTTGCCGAGGGCCGGGATCTGGAAACGATGTCGCGCAAGGCGACTCCTAGCACGCGTGCTTATCAGGCTAGCGGTCCGGACAATTCGATTCGCGCGTTCCTGCCGCAGGTGCAGCAGGCGCAGAAGACCGGCAATACGATCATGATCGACGTGCGCAGCCCACAGGAATTCAGCGGAGAGATTCTGGCGCCTCCGGGTTTGCCGGAGACTTGCCAGCGTGGCGGCCATATTCCCGGCGCGCACAGCGTCCCGTGGGGCAAGGCCTGCAATGACGATGGCACGTTCAAGTCGCTCGACGATCTTCAGAAGCTATACGGCGCCGAGGGCGTGAAGCAATCCACGCCGGTGGTCGCCTATTGCCGGATCGGCGAGCGGTCGAGCCATACCTGGTTCGTGTTGAAGTATTTGATGGGTGTCGGCAACGTCGTCAATTACGATGGCTCGTGGACCGAGTGGGGCAATCTGGTGGGCGCGCCGGTGGAAAAGGGTGTTGCGAAATCGGCGAGTCAAATATGAAGCCGCAAAATTACAGCGAGCGCAAGCTGGAGGTCGACGGCTGGCAGGTGAATCTCACCATTTACCAGTTGGGCGATAAGTGGCACGCCAAAGCGGACAATGTCTCACCTGGCGCCGCATTGGCGCGCATCGTGGCCGACAGCCGGGAAGACGCCGAGTCCAAAGCGCTGTCCCGAGCGAAAGAGCTGCTGTCCCGCACTAAGCGCCACAGCGTCTAGTGGCATGGGCTTTCCAGCCTGTGTGAATGCTAAACTGAATTGGCGCGGGCATTCCGGTCCGCGCCGATTTGTTTCTACCGACCCCGGAGAGATGGCCGAGTGGTTGAAGGCGCACGCTTGGAAAGCGTGTTTAGGGGAAACTCTAACGTGGGTTCGAATCCCACTCTCTCCGCCAGCAACCTACTGCGCCGCGGCCTTCTTCTGCTCAGCTAGCCGTCCGTAGAAAACCTGCTCCTCCAAATCCACCTCGCGCTTGTAGCCTTCTGGATCGATGAACGGGTTGGGACCTTTGCCGAGCTTGGGGTATTTCTCCGCCAGATTATACATTCCGGGATGGGAACCAAGCGGAACATCGCAGGCCAGAGACCGCAGGATTTTGAAGCTGCGAATGTATTCGTCGGCAATGTCCGGAACTTCCTTGTTATTCACCAATTGATAGTTGGGGTTTACGCCGACGCTGCCGACGATCACGACATCGTAGACCTTGCCTCCCTCGGTGGTTTTCACCGTCCAGGTGGTGCAGCCACGGGTGTGTCCCGGCGTCAGGTGAGCGATAAGAGTGGTGTCGCCCAGCTTTACGTCATCGCCGTCGTGCAGCACGCGGTCGATGGGATGAGGCTTGCTGCCAGGCGTAATCTTGGTGAGTGCCGGAACGTCCTGCTCCATCGCCATCACTCGCGCTCCGGTCAATTCTTTGACCATCGCGTCACCCTGCATGTGGTCCGCGTGAGCGTGGCTACCCAGCAGGATCTTGGTATCGGCGAATCGGAAACCCAACTTCTCGACAGAACCGCGGATCACAGGGACCGTTTCCTCATAACAACTGTTGATGAGGATGTTCCCCTGCGGCGTGACGATCAGGAAGGAGGCCAGGGCCTGGGAACCGACAAAGTAGATATTGCCAATCACCTTGTGGGGTGGAAATGGCTTGTTGGTCTGGTCGCGGGGTTCCGTGTTGCGCCGGAAAATATCTTCGGGCGTCATGACCTTGGCGGTCTGCGCGAAGAGCGGAAGCGCGCAGATGCCGAGTGCAGCCCACGATAGCAAGCGATGGATTTTCACACGTCTATACCAAATCTTCCGGACGAATGGGAAGCTTGCGTATGCGCTTTCCGGTCGCGGCAAATACGGCGTTGGTAACGGCGGGAACAACCGAAGGCGTACTGGCCTCGCCGATCCCTCCCGGCGCGCTCTGGCTCGGAACGATGTGCACTTCCACCACCGGCATTTCGTCGATGCGCAAAACGTCGTATTCGTGGAAATTGGATTGTTGCACGCGGCCGTGATCGATGGTGATGGCGCCCTTCAGCGCCGCGCTCAGTCCGTAGACGATGCCGCTTTGGATCTGCTGCTCAACAATGGCGGGATTGATCACCTGACCGCAATCAACCGCGCACACCACGCGATGCACCCGCAGCTTACCCTTGGTCACCGCCACCTCTGCCACCTGTGCGTTGAAGCTGCCGATATTATTCACCACCGCGATGCCTCGAAATCTTCCCGCCGGAAGCGGCGTGCCCCAACCGGCTTTGTCGGCGGCCAGTTCGAGCACCGCCAGATACCGCGGAGATTTGGCAAGCAACCGCCGGCGCAACTCGAACGGGTCTTTGCCACCCGCGGCGGCCAGTTCGTCGAGGAAACTTTCGGCGAAGAAGGTGTTTTGTGAATACCCTACCGAGCGCCAATAAGTCACTGGAATGCCGACCTCGGGAGCATGATATTCGATCTGAATGTTCGGAATGCCGTACTGAATGTCAGCCACGCCTTGCACGCCCGTGAAATCGACTCCATTGCGCATGCCGCCAAATGGAGGACAAGCGATGCGCGTGGTCCATGCCACCGGCCAACCTTCGGCATCCAGTCCACCGGCAAAGCGTGTGTAGGATGCAGGCCTGTACAGGTCGTGCTGCATGTCGTCTTCGCGCGACCAGGTGAGTTTCACCGGGCCACCGATGGCCTTCGAAATCTCGACGGCCTCGCCCACGAAATCGTCGCCGCCCCGGCGTCCGAAGCCGCCGCCCAGGTAGAGCGTATGGATCTTTACTTTTTGAGGCGGAAGGCCCGTGATCTTGACAGCCGTTCCGTGCGCAGAGGTCTGAATTTGCGTGGAAGTCCAGACATCGCAGCCATCCGCGCGAACGTCGGCCGTGCAGTTCATCGGCTCCATGGGAGCGTGCGACAGGTAGGGTACTTCGTACACCGCTTCCATTTTCTTCGCTGCACTCGCTAAGGCTCCCGCGGCATCACCCTGCGTGCGGGCTACGGCGCCGGGCTTCTCGGCCATATCCATGAAAGTTTTTCGGATGCTCGCGCTGCTGGTGTTGGCATTCGGTCCTTCATCGAACTGTACCTGCAGGACGCGACGACCTTCCATGGCCGACCAGGTGTTGTCGGCGACGACAGCCACGCCTCTCGAAACCTGTACCACTTGCTTGACGCCGGGAACAGCTTTGGCCTTGGCCGCGTCGAAGCTCGCGACCTTTCCACCAAATACCGGGCAGCGCGCCACCACCGCATACAGCATTCCAGGTACTTTCGCGTCGATGCCGAACACGGCTTGGCCATTGACTTTGCTGGGCGTGTCCAGGCGCTTGGGCGATGTTCCGATCAAATGGAACTGCTTCGGATCTTTGAGGGCGGCTTTGGCGGGAACGGGGAGCTTCGCCGCTGCGTCCGCCAGGCTGCCATAGCTCAGGCGCGCGTTGGTCGCTGTATTGACCACTTCATTGTTCTGGGCGCGGCACCGCGATGCGTCGACGCCCCACTTTTGCGCGGCCGCCTGGACCAGCATCTCGCGCGCGGAGGCACCGGCTTTGCGCAGCGGATCCCAGGAGGTCCGGATACTCATGCTCCCGAAGGTACCCTGCAATGGGCCATAGGCCATGTCGACAGGGGCGAACTGGGTGTGGATCTTTTTCCAGTCGCACTCCAACTCCTCGGCCAGCAATTGCGATAGCGACGTCACGACGCCTTGGCCCATTTCGGATTTATGGAGGAAGAGCGTGACGCTGTCGTCGGAGCCGATATGCACGAAGGCATTCAGCTTCGAATCAGCGGCAGCGGTCTGCGCGGCCAACTTATGTCGATCGGGAAGATAAAAGCCCAGCAGCAATCCACCGGTACTGGCCGCGCCGGCCTTAAGAAAGCTGCGGCGGTCGATTTTCTGAGTAGCGATGTTCATTCCGCACCTCCCGCAGCCCGAGTGGCGGGCTTGCCGTTTCCGGCGGCGTGATATTTGGCCGCAAGATGGACGGCGCGTCGAATCGATTGATAGGTACCACAACGACAGATATTGCCGCGCAGCGCTTCGTCGATATCGGCATCGGTTGGATTCGCGGCCTTGTTCAAGAGCGCTGCCGCGGTCATGATCTGGCCGGACTGGCAATAACCGCACTGGGGAACATCTTCTTCAATCCAAGCCCGCTGTACTGGATGGCTGCCGTCGGCCGAGAGGCCCTCAATGGTTGTGATGTTCTTGCCCGCCACGCTCGAGATAGGTGTGACGCAAGACCGAATCGGCTGGCCGTTGAGGTGGACTGTGCAGGCGCCGCACAGCGCCACGCCGCAACCAAACTTAGTGCCAGTCAACCCGATGGTATCTCGCAAAACCCAAAGCAGGGGCATTTGCGGGACTACGTCGACGGTTTGAGCCTTTCCGTTGAGTGAAAACCTGATGGCTGCCATTGAGGCCCTCCTTGTGATGTTCCGTTGATGTCAGTATACAACCGAAACGTCCAGTACCACCTTGCTGAGAATACGTGAGTTGGCGTACAGACGTGTGTCAAATAGTACTTCGGTCACGAAAGTTTTACTCAGTCGATATAACCCTGATTTTCCAGAGTTCTTACTGGCTCATAAGGTTACTAACGTTGAGCGGTATTCAGGGAGTGTGGAAGAACAGTTGCAAGGTTACGAAACGCAGTTGCTATGGTTTAATAGAGAAGGAAGGAGACCCCTAAGATGACACTCCGCAATACGCCGGCCGTTAGCGCATTGGCCGTGCTTTCCGTTTTGGGCGCTGGCTGTGCGACTAAGAAGCACGTTCGCGAGGCGATCGCGCCGGTACAGAACCAAGTCAATCAGACCCAGGGCCAAGTCAGTGACCTGCAGAAGCAGACTGCTGAGCATAAACAGGCAATCGGTGATCTGGATCGACAGGTGGCGACCGCCGATGAAAAGGCAGTCGATGCTGGCAAACGAGCCGCCGAGGCGGCCGAGGCTGCCGCCAAGGCTAACAGTGCTGCTACCGAGGCTGGTCAGCGCGCAGATGCGGCGAATTCCGTGGCGCAGCAAGCGCAGCAGGGAGTCGCGAAACTGGACGATTCTATGCAGAAGTCTTTCCAGAACCTCGACAACTATAAGCTCGCCACCACCCAACAAGTGTATTTTGGCTTCAACAAGAACGCACTGACAAAGGACGAGCGAGCCAAGCTGGATGACGCTATCCAGAAGGTGGGTGGCATGAGGAACTTTCTCATCGAAGTGGAAGGCTATGCCGACCGCAGCGGTGATCGAGCTTACAATCAGGAGTTGAGCCGCAAGCGTGCAGATGCGGTCGTGCATTACCTGGCCGTGGAGCACAACATTCCGCTACGCTCGATTCGTGAGCTGGGTGTCGGCGCTGACTTTCCGGATGCCGACAACAAGACCCGAGCAGCCCGCAAGGAAAACCGGCGAGTGGATGTAAAGATCTACACGCTGGATCTGAGCGGACAGGCATCGGCGGACTTGAACGCTCGGCCTCAGTCTCAGTAGTTCTAGTAGTTCTAGAACTGGCAACGTATCTGACCGGCGGCTTTATGTCGCCGGTCGTGTCTTTTTTCACTGGAGACCAGTCTCACCGCAAACTTCCCGCTAAGTCCCTCGCCAATACATCCGCTCGCTCAGCTAAGCTCCGGGCGGCGGGCAAATTCGATTTTCTAGTTGTTTGTGCCTGTTGGATGAAGCTCTGGATTTGAGCTACCACGCCTTGCTGCTCTTTTGTTAGCTTCCGTTGAGCAATGGCTCCGAGGCTGGTTTGTGTTCGCGCCAGGCTTTGGTCGATGGCGGAATTGTACTGGCGCTCCTGCTCGGGCGTGAGGATGTCGCCGAGGCGCGGCGGGTTACTGGGTTCGCCTGGAGGCGTCGACCGGCGTGGCGCCGTGGAGGGCGGTGGCGGTTGCGAAGGGGGTTGAGGCTGAGGGACTGGAGTCTGGGGCGGAGGCGTCGATATCGCCGGACTGAGAGGCGGAGCGGTCTCAGCGGGTGTGGCCGCTGGTGTCGAAGGAACTGGCGCAGGGACGGGGGTAACGTGCCTTTTAGAGC
>Ga0210401_10000982_pt1 | contig 34336 bp, 35 predicted proteins | sample IncBWH32MmetaG_FD_150866 | JGI IMG/M metagenome (GOLD analysis project Ga0210401, IMG submission 150866) | Forest soil microbial communities from Barre Woods Harvard Forest LTER site, Petersham, Massachusetts, United States - Inc-BW-H-32-M | ecosystem: Environmental > Terrestrial > Soil >... | reverse complement strand
ACCGGAATAGTTGATCTCGCAATTTGTAACGATCTTCTCTCCTGAAGACGGCACGCCCTTTCCGCGACGTCCCCCAATGTCGCGGGAGGGGCGTCGTCGTGTTTAAGAGAGAAACAAAAGTGAGTAGCGAGCAGAGGGTCCGGTAGTGACCTAGCAGGCTGCGGAAAAAGGCGCGTCTGTCATCCCGAACCCGTGTCGTTTGCGGGTGAGGGATCTGCTGTTCGCAAGAAAGCCAAGGAAAAAGCAGATTCCTCACCCCGTTCAAAAGACCGAACGGGGTTCGGAATGACATATTTTCGAGTTTTTCCGCAGCCTGCTAGGTTTTGGTAGGATTGAGGCGTGGACGAGAAGGGGCTGGCGAAAAAACTGCGTGACGAAGGCTTCGGCAATACTTACGTTTGGGAAGACCGGCCAAATGCACACTACCCCGATCACACGCACGTGGAAGAGACCGCGCACATCGTTTTAAGCGGCGAGATGACGCTGACGATGGACGGCGCGACGAAAACATACAGAACCGGTGAACGTTGCGATGTACCCGCTGGGGCGGTGCATTCCGCGCGCATGGGTCCGAATGGTTGTCGATATTTGATTGGCGAGCGTTGAGCATGAAGCGAGTAAGTCGGCCGTTACGCCAAGACGAGAAAGCGTTGCTGGCGTTCTTGCTGTCGGCGGACTTTCCGGGATGCGATGTGCTTCGGGTGCAAGCGGAGTCCGCAACCGTCGTCGGTGAGTGCGAGTGTGGCTGCGGGACGATCGGCCTGGAGGTTGGCCCCGGTCTTCCGACGGCCGAACCGGTGAAACCATACCCGCTCGAAGCCTACGGCGAAATGATTGATGTCCTTCTGTTTTTGAGGAACGGATTTCTGGGATCACTGGAGATCGTCTTCTACGAGGATTCCGCCGAACGACCATACCCGCTCCTGGTGCAACTACAATTGGGGAAACGCCCGCAAACTGGTCGCGGTGATGTTTCCTCTGGTCGTGAGTTATGACTTGGCCATAGCGCGGTCGAGGAGTTCGATTACGTGGAGGACTTCCTGGTTGGTGTGGTGAATTTGAACGCCGGCGCGAAGTTGGAGGAGGCAGCCGGGGTTGGCGGTGACGATGACTTCGGCGCTGGTCGCGGCGGCATGATGCATTTTGTCGGCTAGCAGTTCCAGCGATGCTTGGGTCTGCGTTACGTTATAGATTCCCGCGGAGCCGCAGCAGATTTCCGAGTGGGGCAATTCCACAAATTCCACGCCGGGGATGGCGCTCAGGAGTTGGCGCGGGGCGTTGCGGACTTTTTGTCCGTGCAGCAGATGGCAGGAGTCCTGGTAGGTGACGCGCAAACTTAGGGGCTTTAGAGGTTGCAGCGGAGCGCAGAGACCCAAGTCGGCGAGGAACTCAGTGACATCGCGAACTTTTTCACCGAAGGAGGCGGCTTGCGTGTGTTCGGGTTCTTCCCGCGAAAAGAGATGATCGTATTCCTTTAGTGTAGATCCGCACCCGGCCGCGTTGGTGACGATGGCGTCAAAGTCTTGGAGGGGGAAAGCCACGAGGTTCTTGCGGGCGAGATCTCGCGCGGTGCCGCGGACTCCCGCGTGAGCAGCGAGGGCGCCGCAACAGACCTGCGCTGCGGGGACGACGACTTCACAGCCGTTTGCGGTGAGGACGCGGATGGTGGCTTCGTTGAGGCGTGTGAAGGTGACCTGAGCGACGCAGCCGGCAAAGAAGGCTACGCGAGCGCGGCGCGCGCCGGTGGCGGGAAACGTGCGCCCGAGCTGACCAAAGAAGAAAGAATCGTCAATGGGAGGCAAAAGGCGCTCGCGGTCGGCCAGGCTAAAGAGTTTTAGAATGCCGCTGGAGCGGGCGAGGAATTGCAGGCCCGAGCGTTGATAGAAACGAAGAATGCGCGCGACGCCCGCGATGCGGTGGGGATGTGGAAGCAATTCGCGAAAAACAAGCTTGCGCGTGATGCGAGTGAAGAGCGGCCGCCGGTAGTCGCGCTCGATGACGGCGCGGGCGTGTTCCACGAGCTTGCCGTATTCGACGGCGGAAGGGCAGGCAGTTTCGCAGGCGCGGCAGTCGAGGCATTTGTCGATGTGATCGACGAACGAAGCGGTGATCGCAGCGCGAGCGGGTGTGGCGGGCACGGAATCACTCCGCCTACCTGCCGTCGGCTCGGGCTCCGAGGGCTTGGTGAACTCGCTTTGCGCGACCTGGATCATTTGGTGGATTCGGCCGCGCGGTGAGTCGGCTTCGAGGTTCCAAAGGCGGTACGTGGGGCAGGCATTGAGGCAGAGGCCGCAGTGGACGCAGCGGGCGTAGTCCTCATAGACGGGATTTTGGCCAGGAATGGTTGGCGCGGTGATCATGGTTCAGCAGAACTCGAAGTTAGCATTGCGCGGCGCTTGCAAGCCGGCGAAAGAAAAGACCCACTCTCGAAAAAGCAAAGGAGGGGCACTTGCGCCAGACGTTGGGTGCCACCGATGGAAATCGTCTTACAGTATCGCAAACAAGCGAGACAGGTGTACGATTGCGCGATTTTCCGAGCCAAAAGGGAAATTCTGGATTTACATGGCTTTGAGCGCATGAGTGACCCAATGTCCCAAGCACTGGCTCAGCATCTGGCAGGCTTCGGAAAAAGGCGCGTTTGTCATCCCGAACCCGTGTCGTTTGCGGGTGAGGGATCTGCTGTTCGCAAGAAAGCCAAGGAAAAAGCAGATTCCTCACCCCGTTCAAAAACCGAACGGGGTTCGGAATGACATATTTTCGAGTTTTTCCGCAGCCTGCTAGGTCCTCAGCTTCTGGACACCACCAAGTGAGCCCACAGTGGCCCAACGAGCAGTTTCTTTGAGTCAGGTTTTGCAAGTGGACGCTGCTGCACACGATGCCGGTCAGCGAGCGCTAGGCGCTGCCTTCCTGGGATTCTTCGTGGACATGTTCGATGTGTATCTGCCGGTCGTGGCCCTGGGTCCGGCCATGTCCTACTTTCAGCCCGCCACCATGAGCCCGGCACTGAAATCAACATTGTTCTACATTGTTTTTGCCTTGTCCTTGGTAGGTCGCCCAGTGGGAGCAACGATCTTTGGTCATTACGGGGACAAGCTCGGCCGGCGAAAGGTCACGATTATTTCCATGGGCGGCTTCGCGGTCGTTACGCTGCTCATTGGATTGCTGCCAGGCTATGAGACCTGGGGGATCGGCAGCATCGCGCTGCTGGTGTTCCTGCGTTTCGTCGATGGTGTTTTCCTTGGAGGTGAATACACGGGCGCCAATCCGCTGGCCATGGAGTATGCGCCCAAGGAGAAACGAGGAAAGTGGGCGGCGTTCATCCATACAGGATTTCCGCTGGCGATGGCCGCCATGTCCTTGCTCACCAGCGGTTTGTTACGAGTGCTTCCGGCAGGCTCACCCCATTCACCGTACGCACAATGGGGCTGGCGCATTCCGTTCTTCCTCGGAGCCTTGCTTGCGAGCGGTGTCTTCCTCTATTACATCAAGAAGGTTCCGGAATCCAAGCTTTGGGCCAAGGCCGAGAAGCCCAAGTTTCCGCTAAAGGAATTGTTCCGTGGAGACAATTTCCGCTGCCTGTCGCAGGTGTTCCTGCTCCTGAGCGGGGCCTGGTTCACGCTCAATGCAGTGTCCTCCATTCTTCCCGGCGTGCTGTTGACGGTCAGACACGTGAACAGCGTGGTCGTCACGAACGCGTTGTTGGTCGCGCATTTGTTCTTGGCTATTGTTTTTGTTCCGATCGGTATGTTGGGACAGAAGATCGGCCGCCGGACCATTTTGGTTCTGATCGGACTGGCGGGGCTTACCGTTGGTCCTATTTTGTACTATGTGCTCGTCAGCTCCGGCTACCAGAGCGCTTTGCAAGTGACCCTGCTGGTGACCTTAATCAATTTGTGTGTCACGCCCGTATGGGCAATCGTAACCTCCTATATCATCGAGCGCTTCCCAACAGGAGTCAGGGCGTCTGGCTATGGCGTCGGTTACAGCGCGGCCACGATTATTCCGGCATTTTCTTCCTTCTACATGTTGGGTCTGAAAGGATTGGGAATGCCCTACGAGTACACCGAAATCGCGATCCTCGCGGTGGGAGGTCTTCTGTTGTTCCTAGGCGCGCTGTCCGGACCGGAAACCAAACACGTCGAGTTGTCATAGGGCAATTGGTTCAAGCTTTACCGAATGGTCCTACCAAGAGAACGCCTCAGGTGCGAATAAGCTTCTTCGTATACACACCTAGCGACGTACTTATCTTGCTATCATTTTATTCTTGACTCAATATTACGAATTATAAAATGCCGGATGTTTGAAGTTGTGACTTCCATTGTGAAAGGAGAAGGGAAGTGGCGGCCACTACCGCTATATGCAGAACCCTCAGAACCAGAAATGCGAACACGGAATCAGATGTCGAAAGGTTGCGCCAGCGCCTTCGCGCGATGTCGGATCCGGAATTGCTGCTGTTTGGTGTGACTACGAAATGCCAATGTTCATGGGAAACGGAACCAGATCATCCACCGCCAGAGAATATCCTTGTCCAACTGAGTGAAGCTCGGAAAGAGTGGAAGAGACGAAACCCGAGTTTGCCTCTCAGTGAGTCGTTTTAATCCACAATGAGTCTCGACAACAGATGCGCGGGCGGCTGCGCTCTATCCATCGCCAATGAAGCAGGCCCGACTGTCCTTTGAGATGGTCGGGCTTGTCTCGCTATCGGATGAATGAATGGTGGAAACGAGGTCCGTGCTTCCATCCGAAGGGTTAGGCGCATCGACGCGACACCGCTGACACATCCGTTGGGGCTTGTGGTTTCGAGGAGGGCTTTGCAGTTTTGTGGCCCGAGAATTCGGCCGGACAATTGATATCGTTACCCATTTGCTACTCCCCTCCCCTTAGTTTTTTGTAAGGTATTCATTCTAAAGAAGGCTAAAGTGGTTTGTTTTGATGGAGTTTTGCAAGTATTCATTCTAAAGCTAGTTAGGAAATCGAGCATGGAGGAGGACGACGGGACATTTGTGCGCAGTTGCCTCGTACTCCGCCGCCTCATACACGTCAGCCGCGGTATAGAAGACTGGCCGAAAATGAAAAATGCGCCCTAGCCGCGGCGCAAGTAGCTGCAATTTGTCCAGTTCTCAGAATAGCACGATTTGGAAAACGGTCACGGGGAATTGACGGAATTCGAAAAAAAGAGTCTTGGTGGTACGAGTCTGTGAGGACTGGGAGAAGAGCCCTCCGCGGCCAAAGAGATTGCGGTAACGGATAGGCGGCAGACGAAGAGGATTGCTCGGCCCCCGTGCGGGCAATGGCGTTAGCATCGCAACAGCCTTCCCCCGAGGGGTGAATACTGATGCGAACCGAACGACGCCGCTCACCGCGGTATCCATTTATTGCAAGGGCCGAGATCATCGACGAAAAGGAAAATGCCCGCACGTCCTCGCGAGTGAGCGATCTAAGCCAGCATGGATGTTACGTGGAAATGTCGAATCCGTTTCCGGAAGGGACCAGCGTAGTCATCGAGATCTACACCGAGACGGAGTTTCTGGAAGCTCATGGTACCGTGGCACGGATCGAACCTCGACGAGGGATGGGCCTAACGTTCGATGAGATGCCGTCCTCGTTCGCAGGCATTTTGAACAAGTGGGTGGAGCAGGCCAACGGTCGAAGCCTTGTCTGATGGCATCGTTTGATGGCTGGTGCCGGCTCGCTGGGACGCGCTGAAGCGCGCCCCTACTCTGTGAACGCTATTCTCCCCGCAGGGCCTCGACTGGGTCGACTCCGGCTACGCGCCGGGACGGCAGATAGCTAGCCAGCCATGCTGGCACGACCAATCCACCGCAAACTACAAGATAGGTGATGGGATCAACAGGGCTGACGTTGAAGAGCAGCGTTGACATCAGGCGCATCACAGCTATCGCGGCGATGACTCCAAAGACGACTCCGATTGCCGTCAGGCGCAAGCCGTGACGCACGAACATTGTGGTCAATGCCCGCGTTTGCGCGCCCAGGGCCATACGAATGCCGATCTCGCGTGTTCGCTGGGAGACGGAATAGGCGATTACGCCGTAGATGCCGACCACGCCAAGTAAGAGCGCCATGCTTCCAGCAACGCCGAGCATGATCAGCGTGAACGAAGTGCGGGCGATCGACCTCTTGTAGAAGAAATCCACGGTGTTGACTGAGGAGAGCGGCAGGTTGGGATTGACCGACCATACCGCCTCGCGAACGTCCTTCATGAGGCTTTCTGAGCCGGCGCGCGAGGTGCGGATGGCGAAGGCCACATCGCGCGCGACGTACTCTTTTTGACCCTCGAAGCGATCCATCAGGACGGGCCAGAAGATCGTTGCAGGGGCGGGCTGGCTGAGGCCGTTGTCGTAGACGTTGCCGACGACCCCGATGATTTCGCGCCAGTCGTCGGTGGTCGCGACGCGAATACGTTTGCCCAGAGCATCGGCGGGATTGGGCCAGTTCTCTCGCGCGAAGTTCTCGGAGACTACGGCAACAGGAAGATGTTGGTAGGTATCGGCCCAGGTGAAGAGGCGACCGGCGATCAGCGGAGTGCCCAGCGTCTCGAGAAAGCCGGGAGCTGCGCGTTTGAAGCGGCGAATCGGGGGTAGTGCGCCTTCCGCGTAGGTGCGGTCGGCGATGAAGACAGGGTCGTTGCTGGAGTTGCCGTCCATGGGGATGCTTGAGCCCCATGCGACCGCTGATACGCCTGGAATTGCTTTTATTTTGTTCAGGATCGCTTCGTTCATGCGGACTACTTGTTCGCGGTCGGGGACTTGCGTGTCCAGGATGGCGATGCGGAAGGTTTGCAGCTCGGCAGGTCTGGAGAAACCGGGATCGACCTTGGTGAGGGCGCGGAAGGTACGAATCATCAGGCCGGAGCAGATGAGCAGGACCAGAGCGAGCGAGACCTGAACTACAACCAGAACGCCGCGGGCGCGGTGCTGCTCCTTGCTTTGGCTCAGCCCGCGGCCGCCTTCGCGGATGCCGGTGTTGAGGCGTATACCGGCGTACTTGAGCGCCGGGATGCAGCCGAATAGTACGCTGGAAAAGAGAGAAACGAATAAAGTGAAGAGCAGGACCGGTCCATTGATCGCGATTTCGTTGATCCGCGGAAGACCGTCGGGCGCAAGGATCACGAGCACGCGAAGGGCGGCATAAGCGAGCCCTAAACCAATCGCGCTGCCCAGCAACCCGAGAACAATGCTTTCGAGAAGCAGCTCGGCGGCTAGGCGGCCGCGGCTGGCGCCCAATGCCCCGCGGACGGCGAGTTCCTGGCGGCGCCCTTCGACGCGGACCAGCAAAAGGTTAGCGACGTTGGCGCAGGCGATCAGCAGCACCATGCCGATCGAGCCCATCAGCACCCATAGCGTATTGCCGACGTCACCCACAACGTCTTGCTTGAGCGGGCGCACGTTTGGGCCGATCTGCGCCTGTTGGAAAATTTTTATGCTGAAACCTTCGGGTGCGGGGAAGCTGTTCATGACGATTGGCTGCATTCGCGCCAAGTCTGCGTTTGCCTGCTGGAGCGTGACGCCGGGCTTGAGCCGAGCGATGGCTTCATAGCTGTAATTTCCCAGATGAATGTCGCTGCGGTCCCACTGCACCGGGAGCATTACACCGCGATCTTCGCTATCCAGGAAACGAAAGTTCTTGGGAAGGATGCCGATGACCTGGTGAGCTTTTCCGTCGACAATGATGGTCCGGCCGATCATGGTGGGGTCGGCGCTGAACTTGCGGCGCCAGTATGCGTAGGAGAGCACCGCGGTGGGAGGGGCGCCGGCGGTATCGTCCTGACGGCTGAAGGTGCGTCCAAGGGTGGGAGTGACGCCCAGGAGAGGAAGGGTGCCATCGGTGACGCGCAATGCTTGGACCTGTTCGGGTTCCGCGACACCCGTGATACTGACGGAATCATATTGATAGACGCCGACGTCGATGAAGCTTTGGTTCTGCTCGCGAAAAATGAAGTAAGTGGAGGGCGCGACATTCAGGTCTTTGATGTTGAGGCCCGGGGCGGTTTGCCAGACTCCGACGAGGTCTTCGGCGCGAGGATACGGCAGGGGCTTGAGCAGGACGCCTTCCAGGACGCTGAAAACAACAGTGTTCGCGCCAACTCCGGCGGCCAAAGTAATCAACGTGATGGCGCTGAATATCGGGGCGCGAGCCAATCTGCGGAAGACTTGTCTCAACTGGTTCCGAAATTCCCTCACAAACACCTCCCGGCAAGTCGGACGACGTTCAGGGACACGTTGGAGTCGCGCCTGTTAACAAGTACGAGATTGCGGGGAAGAAGTTCCTTAGGAAGGCAGCCTGCGCTGAGAGTCTCTCTAAACCATGGAAACTGAGCCGGGTTTCGTTAGTATGTACGCGCAAGCGGAACTGGGCGACGCGGAATGAATATCGAGTGTCTGGTTGAGACGAAAGATATCGTTGGGGAGAGTCCCCTATGGCACGCCGAGCACGAGTGCGTCTATTGGACGGACGTTAACGGGTTCAAAATCAGCCGCTACTCCCCCAAGACACATCAACATACAAGCTGGCGATTCGATGTTCCCGTCAGCGCGATCTCACTCACGACCGATCCGGAGTGGTTGCTCGTGGCGCTGGGGCCGCGTTTGATTTTTTGGTCGCCGGTGGGGGATCGGCGAGTGCCGTTTGCTCAACCGGAACCCGATTGGCCATACAACCGATTGAATGATGGAGCGACCGACCCCACTGGCGTTTTCTGGGTTGGTAGCATGCGCAACAACGTTGGGGAGGATGGCAGTGACCTGGAGGCTGAGGGCTTTACAGGGTCGTTGTATCGCGTAACGCCGGACGGCGACGTGAGAGTGATCGACAGAGGCTTCGGCATCACGAATACGCTGGTTTGGAGTCCGGATCAGACTACATTTTATTACGGGTGTTCGATTCGGAATGTCATCTACGCCTACGACTATAACGCTGAGAATTCGTCGGTGGGCAATCGCCGCGCGTTTGTCGAGAATCTCACGCCGGGACTACCGGACGGATCCGCTATGGACAAAGAAGGCTGCCTTTGGAATTGCCGGTTTTTCGGCGGATGCATTCTGCGAATCTCAGCGGCGGGCAGAATCGTGCAAACGATTCCAATGCCGGTGTCGAATATTACGAACTGCTGCTTCGGCGGGAGCGATCTCCGAACGTTGTATGTTACGACCGCGTCTCTGCGTGCCGGGGAGGGTGAAAAGTTGGCGGGTGGATTGTTTGCGATTCGCTCGGAAGTTCGTGGTCTCGAACCTGGGAGATTTCGTTTGTCCGCCTCGACGATTTCCATGCTGGCTGTATGAGTGGGGCGACGGACGTTTTCGTTGGTTGCCAAGTTGAGGCGCAAGTATCTTGCGCCCCTACAAGGAACCGGCTGTGAGCGTGGCGGCGGCTTGGGTTCGTGGAAGTTCTTCAGTTACCACGCTGAAGTGCGTCAGGTTGGCCATGCCGAACGATGTGGTTATGGCAACGTCGGAGGCGTCGCGGCCTGTTGCCATGAGCACCCGTCCAATGCGTGGCTGGTTGTTGCGGGCGTCGAACGCCCACCAGCGGTCTTCGAGATAAACTTCGAACCAGGCGCTGAAGTCCATGACGCCAGTGACGGGCACGCCGATGTCGCCCAGGTATCCGGTCACGTAACGGGCAGGGATATTCAGGGCGCGGCACATGGTTACGGCGAGGTGCTGGAAGTCTCGGCAGACACCGATCCGTTCGGTATATACGTCCAGCGCGGTCTTTGTGGGGCGGGCGTGTTGATAGCCGAAGGCGACCCTTGTGTGGATCCAGTCGCAAATGGCCTGGACTCGTGACCATCCGGGAGGCAGGCCTCCGAACAATTCCAGCGCGATGATGGAGAAGCGGTCTACCTCGCAGTAGCGGCTGTTGTAGAGGTAGCGCAGGACGTCGTGCGGCAAGTCCTGCACGGGTACTTCGCGAGCGTTCGGGCTGACGGGGTCGGGCAGGCCGGTATCCGAGATCTTCGTCGAATTGCTCAAGCGAAGTGTGCCCGCTTGTGCTACGAACCTCATGCAGCGATTTCCGAAGCTATCGATGTAGCTCTCTGTTTGCGTCGCAGGCTCGACGAGGAGTTCGTCAGGAGCGAGGAGATCGGGAACGCGGGAAGGGTGGACGTTGAGCAGGGTGACGAAGGTCACCGGAGCAGAAAGTTCGAACCGGATGTCGTAGCCGAGCTGCAGAATCATGGTTTCCGTCGTTTGCAAGGGCGCATGCATGGGTATCCGCTCTGGACTGCATTCTGATGAATGCTTGCGGGTTGTCCCACGTCTTGGTAGGGCCGCTTCCTATCTTACGATTGTGCCTCAATCGCGGTGCGCGTGCACGGATTTGGTTTGTTGTAATTGGTCAGAGCGAGTTGTTTCTTCTGATGGGCGCCCTGCGCCTTTACGCTCCGGAAGCGAACTCTTCGGCCGCTTGACCCTATACTATGGTATAGGGTTGATGCTGGGGGCTTATGCGCATTGGGGAATTGGCACGAAAAGCTGGAGTAAGCGCTCAGACGATCCGGTTTTACGAGCGCCGGCGGTTGTTGCGGGAGCCCGCGAGGACGGCGGGTGGGTATCGGAATTACGAGCGGGGTGATCTGGAAAGTTTGGTGTTCATCAAGTGGTGCCAGCCTCTGGGGTTTACACTGAAAGAGGTTCGGCAGCTTTTGCGGCTGCACTCGGCGGTGGCCAGTTTACCGGCGGGCGGTGCAACCCGGAAACCGAGCGAGTTAGAGTCCATTGTGCGGATGGGCGAGCAGAAATTGGCCAGCATCGAGGAGAAAGTGAAACTGCTTAAAGGCATGGAGAAGCAGCTTCGATCCCTAATTCAGGAATTGCGAGGTCGGCAAGTGCTGGTGTGTCCGGCGTCGAAACCACGCGGTAGAAGTTCGTCCAAGTAGGCGTAGCCTCCGTTTCTACCATCCACGAAAAATCTTGACTCTTTACCTAAGTACAGGGTCGAGACTCGTCTTCGTGTTGGCGCCTGAGTAGGGTCAGGGCGTCGCGAAATTTGCGAAGGAGAGTTGACATGAAATCGGATGCCAAGATAGCGGGCCGGCGAGCGCGAACAGTGTGGTTTGTCCTGATCGCTTTGGTCGCGTTGCTGTTTACATTTGTCGTGTGGAAGTCCGGGAGTGTGGCGAAGATGATGTCCGCAGCCGCCGCTTCGGATGAGCAGGATTTCGCCCGCAGCGCGGTGGGGAGCTCAGCGAAGTTTGTGCTGGAGATTGCGGAGGCCGGCTCAGAAGGAAAGATAACGGGGAAGCTGTTGCAAAAGAAGACCGAAGAGATCTATACGCGAACGGCTACGGCGGTGACCGTGCAGTCCAATCGTCAGACTAAGATTGTGATGGGAAAGCCGGCCGACGTTCATGCCGGGGCCGTTGTGCACGTTACTGGAACTGTCCAGAAGGATCAGGTTATCGCGGCGGATCAGATCGTAATTCTAACAGGGTATGTGAAGGTGCAGTCGGAATGAATTCGTTCTTTTGTGCGAGCGTCAGCGGATGGATCGCGGTGATTTTGGTTGGTATTGAGATTGCCCTTCCGTACCTGTTGCGGCGCAATTGGTTGAATGTTTGGCTAGGTATTGCACAGAGTTTTAGGTCGCCATATCTCAGGCGGATGTCGATACATTATTGGCTAGGATATTTGGTAGCGGGTTTGTCCTTCGTGCATGCTTGGGTGCCCATGCAAGCGGGGCACATGCGGCGGGCGAATATGGCAGGTCTGTGGTTGGCGACTTCCGCCTTATTCTTACTGGGCTTGCAGGTAGCGTTGGGATTGGCGTTACGGCATTCCGATCTCCAAGCGCGGCGCGAGGTTCGCAGCTGGCATTACTGGGTGATGGTCGGAGTGGTGTTATTGCTGACTGGGCACGTTTGGCTGAATGGCTGAGTTAAGTTGTGGCCACCGAGGCTGCAGCGTGTCATTTTCTTGGAATTGTCCCACGTCGATTATCCAAGCGTTTTCCGCGCCGCTAAAAGCTCCTCTCTTTCCTAACTTCGGTAACTTGGCGTGGAGATTCGCGACGGTGCGAGAAACGCGTTTGCGTAGTGAATCACCCCCATGGCGGATTGGAGAAAAGGCGGCCGGGCGAGAAGATATTTTGAGGATCGAAAGCCGATTTGACTCTCTGCATTAACGTTAGATCAGCGTGGGGATGCGTATTCAGTGCGGATTCGAGGAGGTGTTTGATCGTGGGCGGGGCGAAAAGCAAAGAGGCTCGGCCGTCGAAGCGGTGGCTCAGCGAGATTATTTCCTGGGTCATCAGTGCGAGGCCCTCGATGGAGAAGTCTTCAACCGTGTCAGGAAGCAGAGCGATGTAGAGGGTGCCCGACGCCCGGGCGATCAGTGCCGGTAGCAGCTTCGCTGCGTTGCCTACGGACTCGAGAACCGTGATGGCTTGTGCGTGGACAGAGGGAAGCAGGCTAAGTTTGAGGACGACGGCAAACGGTGAGGATTCGCGGAAGAGTGCCAGAGCTTCGCGCAGGCGCCCCCAAATCGACGGACGAGTCGCGTCGTCAAGGATAGTAATTGAGGTTGCTCCATATCGCTCAGCTACGCGCGTGAGATCGCGCACGTAGCGATCCAAGACTTCGGGAACCCCGGCGAACGCAGCACAGAGTTGCCAGTGGCGAGGATGAAACCACTCGCCGGGCAATGGCAAGGGCCCCTCGCCGGTCTGGCCGCTTTCGCCGGCAAAAACGGAGACCTCGGCCATGCAGGGAGTACGCTCGGAGAAAATCCGGGCAGCACGTGGATTGATGACGTCGAGGGTCAGCGGTGACAGCGGAGACCCTGCGACTGCGCGACGCGCATTCAGCGCAGCTTCCTGACTGGGGAAGGACGCTAGGAATCCACGGGGAGTCAGAGGCGCTGGAAATGTGCGGAAGTTGAGCCGCGTGATCACGCCCAGAGTGCCGAGGGAACCGACGAGGAGCTTGTGCAGGTCGTAGCCGGTGACGTTCTTCACGACGCGGCCACCGCTTTTCACAAGCGCGCCGGTGCCGTCGATGAATTCCGCGCCGAGAAGAAAATCGCGCGCGGTACCGTAGGCTTGGCGGAGTGGAGAATCGATCCCTGAAGCGATCGTGCCGGCGACGGTCGCCTGTGAGTAAAAGGGCACCAACAGCGGAAGGAATTGGTTGTGCTCGCGAAGCGTGGCATTCAACGTTGCCAGCGGCATCCCCCCCTCAACGCTCACGGTGAGATCCGCAGGATCGTAGTGCGAGATCTGGCTTATGGCGGACATGTCCAGCGCGATGTCGTAGCGAGCGGGGGTGGCGCCGATCGAGAGTTTCGTACATGCCCCAACCGGAACCACCGCGAGCTTATCTTTTGCTGCGAAGCGGACGATTTCGGCGGCTTCTTCGGTGGTGGAGGGCCTCGCGACAGCGCCAGGAATAAAGCCGTCGATGGCGTAAGATTCGCGATCCGCAGGGTCGGCTAAATCGCGCAGAGCAACGGTAAGCGATCCGAGCTTGGCGGCGATGTTATTCGTCAAGGCCGTCATCGGTGAGCGAGTGCCTCCGGAACTGGCGGTCGTATACGGATTTCGCCGCATCCCTTGTTTAGGGGAAAGACCTTTCCCGGATTCAGCGAGCAAGCGGGATTCATCGTGTCATGGACGCGTCGCATCAAGTCGAAATCCGCATCGGAGAACAGCAGCGGCATGAGTTCGCTCTTTTCCATCCCTATGCCATGCTCCCCGGAGAGGCTGCCGCCGACTTCGACGCAGTAGCGAATGATTTCGGCGGACGCTTTGAGGGCGCGTTCGAATTGTTCGGTGTCGCGCGGATCGTAGAGAACGATCGGGTGAAGATTGCCATCGCCAGCATGGAAAATGTTGCCGATCCGAAAGCCGAATTGATCGCCGATTTCTTTTATTCGGCGAAGAGTTTGCGGAAGTTTGGAGCGAGGTATGACGCCGTCTAGAACATAGATGCCGGCAGCCACCCGCCCAAGGGCCCCGAAAGCATTCTTGCGGCCTCTCCAAAGTAAATCGCGCTCTTTGTCATCGCGGGCGACCCGCACTTCCCGAGCGTGGTGGATCCGGCAGATTTCGTCGATGGTCGCCGCTTGCCCGATGACGGCTTCCGTGATGCCTTCGACTTCGATCAGCAGGACCGCGGCGCTGTCGAGCGGAAAACCCGCGTGAATGTAGTCTTCGATGACGCGCAGGGTCCAGCCATCCAGCATCTCGCAGGCAGCAGGCGTGATGCCGCGCGCGGTAATATCGGCGACAGTTTCCGAGGCATTATCAATCGCATCGAAGACGGCCAGCAGCGTTCTGACTGCCTCCTGCTTGCGGGAGAGCTTGACGGTGATTTCTGTGATCAGCGCAAGCGTGCCTTCCGAACCAACGAGTAGTCCGGTGAGATCATAGAGGAAGGCGTCGCCCTGTTTGTTTCCGATGCGAACGATTTGACCGTCGGGTAAGACGAGTTCCAGCGCGGTGACGTGATTCGTAGTGACGCCGTAAGCCAGGGTATGAGGGCCGCCGGCATTTTCCGCAACGTTGCCCCCAATTGTGCAGGATTTCTGGCTGGATGGATCGGGCGCGAAATAAAGACCGGCGTGCTCGACAGCGCGCGTGAGATCGAGGTTGACGACGCCCGGTTGTACGACCGCGCGCTGATTTTCAAAGTCGAGGTCAAGGATTCGGTTCATACGGGTGAAGGCGATGATGAGCCCACCACGCCGAGCGAGCGCCCCGCCAGAGAGCCCGGTTCCCGCACCACGCCCAACAATAGGCACCTGGTGTTGCACCGCAAGCGCAACAATGCAGGAGACTTCATCGGTGCTGCGAGGAAAGGCGACGATGTCCGAACGGCCCTTCTCGACCGAGCCATCGTATTCGTAAAGGAGCACGTCTTCCGGGAGATTCAATACCTCGGAGGGACCCAGAAGTTTCTTGAGTTCGCGAATGAAGACCTGAGTCATAGGCGTTACAGCTTGGGCGAGAGCTAGGTTCACTATAGAGAGAATAACGTGGCTCGCGCAACGGGCCTGTGATGGCGGCGCGCAACCTGTGCTAGTGTAGCGACTTACGTAAGCGAGGATCCGATGCCGAAGCCGCGAGTGCTGGCGACGCGACCCCTGTTCCCGGCCGCCCAACAGATTCTAAATGCCGGCTGTGACGTGGAATATTGGACGCAACCCGAGCGCATTCCTCAGGAAGAGTTGCTTCGACGAGTCAAGGACAAAGAGGGACTCGTGTGCCTTCTCACCGAGAAGGTGGGCGAAGAATTATTGCGGGCAGCGCCGAAGTTGCGGATTGCGGCGAACGTAGCGGTGGGCTTCGACAATATTGATGTGCCCGCGTGCACCAAACGCGGCGTAGTAGCCACCAATACCCCTGGCGTGTTGGACGAGACCACCGCCGATTTTGCGTGGACACTGTTGATGGCCGTCGCGCGCCGCCTCGGTGAGGGCGAGCAATTGGCGCGGTCCGGCAATTGGAAGGGTTGGGACCTCGATCAACTCGTGGGTACCGACGTCTGGTGCAAGACCCTGGGATTGGTCGGATTTGGACGCATCGGGCGCGCCGTGGCTCGGCGCGCAGCGGGATTCCAGATGAAGGTTATCTATAGCGATGCCATCCGCGCTCCCCTGGATGTCGAAAAGGAATTGAAGGCCGAATATCGTGATTTCAATGCATTGCTGGCGGAGGCGGACTTTGTCAGCGTGCACGTGCCGCTCCTTCCGGAAACGCGGGGACTGTTTGATGGCCCCAAGTTTGCCCGAATGAAGGCCACCGCGTTCTTGATCAATACCTCGCGAGGTCCGGTTATTGACGAGGTGGCGCTGGTACATGCGCTGGAAACCGGGAAGATCGCTGGTGCCGCGTTAGATGTGTATGAGAACGAGCCGTTCATTCATGCGGGCCTCAAGCGGGCAAACGTCGTGCTCGCCCCACACATCGCCTCGGCGTCCCTGGAAACGCGCACGAAAATGGCCACCATGGCGGCGGAAAACGTAACGGCGTTGTTCAAGGGGCAGCGGCCGCCCAATATGCTGAACCCCGAAGTGCTAAAGAAGAATTGAGCGCCGGCGACCTCCCATGGCGGATCTCAAGCAACTCGCCCGCCGAATTTTCCTCGAAACACTAGCGGCGATTGATGTCGCGGCGACGATGCGGCGCAAGCTTTGGCGCGATGGGTCGTTGCTGGGTTGCGGCGACGAATTTGCCGTGGACCTGCGCACGTTCGATCGCATTTGCGTGATCGCGATCGGCAAAGCGGCTCATGGCATGATAGAGGGCCTCGTGCCTGTGATTCCGTCCGATGTCACCTTCGATGGCGTGGTATCGGCGCCCACACAACCCACGAAAGTCTTGAACGGTTTGCGATACTTCGTAGGCGGGCACCCCATACCCAATCGCGAGAGTTGGCAGGCCGCGGAAGCGATTCTCGCAGCGTTGAAGAGTTGCGATGAAAAGACTCTGGTATTTTTCTTACTGTCGGGCGGGGGATCGGCCCTCGTCGAATTGCCGCTCGATTCGAACCAGACCCTGGAGCATCTGCAGCAGCTGTATTCCGCACTGGTGACGTGCGGTGCGCCCATCGCCGAGATCGGGACCGTCCGCCGGCATCTATCCGCCGTTAAGGGAGGGCGGCTAACCGCCGCCGCTGGGGCGGCAACCAAGATCACGCTCGCCGTGAGCGACGTTCCGGCGAAGCAGGAAGCGGCGTTGGCTTCAGGGCCGACTCTGCCGGATCCGACAACGGTTGCCGATGTGCGTCACGTGTTGATGCGATACGGCTTACAGGACCAGCTCCCAACAGCCGTGCGCCAATGGATCGACGATGGAAAGATGATCGAAACGCCCAAAGCCGGCGATCCCGCCTTTGCGAGTGCGCACTTTTCACTGCTTCTCGGTATGGACGACCTATTTCATCCAGCACACCACGCCGCGGAGACCAAGGGATGCCTCACATGCTGTGATAACACCACGGACGATTGGCCCGTGGAGAAAGCCTCCACTTTCCTGCTAGGCCAGCTGGAGGAATTTCGGGCGACACATCCAGGACACCGCGTGGCGTTAATCGCGGATGGAGAGGTCAGTTCGCCAGTCACCGGCAATGGCATCGGCGGTAGAAACTCCGCGTTTGTGCTGGCCTGCGTAGAGAAGATCGCGGGTCGGCGCCTAGCGGTATTGAGCGCGGGTACCGATGGGATCGACGGAAATAGTCCCGCGGCCGGAGCAGTGGCGGACGGAGAGACGCTCGGGCGCGCAAGATCGATGGGAATGGACGCGGCCGATGCGTTCAGGCGCAGCGACGCTTACAACTTTTTCGATCGGCTGGAGGATGCCGTCACTACCGGACCCACGGGAAGCAACTTGCGCGACCTTCGAATCCTGATAGCGGAGCCGTAAGAAGAAGCGGCGATGGAGGGACTAATTTTTTGGTTGGACCGGCAGGCGAGCCTCGATAGTTTTTAGCCGATCGCTAATTTCCTGCACGAGTTGCTCGAGTTGTTCGAGACGCTGCGAAACCGAAGTTTGATTGCCTCCGCTACCCGCTTTTTCACTTTCTTCGTCCTGCATTTCATCGTCGTTTTCGTGGTGTCCCTTCCTCTTTGCCCCTTTCGGGTCTTGCAGCTTTTCGATCTGCACTTTGATCTCGGGAACCATTTCTATGCTCAGATCGTCGGTCTTCAGCAAAGCCTCCAGCGCAGGAATCGCGCTGGCGTCTCCGCGATTTCCCAATGCCGAGATCGCCGCCCAGCGAACCGTGAAGTGCGGCTCGCTCAGATAGAACGCGATCTGTTGCGTGATTTCCTTGTTCCCTTTGTCCACGCGACCCAGGCTGGCTATGGCCGCGCTTCGCGAATCCAGGGGTTTGCCGGGTGCCGCCCATTCCCGCAGCAGCGGCGCGGCCTTACTGTCTCCCAGGTAACCCAGTGAGCGAAGACTGGCGTTCCGCAGAAACCCGTCGGGTGATTCGCCATCGACCGCACCAGTCAGAATGCCCATCGCGTTCGGCGACTTGAGCCGGCCAAGTGCTTCCAGAGCGCTGGCTCGGGCTCGATACGAGTGGTCGTCGCGCGCTATCGCTTCGAGCTTGGAGGGAACGCTGGGATCATCCTTGAACTCTCCGATGGCTGCGACTATCTGATACCTCACGGGCGCGAAATCATTTGTATTCAGCGCGTCGGAGAGATGCTTCAGCGCGCCGGGGCCGCCGATTCGCCCGAGCGCATCGGCGGAGCGCGCTCGTATACCCCAGGCTTTGTCCGTGTTCAGCGACGTAGCGAGTGCCGCAACGACCTCGTCGTCATTCTTGATTTTTCTCAGTGCCACCACCGCCTCCGCGCGATCGCTGAATTCCGCGGCGTTTCTGAGCTGGTACAGCCACTCTTTCTTATCCTTGTGAAAGTCAGAGCTCTTGAGAACGTAGCCGCCTTTATCGAACAGAACCATCAACGGGGCACCATCGGAAGGAAACGTAAATGTCTCGGCGTCCTTGGTCACCTTCATGGGGTAGAGTTTCGGGCCGGACGACGTTGCAATTTCCACGTCGACGGGAACGCTGAAGATGCCCACACTCCCTTCCACCTTTTGCGTCTGTTTGACGGTTAAAGCGACCTGATGTTTTGCATTGTCATAGGTGTAGGCAATATCGAATTTCGGCGCGCCGGCGCCGTACACCCATTGATGGAAGAACTGATCCACACTGACATGAGTTGTCTCCTCAATCGCCTTGACGAAGTCGGCGGTAACCACGTTCTTGCCCCGATTGACTTCCAGATAGTGTTTCAAACTCCGCCAGAAGGCGTCATCGCCCAGTTGATGCCGCAGCATGTACAGCACCCAACCGCCCTTGCCATAAGCATTCCCGTCAAACTCATTCGAGTCATCGAAATCGAAGCGCACAATCGATTTTTCGTAAAGCTCGGAGTTCGCGAACCACTCCCGGCCGGCATTCCACATGTCGTAGGCTGCCTGATCCTTCGGGTAATGTGATTCTGTCCAGACCGTCTCGAAGAACGTAGCGAACCCTTCATTCAGCCAAATGTTTCCCCAGTTTTTGCAGGTGACCAGATCGCCGAACCATTGATGCGCCAGTTCGTGCGAGATCAGCTCGTCCTCGTCCGTGGGGTATTCGCCTATCAGTTTGGGATTTCTTAGCGATTCAGCCGTGTTTGTCGTGGCGCTGGAATTCTCCATGCCACCCGCAACGAAGTCATCCACCATCGCTTGGGAGTATTTTTCCCACGGATACTCGACCCCTAACTTCTTGCTGAAAAGCTCGATCATCGCAGGCGTGCGCTCGTAGTTGGTGACTAGGCGATCACCGCGACCTTTGGGCGCGTAGTACGTTACCGGAAGGCCGTGCCAGGATTGCTTCACCTCGTCGAACTCACCTGCAACGACAGTGATGAGATAGGTAGAGCTCGGAACGGATTCCCGCCACGTCCAGACTTTCATCGCATCGCCCGCCGCCGCCACGCTCATGAGTTTTCCGTTGGCAACCGTGATCCACGACTCCGGGACCGTCAAAATCGTTTCGGTAGTGAGCCGATCGTTTGGATAATCGTAGGTCGGCAAGTAGTAGCGCGTATCTTCTGATTCTCCTTGGCTCCAAATTTGTTTCGGACGACCCGGATAACCTTTGTCCGGAAGAATGAAGTAGAGGCCCTTCGACGGCTTACCCTCGTACTTGATTTCGATGTCGAATTTCTCGCCGGGGTGTGAGGCCGCTGGCAGCGGAACGATAAGTCTTGCGGCCGTCGTTTCAAACTTGGCTGGAGATTTATTGACAGTGACGCTGTGAATGTCGAGTCCAACGGCGTCGAACCAGACCTTAACGGTGTTGTCGCGAAGAATGGAAACAGTGTGCGTGACGTCGCCGATCACCTTTCGTTGATCGAGGTCGAAGCGTAGAGCGATCTTGGAGTGCTGAAGATCGTAGTCGCGCGTGCGAGAATACGGCTCATCGGCCCGGAGTCCTACCGCAAAGGCGAGCACGGCGAGCCAGATGGCCACACCCAGAATCGTCTTGCGACTTTGATTGACCAAGCGAGGCGGTAGCACGATCATTCTGCTTTCTCTCCAGGAACACTTAAGATCCGTTTCAATTTCAAACGCGCGCACCACATTTTTCATTCTTCCGCGACATGCGCCGATTGCATCAGCCCGAGGTGACAAGCGATTCCGCTGTACCAGGACTCAGAGGGGCAGACCATTTTCTCATCGCTCAATGCCGCAAGCGAGCGCAGCCGGCACTCCGATTTCGAGATCGCCACGGGCGCCTGTACAGCCGATAACCCGCGGAAAACAGGGTGCTTACCAGGAATGGACCGACGGCGAGGGGCTATGTGGGTGCGTGGTGGCTTCAAATTAGTTAGACGCAACGCAGCCATAACGGTTACCCGAACTTCCTCATACGGTGCTTGCCACTCAGCCCGGTCGGCACTAAGATGCCTGCAATTCCGGAAGTACCTTCCCAGGAGGCATCCATGCGGCGAAACAGAGTGTTCCTCGGGCCACTGTTTGTGTTGTCGTGGGTAGCTCTAGGCGCCATCGCCCCGGCCTGCGCGCAAATCGGAAAATATGTGCCCATTCCGGCAGGCTCCGACGCCGATCACGCGCTGACGGAGATTGACGCGACCACCGACCCTGCGCAAAAGCTCGCATTAATCGACAAGTTCGCTGCGACCATTGCACAGGGAGACTTGGCCATCGTGGCCGACGAACGCTACGTGAACTACTACATTGCGGCCAAGAACTACGATAAGGCCTTCGAGTATGGCGACAAATTATTCGCCCTGGACCCGGACAGCTTGGCCAACGGCGTGAACATGGTTCGCGCAGCACAAGAAAAGGGCGATACCGACAAATTATTCTCGTACGGCGACAAAGTGGCTGCCATTTTGAAGCGCTACAAGGACGCTCCGGCTCCGGAAGGAAAAGACCAGCATGACTGGGACAACACCAAGAAGCAGACTCTGGAAAACGCTCACGACAGCATCGTGTACGTCCAGCAGTTGGTCTTCAACGGCGCCTACCAGACGCAGGATGTAACCAAGCGCGCCGCGTTACTCACCCGATTCGCGCAGATGTTTCCTGATTCGCCTTACGCCGACCAGGCCCTGGGCGTGGCGGCGGCCTCCTACCGGCAAGCTCAAAACACCCCGAAAATGCTTGAGGTAGCGAACGGGCTGCTGGCGAAAGATCCGTCCAACCTTGGAATGCTGATCCTGTTGTCGGACTACTACAGCGAAAAGGGCGAGCAACTCGACAAGGCGGAGAGCTATGCGAAGAAGGCAGTCTCCGTTCTGGAAACCGCGAAAAAGCCCGACGGCCTTACGGACGAACAGTGGCAGCAGCAGAGCGCCCTGCAGAAAGGCCTGGCGTTGAGCGCGCTGGGTCAGGTCAACATTCAAAAGAAAAACAACGCGCAAGCGGTTGACAACTTCAAGGCGGCGGCCCCGTTGTTGAAGCCCGACGCCAACAGTTACGCCCGCAACCAATACCGGCTAGGGTTCGCGCTGCTTAATTTGAAGCGCGTACCGGAAGCGAAGGCGGCGTTGACCGACGCTGCGTCCGTGAATAGCCCCTACAAGTCCTTGGCGCAGGACAAGCTAAAGACGCTGTCCGGCGCCACACCGGCGCATGCCAAGTCCTGATTTGCAATTGACGGTAGAATCGAGAATCCCGCGGATAGCATCTAACTGCTTGCCTTAGACGCAGGATACTTGGCCTTAGCGCAGGATACCCTAGGCAGAATAGACGACCGGCTGATTTCCCGGGAAACAGGAGATTTACATGACAGAGATCGCAACATTTGGTGCCGGCTGTTTTTGGGGGATTGAAGCAGCTTTCCGAAGGATACCGGGAGTTGTCGACGCGGCCGTAGGCTACAGCGGCGGCCATACGGCAAATCCAACCTACCAGGACGTTTGCACGGACGAAACCGGCCACGCAGAGGTCGTTCAGGTAACCTTCGACCCGGCCAAAGTCACCTACCAGGAGCTACTGGATGCCTTCTGGAAGATGCACAATCCCACGCAAAAGAACCGCCAGGGCCCCGATTTCGGTTCGCAATACCGCACGGCGATTTTCTTCCACTCGCCAGAACAGGAAGCCGCAGCGAAGAAATCCAAGGCCGCACTGGACGCCAGCAAGAAATTTGCGCAGCCGATTGCGACGGAGATCACCGCAGCCGGCCCGTTTTATCGCGCGGAGGAGTATCACCAGAAATATCTAGAGAAGCGCGGAGCCGCATCCTGTCATTTCTAAAGTTGAGTTTCCCCCCTTCCGTTGCCTGTCTTTGCTAGCGCGGACCTCTCGTCTATGTCAGCCTAAGCAACGCCAATCAGTGCGCCGAAACGGAAGGGGCGAAGTCGGGCAGGTTGCCATCGACGCTTCAAGATGGTCGAGTTTCTGGCTGACCCCGTCCGTGATCCCCCAAGTTGGAACCAGGAATGGAGCAGCCGAATCTAACAACGCAAGGAAGGGCAATTCATGCAGAGAGCAGTACAGCCGACCGCAGAGATCCCTTCGCCGGGCGCGCCGCCGAAGGACGAATCGGGTCTGTTTTCCATCGACTCCGTCCTCAATCTGCAAAAACTGATTTTTGCTGGCTCTCCTCTGTCCGAAGTCCTAACGAACATTGCTCGGTTGGTTGAATCGCAAACCCAAGGCATGTCTTGCACGATCTGGCTCCCCGACGAAGACGGAAAAGAACTCTACTGCGCTGCCGCACCCAGCCTTCCCGGATTCGTCGCCCAAGCAGGGACCATGACTATTGGCCCGAAAGGGGGATCTTGCGGCACGGCGATTTATCGCAGGGAGCCGGTGTATGTAACCGACGTCCTGGCGGACCCCGCCTGGGACAACTATCGCGACCGCATGTTGCCTTATGGAATTCGTTCCGTTTGGTCGCGTCCATTGTTCACGAGCGAAGGCAAAGCCCTCGGCACTTTTTCCATCAATTATCGTGAACCACGCAACCCCGGTGCGAGCGACTTGCAGTTGATCGAGAATGCCAGCCACATCACCGGGATCGCGATTGAGCGCCACATGAAGGAACAGGCGTTGCAGCGTGAGCGCGATCGGTTGCGGCTGCTTCTAGAGATCACCAACGGCGTGACCTCCAGGCTGGACCTCAGGCAAGTGGTTGAGGCCCTTTCGACGAATCTATTCAGAATAATGCAATGTGACGTGTCCGCTTTGCTGCTACCCGACCCCGAAAGGGGCGCGTTACGCGTCAGTATCCTGCACAATTCCGACGTGAGAGGCCCCTTCCGCGAGGGATCGTTGGTGCCGATGAATAGTTCGATCTCAGGCCATGTATTGCGGAAGGCCAAGAGCGTCCGGATCGATAGCTTCGAACAGGTCCGCGACGATCCCGAAATTTATGGGAATCCTGACGGCCAGCTTCTTTATGAGCGCGTGATCGAAGAAGGCCTCAAGACGGGCTGTTACCTTCCGCTTATAGGTCGAGATCGGGTGGTTGGCGTTCTGATGCTCTCCAGGCGTTCGGACAATGCTTTTGAGAAAGACGACGTCACCTTGCTCGAGCAGGTGGCCTGTCAGGTAGCGATTGCAGTTGAGAACACATTGGAGTACGAAAACGCGACAAAGGATCGAGATAAAGAAACGAAACAGAGACTCTATCTCGAAGAAGAAATTCGCGCCGAGTTCGGCGAAATCGTCGGGGAGAGCCCGGCGCTGAAGACCACGTTGAGCCTCGTCTCTGTGGTCGCCCCGACGGATTCTAGCGTGCTGATCCTGGGCGAGACGGGAACCGGCAAAGAACTTGTTGCGCGTGCGATACACAAGCTGGGCAGTCGCAGCGAGAAGGGATTCGTGAAACTCAATTGCGCCGCAATCCCTCTTGGACTCCTCGAGAGTGAGCTATTCGGCCACGAAAAAGGAGCATTTACCGGCGCCATTGCCCAAAAAACGGGACGCTTCGAGCTCGCCGACAAAGGCACGCTGTTTCTCGACGAGGTTGGCGATATACCTCTGGAACTTCAGGCGAAACTGCTGCGCGTCTTACAGGAGCAGGAATTCGAGAGGCTCGGCAGCAACCGTACCCATAAGGTGGACGTGCGGCTGATCGCAGCCACGCATCGGGATCTACCGGCGATGGTGAAACAAGGGACGTTTCGCGAGGACCTCTACTATCGCCTGAAAGTATTTCCGATCCAGGTCCCGGCGCTGCGACAACGCACAGACGATATTCCGAGATTGGTGCGGCATTTCACAGCACTCTACGCTCAACGCATGAACAAACGAATTGACGCAATCCCCGCGGATGCGATGGATGCGTTGGCGCGATACCCATGGCCCGGAAACATCCGCGAATTGCAGAACTTTATCGAACGCGCCGTGATTCTCTCGCCGCATTCGACGCTACGCGCGCCAACCTCCGAGTTGGAGCCGCTCCAACCTCACAAAGTGTCCAGCGTCCCTATGAATGGTCTCGCCGAGGTCGAGCGGGATCATATTCTTCGTGCGCTGGAAGCGACCAACTGGGTGATCGGCGGACAGAGCGGCGCAGCCGCGCGCTTGGGGATGAAGCGAACTTCGTTGGCCTACAGGATGAAGAAGCTTCGTATTCGTCGGCCTACTGAAGTCCCGCAGAAACGCGCTGCCGGTGCGGCTGGCGACGACTGAGTTTGCAAGCCGTTCAAGCAAACCATCTGCGGGTGGCGGAAGGTCCGACGGAAACCCGTCAGCGGCGGATATCCGTCAGCGATTTGTCAGCTACGGTTTGAGATTTGCCGAGCTCCTTCCTCACAAAACTTCAATCGCTACAATGATTTGCACGGAATGTCCTCTCTTCGAGTGCGCTGTGCCTACATTGGTCTCTCAGATGCCTCAAAAGACCAAAGAAGTGAGGAGAGCACTTATGAGTGATGCGACGTCACAAACAGGCACAAAACGCGCAGGACCTAGCCATGACGATGCCCGATTCCAAATACCTTTTACATCCATCCATAGAGTCCAAGCCGATGGCGTGCAGGTGTTTTATCGCGCGGCCGGCGATGCAAACGCGCCCGTAGTTCTCTTGTTGCACGGATTCCCGACCTCCTCGTTTATGTTCCGCGAACTCATTCCCCGTTTGGCCATTGACTACCGCGTGATTGCGCCAGACCTTCCGGGCTTCGGATTCACAGAAGTGCCGCCTGAACGAAAATATCCCTACTCCTTCGATCGACTGGCGTTCACGATCGACGCTTTCACGCAGGCACTCAAGATCGACCGCTACGCAATCTATGTGTTCGATTATGGTGCGCCAACCGGCTTCCGTTTGGCGATGACGCACCGTGACCGAGTTACCGCCATTGTTTCGCAGAATGGGAACGCATACGAAGTAGGCCTTGGTGAAGCTTGGGGCCCGATCCGAAAGTACTGGGCTGCACCCACGGCAGAAAATAGGGACATCCTCCGCCAAAGCATTTTGACAACCGGCGGAACGCGATGGCAGTACACCCACGGCGTAGCGAATCCGGAAAGTGTTCCGCCTGAGTCCTACACACTGGATACCGCTCTGCTCGAACGGCCCGGGAACAAAGAGATTCAGCTCGATTTATTTCTGGACTACGCGTCGAACGTAAACCTCTACCCGAAATTCCAGGAATATTTTCGTAACTCCAAACCACCGCTCCTTGCGGTCTGGGGCAAGAACGATCCTTTCTTCGTTCCCGCGGGAGCGGAAGCTTTCAGGAAGGACTTACCCAGCGCGAAGGTTCAGTTCCTTGACACCGGACATTTCGCATTAGAGACCCACGTCGTTGAAATCGCTTCCGCGATGAAACAGTTTTTCGAGGCCAACGGTATTTCGAGCCGACGCGGACAAAGTACGGTTACACAATGAATCTTCTTCCTCAACCCGACAATTCGTTGAGAGGTCAATAAGAATGGATTGTTTTCTGTTCATTTCCCAGCAAAAGGCGCTTGGAACGAGGGAGAAGATATGGAACGTCGTAGGTTTCTCGGCGCTGTTACAGCCGCATCTCTAGGTGTCGTGATCGAGGGATCTTTCACCGAATTTGGGCGAGCGCAAAACGCCGCACGAGCTAACGCAAGTATGCCTGCGCAGGCTGTCAAAAGGGGCGAATTTCCTGAGAACTCGACAATCGTTTTGGTGCATGCGGCGTGGGCCGACGGCTCTTGTTGGCGCAACATCATTCCGCCCCTGGAGCGGCGCGGTCTTAAAGTGATGTGCGCACCGATCCCGCTCACGTCCTTAACCAACGACGCTACCGCTTTGAATTGGACACTGGAACGGACCAGCGGCCCAGTAGTTCTGGTGGGACACGCCTACTCCGGCGCGGTGATCGCTGCGGTTCGGGAAGACCGAGTCAAGTCTCTGGTGTATATCGCGGCTCTCGCGCCCGATGAGGGCGAGACCGTAGCCAAGGTGTTTTACCGCGACGAAAAGAGTCCGGAAGCGCCCGAGATGGTTCCTGATCCCCATGGTTTTATATGGATGCCGGAAGACGGGTTTCACCGGGCAGTTGCCCACATGGCGTCCGCCGATCAAGCAAAGATCGCGGCTGCCGTGCAACGGCCTCTTGGGGTTAATTGCATTCAGGAGCTAGCGCCTAGGCCGCTGTGGAGGTCAAAACCGTCCTGGTATTTGATCGCAGAAGAAGATCGCATGATCAATCCGAAGACTGAGCAGTTCATGGCCGATCGCATGGGCGCAACGGTTCGGTCACATCGTGTGGACCACACGCCCATGTACTCAGAGCCGGCACTCGTGGTCGACGTAATTCTGGAAGCTGCGCGAAAAACTCTTTCGCAATAGCACCATCGCCGCGGGTGCGAAGCCCTAGAGCGCGAAACCTCTTCGCGAGCCTGGTCTAAGTGAACATTTCGGAAAGGTCGTCTATGGAAATCAAATCCGTTGCCGTTGTTACCGGCGCGAGTCAGGGCATAGGACAGGCTACGGCAGTTCGGCTGGCCCGCGATTTCTCTGCCGTTGTACTTGTGGCTCGAAGCAAAGACAACCTCGAGAAAACGGCATGCGAAGCCAAATCGGCCGGTGCCGAGGTGATGGTCTGCGCTCTCGACCTACGTGAACCACACGCCGCGGCGACAATTGTCTCTGCGACCCTCGAACGCTTTGGCAGGATCGACGCCTTGCTCAATATTGCGGGAGCGGTGCCGCAGATTGATTTATTTGAGATGAAGGACGCGCAGTGGGACGACGGCATGGCGCTTAAGTTCCACGGCGCGCGTCGGTTGACCATGCAGGCTTGGGAGGCCTTGAAAGCTTCGCAAGGCTCCGTTGTGTTGATCTCGGGAAGCGCCGCTCTCGATCCGAAACCGGGATTTGCGGCGGTCGCGGCGATCAACGCGGCCATCATTGCACTCGCGAAAGCATTTGCCGAGCAGGGAATCAAAGACGGCGTTCAGGTCAACAGCGTGGTGCCCGGCGCTGTGATGACCGGTCGCCGGCAGTCTTTCTTCGAAAAGTGGGCGCCGGCCCACAACCTCACCGTGGAAGACGCGATCAAGAAGTTTCCGGAGCAAGCGGGAATCAGCCGCTTTGGAAAGCCGGAGGAGATCGCCGATCTGCTGGGCTATCTGGTGTCCCCCGCGGCGAAGTGGATGACAGGCGCTTCGATTCGTATGGACGGCGGCGAGATCAAGGGAATTTAGGCTGGACCGGGATTCGGAATTTAGCTTCATGCCTTGAGGGAATCTATGGAAGTCGCAACCTGGAGTAGAAATGAGGCGGAAGTGTTGGAACGCCGCAGCTTTCTTGGTGCCCTGGCCGACCTATCTCTAGGTGTCCTGTATCAGTTCCTTTCTGTATAAGGCATCCATCGCAGAGGTCGAGAAAAACAGAAGTGTTTGGTGCTCTCCATCCGGCGAGCGCCAGACCCCAGCTAATTGAACTCAAGGAGATACGAAAATGAAAACCTGGATAAAAGTTGCCATTCCTGTTGCCGCGGTCGCAGTTGTCGTCGCCTGGTATGCATTTCGCCCGGAGCGCCTCGTGGTCAATCGAAGCGTCAACGAAGCAATGCCGAACGCACCAGGCGCCTCGTCGGCGCAGCCTCTGGAATCTGGTCGCTTCTACAGCATTCTGCACCCGACCGAAGGTACCGCAACCATCTACCAGTTGGGAGATGGGACGCGTGTTCTTCGTTTTACGACCTTCAGCACCTCAAATGGTCCTGATGTGCATGTCTACATGGTTGCCGCCGATGATGCCAGGGACGTAGCGACCGTCCAAAACGCCGGTTTCGTTGACCTGGGAGTGATCAAAGGAAATATCGGCGACCAAAACTACACCCTTGGCAGCGACTTAGACTTGGCGAAATACCGCGCAGTGTCCATATGGTGCAAACGGTTCAGCGTGAATTTTGGAGCCGCGGCGTTGAGACCCACAGAGGCATCGCAAAATCACTAGGACGCGGTTCATAATTCCTGGATGAGAGCGCACGGAGACACGATGGATTTGTGGGCTACGTGTGCAATCGCGTTCTTGGTTTACTACAGCAATTACATGGTCGCACCCCTCATACCGGCGTTCTGTCGAGAGTTTGCTGTACGTCCCTATGCACTCGGCTGGCTGGTCCCGGGCTTCTCGATCGCGTACGGCGTCTCCACTCTCATCTATGGCGTCTTGTCGGATCGTTTCGGAAGAAGTCCCGTTTTGCTGATTCTTCTGCCCGTTGCCTCACTGACGACGCTCATGATTTCGTTTGCGACGACCGCGCCAGAACTGGTCACATTGCGAATTCTGTCGGGCATTGGGTCTGGCGGCATCGTGACAATCGCTCTGGCTTCCATCGGAGATCAATATTCCTATGTGGTTCAGGGGCGCCCGATGGGTTTGTTATTCGGAGCCGGTGCGGCCGGGATGGGTTTGGGCTCCAGCTTGGGCCCCATCCTGAATCCTGTGTTTGGATGGCGAAGCGAATTTCGAACGCTCGCATGCGGATTGGCTCTGATTGCTATCGTCGTTGGGCGGCGCACCAGATCATTCAGCCAGGCGAAGCAGCAACGATCCTATTCGTTTCGCGAGATCGCCTTCGAATACCTTTCCATTCTTGACTCTCCGCGCGGTCGTCGAACGATGTCGTTCATCTTCTGTAACGGAGCTTTTCATGGCGGTATCTTCGCTTGGCTGAGTGTGCTGATCGCAAGCCGGTATCACCTCGGTGACCTGGGAATCGGGATCGTGCTCGCTGGGTACGGGCTACCGGATCTTCTCTTCGGCGCAATCATCGGAGGATGGGGAGATAAATACGGAAGGCGATACGTCGTTCCACTGGGTTTTCTCTGGGCGGGTGTGTGCGCTCTATTTCTTGGGTTGCCAGTTTCGCCTCTGCTCGCTGCCCTGATCATCGCGGCATTGTCAGTAGGCTTCGATGCCACCCACCCGCTGATGTCTAGTATTGCTACCTCGCTGGACCCCAGACACCGGGGGCAAGTTACCGGCCTCGCCACATTCACGAAATTCCTCGGCATGGCCGTCGGAGCGCTCGTCTTTCAACACCTGATCGGGCTCAGCTTCAGCAGAGCTCTCGGGGTCTTCGGTACGTTGGAAATTCTCGTGGGCCTGGCAGCCACATATGCGTTTCGCGATGAGCACGCGGCGATGCCAGTCAAGTTAGCCAGGATTTCCGGACATTGATGGCAAAGTCACCCAGTCGCACTAAGGCCCTGAAAGCGCCAGCGTCAGGAGCAATCGGAAGCGGATGCGAAACGGATCTGGGCCAGGATCCTTTGGCTCTCATCAAGACAAAGGGGACGCCAAGGGTACACGCGAAACGCATGCGCGCGAACTCACAGAAAACACGACGGAAATTCTGGCGGAGAGGGTGGGATTCGAACCCACGGTACGGTTTCCCGTACGCTCGCTTTCGAGGCGAGTACTTTCAACCGCTCAGTCACCTCTCCGCCGCTATTTCTCATCGTAGCAGACGGTTCGCTTTCCCGGCAATGCGCCGTTGCATCGTGCGCCACCAGAGGGAGCAGCGGGCGTTTTCTCCGCCCCATTCCCGTTCCCAAAGTCTCCGAAGCGGGTCCCACACCCTTCAGCCTACGGGTGTAGGTTTTGCGTCTCGAAAAGACGCGCAGTAAGAGTCACCGCCGCTCGGCAAAGAACGCTTGGATCAGCGCAGCGCATTCATTTGAGAGCACGCCCGAAGTGACCTCGACCTGATGATTCAGCCGTGGATGCATGAGAATCTCGAAGCACGATCGAACCGCGCCGCCCTTGGGATCGTCACAGCCGTACACCACCCGCGGCACCCGAGCTTGAATAATCGCTCCCGCACACATACTGCAAGGCTCGATCGTAACGTACAGGATCGTTGCAGCCAGCCGGTAGTTGCCGATTTTGCGCGCCCCCTCACGCAACACGACGATTTCCGCATGCGCGGTAGGATCGCAATCCCGAATCGTGCGATTGCCAGAACGCGCGATCACTTCGCCGTCGCGCACTAAAACCGCGCCAACGGGAACCTCCCCCGCCAGCGCCGCCCCGCGTCCCTCTTCCAATGCCAACTGCATGAATTCCAACTCGCTGTCCATAGCTCGCCGAGAATAACACGCGGCCAATGCACGCCGAAGCAAACGGCCAACGGACTAGGCACGTATCGATCGCGCGTCGATCCAACTTTCTCCTCCGAACATCATCCTCCGCGATCTCTGTGCTCCGGCCTCCGTGTCCTCTGTGTTAACTCCTTCTTTTTCCCCCGCTTCTTGACAATCAGCGCACTGCCAAACAAACTACTGCGCATGGTCGAGGTGGTCGTCAACAATTTTCCAACCTCGCGTCGTATTCAGGTCCGCTAAAACCAAAACTCCGCATGGAAATTCGACGAGATCCAATCACGCAAAGCTGGGTAGTCCTGGGGCAGCGCGAACATCTGGACGACGCCTCCGAACCATGCCCATTTGACAGTGGCATTGTCGAGAAGCAGCCTTCCATTTTTACCTGGCCCTCCGAAGGCCCCTGGCAAGTGCGCGTCCTGCCCCATCCCGATCCGCTCTATCGCATCGAGGGTGAACCCGGCCGCCTCGCCGAAGGCATGTACGACAAAATGGGCGCCCTCGGCGCGCACGAGGTGGTCGTCGAAACGCCCAATCACGACAAACGCATGTCGCAGTTCAGCGACGAAGAGATCGAGCGCGTCTTGTGGGTCTGGGCCGCCCGAATCGCCGACCTGAAAAAAGATTCTCGCTTCAAATACGTCGCTGTATTCAAGAATCAAGGCGTGCTCGCCGGTGACGAGTGGTCCCACGCCCATTCCCAAATCACCGCCACCATCTTCGTCCCCAGGCGCATCAAGTACGAACTCAACTCCGCCAACGAGTGGTACCACGAGCGCGAGCGCTGCATCTTCTGCGACGTGGTCCGCCAGGACGAAAAGCAAGGCAAGCGCATCGTCGATGTCCAGGGTGAGTATTACGCGCTCTGTCCGTATGCCTCCCGAGTGCCTTACGAGATGTGGCTCATGCACCGCAAACACAATCATTTGTTCGAGCAACCCAGACCGGGCTCCAACCGCAGACACCTCGCCGCCTTGCTAGGCCGCGTCTTGCGCAGACTCGACAAGATCGCCCCCGCTTTTCATCTCGTTGTCCACACCGCTCCCAATACGCGTAACAAAAAAGGCGAACTAGCCGGATATTGGAAGACCCTCGCGGAAGACTTCCACTGGCACATCGAGATCCTTCCCATCCTCGAAAAGCGCAGTAAGTCCTACAGCATCAAAGAGGTCTACTTCAACTCTCTGCTCCCGGAGCAAGCCGCCGAACAATTGCGTTCGCTGGATCCCAATTCATGAGCCGGCGCTTTCGCCAGCGCAACCTCCGATCCCAGACTGGCGGAATCCTCTCCTCGCTGATTTCTCTCCTTTTTGTAATCGTGTTATGCACAGTGCTGTATTTCGCGCGTGGCCCGATCTTGCGCTTCGCCGGAGAAACCTGGGTCGTCGAAGATCCCCTCGACCGTGCCGATGCCATCATCGTCCTCAGCGACGACAATTTCTACGCCGACCGCGCCACTCATGCCGCCGACCTCTACCGCCACGGCATGGCTCCCATCGTAGTCACCAGCGGCCGCAGGTTGCGCCCATACGCGGGCATCGCGGAGTTAATGGAGCACGACCTGATCGAGCGCGGCGTGCCCAAAGACAAGATCGTGCGCATATCGCACAACGCGGAGAACACCAGGGAAGAGGCCCAAGCCCTGGCGCAGCAAGCCCTTGAGCGCAAGTGGCGCAGCGTGATCGTCGTAACCTCCAACTATCACACCCGTCGTGCACGCTACATCTTCTTGCACGTGTTTCCGGCGCAAACCCAGGTCCGCGTCTCCGGAGCCCAGGATGGCGATTTCGACCCGCAACACTGGTGGCAGTCGCGTAAGTCACTGAAAGAGTTCACCCGTGAGCTCGCCGGTATGGCCGTGGCCATATGGGAACTCTGGGGGCAGCGCAAGGTCAGCACGGTCACACCAGCCATTGTGGGGTCCCACGCGCTCGACCTACTACATCTAGTGTAGAGCGTGACGTAACACCCCAGATTTGCTACCTCCCATTTCTCTTTACACTCTCTAAGCCCTGTACTATCTTCGCCGTTCTGAGTCGCGCGCCCAACACAGCCTGACGAAATGCGACTTTGAAAATCAAAATCTTCGTCGAGGTGTCCCAATGTGGAAAAAAGAAGACGCTAAGCCCCAAGCACTTCCGGCCCATGGAGTTCCGCAATCTTCTCCGAGCCCAGCCGCTACGCCGTCACACTCGACTCACGGTAACACCGCGACCAGCCATCGTGATGCTCCCGCCGCTGCGCCCGTTTCCTCGCACGCCGCTGCCTGCATCAGCCAGGGCATTCGCATCAAGGGTGAAATCACCGGCAGCGAAGACCTCTTCGTCGACGGCCCGATTGAAGGCAAGCTCAACCTGGCAAATGGCAGCTTAACCATCGGCCCCAACGGCTCTGTGAAAGCCGACGTCGTCGCCCGTGAAGTGATTGTTCGCGGACGCCTCGAAGGCAAGATCGCCGGTCGCGAGCGCGTTCAGCTCTGGAGCACCGGACAAGTCCTCGGCGAGATTCAAACCCAGCGCTTGTCCATCGAAGACGGCGCCGTCCTCCGTGGTAAAGTAGAGACCGGCAGGCCCATCGATAAGGCCACCGAAGACCGCAGTTCGGCGGCCGCGGTAGCGGGCAAATCCGTGCCAGCTGCGACGATCTAACTTATGAGTCTTCTCAACAAGTTCGGCATTGGGCCTGGTAACGCGCCCTCCCGTGATGTCTCCCGTCCTGCCGCAACTGCGGCTGGCTCCGGCGACCGCTCGCGCCCGAAGGGCGGCCCTCCTCCTTCTGCTGCTGGTGTCACGCGCGTGTCGCCTTCCAGCGAAACCACCCGTGTCTCGAACGGTTTGAAAGAGTTGCTGTGGAACCTCGATGGCTTGGGTCGCGGAACGCTCCTCGACCTCGGTGCCGCCTGGCAAACCACCCTCAGCTTCTTTATCGAAAAGGGCTTCCGTGTCACCGCCGACGACCTGCTCCGCTCCTGGAAGCAGTTTCTGGATCAGGAAGAAAAGATGCTGCGCGAAGCGGGCAAGTCTCAAGACCCTTCCGTGGACCTAACCCCCGCTGGCAGGGCCACGAGATTCCTCGAATCCAATCTCCTATATCCGCCGGCCTCCTTTGACGCAGTGCTCTTATGGGATTTGTTGGACTATCTTGAGCCACCAATGGCCACCAAAACTGTGGCCTGCATCACCGAGCTGCTGCGCCCCGGTGGCGTCGTGTTCGCCATGTTCCACAGTAAAAAGCCCGAAGGATTCCAGCGCTATCGCGTCGCGGATTCGAGTACCCTGCAGGTGATTTCCAGCCCGTTGCTTTGCCCGGCGCAGCGCGTATACCAAAATCGTGAAATCCAGGATCTCTTTGCCAGGTATCGCACCACAAAGTCCTTCATCGCCCGCGATCAGCTTCGCGAAACCCTGTTCATTAAGTAGACGTCATCTGATAAATGCATCTCATAGGTGCATCTCAGGGGGTCGGAGCTTTAGCTCCGACATTTAAAGACACGCGAAATCGGGCTTCAGCCCCTGAGGAAATTCTTCTCTTTCTGTCTCGGCCATTTATGAGATGGCCAGATGGCCTCTAGTTTATTTCATTAGCTCGCGCGATCGCAGCTCCGCGATTTCCACAACCCGATTTCCACAAGTTCACCTCCTCGTCGCGCATTTCCCCGTTTCTTCGCTTGCATTTACCGCGCCTGGGGCGTACACGTGAATGCGTGAGCTCGAAGGGCTTCGGAGGGGAGCATGACTCCACCGGGCTTAGAGCGAAGCACAAGCTGAACACACCGCTCTCGCGGTGCGCGTCG